>Ga0233420_10000236_pt1 | contig 25008 bp, 27 predicted proteins | sample Watercolumn_Mata_4_FD_183009 | JGI IMG/M metagenome (GOLD analysis project Ga0233420, IMG submission 183009) | Freshwater microbial communities from Lake Matano, South Sulawesi, Indonesia - Watercolumn_Matano_2014_102_MG | ecosystem: Environmental > Aquatic > Freshwater > Lake | place...
TGAAAAAATATAAAGACGGGGCAGACAACTAGGCCCTCTTACTTCTTACTGCCTCTATCAGAACGGTCTCAATAACTAACGTCATCGGAACAGAAAGAAGGATTCCTAAAACACCCGCGAGCTTTCCTCCAATGATAAGCGCGATTAGTGTCACGATCGGGTGGAGCCCGACTGCTTTTCGCATAACCAATGGAACAATGAGATGATTTTCCAGCTGTTGAATAATAAAGTAGAGCGCAATGTTTGCGAATCCCAAAAAATACGACTGTGAAAATCCTATGAGAGCGGCAGGAACAACTGAGGTGATTGGTCCTATGTTTGGAATCGCTTCAAGAAATCCGGCAAACACCGCAAGAGCAAGCGCATACCTCATTCCAATAAGATTGAGGCCTATGAACGTCATCACTCCAATGACCACCATCAGCGTAATCTCTCCCCAAAACCATGCGCTGAGCCGTCTTTCTGCTTTATCAATGATTGAAAATACCGATTTTACTTCGTCTTCTCGATAAAATTTCAGAAGGATTCGCTTCAACGCGTCTTCCTCGAGAAGAAGATAGAAGCCAAAAAAAAGCGTTGATATGATAAAGAGCGCATTTGAAAAGATATCTTTGATGATGCTGAATGTTTTATTCGTAATGTCAGGAATGTATTGATTCAACACGTCCATATTAAAAAGGGGGGAGAAGTACGGCGTAATACTGCTCATAATCGACGGAAGATTTTTTACTAAATGAGTAATCTCGTTTACGAGCGGCGGAATTATCAGGCCGACCGCATTCCCAACACAGAAAAGAAAAAGAAAATAAACGACAATTGACGAGAGGAGTCGAGGAACGCGCTTTTTTTCCAGAAATGCCACAGCAGGCTTAAGGGCACTTACGATAATGAGAGCGATAAAAAGGGAAAAAATCAGATCTTTTATGATCCATAGAAATTTTAGCGAGAGAAGGAAAACGACGGTGAAAATAATTGTTCTTGACGAAATCTCTATTTTTGCTGGAACCATATATATATTGTACTATATAGTGTTTCCTACAATCATCCTTTCGCAAGAGCAACGACAAAGACTTTTTCTACTCCTTGCCGCTTTATAGTTCTGGACAATTCCATTACCGTATATCCGCTTGTAATCACATCGTCAACAACAATAACCGGTTTTCTAGAAAGTTCCATATTCTTTTTAAATTTGAAGGCTCCTCTTACGTTGAGGTATCTGCTTTTTCTATTTTTTAACTCTGCCTGCGATTTTGTCGATTTTACTCTTTCGAAATAATCAATAATCGGCATTTGTAACACCGTATTGAAAAATTGAGCAATAAGCGCTGCTTGATTAAATCCCCTTAGTTTTAACTTTGTACTATGAAGTGGGGTAGGTTGTAATAATCCATTCTTGCATATTTGTTTATAAAACATAAGCTTTTTCTGTAGTTTGGGCTGTATTATAGAGCATAACTCTTTAAAAACGTCTGTTGCGAGGCGGTATTTAATGTTTTTGATAATCTTCTTCATAAAACTATTATAGAGATAAAACCCGATAACTCCGTCGACGCCGTTCTTTCTTTTGCAGTCGGGGTGGGTGAGTCCCATGTAGCTTTTTCTTTTACAATAGATGCAGGTGTCTATTTTTAACATTTTCAATTTTTGTTCGCAGATGAGGCATATGTACGAGCCAAGCGCCCCACATCCGAGACAAAGCTTTGGGAAGAAGAGATCTTTGAGAAGCATAAGGGTAGTTATTAATTAACCAATCACTGATAACTATTTTATATTTTTTGTTCATAAAAATTTGGGAATATGTACCAACCTCTCCCCCGAAAAAAATTCTGAGGCTAATTTTTAGCATGATATAGTTTATTGCTATTTTGACCTCTTGCACTGCTACCAATAGTGTTATAAATTTTATTTGGCTCAAGATATATATATGTTTTGTATTTTTTGCAAACACACGGATACCGAAGTTATTGAAACACGCGTATCAGATGACGGCACAACAATCAGAAGAAGAAGACAGTGCCCAAAATGTGAAAGGCGATTCACCACGTATGAACGAGTTGAGGAGCTGCCTATTCTTGTCATCAAGCGTGACGGAAGCAGGGAGCGATTCGATAGGGAAAAGCTAAGAAATGGTGTTTTGAAAGCAACGGAAAAAACGAAGGTTACGGCTGACCAGGTTGAAAAAGTCCTCACCAGCGTTGAACAAGAACTGAAAGAAAAGGATTCGACCGAAATAGAAAGTGGCATTGTAGGAAATTTAGTTGCAAAATATTTAAAAAAAATTGATAAAATAGCCTACATTCGCTTTGCGTCGGTATTTCGCCGCTTTGTGGATGTCGAGGATTTTGAGAAGGAGTTAAGAAAGTTGTTATAAATCAAATTGGTCTAATTAGTCCTATGAGACTCATGGGGGTTTCGGAAAAAGTTTTTCTCGACCGATATTCGCTGAAAGACAAAAGCGGGAAGCCTATTGAAAAATCCCCTGAAGAAATGTGGAAACGCGTTGCAAACGCGGTCGCCTCGGTTGAGAAGAAAAAGAATCAGAAGAAATGGGAGAAAGAATTTTATAACGCGATGAAAGATTTTAAGTATGTTCCGGGAGGAAGAATTCTCGCCGGAGCAGGAACTGGATACTCGGTAACATTCTACAATTGTTTTGTCGTTCCGTCTCCGAAAGACTCGCGTGACGGAATTTTAGAGACATTAAAACAAATGGTAGAGATTATGGCGAGGGGTGGAGGAGTGGGGATTAATCTTTCTTCGCTTCGACCTCGAGGAGCTCGCGTAAAAAAAGTAAATGGATTCTCCTCTGGTCCCTGCAACTGGGCAGAGCTTTTTTCTGTTGCAACAAAAGACATTATTCAGCAGGGCGGCACAAGGAGAGGCGCTTTAATGCTCATGCTCTGGGACTGGCATCCTGATATTGAAGAGTTTATTACGGTAAAACAAGATCTTCATCGGATAAACGGCGCGAATCTCTCTTTATGTGTTTCTGATTCCTTCATGGAGGCGGTTGAAAAAGACGCAGACTGGCCGCTTCTTTTCCCCGATCCTCACGATCCCGAATACGATGAAAAATGGGACGGGGATTTGGAGGTGTGGAAAAAACTGGGAAAAAAAGTGATTGTGCACAAAATTGTAAAAGCTCGAAAAATTTGGGATTTGATTGCCGAGGCTGCCTGGCGCTCTGCAGAGCCGGGGGTAGTGTTTATGGAACGATGTAATAAATACTATAATAATTGGTATTGGAATAGGGTCAATTGCGTAAACCCATGCGGAGAAGAACCGCTTCCGCCTTGGGGTGTATGTAATCTCGGATCAATCAACCTTTCTGCTCTTGTCAAATCTTCCAACATCAATAAGCCCGGAAAATTTAATTTTTCGCTATTAAAAAAGATTGTAAGAACCGCAGCCCGTTTCCAGGACAATGTCGTTGATATGGATCCGTATATTTTTCCTGGAATCCGAAAGACACAGTATGAAGGAGAACGAAGAATTGGCCTTGGAACCATGGGACTTGGCGACACGCTCATCAAGCTTCATATTCGATACGGCTCAAAAGAATCTCTCAAATTTATAGATAAGATCTACAAAATCATTCGCGACGAAGCGTATAAAACCGGGGTTGAGATCGCGAAAGAAAAAGGTGTTTTTCCAAAGTTTAATAACAAGCTCTATCCAAAAGGCAAATTTGTCCAGCAGCTTCCCAAACAGCTCATCGATCAGATATCAAAATACGGGATTCGAAACTCAATTCTTCTTATGCAGGCACCAACGGGCTCCACCTCTCTCATGGCAAATACTACTTCGGGAATTGAGCCGGTATTTGAGTTCGAATTTACACGAAGAGATAGATTGGGCGAACACAAAATACGCCACCACCTCTATGAACAGTGGTATAAAAAACATGAAAAAGAAATTAAAGATGGAAAGGTAACAAAACCAGAATGGTTTGTGTCAGCCAATAATCTTACTCCAGAAAATCACGTTGAGGTCCAGGCGGTAATTCAAAAGTATGTTGATGCATCAATTTCGAAAACAGTCAACGCTCCAAAAACTCACACTGTCGAAGACGTCAAGAAATTATATACACTCGCGTATAAGCTCGGATTAAAGGGAATTGCGTACATGAGAGAGAGTTCAAGGGCCGGCGTTCTTGAACGAACTGAGGAAAAGAAAGCCGCCTCCGCTGAAGCTTCGGCGAGCGAACCAAAACCAATTATTCCTTCGTACACGGTAAAGCCGCGACCAATGGTCGTTCGAGGAGCAACGTACAGAATTAATACGCCGGTGGGCGCTGCATTCATTACTCTCAATACTAACGGCGGCAATCCTCCGGAGCCGCTTGAGGTGTTTATCAACGTAGGAAAGGCAGGCACCGACGTCTACGCAATGGCAGAAGGGTTAGGAAGAATGGTTTCGCTCGCGCTTCGCTTTTCTTCCCATCTTTCCGTTATCGAACGCATTGAAGAAATTATTGCTCAACTCCAGGGAATTGGAGGAGCACGAAGCCTTGGCTTTGGAAAAGATAAAATCCGAAGTCTTCCTGACGCAGTTGCAAAAATTTTAGCCATGCATTATGGCTTAAACGGAGAAGCAAAAACAGTCAATGGAAATGGCGAATTGAAAAGCGACGAACTAAAAGAAGAACCAAAGCTCATCACGCAGTCAACTCAACCATCATTAATTCAGGTTGCTTCCAAGCAAGCAATGGCTTCGTTTGACATCTGCCCAAGCTGCGGAGAAGCAACTCTCGCTCATGAAGAAGGTTGTAAAAAATGCTACGGCTGCGGATATTCCGAATGCTAATACTGATGTATGAAAATCTACACAAGAATAGGGGACGGCGGAACAACCTCTCTGTTTGGGGGGCGGCGCGTTTCGAAATCTGATCCTCAAATTGATGCGTATGGAACGGTTGATGAATTATCATCTTTTATTGGACTTCTCATTGCAAAAATTCCGTCAGCCGCGAATAGACAGTTTCTTACCGATGTACAAAGAAATCTGTATGTAATTATGTCCTCGTTTTCAAGAGCTTCAACAAACAATTCCGCGTTCGAAAGCGCGATACAAAAACTTGAAAAGAAAATTGACGAGATCTACTCCAAACTTCCAAAGCTCACTCATTTTGTTCTTCCACAAGGAAGTGATGTTTCTGCGCTAGCTCATGTGGTGCGAACTGTTTGTCGCAGGGCCGAAAGAGCCGTCGTCAAAACATCTTCTCAACCATCCAGTATCAAATATCTCAACCGTCTTTCCGATTTTTTCTTTGTTCTCGCAAGGCTATATAATAAAAAGGAAGTCTTTGCCCGCAAGTGAAAATCTTTCCCGCTATAATCAAAGTATGGCTACAAAAAACTTCACGTCGATTAACGACTTAATTAAAAAATACAAGGCTCTTCGGGGGCCATCCGGCCATAGCGGCTCTTCAAAAGAATCGGAACCATTTGTTCTAAAACAAGAGGTTTCTAGCGAGATACAGGAGGTTGTCGAACACAGACCAGAAGAAGAAGTATCAACCTATGTTGCGCCACGCGCAGAAACCATAGACATTCCTCCGGACCTCAAACAGTTCGGCCTTCAACCTGCAGCAACCACGCAGTTTCCGAGCTATCAAAATATTAAGCTCCCGCTCTCTGACGAGAAGATTGTTGTAGGACTTCATGCTCCGATCACTTCCTCTCTTCGTTGGCTTGCCACTCTTGCTATATATCTGTTGCAACAAGCTCATCTAGGACTCAAAACAATTCACGGAAGGGTGATAAGAGTAATTAAGAATTAGCCGGAGACTTTCTTTATTTCTTCAAGAAACGCCTCTCTTCCCATTGCGCCCACGAACTGCGAGGCGGTCTTTCCATTCTTGAAAACGATGAATGTGGGAATAGAAAAGACAGAATATTCAGAAGCAAGATCTGGATTTTCATCAACGTTTACCTTTACAAATTTTACGTTTTTCATCTCTTCAGAAATTCCGTGGATGATTGGTTCGGTCATTTTGCAAGGACCACACCAGTCTGCATAAAAATCAACAAATACAATGCCATTATGCTCTAAAACCTCTTTTTTAAACTTATCTTTATTCACCTGAGTTGTTGCCATAGGATTTACATATTAATATGATTTATTTTATAAGTCAACAACAAGTATAATGGAACCCATTATGACGGCAGGGGAAAAGCTCGAACGAAATGAGGCGATCGATATGCTCAGGGGGCTCTCTATGTTTGTCATGGTACTCCTCCATACAAATGCATATTTTTTGTCTAACTCTTTTGTTTATTTCGTTTGGAACTACAGTCAGTTCGCCGTCCCTGTGTTTATTTTTTGCTCGAGCTATCTATTTTTTGTAAAAAAATATCCTCTTAATAAGAGGAAAGAAATTGTTGTTCATATAAAAAAACGCCTATCAAGACTTCTCGCGCCTTATTATCTGTTTGCGATCGTATATATTTTTTTACAATATACAAAAGAGCCCTCAAAAGTATCCTTTCAGTATCTTTTCCAAAACCTAACCATTACTGAAGGAATATCCATCAACTGGCTCGTTTTGCTGTTTGTTTTTTTTATTTTTCTCATGCCGCTTATTTTATACCTGTGGAATCATAAAAGAATATTCTTTTCTGTATATGTTTTCTTTTCTGTGACTTCTTCGGTGATATTTATGTTTCTCCAGCCCCCGTTTAATTATCGTTTTATCATGTGGCTTCCTTGGTCTCTGATTATTATTTTTAGTTTCTTCCTCGCAAAAAACGACCATAAAGACCGACTATTTTTTTCTTTTTTTCTGTTATGGCTAACTATTTTTGCAGTAACGTATTTTATAGAAAGAGGGGTTGGTCACTCGTTGAGAATGTTTGATAATAAATATCCTCCCAACCTCTATCATCTCTCGTATGGCTTGGCCTCAATCCCGGCGCTATATTTTTTAGCAAAAAAGCGGTTGTTTTCTTTTCCGATTTTGAGACAGCTCTTTCATTTCTTGAGTATTAATTCGTATCCGTTTTACTTTCTCCATTGGATTGTATTATATGTGGTAACGGTATTTTTTCGGATCAGGTTTAACTGGGTGAGTTTTTTTCTGACGGTGCTCTTGACGACGACGATTGTGCAGATGATATTAAATAGATCGTTTCACTGGATAAAGAACTATCGTTTTTCTACGTTGTAAAGAGGACCGACGATCTGTATGTTTGCTGGAGCCCGAAGATTAAACCAGTCTTTAAACTCTTTTGCGTCGAAGCTTGTACTCCCAACATCTCCCGAAATATTGACAGAAGTGACTTTTCCTGCGCCAAAGTCAGCACTCACCGAAACGTCTGAAACGCCGTTATAAGGAATTCCTCCACGGCTTCGCAACTCTGATTTTACCTTTTCCTGATCCCAGGTGTCGGTTCCTGCCGGATTCTGTTTATCGGTTTGATAGAGGTGTTCTCCAACCGATGAGTCTCTTTTTGCCAAAAGTATAGTATTTACAATATCCGCAACTTCCTGTGGTTTGAGCCATGCTGTTTTATTGTATTCGCTTCGCGACCCCCAATCGCAGTAAAACCAAGGAGAATCTTTGTCGTACGCATTGTTTTGGAGATCAGAAAAGCTTCCAACTCCGCCTGAGGCGTCGGTCGAATGTTTTGTCCAGCTCGTTCCCGACCATCCAATTTCACCAGATGAAAATACATATCCTCCATGCGTCGAAGAAAACCACGCCTTGACAGGGCTTCCTCCCTGAACCATTACCCATCCGCGGGTATCATTGACTGCCCGCTCCCAGTTTCCGCCTTTTGGGTCTGGTTTAAAAACCTGACATTGTTCAGTCGCGCAGATGGGACCCGCTCCGTTATTAGTATAGGCAAGCGCATACGAGCGGGCAGCAATTGCCTGCGCTTTTAGCGCGGCGTAGCCGTCATTTCCCCAATGATCAGGAACCTCGTAAATTCTTTTCACATAGTCCTCAATATTAAAAGATCCGTATCCATCAATATTGATGTTGATTCCTGTATCATAGTCTTTTTTTAATTCGAAATTGTCGTAATATGAGCGTAAAATATCTTCTTCGTTTTGTCATGCCCTTGCTCTCCCATAAGCCCCGTACTGGTTTAACCCAACCCTGTTGGGAACACCGTAGGTATAAAACGCCAGACGGGGAGAGAAGCCCGGGTCTTTGTCGCGGTCGTCAACGCAAGCGGGCGCGCTCGTCCCTGCTGATTTTGGAATGTTTAATCCTGCCAACTTTTGGGCAATGAGCTGCTGTTGTCTTGCTGATAACACCGCAATTTTCTGCCGCGTTTGTGATATCTGCGTTGCAAGAAGCTGGGACTGCTTATCAACCTCTGTTTTAAGCGCCGCGAGCCTCGTTTTTTCGCTTTCAAGATTTGCCTTTATTTCTTCAAGGTTTTTAATATAAAGAACTACTTTAATAATCATGAGCTTGTCTTCGTCGACGAGCGACTTTCGATAAAAAAAGTCGCGCAGAGAAGAAGAGAGATCTTTTGCAACGAGAACCGTAATAAGCGAAAACGTCTCTTTTGTTATGTTTTTGTAGTATGATTTTGCGCGTTCGTTGAGAAGTGTCTGTTGATAGGCGAGGGCTATCTCTCCCTCTTTAACCTCCTTTTCTTTTCTGACTATCTCATTCTCTAAAATGATGAGTTTTCTTTTTATATCATTCAGTTGGGCCGTGACCCTCTGTTGATCAACCTCTTTTGTCGCCAGTTCTTTTTTCAAAGAATCAAGCTGTTTTCCAATATCATCAATTTCATCTGCTCTCAAAACAAAAAAAGGAATAAATAAGAGAAGAAAAACAAACAGCATAACAAAAATTTTTTTCATACGTTTAATTATAGTGTTATACTTGGTATTATGAAACGACTCTTTGCCTTAGGATTTTTAACTCTGTTTCTTTTTTTGGGGGTTGTTTCTGCTTCGGCACAGGCACCCACTTCTCCTGTTAGATTTGCAGCGTGCGACCTTTGTGGATACTGTCCTCCAAATCCCGCGCCTCAAAAATGGCTTAGTTGTAAACGCTGCCTATATCCGAGCGCCCGCGATGATCCACGTTCAGGCGACACATTAAAAATCGCAGATCCCGCAAATAACGCCCCTCCCACTCCTGTTCCAGGAAAACAGTACACGATGCTTGGATGTGTGGGAACGAATCTCGGAACATTTCAAAAAGAAGGAGCGTTCGCCAGCGTCGTACAAACGCTTTTAAACGTGGTTTTTTCTATTGTTGGGGGGCTTGCGTTTCTCTCTCTTATTTACGGCTCGTTTATCATTATGACTTCGCAGTCAAATCCAGAGCGGCTTAATTACGGAAAAAGAATTGTATATGGGGCGATTGCCGGGCTTATTTTTTCGGTCTCCTCGGTGTTTCTTGTGAATTTTATCGGATCGAAAGTGCTTAAAATCCCAGGCTTCGGTTCTGCGCCGTAGAATTACTTCTTGCCTAGTTTTTTGAAGAAAAATCCTCCTCCGAGTCCGGAAAAAAGAAGGGGCAATAGAATTGTGGGCGAGCCGGTCGCAGGAATACTTGACGGGACCCGCTTTATTTTATAATCTCCATAAGTGCTGTCTCCACCCGCTTTAGTTCCGGCGGTTAAGCCTTTTGGCGTTGGGGTCGCGGACACCGTTGGGGTAGGTGAGACTTTCCCCGAAAAAAAAGGAAGTTTATTTTTTAAATTAAACCGTCCGGTAATAATTGCCAAAAAAACAAGGACGACGACGAGGCCCAAAACAAACGAAACAGTTTTGTTTAGATTGTCCATATAGTAAATATTATATCATAGGGCCTCTATATTGCAACCTTTGTGCCCTTGACATTCTCTTGTAAAAATCAGAGAATGAAACCATGGAACAGGAAAATCCCCAAGTAGTATTTTCATGGAAAGCGCCGCTTCGACCATATAAAAAAAGGTCTGCAATAATTGTCCGATTTTACGTTGCAGTAGCGCTTCTTCTGTCTTTAATTATTTTCTTTTTTGGAGACAAAATCCTTTTGATTCCCATATGGGCGCTTTTATTTCTTTTTTATGTTTTAACAGTCACTCCACCTCCTGAGGTTGAAAATAAAATAACGCGTTTTGGGGTTGAGGCCGCAGAGGTCACCTTGAGGTGGGACGTTTTGTCTCATTTTTATTTCGGAGAGAGGTTTGGCTTTACTACGCTCACTATTGTAAGTAGAGCTCCCTATTTCTACCATCTTTATCTTGTTGTTCCAGACCCACAAACCAAACAAAGTCTCATAAAAATTCTTTCCGAACATCTCATCTACAAAGAAAGACCGCACAAAAGTTTTACGGATAAACTGGTAGATTGGCTATCTTCTCTTATTCCTGATGATGAGGAAGTAGGTCGGCCATCTGTTTTTTCCAGGCCGCAGCCGGCATCTCCTTAACCCCAAATATCCGCGCCCACTTGAGAACACCCTCGTCGGTACTCACAAGAATTCCGTTTTGTTCTTTCGAAAGAAGAATACAGTCAAGGTCGGCAAGGCTATCCAAAAAGCCTGTTCGCGTCGCATTTCTATAGCGCTCCCTGAATTTTTTTACAACTCCCCCTATCTGTATCTGAAAATCCTTTTGAGAAAGATCTTTTTTCCCCATAAAAAGCCTGCCCGCGCTGTTTATCTCTTCTTCGGCAATATTGAGGCCGCGAAGATTTCTTTGTCGTATGTCTTCGACTAACAGATAAAAAGCCTGATTTGGGATTTCTGCCCTCCCTACCTCCGGTGATTTTATCGTTATCGAGGCCAAAAAGTCCTTAAGTAGAGGTTGAGTCTTGTTTTCAAAAAAACTCAAGAACTCGTCTACTGCTCGGGGAGGCATAAAAAGCTCACCTTTTTTTTCTTTTTTTAGGATCTTTGCAGTTTGAGAAACGTTTTTTACCACCTCTTCTGTTTTTCTCCCGAGATCAACTCCTTCCTCCATGTTAAAAAAGAGGTTGGTGTCAAGAATATATTTTTCCATACTCCTATTGTATCACTCTTGAATACGTACAGGCATAATAATGTGAAGAAGGTTTGGGTATTTATCTGATCTAAATACGGCGGGGGAGTCTGATCTCAAAAACTCCATAGATATTTTTTTTGCATCTAGATGATTAAGAAGTTCTAGAAGAAATTTGTAGTTAAACGCTATTTTCTGTTCTTCTCCTTGAACTTCTGCGTCTTGTTGAGTACTATTGTTCTCTCCCACTTCTGCCTTTGGTTTTAATTGAACCGCGTCTTTTGTTGTTTGAATAATAATAATATTGGAAACGTCGCGAGCAAAAATTGAGATAAGCTTGATATTTCGTAAAAGCTCGTCTTTGTCTGTCTCTGCGGTTGTTTTTTTGTCCGCCGGAATCACCTTTTCAAACGGCGGGTACTCTCCCTCAATTAGACGAGAATAGAGTTCATATCTTCCGATTGTTAAGCCTATGAGTTTTTCTTTTGGGGAATACTTTAATTCTATCTCTTTTTCATCTTTAAGAAAGTTCAGGGCCTCTGATAAAAAACTTGACGGAATAATCATTGAGGGAAGCTCTATTTCTTTTTTTAACTTCAATAGAGAGAGACGAAATCCGTCTGTCGTAACCATTAAAAGCTCCTCATCTTGAGAGACAAGATTGACTCCGGTCAAGACGGGTCGGGAATCGTCGGAAGAGGCCGAAAATAAAACAAGAGGGAGATTTTTGACGAAAAAATCTGCTTTTATTTTTTGCCCCTTTTCCTCGACCGGCGGGGGAAGAGGAAAATCCTTCGAAACAATTAAAGGGAACCCTCCTCTTGTTTTTCCTTGGGTTACTGTAATTTGCTTTTCCTTTATCTCAACCTCAAGCTCCCCTGATGAAAGTAAGGAAAGGAATTCTGTGAGTTTTTTTGGCTCAATTACAATTTCAAAGGTTTGTTTTTCATCACTTTTCATCGAGGAATGGTAATATGAACTTAAATTTGTTGAATAAAAATGAAGGAAATTCTTTTCATTTTTTATTAGAACTCCTTGTAGAGTGGTTAATGAAGAAAGTTTTGAGGAAGTAAATCGTAAAGCAAAAGAAAGATTTTCTAGTAAAAAATCTCTTTGTAAAGAAATTTTCATAAATATATATAGTAGTAATAGATAGTGTGTATAAGTGTATAAAAAGAAGAGTGGATTTTCAAGACAAACCAAATTAATAAAAAAAGACTGTTTATTGGGTGTGGATATTATGTTGATGGAAAAAGGGATCTTGTGATGTTCTCGATGTCTTGACGAAAAACGGTGTCCTTTGCAATGAGTCTGTTAATTTTATTGAAGGCATGAAGAACCGTAGTGTGATCTTTTCTCTTTAAAAGAAATGCAACCTCTTCATATTTAATTCCGAGCTCCTTTCGGAGAAGATACATGGCTATCTGTCTGGGAAGGGCAACCGAATCGGTTCGAAGCCCCCCCTTCAGGTGAGATTGGGGAATGTTGTAATAAGATGAAACCGTTTTAATGACATCCGTCGGCGTTATCTTTTGTACTTTTGTTTTTGTTTTTTCAGAGAAAAAACCCTCAACCGACTCTAAATCAATTTTTTCCTTTACTCCAAGAGTTTTTGCATAGATTGAAAGAAGAGCTCCTTCCAATCCCCGGGAGTCTGCTATCTGCTCTGCAATAATCTTGGCAGCCTCAATATCAATCTCTATTTTCTTTTCTTTGGCTTTTATAAGAATAATGGCGGAGCGAAGCTCAAAATCAGGAGGTTGGATGTCTACAATAAGCCCTCCCGAAAAGCGAGAGCGAAGGCGGTCTTCGAGGTTTTTAATTTCTATCGGGGGACGATCGGATGTAAGAATGATCTGTCCGCCGGCGGAAACAATGGAATTAAACGTGTGGAAGAACTCTTCCTGAATATGCTGTTTTCCTGCAATAAACTGAATATCATCAAGGATTAATAGGCGAAGATGCCTGTATTTTCTTCTAAAACGAGGAGTTGATTTTTCGCGGATTGATTCAATGAGCTCGTTGGTAAAGTGGTCGCTCGGACAAAAATACACCCGTTCCTCTAGATTTCCTTCAAGGACTTTTCTGGCCACGGACTGCGCAAGATGGGTTTTCCCGACCCCGACGCCTCCATAAAGAAATAATGGATTGTAGGCACTTCCCGGACTGTTGGAAACAGCCTGCGCCGCTGCGTAAGAGACCTGATTTGTTGACGAGACCGCAAAATTATCAAAGCTGTATTTATTATGTAGGCCTCTTTTTAAAAAAATATCTTCTTGCGAAGGTTGAAATGAAAGGAGGGGGGTCTCTTTTTCTTTCTTTTTGTCTTCAACAACAATGAAAGAAATTCCCATTTTTCTTTTAACGTGAGAAGAGAGCTTCTTTCCAATCTCTTCAACTCTTTTATCAAGAAATAACTTTGAACCTATATTTTCGCAGCCAACCGTAATCATTTCTTCGGTTAGCTCGATTGGTTTTACGTGTTTTAAAACAGAGAAGAGAACAGGAATTTCTTTCTGATTTTCCGTGAGGGCTTGTAAGAACCCCTCCCAGAAAGAAGACAGTATAGACATAAATTAATAATGTGGATAACTTATCCACAAATAATAAACATTTACACAACGGAATTCAAGCGGATTTTTTTAAGCAGAAAACAGAGCTTTTTTTACGAGAGAGTCGGCGAGCGTATTTTTTTCTCGAGGGATATGTATATATATAATAGGAAGATTAATCTCGCCCTCCAACCCCTTAACTTTAAACAAAAGTTCTCTGATTTTTGCGTTTTTTACTTTAAAAAGGCCGTTTAGCTGGTTTACCATAAGAGAGGAATCAGAATAGACGTAGATTTTGGACACGAGATCTTGGGTTTTAGATAGAAAATTTTTTACTGCTTCGAGAGCCCCAATAAGGGCAGCATATTCTGAAACGTTGTTAGTAGCAACGCCAATAATCTCAGAATGAGAAAGTAGTATTTTATTGTCTTGGTAGATTATGTATGCAAGCGCGGCTTTTCCAGGGTTATTGAGAGAGCCTCCGTCAGTGAAGATTTTTAAAGCCATTCTTTATTATAGCTTAAGATTATAGCTCGCCGAGCTTCTCCTTTTTTTCTGCCTCTTCCTTGACGAGATTAAGGAAGCGCTCTGTTGAAGAAAGACGTCTGTGCCCGACGAGTTTTGCAATGTATTCGACTGACGCGCCGTTCATAAGCTGGTGTGCAATAAAGGTATTTCGCAGGTCGTTTACCGTCGCGTTTTCGATTCCAACCTCTCTAAAACAGCGAGTAATAATCTGGCGAATATTCCTGATGAGAAGAGGGTGACCGGTTCGCGTAATAAAAACATGATCATCCTCTGCTTTTTCACGTTTCTTAAGATATTCGTCGAGCGCTTTTTTAACCGCCTTATTGAGAGGAACGATTCTCTCTGGTGTTTTTCCGTAAATACGGATGTGAAGAGAGCCGTTTCCTATATCAGACAGATGAAGATTTGCGAGCTCGCCAATTTTGATTCCGGTTTGAAGCAACACCTCAACCAACGCATATGTTCGGGCGTCTTCTTTTGCAAAATCCCGAAGCGCGCGGTACTCGAGTTTGCTAAAAATTCGCGGAGGAGACTGAACGTATTTTGGATGGGAGACGTCAAGAGAGGGATTCTGCTCGATAACCTGCTCGTTTTTTAGATAGCGAAAGAAGGTTCGTATTGAGTTAAGCTTTCGCGAGGCCGACTTTTTGGTATAGTTATCTGTGATAAGTTTGTTAATGAATCCGTCGATATGGTCTTTTTTTACCTCGCGAATATCGTTGATTTCGCGGCTTGTGAGGTATCCGGAAAACTGCTCTAGGTCTTTTTTGTACGCAACAATCGTAAAAGCAGACTTGCCTTGAGATTTTAGATAAGCAATGAACTTCTCGACGAGAGAAGGTAGTAAGAAATTGTACATAACGCCCTATAGCATATCATAAAAAATCTACAATTTCAAGCACTGTTTATAGTAGTTGTTTTTTTTGTGACAATTTGGTATAGTTGTCATTTGACGATGGAGCGTAGAAACTAGAAGCTAGATTTTGAGAATGGAATTTTGAAGTTAGAAAATTTCAACCTCAATTTTCAATCTTCTAACTTCGTCATACTAGCAGACGACCATGAAAGGAGTACGACCTCATGACAAAATCAGCTAAATCTATACAGCCTCATCTAATGGAGGCGCTTCTTAAAAAACAAAAACTACAAACAATCAAAAAAGGCCAGGAAGTTGAGGCCAAAATCGTTTCTTTTTCAAAAAAAGGAGCGACGTTTGACATCGGCGGAAAGGCGCTGGCGGTTTTGGGAGAGCTTGAGGTTAAAGACATAACCACCTATCTTCCATACCTGAAGATCGGAGATGTAGTTAGAGCCCGCGTGATTTCCGAAGAATCAAAAAACGGGTTTCCGGTGGTTTCGCTTTCGAACTTTTTTGAAAAAGGAAAGTGGGATATACTCGCGGCAAAAAAAGAAAAAGAGGAAGAAATTGAAGCGGTGTGCGGCGAATATGGAAAAGGAGGAGTGTTTATTGATTTTATGGGAATAAGGGGAGTTATTCCAAAGATTCAGCTGACCGAACCCTATATCACGAACCCGGAAAAAATGGGCGGACAGAAAATAAAGGTAAAGATTCTTGAAGTTGACAAAGAAAAAAACCGACTCGTGGTTTCGCAAAAAGCGTCTGCATTAAAAATCTCACAAAAAGACCTCAAGAAAAAGTTTGACGAAATCAAAGAGGGAGGAAAATATAAGGCAAAGGTTTTGGGCGTTTCCGAGTTTGGCGTGTTTTGTGAGGTGGAGGGCGTTGAAGGCCTCATTCACATCTCAGAAATTTCATGGGAAAAGGTTACCAGCGCCGCAAATTATGTAAAAGCAGGAGACGAGGTTGAGGTAATGGTCGTTGAGAAAAATCCGGTTGACCTGAAGCTCAATCTTTCCCTAAAGCGGCTCGCGCATGATCCATGGGAAAAGATCGAGGAGAAATACCCAAAAGACAAAGAAATAGAAGGAGAAGTAGTGCGAAAAGAAAAATACGGATATTTTGTCCGACTCGAGCCCGGAATAGAAGGTCTCATACATATTTCAAAGCTCACCGGAAAAGAAGATATCAAGCTCGGCGAGAAAATCAAAACCTTCGTCGAGCGGATCAACAAAAAAGAGCGCAGAATGAGTCTTGTGCTTCCTACAACCGAAAAGCCGGTAATGTACCGCTAAGGTAAGGACGGACCCTTTTTTAGATTATTCTATCAACGTTTTTTCTTCATCGGAAGCTATCACTTTGAAGCCCACATGGGAATGGCCGGCGAAGAAAAGTCCTTCGCCAACACCTGCGGATAAAAGAAAATGTTTTTCACCGCCTGTCAAATAGAATGTTTCGGTAATTTTTTCAACAGCCGCGGTCGACTGCTTCAAAATAATCTGTAATGAAGAGTTTGTTATGATAGCCTTTCCTTCATCGGTTGCTAAAAAATCTTCAACATCTTGGGTAATAGTGGTCAGCCCCAAAAGATACTTTCGCGCGCGTTTTGCAAAAGAGTGCAAATAAGCCCCGGAGTCCTTTTGTTTAATAAGATACCACGCTTCATCAACCACCAGCACCCGTTTCTTTCTATCTTTCCGAACACGATTCCAGATGTAGTCAAGCACGATATACATGGCAACCGGCCTTAGGTTTTCTTCGAGATCGCGGATGCCAAATACGGTGAACGGATTCTTAATATCAAAGTTTGACTGTTGATTGAAAATCCCCGACGCCGAACCTTTGACAAATTTTTCAAGTCTGTCCGCAAGTTCTTTTGCCTCTGGAGTTTCCATGCCGATGAGAATCTTATAGAGATCTTCGAGAAGCGGAGGCTCGTTTTTGAACGATTCAGGATCTTGGGTAATCCCTTTTTCTCGATAGGTCAAAACAAGTGCGCGATCCAGAAGCGCGTCTTGCGAAGGCGTGAGGTCTCCCATAATAACCCGCATAAGGGCGTGAAGATCAAGGATTTTGTTTGAAAGCTCATCCGGCTCAGGGTCAACAGTCGCCAGATCGAACGGATTGATTTTATACTGGGATTGATTTGAAAAAATCACAAATTCTCCTCCCATAGATCCACACAGTTTTTGGTATTCGTTTTCCGGATCAATAATGATTACGTCAACGCCCATCATGAGGAGGCGTAGAGACTCAAGTTTCACAAAGAAGCTTTTTCCTCCTCCAGATTTTCCCAAAATGACCGAGTTTGCGTTTTCGAGCGTGAACCGGTCAAAAATAATAAGGCTTCCGTCGTGTTCATTAATTCCGTAGAGAATTCCTTCGTTTTTGGTCAGAGATGCGGTCGCAAATGGAAAAGTCATAGAGAGAGATGTGGTGTCCATATTTCGCCAGACTTGGAGTTTGTCGAAAAACATCGGCATAGTAGACTTGAATCCCTCTTCCATCTGGAGCGTTGACTGTCTTGCAATAATAAGAAGAGATGATAAAACAGAGTCAACTTCTTTCGTAATGCGGTTCAGTTCTTCGAGCGTGTCTGCCGGAATCGTGATGTACAGTCCAAACTGGAAGAATCGCTCTGCTCCTTTTGCGAGCTCTGCCTGTAAGGCAAGGGCGTCGTCGAGCGAGACCTGAACCGTTGGATCAACAACCTTTCCGGCCTTTATGTCTCCCTCAATCGTCGCCTCCATTTCTGCAATCTTTCGTTTCAGATCATCAAGTACGCTTTTTGACTCGGTCGGGTAGATGTACATTGAAACATAAAGAGGATGATCAAAGGTAATTAGGGGGTATAACCAGTTTGCGCCAACGTAACGAGGATATCCAACGACGTAGAGCGTTCGGCAATACCGATCGTCAATTTTTAAACTATTGAAATCAACCTCAACGAATGACGGCGCAATTAAATCTTTTGTTGCAACAGAGCCCTTTGCCAAAAAATCAGCGACATTTTGAGACCCTGTTGGTACTGTTGTCTGTGGTTGTGCTGTTGTCTGACCGTTTTGTTTGGGAAATAAGTTAAACATAATTATCCTGCGGTCATTACCGTATCGGTGTAACTTTCAACAGGCGCGAGTTTTCTTCCGGTTGAGGAAGGATTGTAGAGGTTATAAAACAGCTCGGTGAGCTCTTGTTTTTGCAGGGCAGATCCTTTTAATCCGATTTTAGACAAGAGACGCAATAAGTTGTCTCGTTTTGGATACAGAGATGTTTTTGCACGGCTAATCACATATTCTTTTCGAAGACTGCCCGTGTTTGCTCCGGTTACGCCAAGCTCAAGCGGAGAAAACGGAACAACAAAAAAAAATCGCTTTTCCAAGACGGTGTTTTTCTTAATGATGGTTTTAATAAAATCCTTATAACTCATTAGTCTATTTTTAATTAAATCACTCTGTTGTTTTATGACCATCGCGTCGAGATAATCAAGATAGGAAGATATATCCATTTTTTTTGAAAGAATTAAAATCTGGACAGGGAAAGACAAAGAGTTCAAGAGACTCGCGTATGCATAGATCATAGAAGCCTGTTCCTCTTGAGACAAAAGCCAAAAGTTAACCGCGCTTACTTCGACCACAACCGCCGCGGAGAAATCTTTCATCACGATTACATCATCTTTAATTTCTTCAATTTCAATAAAGTTTTGGGTTGAAGATTTGATTGGTGATGTTGGCTTGGTAATAGGCATATTATGAAAATCCAAATGAAAAAATCCAAATGACAAATATTTTATTTTTTTTTAGATTTTGGATTTGATTTGACATTTGGGCTTTGGATTTTAGATTTTAAAGTAATTCTTTCGAGTATATCTCTAACGGCTTTTGATTTTGAGGATCAATTTTAATTTTCATTGTATCAAAAATATAGCTATTGTTCGGGTCTTTGACCTCAAATGAATATTCTGCCGACGGTAGGGGATTGAAGGTTGCAAAAACACCATGCGGATTACTTTTAAGAAGGCGCAATACAGAGCCCTTTTCATCTTTTACATAGACTAAAACACCGGGGATTGGAATAAGTTTGTGGTTTTTAATCACGCCGGTAAGAAAAGGAGATTTCGCCACGGTACGGGGTAAAGGGCCTGTGGCAGAAACAGGTTGAGGTTGCGGGTTTATTTGCTGCATTGTTGCTTGTGTTGGTTGAATAGTCTCTTGCTTTGCTCCAAGAAGATTATGAACGGCTTGTTTTTTTTGATTCCCTGAAACTGCCGGCGTTTTTGCCGAAAGATAGCTTGCGAGTTTCTCCTGCGCCTCGACATGAGCAATTACTCTGTGCGGATCAGTGACAAAGTATAGGTTTTTAATAAAATACAAAGGCTCATTGTTTTTGTGATAAAAATATTGAGTTGGAGAGGTAAGACTTTTAATAAAGTTTATAATCCATACGTCCATCGGCCGGTCGTTAATGGGCAAAAATGCGAATGCAAAACCAATTGCTCCGGTTGCTATACCAAGTAAAATATTCAAAAGCGGAATAGGAAATACGTAATACACAATGAAGCCGATCGGAATAAACACAATAAGATAGATAAACTGCTTTATGGTTAAAAATCCAATGAGCTTGAATTCAAAGGTAGTAATCTGTCTTGGAATCGGATGCTGCTCCATAATTCTAGGATAGCATAAAGAAGTGTGGACCTACGGGGAATCGAACCCCGCTCTCATCTATGCCATAGATGTGTTCTACCGATGAACCATAGGCCCAGGAATAAAGTTCCAATAACCAAATTACAAGAAACAAACAAATTTCAATAACCAATTGTTAAATATTCAAATGGTTTGATTTATTGGTAATTGGAATTTGAATATTGTTTGGAATACTTGGTGCTTAGGATTTGAGATTTATTTTATAATATCCTTAATGATATTTAAAGACCGCGAGGAGGCGGGAGAGAAATTATCAGAAAAACTTCTTCAGGATAAAACTCTTCTTAAAAACAAGAGAAATATAATTATTGTTTCGCTTCTCCGTGGAGGAGTTGTTGTGGGAAAAATAATCGCCGAAAAACTAAAGGTCGAACACATTCCCCTAGCGGTGACCAAAATTCCAGCCCCCCACAATCAGGAACTTGCTATTGGCGCAGTGTGTTTTGATATTTCATATCTCCAAGAAAACGTGATTAAAAACCTTTGTCTAGAAAAAGAAGAAATACAAAAGCAAATTTTTTACGCCCAAACGAAAAATCGTAAGTATGTAAAACAATTTAGGTTGTCTGAAAGATCGGCCAAAAAAAGGCTTGAGAACAAAACGGCTATCTTGGTTGATGATGGAATTGCAACCGGCGCAACCATGAGAGCCGCATTTCTTTTTGTGAAAACAAAAAAAGCAAAAGAAATTATTCTGGCCGTTCCGGTTGCTCCAATAGACTTCGATACGAAAGAATTTGATGAAACAATTATTCTTCACAAAGACCCATTTTTCTCCTCAGTCTCGCAGTTTTATGGGCATTTTTCACAGATTGAAACTATTTGACGATTTCAAAACCTTCATATACTTCTTTTGGCTCTTGCCAAAGAACTTCCACATCGTCGACGCGGGAGACCGACGATCCCTTTTTTACCACTTCAAGAATTTTATGTACGTTTTCTTCCCCTCCTTGAAATAGAGCCTCAACCCCTCCACCCGGTCCAAACAAGTCAGGCTTTTCAAAACAGTTTCTCACCCAGCCATTGACATTAATGACTTTTGCCTGAATTTTTGTCCAAGCCCGAAAACCAACTCCGATGACATCTCCTTTTATGTAGAGATGGACTTGTTTGAGCATAAATTTAAAATAACCAATAACCAAATTCCAATTTCCAAACAAATCTCAATATCCAATATTTAAATATCCAAACAGTTTGGTATATTGCATTATTGGTACATTGGATATTGTTTGTTTTTTGGTGCTTGGGATTTGGAATTTAAAATATTAGGGTCAACTTTCTTTGCTCGCTCCAAATATTCCTGCGCCAATTTTTTATTCCCTCTTTCGCTATATAGAAAAAAAAGACTCAATAGAATATCTCGAGCATAAGGATTTTTCCGTAATATTTGTTCATAATTTTGTATCAGGCTTTTTTCCTCGGTTTCTTTTCGAAAAACGACGTTCTCAATACTCGCACCATATGCATTTTTGAGCTTGGATAGTTCAGAGGAGAATTGAGGGGTTTGGCGGATCGATTGTAAATATTTAACAACCGCATTTTGATTATCATTCGTCATTTGATAGTAAACAGGAGAGATTAGCTGAGTAAGAATAATGTTAAAAAAAAGAAACGAAAAAATCAAAATCAACAATGTATAAAACAGGGCGATTTTAAAAACACGCTTATGATGTGAGACAGAAGAAAGAAAGGTTGGAAATAACAAATAAATAGTCTGTCTCCACCTCTTCTTTCTATTTGCCATACGAGCCCCTAATAACTAATAACTTTATTATATACTTTTTATATGGATACGACATATATGCAAACAATTTCCGAAAGACTCGTAAGCCTCGGACTCGCAACTATTGCGGCCTTTCTTGCCGGCGGAATCACATTTATCGTGATCTACCTCATTCTTATTTATTTGAGGCTCAAAAAACGCGAGCAGATATCTCTTGAGATGGTGACTCTGGAGGTTAAGGTCCCAAAAGAAAACGAAATTAAGATTGACGCGGCAGAACAGATGTTTGCGTCGTTTTCATCATTAAAAAAATCAGGATGGCTTTCTTTTTTGGAGCTTGATGATGTTCTTTCTTTTGAAGTAGTAGGAAAAAAAGCAGACATCCGGTTTTATGTTTCCGCTCCCTCACGCATCATTGACTTAGTAGAAAAATCGGTCTACGGATACTATCCGTCCGCGGACATAAAGCGCGTTGACGAGCCGAATATCTTTAACGAAGAAGGAAAGGTTGCGTTTGGGGGCGTCGTGCAAAAAGACTACAAGTATATGCCTCTTAAGGTATATAAAGACCTTCCGACCGATCCGTTATCTGCGGTTACCTCCGCGATTTCAAAAATGGGAGATAATGAGGGCGCGATCGTGCAGATTCTTATCCGGCCCGCAGAGGCAAAATGGAAAAAGTTAGGAAAGTCATTTGTTTCTTCGACCAAGAAAAACGAATCAAATCCAGAAAAAGCGACATTTAAAACAGACCCAAAAGTTCTGGAGCGAATAGAAGATAAATGTTCAAAATCCGGATTCGAAACGGCCATTCGTTTCGTTGTTTCGGCCCAAACAAAAGAACTCGCAGACATGCACTTAAAAAACATTAAAACCTCGTTTTCACAGTTTAATTCTGATCTCAACAACCTCAAGGGCGGCCGCGTTCTTTTTAAAGGAGGCTTCATGATTAATTTTATCTACAAATTCTTTCCTGTTTTAGAACTCCCGTTTGCAAAATCAGTTTCGATTCTTTCAGCCGACGAGCTCGCGACCATTTTCCATTTCCCAAACAAAACCATTGAGACGCCTCACATCCAGTGGCTCAAGGCAAAAACAGCACCGGTTCCGGCAGAAATACCCCAAGACAATGGTACACATATGGGATTTGGATATTATCGAGGAGTCAAACGGCCCGTCTACATCGCTCCTTCTGACAGAATGAGACATACCTATATTATTGGAAAAACAGGCGTGGGAAAATCAGAGCTTTTGAAAGAAATGATCAAACAAGATATTAAAGAGGGATATGGGGTATGTGTCATGGACCCACACGGAGATTTGATTGATGATGCGCTGAGATTTATCCCGCCGGAGCGTGCGGAAGACGTGATTTATTTTGACCCGTCAGACACCGAGCGGCCGATGGGGCTCAATCTTCTTGAAGCAAAAACAGAAGAACAAAAACATTTTATTACCACCGCGATTATCAATCTTATGTACAAGCTCTACGATCCGCAGCGAACCGGAATCATTGGCCCGAGATTTGAGCACGCGGTACGAAACGCAATGTTGACAGTTATGTACGAGCCGGGCGCAACTTTTGTAGAAGTTATGCGCGTTCTTCAAGATCCCAAATATGTGCAGGAACTTCTCCCGAAAGTGCAGGATTCGATTGTCCGTAGATACTGGACAGACCAAATTGCGCAGACGTCAGATTTCCATAAATCAGAGGTGCTGGATTACATTGTTTCGAAGTTTGGGCGCTTTGTTACCAATAAAACCATGCGGAATATCATCGGTCAGTCGAAATCTGCGTTTGATTTTCGCGCCTGTATGGACGAAGGGAAAATACTCCTTATTAATCTCTCAAAAGGAAAACTTGGAGAGGAAAACTCGAGTTTTCTGGGTCTGGTTCTTATCCCCAAAATATTAATGAGCGCGATGAGCAGGCAGGAGATTCCTGAAGACGACAGGCGCGATTTTTATCTATATGTTGATGAGTTCCAGAACTTTGCTACTCCTGATTTTGCGACTATTTTGTCTGAGGCACGAAAATATCATCTTGCTTTAACCGTCGCGAACCAGTTCATCGGACAGATGGAGGAGGAGGTAAAGAACGCGGTTTTTGGCAACGTGGGTACGCTTATTTCATTCAGACTCGGAGTAACAGACGCCTCATATATTCAGCGAGAGTTTCAGCCGATTTTTGCCGAGGCGGATCTTATCAATATCGAGCGCTTCCACGCATATATGAAGACAATCGTTCGAAATGAGCCGGTTGCGCCATTCTCGGTCGACATGACAAAAGACATGAAGAAAATAAGAGCAGACGCAAATGATAAAATCGCACAGGCAATTATTCAGCTCTCTCGATTAAAATACGGTCGACCAAAGGAATTAGTAGAGGCAGAAGTAAGCCAGAGAGCGAGACTATAATAGATGCTAGATATTAGATCCTAGATCTTAGATTAGAGATGATTCAAACATACAAAACAACACTGAGTGAAAAAAAACAATTAACAAGCGACGTATTCCTATACAAATTCAAACTTATTGAACCGGTCACCCTTTCTTTCATTCCCGGCCAGTACCTAATTCTTCTGGTCCCTAAAGAAAATGGAGAAAACGCGAGAAGGCTTTATTCAATCGCCTCGCCAAACACGACGACCGGAGAATTTGAGCTTCTTGTAAAACTGATTCCAAACGGCTGTGCCTCGATGTATTTTAAAAAAATACAGGTCAATGACGAATGTGAGTTTCAGGGGCCGGCAGGAATGTTTACTCTACGAGAAAATCAGAGAGATAAAATTTTCATGGTCACAGGAACTGGCTACGCGCCCGTACGAAGCATACTGAAATCAATTTCCAATAACCAATCACCAATAACCAATAACTATTATTTATTCATCGGTTTTCCTTACTGCAAAGATGTTTTTCTTCTTGATGAACTTAAACTTCTAACTTCTAACTTCAAACATCTAACTTTTTACATCTGTTTGTCTCGTGAGCAAAATCTCGAAATGATTTCAGAAGAAGACAGAAAATATTTCATGCTCGGCCGCGTCACCACTGGCCTTGAAAAATTAATTGAAAATTTCAAACTAAAAACTGAAAATTTTGATTACTATCTCTGCGGCAGTCGTGAGGTAATTGAGTCGCTCAAACAATATCTTTCTGAAAAAGCCGCACCCAAAGAGCAGGTCTACTTTGAAAAATTTTAAAACGAAGTAACAAAGAAATCCGACGGAATCTGCGGATACGATTGAAACAGACTCACGGTACTTGCAACTGAACCACTACCCTGCGCCTGTGCGGTGGTAATCTTTCCTTGAGAAGTAAGGCTGTTTCCTAAAACCTCCTTAATCCCAACTTTCGTCGAGGTGAAAAGAGCGCGGATAAAAACCAATTTTTTGTTACTTATGCTAATCGGCGCGTTTGTTTTATGGTTGAAGACAACGGCATTTAATGTATCTCCTGTTGTTGTAGCAAGATCGCTTCCCGAATCTTTCGATACGCGATCGCACGGATCAATAAGGCTTCGGGCAAGAGAGTTATCAGAATTAATGTAGGTAAGTTCTACTGCGGCTCCGTTAGGACAATTGGCCTCAGAGTTGAGATACACATCAGTAGAAAGTGTAGAATATGTTGACAGAGCGGGATAGACGCTTAAATAGAATGTATACTGTTCATCTTTTTGAATAAGAGGAGTAATAAACACATT
>Ga0233420_10000237_pt1 | contig 24969 bp, 19 predicted proteins | sample Watercolumn_Mata_4_FD_183009 | JGI IMG/M metagenome (GOLD analysis project Ga0233420, IMG submission 183009) | Freshwater microbial communities from Lake Matano, South Sulawesi, Indonesia - Watercolumn_Matano_2014_102_MG | ecosystem: Environmental > Aquatic > Freshwater > Lake | place...
ACCTGGCGTTCGGAAAGCTGATGCCCGGGCGATTCGGCAGAGGTGGAATCGGACATAAGCGCCAAAACACCGCGCGTGCCATAAGAAGCGATGAGGTCAAGATCGGCCGGCTCGTCATTAACCGGCGTGGCATCAAGTTTAAAATCGCCTGTCATCACCACGTTGCCGTGAGGCGTTCGTAGCAAAACCCCGAAAGCATCAAAGATATTGTGATTAATGTGAAACGGTTCAAAAACAAAATTGCGGCCCAATTGAATGCATTCGCCCAATTTTTTGATAATTTGGATTTTGAGCGGCGGCGCTTGCCGATATTCCTCTTGCCTTTTTTTAATAATGCCTGCCGTAAGCGCGGCGGTGTAAATTACTGGATTGCCGATTTTTCCCATGAGATGCGGAATGCCGCCGATATGATCGTAATGCCCATGCGTGATGATGACACCGCGAATATTTTTTTCTTTTCCGCGCAAATACGAAAGATTGGGGATGATATAATCAATGCCCGGCATATCCTCTTCCGGAAATTGCAAGCCCATATCAACAATAATCAAATCCTCGCCGCATTCAAAAACCGTGCAATTGCGGCCCACCTCCTCCAACCCGCCCAAAGGAATAATGCGGAGCTTCGGGGCATGAATGGATTTTTGAGCAATCTCAAAACCGCCGCTAATTTTTTTAAATTGAGGGCGACGCCTTCGTCTAAAAAATTTTTTTGGACTTTTTTCTTGTTTTTCAACCATAAGATAAACCCAATAATTATATAATTTGTGAATAAAGCGAACGCAATAATTTTAATTTCTGATTTAATGCTGGTGCCGCGGGAGGGACTCGAACCCTCAATCTCTTGCGAGAACTAGCTCCTGAAGCTAGCGTGTCTACCAATTTCACCACCGCGGCATAAAAATCGTTGCAAAGCGACGCCTAAATTCTGCGCTCTGAATTCTAAATTTTGCGCTTACTTCCACACTCTCTTAGTTTTGATATACCAATCCTTAATTTCGGAAAACCTATTGGAAGGATCTGTAATCACGGTAAATTGTACTCCCTTAATCGACTTATCTATGCCATAGTAATAACTCGGCGTCCAAAGAAAAATGGCTGGCATTTCTTTAACTAAAAGCTCGTCAATTGCGTGATATTTTTGCGCGCGCGCCTCCGCGCTGGACGCTTTTCGCGCCTGTTCCAAAAGCTGATCAAGCTCGCGGCTCGCAAAACTAGAAAGGTTAAAACCGGCTTCGCCCATCTGGCTACTATGCCAAAAAGAAAATGGATCCAAATCTTGCCCCAAAATTTCACCGTAAATCAAAACATCAAAATCGCGCGCCTTTAAAATATTTCTTCGGAGTTCCGCGTCTCCAAATATTTTTACCTCTGTTTTTATCCCAATTTTTTGCCAACTTTCTTTAATAAAATTCGCGGCTGCAACATTCTCTTTCTGATCGGTGGTAGTAATTGTGATGGCCAATATCTCGTCTTTCACGTTTTCTTCCGTCACGGTTTTCCGCCCGACTTTTTTTGAAACTTTTGTTATTGTAATTTTGTGCCTAAGCCCGTCCGCGCCCAGCTTCCAGTCGAGCGCGTCAAGCGCCCCGCCAGCCATCGCCGTATCCGCTCCAGAAATCCCACGCGAAGAAGCAAATGGCGTATTGCTAAAAATTCCATCCGCCGGCAAAACAACATCCGACAAAATTTCATACGCCAATATTTTTCTGTCAATCGCGGCGGCAAGCGCCAATCTTACACCCTTATCTTTAAAAAGTTCGCGCTTGGTGTTAAAAAATAAAGCCGAGTATTGTGAAAGGCTCTGATCATAAAAATTAAGATCATGCCGCATAATCTTTAATTTTAAATTACGATCAATAAAAGCCATTCCGTCAATACCCTGATTATCTAAAGCGACATAAGCCGACTGGCGATTCGGAAAAAATTTGAAAACAAGCTTATTAATGTTTGGCTGGCCAAGATAATAACTTTGATTCGCCGAAAGGGTATACGACTTAATGTTCCCGCGGCGGTCGCGGCTGAGGGATACAAAAACATACGGTCCAGTTCCTATTGGACGAGTATTTAAGTCCGCTAACGCAAAGCCAGAAAGCGGAATATCGCGCCAAAGGTGTTCGGGGATAATTCCTAGTGTAAGCATATTCAAAAATGATGCGGACGGTTCGTTTAAAACAAATTGTATTGTCTTCTCATCAATTTTTTCAACGCGCACATTCCGCCATAAATCGCAGAGCGGACTCTTAACTGCCGGATTTTGAACCATTTCTATTGTAAAAAGAACGTCTGAAACGCCAAACTCCTCGCCATCATGCCAAAAAATATTATCACGCAAATGCACAACGTATATTTTTTGATCGGCGGAAATGTCAAAGCCGCTTGCCAAATCGCCGACATATTCTTGTTTCACATTTTTTCGCAAGAGGGCGGAGTAAATAAGCCGCACGAAATCGCCGTCGACATCATTTAGTGATGGAAGGGTGGGATTAATCATCTGTGGGACGCCGATTAAACCTTCCGTATACTCGCCGCCCGCAACAGGAATTTTTTCCGTATGATCAACATACCAAAGCGTCCCAATGAACAAAGAAGAAAGAACAAAAATAACAAAAAAAATCTGAAGAAAAATTTTTTCTTTTTTTGTCAATACTTCTTTTATGTATTTGAACTGGGCCGGTCCTGGAAATTTCTTATTTTTTAACGCAAAAACTTGACTGCGCTCCCCCCGTTCATTGTTTTTACGGTAGGCGCCAACCAGTTTTTCTCCAATTTTTTTCTCAAGACGATAAATAAATTGACCGGCTTTTTGTAAAAATGCCACAGAACTATTATTACGCCGACGGGGCGCTTAAATTATTATGATATCCGCCGAGGCGGAAAATAGGAATTCTGCCCGAGATTAAAATCTTACTACAGGATGAGACCGGCTAAAGAGATGCCGGCAAAAAGAATTCCCAAAACTATTGTTGCGTAAAAAAGGATTTTTTCAATGCCGCGCTTGGTGCGGAAAATATTTCCCTCGCCGCCGAACGCCGAACCCAAACCCGTCCCCCGGGCTTGCAGCAAAACTGCCGCAATCAAAATGATAGCAATAGCTATTTGAGCGATAGTAAGATACAAAGTCATAAAATCTTAACCCCCCTTTAGATTATCTTCTATATTATAGTAGCAGATAATTTGAGTTGTGTCAACCGCCGTATTTAAACTTTGACTTTCGGACTTCGGACCTCATCTGTAGATTTGTCTTTTACAATAATTTCCGCTACTCTATTATATATAGAGATGTCGCGTTTTTCGTGAAAGGCGGGCGTCTCCACCAATAGTATGACATATCAACCTGCGAAAAAAATTAAACTTACTCCAAAACAAAAACGCCAAATTGAACAGGCAGCTGATTTTGAATTTGTCCGCGCCCTGCTTCGCGATTTTCCAAAATCAAATGTCTATGTCGTCGGCGGCACGGTGCGTGATGCCCTAATGGATCGCGCCGATACAAAAGATTATGATCTTGTCGCGGCCGGCATTCCGGCGAAAAAACTCGCCAGCTATCTTGGCAGATTTGGCACCCTGAATCTCGTCGGCCGCAATTTTGGCGTCTACAAATTCTTGCCGACTGGTTGGGATTTTAAAAATCCAATGGATATCGCTCTCCCCCGCCGCGAGTACGCACTCGGCACTGGCGGTTACCGTGATTTTGAGGTGCAATCCGATCCCGCGCTTCCAATAGAAGCCGACCTCGCGCGCCGCGATTTTACCTGGAACGCGATGGCTTACGACATCCGCAACAAAATCTTGATTGACCCGTGGGAAGGCGCCGCCGACATCAAAAAAGGGCTTGTCCGCACCGTTGGCGATCCAGCCGAGCGGCTAAAAGAAGATTATTCACGCCTTCTCCGCGCCATCCGCTTTGCCGCGCGCTTTAATTTTGAAATTGAACCGCTTGCAAAAAAAACAATCCACAAACTCGCGCCGCAGCTTAACAATGAGCGTGCAATCAACGGCAAAAAAGAATATGTTGCTCCGCGCGAAACATTAAGCGCAGAATTTTTAAAATCTCTCGCGGCGGATTCGGTTAAAACAATAAAACTCTATGACGAGCTGGGAATTTTAAAAGCGTTGATGCCCGAACTTTTGAAAATGAAAAATTGCGAACAACCATACGCATGGCACGCCGAAGGCGATGTCTGGCAACATACGATGCTAACATTAGAGAATCTGAAAAAGCCGATGTATTTAAAAAAATTCAATTTAAAAACTCCGGGCACTGAACTTATCTTAGCGGTACTTTTTCATGATATCGGCAAACCGAGAAAGGCAAAAAATATTACCGAAAATGGAAAAAAGCGCCTTGTCTTCTACGAACATGACGAGGAGGGCGCGAAAATTTTTAGGCGCATCGCCGAACGGATGAAATTTGCCGCCTCGCCGGATTTCACCGTCAAGATTGAGCGCGTGGAATGGCTCATCTGCAACCATCTTCTCTCTTGGAACAACGATCCCTACAAGATGCGCGAGACAACGCTCGAAAAATACTTCTTTAATCCAAAATTTTCCGGAGATGATTTACTCGCTCTATCTTTCGCCGATGCGATGGCCACCAAACCGAACGGCAAAAATGCGGATATGAGAAATTTGAAAAGATTTTTCAAAAAAATCAGGGAGATGAAAAAGATGGCCGCTGGAAAAAAAATCCTGCCACCGCCGATCTTAGACGGTAATGACATTATGCGCATTCTGGAGATGGTGCCCGGACCGCGCGTCGGCGAAATTTTAAACCTTCTTCGCGAAGAACAGCTTTCCGGCAGAATCAAAGACAAAAAAACGGCGGAACAGTGGCTGAAGAAACTTTAATAAACTCATCCCCCTTTGATAGGCGGGGGACGAGGGGAGGGTGAAAATCTCCCAATACCATCCTGTTCACTCTCACCTTACTCCTCTCCCATCGAGGGAGAGAAAATCCGAAAAAATAATCCCGATTGAAATCGGGATTATTTTTTACTTCGCATTTTTTTTGATATAGATGAGAAGCCTTGATTTGATTCGTGCGGCGGTATTTTTTTTGAGGATCTTTTTCTGCGCCGCCCTATCAATCGCTTTTATCGCCTTTTTTGCCGTATCGCCCGCTTCATCAATTTTTTTTGCGACTGCGGATTTTCTTGCGGATTTGAGCAATTTATTAATCTCGGTTTTAACTTTTAAATTTCTAAGCGTCCTTTTTTTAGCCTGTCTTAGGGCCTTGAACGCAGCTCGTTGAGTCGGCATCTTAATTTCCCACCCGTCCCCTGCCGGAAACCGGTCAGCTTAGGATTTAGGATTCAATTTGCGGTTTATTAATTTCCTGCGCTTCAATGGACTTTTCGCCGTTGCCAGAGAGCTTGGCAATGTCTTTGTCTATTTTCTGAAGCTCTTTATACGCGAGATTGTAGGCATTTACAGTCATGCCTAAATTATTGCCCAATCTTTGCATATAACTATCATAGCTTATCATATGTTTGCCCAGCTCGTCAACCCTCTTTAATATGTCTTTTACTGATTCTTCGATTTTTAGCGCCTTAAGCGCCTGAATGACGGTTTGAAGATAAGCAAAAAATGATGTCGGCGAAACAATAATTACTTTCTTGCCGAACGCGTACTGAATCAAATCCTGCGAACTTACATTTGTATTTCCTACTTTATAAATTAAAAGATTATAAAAGATGCCTTCGGCCGGAATAAACATAAATGCGAAATCTGTTGTTCCCTCTGTCGGCCGAATATATTTTGAAGTTTCGTCAATCCGAATTTTGATGTCGCGCTTAAAATCTTTTTCCAGCTCGTCGCGCCGCCCGTCATCCTGCGTTTCCATAATTTGATTGTATTTTTCAAGCGAAAACTTGGCATCAACCGGAATTATTTTATCTTTGATAAAAATTGCCGCGTCAACAATCTGCCCGTCGCGAAACGCATATTGCATTTTATAATTGTTTGGCGGTAAAATATTCCCTAAGAGCGTTTCCAGAAAGTATTCCCCGAGGATTCCACGCTGTTTAGGATTCTTTAAAATATTTTCCAAGCTTTGCAACTGCGTCGCGAATCCGACAACTTGTTTATTGGTGGCGTCAAGCTGGGTCAATTTGGAAGCGACATCTTGAATAATGCGATTGCTTTCGCCAGTCTGTTTCTGAATGAATTCCAGATTATTCTGCAATGACGAACCCATTTTTTCGCGAATATCCCGAAGCTCGGCCTTTAAATCATCAAGATTTCTATCCTGCGCCACATCTTTGCCGAATTTATTTAAGAAGAGAACATAAAAAATCGCCAGCGTCGCGAGAGAGGAAATTATAAGTGATATAATTGTTAATACTTGCATATATAAATAGTAGTATAACAAACGAATTATCTTTTGGCAAAAAAATTTTTATTGTTACATTGTTGCATTGCTACATTGCTATTGGCGGTATTATGTCGCCTGTAATACCCCCCCAATGTCCATCGGGGCGGGTCGGATTTATTTTCCTGATGACCCAAAAAAATAATATAACAGTGTAATAATGTACCAATTTAGCAATGTAGATTATCGTTTTACGACGCATAAATTTGTCTAAACAATAACAAATTGTTTCAAACGGCGACACTGCTCCGCGCAAATTGTTTCACGTGAAACAATTTATAAATTCAACTTTACGCCTTGATTTTATATTGTTAATATGATAAATTGAGACTGTTGAATTATTCAACAGTCTCATCCTGAATGAAGTGAAGGATCCCTTAACGTCGCTTAAGATATCCCTCCCCGCCGACTCAGCGGGTCGGGATGAGAGCGTTTCATAATTATTAAACGCTCTCAAATTAAATCAGTATTAGTCCTCCGACGCCTGCCCCCGTAGTTTCCGCCAAAGGCGCCTGCCTGCGGTAGGCAGGGATGCGCCTTTGGCGCATAATTTACCCACCCAAATTTTCATGTAATCAGCCCCCGTAGCTCAACGGATAGAGCAGATCCGTCCTAAGGATAAGATGGGGGTTCAATTCCCTCCGGAGGCATGAAAATTTGGGTGGGTAAAGATGGAGCAATCCCAGCCCAACTTTCGTCTGAATTTCCCCTTGGGCCTATCGTACAGTGGTAGTACACTGCATTCGCATTGCAGGGACGGCAGTTCGATTCTGCCTAGGTCCACCATATTGAATTAGTCGGAATTTTGTTCAAAATAGGTTCTGACTTTCTCCAACAAACACCACTTGAATCTACAATAAACTATTCAAATCTACAGATGTCTATACTAAAAAGAATTATACGTATTTTTATCATTGTTGAACTCATACTGATAGGACCTTTTATTTTGACCCTGTTTAACCCAGACGCGCGAATTAACGGAGGTTCTGGAGGAGGTTGGGATTGATCACCGAGTGTTTTTTGGTCCCATGGCCGCCCTCTTACTTGTCACCGGCCTAGCCATTGATCTTGCGGCGAGAAAAATCACAAATCCTGTTTACCGAATTGGCACAATCGCCGCTATCGTGCTGGTACCTCTCCTTATCTATATTCAGATCGTCACTGACGCGGTGTCATCAACACTAAAAGCGATTCTATGATCTGGTTCCAATTCATGCAAATATAAGTCCAAAGGAAAATTGTAATGGAACAGAGACAACGATTCGATTTCGCTTGGTTCTATAAGCAAATTTAGGTGAACTGAGATCAAAATTTCTATCCCAATGCACCGAGGCTACATCGGAATGATTGCATATAAATCTACTAAAATGGTGTAATCGAGAGAACGCATCGGATTTAGTTGATACGCCTCCAGAAGAATAATAGCGGGAACTAGTTATTGTGGGGTCATAACTACAAAACCGACCTCGACTTTACCTGCCCGACCGAAATCGTTGAGAAAATTCAATTGAAGATTAAAGAGTTGTTATAGCAGATTAAAAATCATAGATGTTTTAAAAATGTTTCACGTGAAACATTTTTTTGTTTTACACAATTAATCTAAGCACATTGCTCTAATCTTAGGTATTAATAGGCGTCGTAAAAAATTATATAGCTCATTAAATTTCCATACTACAGTAAACTTTCAACCATGAAACAGCCTTAGCTTAGCCAACAACTAGGCTTATCAACATCCTGTGCATAAAATGATCAAGACTGCCACCAAAAAATCACTCCTTGACATAGATCAAGAAAACGGTATCGGGAAAAAATTCAGCTTATTATTTTGTGAATAACGCTCATAATTAAACTGATTTAACTAAAAATCTGTGGATAAACCTGTGGAAAACATACCAACACCTGTGCATAAGTCTTGAATAATACAATCTTATCCACAGCGTATTTATCAACATTTTATTCACATATTACTTTTTTAGCTAAATTTAGAGCATTTATAACTTGAAAAAATTAAAAAAATTTGATATAATATATATAGTTTACATTAAGTATAAACTTTTATGCTTAAAAACAAAATTTGCGCGACAATCGCAATCTTTATCCTCGTTGCCGCTTTGCCGCAAGCAACCTTATCAATGTCTTCGCAAAATTTTCAAATTTTCGCGGACACCATAAATTACGGCGGCGGAAAAAGCACAAGCGGCCAATTTATAATCTTTGATAGTATTGGCGAAAGCGGTATTTTTAATACTCCAACCAGCACTAGCGCCAACTATGGCCTTTCCGCCGGATTTCACTCAATGAATCAGGGCAACTATATTTCAGTAAACATAACGCCCGATAGTGTAAATCTTGGCAATCTTAGCCCGAACGCCGTCGCAACCGGCGACTTGACTCTTCAAATCGCCACTAACGCAACCTTTGGATACAGCTCAACAATTGTGGCTGATGGCGCTTTCCGGCAAGGAGACCCGACTAAAAATATAACGTCAGTGGCCGACGGCCAGGTTTCTGCCGGCGTTGCGGAATATGGCATTAGAACCTCCGGTAGCGACGGCCAATTTAATTCCGCTGACCAGGGGATTTCAACCTCGCCGCAAATCTTTGCCTCCCGTTCCAACCCGACAAACCTTTCAAATACGACAATTACTTTCAAGGCGTCTGTTGCCGCGTCCACACCGCGCGGAGACTTTTCGCAAAGCATAACGATTACCACAACGCCGCACTATTGACATTGTCACATTGTTTCATGGTTACATTGTTAAATTTTTACAAAAACAATGTAACAATTTAATAATGTAACAATCCTAACCATGAAAAAAGCAATCGTCTTTTTGTTCACGGCGATTATCTGTCTTTTGTCTGCCAAGACCGCATCCGCCATCGCGATTTATCCGGCGATTTTTGAATATGACACGGCAAAAGATAAATCAATCAGCGACACTTTTCAAATCTATAACGAGTCGGATAAAAATCTTGCGCTTGAAGCCGAAATTGAAAATTTTACACCAAAAGGAGAACTGGGCGAACAAAATTTTATTCCCGGATTTTACGGACTTGCTAAATGGATTTCGCTTTCAAAAAATAAAATCACTCTTGCGCCAAAAGAAAAAAAATATATTTCTTTCAAAATCAATCCGCCTCTCGACGCCGCCCCCGGGTCATATTCTGCCGGCATTCTCTGGCGCGAATCTGCGAATAAAAAAGAGGGGATTAGCATCACAAGCCGCGTCGGCGCGATTATTTTGCTAACGGTCGACGGCGACACAATGCAAAAAATTTCTCTCGCCGAATTCAGCGTGTCTAAAAATCTTTTTGAAAAATTGCCGATTGATTTTATTGTCCGCATCGCCAATGAAGGAAACGCGCTCGTAAAACCAATGGGAGAAATCGTTATAAAAAATATTTTTGGAAAAACCGAAGATGTTTTGGAAATCAACTCTTTTGGAAACGCGCTTCTTCCGCAAAGCATCCGCCGCTTTAGTCCGCGCTGGGACAGCAATAAATTCTTCATCGGTCCGTTCACTGCCGAACTCCGCGCAAAATACGGCGCAACAGATAAAAATGAAATCAAAAGTAAAATAAAATTTTGGATCCTGCCGTGGAAAATGATTATTTTGATTTTTATCGCGATTCTCGCAATATATGTTTTTTGGAGATTTACTTTTGGAAAAATCAAAAAAAGATTGCATAAAGTATAATATAGAAAACATAGTGTTAAAATCAAACACCAAAAACAAAATATTCGCGATTGCCGGCGGACTGCTCGTCCTTCTGATTTTAGCGTTTGCGCTTCCGACATTTGCTACCCAGATTTACGGCACATATCCTTCCGGCGGAGGCGGGTTTTCGCCGCCGCCTTGCGGCAATGGAGTTTGCGCTTCGGACGAAACCTGTTCCACCTGCCCAACTGACTGCGGCGCCTGCCCGCCGCCAGCTCCGGTAATCTCTAACATCTTTACTGATACCACCTACAACTCCGCGATAATCCATTGGACCACCGACATCAATGCCGATTCCGAGGTAGCTTATGGCGTTACAACCGCTTATGGCGCAACATCCACCGTTTCCGAATCTGTGACAAACCACGCTGTGCCGCTCGCCGGACTTCTGCCGTCAACCCTTTACCATTTTCGCGCGGCTTCCACCGCTTCGGGCCAAACCGCTTATTCCGCGGACCAAACTTTCACCACCGGCGTCGCGCCGGATACCGCGCCGCCCATCATTTCAAATCTCGCGGCCAGCGATCTCGCCCCGACCAGCGCGACCGTATCTTTTCAAACAAATGAGGTGGCAACTTCAACTCTTGTTTATACTTCAAGTTACGAAAGCACCGAACTAAAAATCCAAACATTTGTCGCAAATCACATTTACTCGCTAAGCGGGCTGATTCCAAACACAACTTACAATGTTTCCGCCACCGCTGGAGACGCTTCCTACAACCAAAGCGCGCCGAGTGTTCTAACATTCAAAACCGCAAAAGACGCGATTCCGCCGCCAAATGTGAATGATTTTGCCGCCGCGCCCGGTGATGGCAAAAACATGCTTAGTTGGACCAATCAGCTCGTGTCGGATTTTGTCGGCGTTAAAATTCTAAAAAAAATCGGCGCTTACCCGTCTTCTCCGAGCGACGGCGTTGTAGTTTACACCGGCTCTGACCAAACCATAGTTGATGCGCCGCTTACTAATGGCACGACCTACTATTATACCGCGTTCGCTTTTGATACCTCCGAAAATTATTCTTCCGGAGCCGTCGCGTCCGGCAAGCCGGAAGCGCCTGTCCCGCCGCCTTCCTGCGGCGACACTGTTTGCGGGCTTGGCGAAAGCTGTATCAGTTGCCCAACTGACTGCGGCGCTTGTCCGCCTCTGCCGCCCGCCTGCAGCAACGGCGTCTGCTCACAAGACGAAACCTGTTCCACCTGCCCAACTGACTGCGGCGCTTGTCCGGCGCTACCGCAAGGAGCGGTCGCCTGCGACGAAGGGACGTTCCGCTGCACCGGCACAACGCGCGAAATTTGCCAAAATGCGGACTGGGTCCCTTACGAACAAAACTCGCCGATCTGCGGCTATTTAGCGCCGCCGATTTCCGTTCCCGCCGGCTCCGCAAGCGTCGCTCCGGAACAAAAACTCGCTCTTGCCGACTTTGAATTTTTCTCCGCGGACCGCGCACTCCGCCTTGCGCTAAAAGATGACGGCGTAAACGTTTTGGCGGAAAAAATTTTGACCATCTTTTTAGATCCAAAACTTTTGAGTCAGCCGCCCCGAGAAATGGGCGTCGCAGTCGGCGCCTCCACCTATCTTTTAAACCTTGACAAACTTACCGAAAAATACGCCGCTGATTTCGCTGTTTCAAGCGCGCCGGGAAATTTTTCCGGAACCATCACCATTATTTACGAAAACAATACTTTTGACGAACTTACTTTCAATCTCCGCGTCTTGCCTTCAGGGAAAATAACCTGCGCCGACGGCTCGCCGATAGACGGCGCTACCGTAAGCGTCTTTGAACTAAAAGATGGTGCTTGGCAGCTTTGGAACGGCGCTCAATACAACCAAAAAAATCCGACCTTTGCGAGCGCGGACGGAGAAATCGGATTTATTGCGCCGATTGGAACATATTATCTTAGCGCCGGCCATGAGGGATTTTTAAAATATGAAACTAACCGTTTTTCAGTAGATAACAACGTTATTAATCAAATTATTAAACTTACTGCGGTTCCGCCATCACTTAAGGAGGTTATAAAAAAAGATGCGCCACTTGTTGAGAATATCCAAAACGTTACTAAAAATATTGCTGAAAAAATAGTTTTTGGTAGCGAAGTGGCACAAAAAACTGTTACTGATTTTGTTCAAAATCCAGTGGTGGAACAGACAGCGCAAAACATTGCCGCGCCAACTTTGGTCGGTGTCGCTGTTGCCAATACCGTGGCCGCGGCGCCTATCTTCAATATCGGAAACTATTTCCAATATCTTGTCACCCAGCCGCTCCTTCTTTTTATAAGAAAGCGCCGCAAGGGTTGGGGGATAGTTTATAATGCGCTTACCAAGCTTCCGGTTGACTTGGCGATTGTCCGCCTTTTGGACGCGGCAACCGGAGGCGTGGTGCAAACACGCGTCACCGACAAGCAAGGCCGCTTTATTTTTATCGCACCGATAGGAAATTACCTAATTGACGTCATAAAACGCGGTTTTGAATATCCATCAGTTTTTCTAAAAACCAAACGCGAGGACGAATCTTACGCGGATTTATACCATAAAGAAATCATCAACGTAAAAGAAGCCGGCGCCGCGCTTACGCCGAATATTCCGATCGATCCTCTGGAAACGCGGGTAAGCCGCGCGCAGCTTATCTTGAAACAGATCTTCAGCGGAGTTCAGCGGGGGCTTTCGCTCGGCGGATTGGCGGCGATGCTCCTCGCGCTCATAATTATTCCGTCAACAGCAGTCGCTATCTTCGCTGCCACTCACATTCTGCTCTACCTTTTGTTTAGAAGATTGGCTACAACTCCGCCGCCAAAAAGCTGGGGCATTGTCTATGACGAAAAATCCAAAACGCCGCTCCGCTTTGTCATCGCCCGCATTTTCGAAGCGCAATACAACAAACTCCTGGCTACCCAAATCACCGATCTTAATGGCCGCTATTCATTTTTAGTCGGCAAGAACATCTATTATCTAACATTTGAAAAGGCCGGTTATGCGAAAGCGCAAACTCCGACAATAGATCTGCGCAAAAAAGAAAAAGGAGAGGTTATTGCGCTGGATATACCGTTAAAATCGGCGACCGAAAACCAGCCAACATTGCCCGAGGAAATTAAATTTGAAGATACGGAAATAAAATAAAAAATTATAATATTAAAGACGAATATTCTTTAAGATATTCTCGGGGAAATTAATATCCTGAAGAATTTCCCGAATAATATCCCAATAAATATCCAATAAAATATAAATATAAAAGAGACGGATTTATCCGTCTCTTATTTGCATTCGTAAAGAATGCAAAATTCTTCAATATCCGCTTCGGAAATATGCCGGACGTTGATCGCCTCGGCATTCATCAAATCCTCCTGAAATTCAAAATGCCCAAGCCCCAGCATATGCCCAAGCTCATGGAGGACGGTCATCCTGACAAAAAAAAGATGTTTTTCGCGCTCGTCAGAACCGTCAGGCCCATCTATGAACTTGAAGACAAAAAGCAGTATATCGCCGAGAGTCGCGTAGCCGTAAACGCCTGTTGTCCTTGCCCCCTGCAAGCTGTAATACTCCTCGGTCGGATGATCAACCCGGTAAATTACATGCCGGCCGTCAACCAAGTCCTCCGGACGAAATCCGTCCTCATCCACATATCTGCCGACATAGATAAAAACCGGTCCGGGCGATTTTAGCCGCTCGCCTGCTTTTGCGTTCCATTCATCCATTGCCGAAACAATCACCTGCTCCTCGTCTTCGGTAAAGCGCGAGTCAATATAGATGATTACCGGCAAATCCGCCCGCAGAAGATTTTCTATGCCGCATCCGGAAATGCTAAGGATTATAAGCGCCAGCCAAGCCCGAGCCATAGCGGTCCCTCCTTAAGGCATTGCCGCGCGATCGGCAGGTAGAACTCGCCATAATAACGGATCAGTCGCGGATCCGGCAAATACACCCGCCAGTCCACGATGACGGCGAGATTTTTATATGCCATAATTTCCGCGCCCATGCCGAACACCAGATCAAGTTCACGCGAAATTTCCGATGCGGAAATGCGTCCAAATTCCGGACGAAAGACGCCGAGGTTGGCGTAAAACCTTACCCGCGAAGTTCTTACAAGATCGATGAGAACATTCGCGCCGTAGCCGTAGGCAAAGGTGGCGTTCAGTTCCAAAACAAGCGGAGTGCTTTCGTGTCGCACGCGGAGGGCTTTGAATAGATCCTTGCTTTGATCAAACCGTCCTGCAAAAATTTTCGCGTCAATGCCAAAGAAAATTTCAAGTTCAACATCCGAATCAGCCAAAACGATTTTTGGCGTCAAGAATAAAACTATTGCTGCGATCAGCCCTATGCGCCGCATTTTTGTCTCCTTTTGAGATGAAAAGTCCTATTTTTGTCATAGCACTCTTGACCGAAAAAGTCAAGTAGAGTAAAGTTATAAATGAAAAATGGTGGAAAAGCTAATTTTGGATAAAAATATAAATCAAGTAAAATTTATGGGCCTCTAGCTCATCTGGTAGAGCGCCCTCCGATGGAGTCCGATACCTCTCGGCCTCATGCGGAGTCATCGGACCGATGGACATCGGGGAGGTGAAGGATTTATGAAAGGATTTTTATACATATTAAAAAGTCTAAAGAATAATTCCTATTACATAGGTAGCACAATCAATATTAATAAAAGATTAGATGAGCACCAAAACGAGCTGGTAAAATCAACAAAAAATTTATTACCTATAATTTTATCATTCTTTTAAGAATACTAAACTATACTTGAGGCTAGACAGATTGAATATAAATTGAAAAAATTAAAGAGCAGAAAAATAATTGAACGGATAATTTTGAATAAAGAAATCAAACTCAAATAAAGCCTGTGGGCCCTTAGCTCATCTGGTAGAGCGCATCCATGGCATGGATGAGGCGACCGGTTCAAGCCCGGTAGGGTCCAAAGGCTTTATTTGATTAGTGGAAATGTTTCGAGCGCCCTCCGATGGACATCGGGGAGGTGAGGGGTTCGATCCTCCTGAGGTCCAAAAATTTTACTTGATTTTGTTAAATTATAACTCGTAACTCGTTACTCGCTAACTCGTAATTAAATTATGTCTCTCTCCGTCGGCATCATCGGGCTTCCGAATGTTGGAAAATCAACGCTTTTTAAAGCTATCACTAAAAAGCAGGTTGATTGCGCCAACTATCCTTTCTGCACGATTGAACCGAATCACGGAATCGTCGCCGTTCCCGATGAAAGATTGAATGTCCTCGCAAAAATCTCCAAATCAAAAAAAATCATTCCGGCGACGATTGAGTTTGTTGATATTGCCGGGCTTGTCGCCGGCGCGCACAAAGGCGAGGGGCTGGGAAATAAATTTCTCTCCCATATCCGCGAGGTTGACGCGATTATTGAAGTTGTCCGCGGATTTGCCGATCCGAATGTCATCCATGTCGCCGGAAAAATAAATCCATCAAGCGACATTGAAACTATTAACTATGAACTTATCTTTGCCGATTTGGAAACAATCGGGAGACGCCTTACCGATCTCAGGTCTAAGGCGAAATCTGGTCTGACGTCGGAAATAAAAAAAAGTATAGAACTGGTGGAAAAAATAAAAATCGCGCTTGATACCAGCAAGCTGGTAAATACTCTTGACCTTACGGATGACGAATTAAAAGAAATCCGCGACCTTCACCTTTTGACGCAAAAACCGATCCTCTACATTTTAAATGTTGACGAAGAGGCGTTAAAAACCGGCGTTTCCGACGATTTAGAAAATAAAATTTCTCCACTTATCCCGCTTTGCGCCAAACTTGAATCAGAACTTGCCGAGTTGCCGGAGAATGAAGTAAAAGATTACCTTAAAGAGCTGGGGATTAGTGCGACTGGCCTCGAAACCTTGATAAAAGAGAGTTTTAAAATTTTAGGGCTGATCACTTTTTTGACGACCGGACCAGAAGAAACCCGCGGTTGGACAATTAAAGCGGGGACAAAAGCACCGCAAGCTGCCGGTGTCATTCATACTGATTTTGAAAAAGGATTTATCCGCGCGGAAATTATAAATTATGATGATTATGTAACATACGGAGAACAGGGCGCAAAAGAAAAGGGCCTGATGCGGCTTGAAGGAAAGGAATACGTAATGCGCGAGAACGATGTTTCTTATTTTAGAGTGGCAATTTAAATGATGCCATCCTACAAAATGTCCTTCTGAACTGACAAATGTCATCCCGAATTTATTTCGGGATCTATTCATGATCCAAATTGATGCCGAAAGAGATGCCGAAATAACTTCGGCATGACATTAAGTAAAAAAGAGGCATTATGCCTCTTTTTTGTATATCTTTATTTCTCGTATGACTTTTTGATCCGGCCGGCTCCAAATAAGTTTCAATGTTTTGTCGGAAAATAATATTTGTTCTTCCTTCCACATCCCAACCTCAAGATTAATTTTATATTCTATATTATTTATCCTAATAATTGGCACTACAATAACCATCATCGCACCGGCTTTGGTTATCTTATACAAGGATTCAAAAGTATCTTTATATAATGAAGAAAGCTCGCTTAAAATCTTTTTTATCCTTTCCTCACTCTCATTACCTTTTAATGGCGGCCCCAGATACGGTTCGGTTATAATCGCATTAACCTTATCTTCACCGATTTTTTTAGACAGTCCGCGGACATCACTCTGAAAAAAATTATAGCTTATAGCTGACAACTTATAGCTTTTACTAGTCCACTCAAAGTTCTTTTTACTATCTTCCACCGCTCTTTCCGACAGATCCGCGCCGATTAAATTTTTATAGCCCATAGTTGCCGCTTCGGTAAGAATTGTTCCGGAGCCACAAAATGGATCGAGTATAATGCTGTCTTTTTCCACACCCGATAAATTAATCATCATCTTTGCCAGCTTTGGTGGAATCATTCCCGAAAGTGTATCCCGTTTTGGCCGGCCATAATCCCTAAATTCATAATCGCCGAATTCCTGCACCGCCAAGGTGCGGCCGATCAGAATAGGATTATAAGTTATACCTTGCTTATCCGTAGAGACGCAAAATTTTGCGTCTCTACAATTAATAATTACCGCTTCCATTCCACGCGTGAGAAGTTTGTTTGTTTTTACAACCACTGACGAGAGCGTTTCTTCTTTAGATGTTACAAGACGGATCTTGTACCCGCTATTTTCCAATTCTCTTTTTAGTTCCATTCCTATTTTAAAGCGGAGTGCGGGGAGATTTTTTTCTCCATAAAAACTCACTCCAAAAAAATTCTTTTTTTCTTTATCTAAAAAAGGAAAAAAATTATCTGTTCTAATAGCCTTAGTATCCTTAATATCTTCAACAATTTCCCCAAATTTTATTGACCCGCCAAGTTCTTTCCAAAAATCAATCGGTTTTTCCGCTTCAAACATTAATACTTCCCCGCATAATACAAAAGAGGTGGTATTTAATCTTTTTTGCAATAAAACAACTGCCTCGGCGAGAGACAGTTCTTTATTTTTTCCTAAAACCAAAAAGAATTTCATAACTTCTATCGTTTTATCGGCATAACAACATACAAATAATCTTTGCTGTCCTTTGGAACTAAAACACATGGATTATAAGCATCAATAAGCTTTACCTCAGTATTAGGATTTTGGACTGCACTCATAAAATCCAAAAGATATCTATAGTTAAGCGTGACTTCATTATCAATCCCCTCTACTAATCCTTTAATAGTAGCCTTTTGTTCGCCGGTCTGGCTGTTAATCGAAGAAACCGACAAAAACCCTTCGCTTGCTGATATTTTTAAATTAATGTCATTAAGGCCGGCCGCGAAAAGGCTGCTGCTTTTAATGATTTTCTCCAGCTCATCGCGGCTAAAAACGCCTCGTGTTTTAAAAGATTCAGGAATCACCTGTTTATAATTCGGGTATTGCCCTTCAATCAAACGGGCGATAAGCTCAACCGAATCATATTGGAATAAAACCTGATTTTCTAAAACCGCTATTTCTAAATTTTGCTCTTCCGAAACGCCTAAAACCGAAATAAGGTGGTTAACTTCCGCCAATGTTTTAAGCGGAACAATAATATCGCGCGGAACATTAGGGTTTCCTTCTTTTATCTTAAAAGCTATTTTTTTCTCCGCTAAACGATAACTGTCAGTCCCGACAAGCCGAACTTCAAACGGCTCTTCTTTGCTGAAATTAAACAAAACTCCGCTTATTTCCGGCCTTAGTTCATTTGAGGCAACCGCAAAAAGAACTTGCTCTAATGCGCGTTTAAAATCTTTTCCTTTTACCTCGCAAACATGGTTTTTTTGAATCTGCGGAAGAAGCGGAAACTCGGCTGCCGGCTGCCCTTTTATTTTGGTTTCAAACAGGCCGCTTTGTATTTCTAAATTATTTCCCCTTACCTCCAAATCAATACGTTCGTTCGGCAAAAGCGCGATATAATCATAAAAAAGTTTTGCCGGAACTGTAAAATCTCCTTCCGCGTCAACTTTCCCTCGGATATTTACATTAATGGCGATTTCTAAATTAGTTGTGATAAGTTTTATTAGTTTATTCTCTATTTTTATAAGAGCATTATTTAAAATTGGAAAATTTACGTTTTTAGTTGATAAATGGCTTACGATAGAAAGCCCTTGTTTTAAGTTTTCTTTCAGACATGAAAATTTCATAATATACTGTAAATTTATTAAATATTTTATTAGTAGTAGTAGTAAGCTCTGTGGAAAACTTGATAAGTTATTTTTTTAGTGTTTGTTTAGAAAAATAATTTTTAATTTTAACTTAATAAACTGTTGATGATTTATACAATTAATATATACAGTTTTTGTTTATTTTTTAATTTTATTAGAGTTACTAAAATCCATCAACACAAAATTAACAGTTTATTAACAGATTTCTAAATTCTAAATTCTTAAATTATCGGTTGGGCGTAAAGTTTATTTCTGATTATTTCTATGTCATTTTTAATTTTATTATTATCCTTAATTTCCCGGCTTATTTTTCTATGCGCGTGAAGCACGGTAGTATGATCGCGATCGCCGATTTCTTTGCCGATATCAGGGAAGGATAATTTGTTTTCTTCCCGCAGGAGATACATTAAAATTTGTCTTGGTAAAGCGACTTTTTTCTCGCGGCTTTGTCCCATAAGCTCGTCAATTGATAATTCGTAAAAAGCGGAGATAGCTTGAATTATTTTGCTCGCCGGAATTGTTATTTTTTGCGTATTTTGAATAAAACCGGCGATTATTCCTTTAACCATCTCAATAGTCGGAGTTATATGCTGCAATTCATGGTAGGCGATGATTTTATTAAGCACGCTCTCGAGCTCTCTGATGTTACTTTGAATATTTTGAGCGATATATTGAATAATGCTTTTTTCAAGATTATAGTTTTTTTCAGCGCATTTTTCCTCTAAAATAGCCGTTCTAGTTTCAACATCGGGCATAGATATGTCAGCTATAAGCCCCCAGCCGAAGCGAGAAATTAACCGTTCCTCAAGTGCTGGTATTGCTTTTGGCGGACGGTCTGAACTTAAAACAATATGCTTGTTTGCTTGGTAAAGAGCGTTAAAAGTATTATGTAGCTCTTCCTGCGTTCCTTCTTTCCCGGCAATAAATTGAATATCGTCAATTAAAAGAAAGTCAATATTTCGATATTTGTCTTTAAGTTCGCGCACATGTCCGTGACCGCTTTGGACAGCGCGGATAAAATCATTGGTAAATTTTTCGCAGGTGACATAAAGCGGCTTAAAATGGGGAAATTTTTTTAAAATGCGGTTGCCGATGGCATGAAGCAGATGGGTTTTTCCAAGGCCGACTCCGCCATAAATAAACAAGGGATTATAAATTTCGCCCGGATTGGCGACGACAGCCTGCGCCGCGGCATAGGCGAGCTCACTATTTTTTCCGACGACAAAATTTTCAAAAGTATAATTGGTGCGGAGTCCGAAAGGATTAATTATTTCATGCGGTTCGTATTTCTGTTCTTCTCTTAAAATTGTTTTGTTCGCATTCGCGGCCGCGAAATTTATCGGACCGACGGCATGATTTTCGCGCGGTTTGATCTCCACGCGATATTCTATAGAGACAATATTTCTTTGAAGAATACTTTGAAAACTTTTAGTGATTGCTTGATTATATTTTTTTTCCAGCCATGCCTTGGTAAAGCCATTTGGCACGCTTACAACGATTTTTCCATTTTCGTAAAAAATGATATCGGTATTTTTAAACCAGGTTGTAAAATTAGGTTTTGAAAGCGATAGCTCGAGCTCGCCTAAGACGGCGTGCCACAATTCTTGGTTTGTCATATTGGCGCATGGAACCAAAATGGTCGTTAAGTTACAATTAACAATTAACATTTGACAATTGACAACAAAAGTTAAACGTCAAATGTTAAATGTAATATATCACATATCCACAGGCCTTGTAAAATAGCTGTCAAATTATGGATATTCACAGATGCTTTTTTTTAAAAAATACCAGTTTTTAATCTAAATTGAAATAAATTTTTAGATGTGTATAAATTGATAATGCATTATAGTGCTTGCAAAAGATACAAAATGTTGATAAACTGTGGATAAGTGGATAATAATTAAACAAGACGAATTTTCTTTTAAAATTCGACTCATAAAAAAATGCCAAAAAGAACATATCAACCAAAAAAAAGACGCCGCGCGAAAGTCCATGGTTTTCGCGCCAGAATGAGCTCAAAGAACGGCCGCACTGTCTTAAAGAGGCGCAGGATGAAGGGGCGAAAAAGAATTTGTATTTGCAAGTAAAATCTTTGCGTTAATGCCCCGTTAATCCCGGGGCATTCTTCTATAATATTATTATGCTTTCTAGAAAGTATAGTCTTAAAGGGAAAAAAAATTTTAACCGCGTTCTGCAAAGCGGGCGTATATTTAATACCCAGTTTTTTAGACTTCGAAGTTTAAAGAACGAATTAAGTATGGTTCGTTTTGGAATTATTATTAGTAATAAAGTTTCGAAATCTGCGGTAGAAAGAAACCGTTTAAAGCGTCAAGTAAGCGAAATTTTTAGATTAAATCTGGATAAAATTAAGCCGGGATTCGACATTGTACTCACTATGTCTAAAAACGCGCTTAAAAAACCGTATCAAGTGTTAGAGAGGGAGATTTTAAGGGCAGTAGAGACGGTCGGTTTAATGTAGACTATAAACTATAAGCCTCTTTGGTACAAATTGTTTTTTGGCCAATGCTATTCATAAAGGACGGAAAAGAATGCTTCGTTCACTTGTTATAAAATTTATTGAATTTTATCAAAAAACTATTTCTCCGGATTATGGAATTTTTAAACATCCGGTCGGTCATTGTCGATTTTATCCTTCTTGTTCCGAATACGGTAAGTTAGCTATAAAAAAATACGGCATCATTAGGGGAATTTTTCTCTCAACTTGGCGAATTTTGAGGTGTAATCCATGGTCAAAGGGCGGCATAGATGAACCTTAAGTCCTTCGACTCGGCTCAGGATAACGCTACCGTGGTTAATTTGACGAACACTATTTTTTGTGGTATAATATGTAATAGAAAACCAAAAAAGCGGCTAAATTTGGCAAAGAAATAGTCGCGAACAAAAATAAAAAGAAAAAATAAAATGAATTATCTTTCAAAACGGCAATATTTAGCTGATTTTGGCTATAAAAATCTGAATAATGTTTCCAAACTAAGTTTAAGAAACGCATTTTTTTATGTCGGCGTTTCTTTTTTGTTATTGGCAATATTTGCATCCGCGGCCGGTTTTGTTTATAAAATCGTTCATTCTGAGTTTAAGAATGTGAATACGGTAAAAAATGAACAGATAAAAGATAATATCTTAAGCAAAGGCAATCTTTCGTAATGTGGGACATTTAGCGTCCTACAAGTAAAATTCTCTAGGAAGTTTCCATGCCCTGTTTGGTGTCCATGCGCCAACAGGAAAATCCCCTTCGGTATTGCGGACTTCTAACGGGGTATGCTTCTTAGAGGCGTAAATCACAACCTAACCGCAAAAATCAACCGGCGCATCGCTTCGGTGGTTTTTGTCTTGCTCCCTCTCTCCGCTCTCGCTTTCTTGGGCTATGTCATTCACGCGGGCTTTGCTTCGGATGTCTTAGAAACCAAAGCCGCAGCCGGGGTGAACAAGATGATAAGCTATCAGGCCAAGATGACGGACAATCTTGGAGCCGTGGTGTCTGACGGCACATACTGGCTCACGCTTAGGATTTATGACTCTGCCTCCGGAGGAACTTGTCTTTACACTGCTTCAGGAACTTCCTGTGGAGCCGCGACTTCAACCCCGGTTACGGTCGCGAGCGGAATGTTTTCCATAATGATCGGCGATACTGCAAGCCAAAACGCCCTTACTCTTGATTTCAATTCCGATACCTACTACCTTGGCGTTCAAATCAACAATGACTCTGAAATGACCCCGAGAAAGCGAATTGGCGCTTCTGGATACGCCATCAATTCTGACACCCTTGATGGCTACAATACTTCCTTAACCGGAGGAAGCTCTTCGTTCGTTCCAGTCACCAATTCCAGTGGAGATCTTTTCTTAACCCAACGGTTCCTTACTTCTTCTACTATTTATGCTTCGGGATCAGGCACCTCTACCTTCTCTTATGGCGCCACTTTTGCGACAAGCGGCGGCAACGTCGGCATCGGAACATCCGCGCCCCTTAATACCCTGGATATCTATAGAGCGTCCGGCTTTAACCCGACTTTCGTCCTCCGTGATGGAGATATGGCCAATCCGTTCACCAGCTTTAATAACCCCATACCAACTAACGCCATTGGCGGCTTGGCTCCAATCCATTCAACCTTAGGTGGCTTGGAAGTTGATGGTTATACTGACGGCAATGCCGTGCCGCTTATGCTCAGAGGGTTTATTGGAGTTATCGACCCGACAGATACCATACCAGCGATACTCTTACGCGGAGGTAAATTTGATGGCGTTGACAACGCGACAAGTTTAGCGTCTACAGAAACCCTTCTTAGGCTTGATAATCTCTACACCGAAAGTCTCCTGACCGTACTTGGCGGCGGCAACGTCGGCATCTCGTCCTCCACCCCTTGGGGCAAACTGTCAGTCGAGATGGACACGACTAATCCTGCTTTTGTGGTTTCAAATCAAACCTCCAGCACTCCAGCGTTTTACATTGGCGGCGTGAATCAAAATGGACAAATCGGTATTGGGACAAATAATCCTTTTATGGGCGCGCTCCATGTAAGCAGCACTCCAAACATACCCGGCACAGCGGGTATATATGTTGACACCGCGCCATCCGGGGAGGGAACGCAATATGGAATGAGAATTCGTGGCAGCGCCGCAAACCTGGTTGGAAATATGAACCACGCCCACTATATTCCTTTGGGACTTTATGGCAGTGACGGTTTTGACAAAATGAGCGCTTCAATTTGGATAGGTTATGAAACCGGAAGGCCTGGCATGAACATAGGTTATTCACCCGAAACTGTCGCTCCTGTCGGTGGTTTGATTGCTATTGGCAACGTCGGCATCGGCACGGCGAGTCCGGCCGACAAACTAACCGTAGCTAATGGCAACATTGCTGTCACCAACAATTCCACCACCTCAACCCTTGGCGCGAACTTTTTCTCTATTGCCTCCTCCACAGGAGCGATGCTCGGAAAATTCTATGTTGACCCATTTGGCAACACCTCTGTTTCCGGCACCTTCAATGTTTACGGGCTTCAGGCAAATCCAAAGATTACCGTTGCTTCCAACGGTTATGTCGGCATCGCGAAAACCAGCCCGCAAGCCGCGCTTGATGTCGACGGTAATATCAGAACAAACTATATCTTCAATGCTCGCAGTTTGACTGACGCGGTCAATGCGTTTTTTGATGCCAATGACTCTGCAGGACAAGTCCGTGTTTACGGAGTAACTAGCAATCCGATGGCGTTTTATACCAATTCATTAGAAAGAATGCGCATTGGCGCCTCGGGTAATGTCGGCATCGGCAATATCTCACCCACAAGCAAACTCACGGTCTCGGGCGGTGATTTGACGGTTGGCAGCAATTCAGCCACGACAACGATTACCGGCAACACTATCGCTTCAGGGATTATTACCAATTATAACCTCGGTAAATTCTATATTGACTCCTCCGGCAACGTGAGCGCTTCGGGCACGCTTAAGGTGTTTAGCTCAACCACTTCCACCGGCCCTCTGTATGTTCTAAGCGCCTCAACCTCAACCTTTACCGGCGGGATTGAAACCAATGCCCTCAACATCACCTCAAACTCCGTTACTTCCACTTTCGCGAACGGGATTCAGTTAAACGGCGGATGCTTTATGGACGGGGCGGGAAACTGCGTTGCCGTAAACTCGGTCTCTAATTCCGACGGAACTCTTACCATCTCCCCAACCACCGGCGCGGTCCTTGCTTCCCTCAACATGGCGAACGCAAACACCTGGACAGCTCTCCAACAATTTAGCAATTCCTCCTCAACTCTCGCTTCCGTGTATAACGGCCTCTTTGTCGGCGGAACCGCCACCACCACTATCCGCGGCGATTCAACTTCTACCTTCCCTTACGGCGCCACTTTTGCGACAAGCGGCGGCAACGTCGGCATCGGGACGACGGGGCCGGCGGATAAGCTCTCCATCTACGGGGGAACCAGCAATACCAACATTGGCGGGAATTTCGGCGGCGGCTACAACGGCATCTGGCTTAACGGAGACACGAGCCAGAGCAACTACAACTTTCTTTCCTCCTCCGGCGACAAAAATCTTTACATCAACCGTCCGACCGGGCGGAGCATAAATTTTAGAATGAACAATGGCGACCAAATGGTCCTGAATTCCTCCGGCAACGTCGGCATCGGGACGACGGGACCAACAGCACTACTAACCGTTGGGTCAGCCAACGTGAACCACTCCGTAAACCAATTTCAATTCGGGTATGGGTATGCAA
>Ga0233420_10000238_pt1 | contig 24834 bp, 22 predicted proteins | sample Watercolumn_Mata_4_FD_183009 | JGI IMG/M metagenome (GOLD analysis project Ga0233420, IMG submission 183009) | Freshwater microbial communities from Lake Matano, South Sulawesi, Indonesia - Watercolumn_Matano_2014_102_MG | ecosystem: Environmental > Aquatic > Freshwater > Lake | place...
CTCTGCCATGAGGCCGGCGTCCCCGTGGTGCCGCGCGGAGCCGGGACCGGGCTGTCCGGCGGCGCGCTGCCGGTCGACAACGGCGTCCTGCTGAGCCTGAGCCGGCTGGACCGCATCCTCGCCATCGACCCGCTCAACCGCACCGCCCGGGTTCAGCCCGGCGTCCGCAATCTGGCCATCTCCGAGGCCGCCGCGCCGCATGGCTTGTATTACGCGCCCGATCCCTCATCGCAGATCGCGTGCAGCATCGGCGGCAATGTCGCCGAGAACGCCGGCGGCGTGCATTGCCTGAAGTATGGCCTGACCGTGCACAACCTCCTCGAGGTCACGCTGCTGACCATGGACGGCGAACGCCTGACCCTCGGGGGGAGCGGGCTGGACGGGCCGGGTTACGACCTGCTGGCGCTGGTCTGTGGGTCCGAGGGTTTGCTGGGCGTGGTCGTGGAGATCGTGGTGCGGCTGCTGCCGAGGCCGCCCATGGCCCGCACCCTGCTGGCGGCCTATCCGAGCATCGAGGCCGCCGGGGCGGCGGTCGCCGCCATCATCGGCGCCGGGCTGGTGCCCGCGGGGCTGGAATTCATGGACAACGCCATCATCCGCGCCGCCGAGGATTTCATCCGCGCCGGCTACCCGACCGACGCCGCGGCCTTGCTGCTTTGCGAGCTGGACGGCATGGCCGAGCAGGTCGAGGCCGATCTGACCCGTGCCGAGCAGGTGTTGCGGGCCAGCGGCGCATATGAGGTTCGCCGCTCGACGGGCGAGGCCGAGCGCCTGAAATTCTGGGCGGGCCGCAAGGCGGCCTTTCCCGCCGTCGGCCGCATCGCCGCCGACTACTATTGCATGGACGGCACCATCCCCCGCCGCAAGCTGGCCGAGGTGTTGCGAAGCATCGCCAGCGAGGCGGAGCGCCGGAATCTGGCCGTCGCCAATGTCTTCCACGCCGGAGACGGCAATCTGCACCCGCTGATCCTGTTCGACGCCAGCCGGCCGGGCAAACTGGAGCGCGCCGAGGAACTGGGCGCGCGCATCCTCGAAATCTGCATCGCGGCGGGTGGGACGGTTACCGGCGAGCACGGCGTGGGCGTCGAGAAGATCAATCCGATGTGTTTGCAGTTCGGTCCCGCCGAGCTCGCCCAGTTCCAGGCCGTCAAGCGCGCCTTCGATCCCGCCGGCCTGCTCAACCCCGGCAAGGCCATCCCCAGTCTGCCGCGCTGCGCCGAATTCGGCGCCATGCACGTGCATCATGGCCGGTTGCCGCATCCGGAACTGGAGCGGTTTTGACGCCCGCTGAAAGCCTGTGAACCTGGAAAAAGCAGTTGGACAGGAATCTACAGGATAAACGGGATGATGCGATTTATCGCAAGTGCGAATCCGTTCGCACCCACGGCCCTGAATAGGCGAATGAATTCGCCTCTACATCAAGCCCAACTGCTGGATTAGGATAACCCGATATTCCGCCTTGCGCGCCTAGCCGAATCGTCTGCGCGAAATGGCATGATTCCAACGCCGGCGCAAGCACTCGGTTTATTCACAAGCTCTGAATCCCCGGCCCCGGAACGGTGACGGGGATAGCCTATCCGGCAAAAAGGCGGGACTGGCCCGCCTTTTTGCCGGATGCCGGATCGGTCTCAGTTGATGACCGGATCCAGCTTGCCCTTGGCGTACAGCTCGGTCATCTCCGCCAGGCCGATGGGCTTGATCTTGGTAGCATTGCCGGCGGTGCCGAAAGCTTCGTAACGATCCTTGCAAATCTGCTTCATGGCCTTGGTGGCCGCGGTCAGGAACTTGCGGGGATCGAAATCCTTCTTGTTCTCGGCGAAGAACTTGCGCATCGCGCCGGTGGAGGCCATACGCAGATCGGTGTCGATATTGACCTTGCGGACGCCGTGCTTGATGCCCTCGACGATCTCCTCGACCGGTACGCCATAGGTTTCGCCCATGTCGCCGCCGTATTCGTTGATGATCTTCAGCCAATCCTGCGGTACCGAAGAGGAACCGTGCATCACCAGATGGGTGTTGGGGATACGGGCATGGATGGCCTTGACGCGATCGATGGCCAGGATGTCGCCCGTCGGCGGACGGGTGAACTTGTACGCGCCGTGCGAGGTGCCGATGGCGATGGCCAGGGCATCAACCTTGGTCTTCTTGACGAAGTCGGCGGCTTCCTCGGGATCGGTCAGCAGCATGGAGTGGTCGAGGTTGCTGCCGCCGTGCTCCAGGGAACCCAGGCAACCCAGTTCGCCTTCGACCGACACGCCGCAGGCGTGAGCCAGCTCGGCTACCTTGGCGGTGACTTCGACGTTGTACTCGTAGGACGCCGGGGTCTTGGCGTCCTCCTGCAGGGAGCCATCCATCATCACGGAACTGAAACCGCTCTGGATGGAACGGAAGCAGACCGCGGGCGAAGCGCCATGATCCTGATGCACGCAGATCGGGATCTCCGGATAGGACTCCAGCGCCGCGTAAACGAGGTGGCGCAGGAAGGGCTCGCCGGCGTACTTGCGGGCGCCGGCGGAGATCTGGATGAGCGCCGGGCTATTGGTTTCCTGGGCCGCTTCCATGATGGCCTGGAGCTGTTCCAGGTTGTTGACGTTGAAGGAAGGGACGCCGTAATTGTGTTCAGCCGCGTGATCCAGCAGCTGACGGAGTGAAATAAGGGCCATGGTTGATCCTCTATCGATGGTTCACAAACCCCGGCTGGTCCGTTTTGGGCCAGCCGGGATCGGGGTTGTCAGAACAGTCCTTCGACGGTTTTCACGACGTTGTCGACGGTGAAGCCGAATTCCTTGAAGAGCTCGCCCGCCGGGGCGGATTCGCCGAAGCGATCCAGACCGATCACCTTGCCGCCGAATCCGACGTACTTGTACCAGGCGTCGGTGACGCCGGCCTCCACGGCAACTCGGCGGGTGACGGACGGCGACAGCACGGAGTCGCGGTACTCCTGACTCTGGGCCTCGAAGACATTGGTCGAGGGCAGGGATACCACACGCACGTTCTTGCCCTTTTCGGCCAGCGCTTCCTGCGCCTTGACGGCCAGCTCGACCTCGGAACCGGTGGCGATGATGATGGCATCGGGGTTACCGGCGCAATCGCGCAGAATATAACCGCCCTTTTCGATATTGGCGATCTGCTCGGGGGTCCGGCTGACGTGCATCAGATTCTGGCGGGAGAAAATAAGGCAGCTCGGTCCATCCCTGCGCTCGATGGCGGCCTTCCAGGCCACGGCCGATTCCACCGCGTCGGACGGACGCCAGACATTCAGATTGGGAATCATGCGCAGGGTCGCGGTCTGTTCGATCGGCTGGTGGGTCGGACCGTCCTCGCCCAGACCGATGGAGTCATGGGTGTAGACGTAGATGACCGGCGCCTTCATCAGCGCCGCCATGCGGATGGCGTTGCGGGCGTACTCGGAGAACATCAGGAAGGTCGCGCCGTAGGGGATGAAGCCGCCGTGCACCGCGACGCCATTCATGATGGCGGACATGCCGAACTCGCGCACGCCATAGTAGACGTAGTTGCCGTTGTAACCCGGCGCGCAGACGTCCCGGCAACCGGACCACAGGGTCAGGTTGGAGCCGGCCAGGTCGGCGGAGCCGCCCAGCAGTTCCGGCAATACCGGGCCGTAGCCGTTCAGGGTGTTCTGCGAGGCCTTGCGGCTGGCGATGGTTTCGCCCTTTTCGTTGACCTTGGCGATGAAGGCGCCGGATTTCTCGGCCCAGTCGCGGGGTAGCTCGCCCGCCATGCGGCGCTCGAAATCGGCGGCCAGTTCCGGGAATTCGCGGCGATAGTTCTCGAAACGATCATTCCAGTCGCTTTCCACCTTGGCGCCGATCTCCTTGGCGTCCCAACCCTCGTAGATATCGGCCGGGATTTCGAACGGAGCATGATGCCAACCCAGGTGTTCGCGAGTCAGCGCCACCTCGTCGTTGCCCAGCGCCGCGCCATGGCATTCTTCCTTGCCTTGCTTGTTCGGCGAACCGAAGCCGATGATGGTCTGACAGCAGATGATGGAAGGCTTGTCGGTGACCGAGCGGGCTTCCTCGATGGCCTTCTTGACGGCTTCCGGATCATGGCCATCCACCTTGGGGATGACATGCCAGCCGTAGGCCTCGAAGCGCTTGGGAGTATTGTCGTGGAACCAACCCGTGACTTCACCATGACCGCGCACTTCGCCGTCGATGGAGATGTTGTTGTCGTCATAGAAGGCGATCAGCTTGCCCAGCTTCATGGAACCCGCGAGCGAACAGGCTTCGTGGGAAATACCCTCCATGAGACAGCCGTCGCCCATGAACACATAGGTGTAATGATCGACGATGGCATGGCCCGGACGGTTGAATTGTCCGGCGAGCGTCCTTTCGGACAAGGCCATGCCCACCGCGTTGGTAATACCCTGTCCCAGTGGACCGGTGGTCGTTTCCACGCCGGGTGCATAGCCATATTCGGGATGCCCGGGGGTCTTGGAGTGTAGCTGGCGGAATCTCTTCAGTTCGTCGATGGAAAGCTCATAGCCGGTCAGGTGCAGGAGCGAGTAGATCAGCATCGAGCCGTGTCCGTTGGACAGGACGAAACGGTCGCGATCCGGCCATTTGGGGTTCACCGGATTGTGACGCATGTAATCATTCCACAGAACCTCGGCTATGTCGGCCATACCCATGGGCGCTCCCGGGTGACCGGAATTCGCTTTCTGCACGGCGTCCATGCTCAAAGCGCGGATGGCATTCGCAAGTTCTCGGCGCGAGGGCATGATGTTCTCCTAATATTGTTGATGAATATGGAATGAAGAATTATCCATCAGAGTCCTTGGGTTTGTCACGAGATAAACCCCTTCGGTCCACTGTGAATGCAACTTCATGGCGGCTGGATGGAAAACCGTTACGCGGCGGTGGACCGCGCCTTTCGGGCTGCAAACTTTAATCGATGGCAAAGCATAAGAAAAAGTAATTTATTTTTACTGGTATGATAAGAAATATATATGGCAAGAGACGACGGAATCCATGAACGTAACCCTCAAGCAGCTCAAGGTCTTCGAACGCGTCGCGAGACGGCTCAGTTTCACCCGCGCGGCCGAGGAATTATTCCTGACGCAGCCCGCCGTTTCCATGCAGATCAGACAGTTCGAGGAAGCCATCGGAATCCCGCTGTTCGAACGTCTGGGCAAGAAGAATTATCTCACCGAGGCAGGAGAAGAGCTCTACAAGCTAAGCCGCAACATTGCCCGGCAGCTGGACGAGGCGGAGCAGTTGATCGAGGAACTCAAGGGAACGGAATCCGGACGGCTCAGGGTCTCCGTGGCCAATACCGTGCATTACTTCGCCATCCGACTTCTAGGCGAGTTCTGCCGCCGAAATCCCAAGGTGCGGGTAAAATTCAAGGTGACCAACCGCAAGGGCTTGTTGCAAGGTCTCGAGGATAACGAGGCGGATCTTCTGTTGATGGGCAAGCCACCCGAAAGTCAGGAGTTGGAGGCCGAGTCCTTTTTGACCAATCCACTCGTCATCATCGCTCCGCCGGATCATCCGTCGCGCGGGCAGATCAAAATTCCCTTGACGGCTTTGGCCAACGAAACCTTCATCATGCGCGAAGTCGGTTCGGGGACGCGCAATTCGGTCGAGCGCTTCCTGGAGGAGCGGGGGGTACGGCTGACCGTCAGCATGGAGATGAACACCAACGGCGCCATCAAGCAGGGTGTGGAGGAGGGTCTGGGTCTCGGCATCGTTTCCATACACACCCTGGAGCGAGAACTGGAAAGCGGCCGTCTGGTGGTACTCGACGTGGAATCCTTTCCCATACTGCGGCAGTGGTTCCTGGTGCAGCGGGCGGGCAAACGACTTTCGACCCTGACCACCGAGTTCGCCGATTTCGTTCGGCATGAAGCAAAACATTTCGTGCGCCATGACATCATCGAAGCCGCTCTCGGCCGGCCGCTTGCCGAGCTCGGGAACCTCAATCCAGATCCACCATGAGGTTGTCGATCAGTCTCGCCCCGCCCAGGCGCGCGGCGACCAGCGCCACCAGGGCGGAATCCCCGGTTTCCGGGAGGCTCAAATCTTCCCGGCGACGAATGGCCACATAATCCACCGCAAAGCCCGCTCTCTCCAAGTTCCTGGAGCAGTCCGCTTCTATCCGAGCGAAATCCCGGCGTCCTTGTCCCAGCAACTCCGCCACTCGGCGTAACTGGGCGTACAACTGTCCCGCCTTTTTCCTCTCGTCGGGCGAGAGATAGCTGTTTCGGGAACTCATCGCCAAGCCGTCGTCTTCCCGGACCGTGGGTACCCCGAGAATACTGATGGGAAGGTTCAGATCCGCCGCCATCCGGCGAATCACCATCAATTGCTGAAAATCCTTCTCCCCAAACAAGGCCAAATCCGGTTGCGTCAAACCGAAGAGCTTCATCACAACCGTGGCAACGCCCCGGAAATGTCCCGGACGGAATTTTCCGCAGAGATCATCCGACAAAACAGGCACCTCGACATAGGTCATGGACTGGATCGGGAGGGGATACATGTCGGCAACCGATGGCATGAACAATAGATCCACATCCAGGGCCTTCAGATTGGCGGCATCCTCCTCGACTGTCCGAGGATAGGCGGAGAAATCCTCGGAGGGACCGAACTGCAAGGGATTGACAAAAAGGCTGACCACGACGCGTTGCGCCCGGCGTCGGGCTTCCTTGACCAGACCCAAATGGCCCGCATGGAGATTGCCCATGGTGGGAACCAAGGCGATGATTTCTCCTTGCCGGCGCCATGCGCGGACTTGTTCGCCCAGACTGGAAACCCTGCTGATGGTTTGCATGGGTTTGGTTGGGATAGGGTTCGAGGCCTAGAAGCCGTTATCCGGCGCGGGAAACTCCGATTCCCGCACCGCGCGGACATAGCTCGCCAGGGCCTCCGGGATGCCCCGCGCGTCCGCCAGGAAATTCCGGCAGAACCTCGGGCAATGGGGAGTCAGGCCCAACATGTCATAGCTCACCAGGACTTGTCCGTCGCAACCCGGCCCCGCGCCTATGCCAACCGTGGGGATCGCCAGCGCCAGGGTTATTTCACTGGCCAGGCTGGCCGGCACGCATTCCAGCACCAGCATGGCGGCGCCTGCCTCCTGCAGGAGGACGGCGTCCTCGAGCAGCAATTGCGCGGAGCGATCATCGCGACCTTGAACGCGGTAACCACCCAGCCTATGTATCGACTGCGGCAACAATCCCAAGTGAGCACAGACGGGAATATCCTGAGCGGCCAGCGCCCGAACGACTTCAAGCCGCCCTCGCCCGCCTTCCAATTTGACCATCTGCGCGCCGCACTCCCGCATCAGACGCGCCGCGCTGTCCAACGCTTGAGGAGGCGAGGCATAGCTCATGAAGGGCAAATCCACCGCCAGCACCGCCCGATGCACGGCGCGCCTCACGCAGGCGGCGTGATAGGCCATATGGTCCAGGGTTACCGGCAAGGTCGTCGCCTGCCCTTGAACCACCATGCCCAGAGAATCACCCACCAGGATCAGATCGACCCCAGCCTGGTCCATCGCCATGGCGAAAGTCGCGTCGTAAGCGGTCAACGCGGCGATTTTCTCTCCGCGTGTCTTCATGGCCTGCAAGTCGGGAAGGCTGAGCGATCGTTGCGGGTCAATCATGGTCGATCACGGTCAGACCCCGTCGCGGGCATGCCCCGACCAAATCCCGCAAAGGTCCCAGTCCCGGGATCAGCAACTCCGGCGCGATTTCCTCGAGCGGGTACAGGACAAACTCCCGGGTGGCAATGCCAGGGTGCGGTACGACTAAACGTTCCAGGCGGAGGATTCGATCGCCATACAACAGGATGTCAAGATCGAGGGTGCGCGGCCCCCAGCGCTCACCGACACGAACCCGGCCATGAGCCAGTTCCATGGCCTGCAGCCGATCCAGCAACTCGAGCGGTTCCAGACCGACATCGATGGCCATGACCGCGTTGACATAATCCGGCTGGTCCTTCGGACCCAGGGGAGTACTGCGATACAAACTGGAAAAGCCGACCTCCACTACCCCCTCCAGTTCCTGTATGGCGAGGCGGGCCGAACAGATTCGCTCTGCGGGTCGATCCAGATTGCCGCCCAACCCGATAAAGGCCCTGACCGGCGGGACTTCAAGCGCCGGGAGCATGTTGCGTGGGCTTCTTGCGTGGACGGCGGCGGGTTCGGTTCCGCGGCGCGGAATGACCGCCGCTGCGAATCATGGACTTTTGCTCGGCTTCACTCGCGGTCTGGAATCGTGTCCACCAATCCGCCAGAGCGGGATCCGCCTCGCCGGTCATGGCGCGCAGCACCAGAAAATCATAGGCCGCCCTGAACCTTGGATGCCCAATCAAGCGGAAGGGCCGCCCCCCCTGGATGATCTCGAAGCGCGGCTGCAATGCCCACACCTCCCGCACCGGAAAACCGACGGTTTTCGGCAGGGCCGTGATGCGCGTTTGCCGCTGAATGATCTCGTTTCCGGCATCCTGAAATGCCAGTATCGCGTTCTGACCAGCGGCCATGAGGCGCTGAGCGCGTTCCCTCACCGGTTCCCAGAGCAGCGCCGCGAAGAGGAAATAGGGTGTAACCGGTTTGCCCTCGGCAATCCGCGCATCGGTCTGCTCCAGGGACTTGGCCAGAAAGATCAGGGGAAATCCTTCGGGTTCCCGGCCCAGGCAGCGGTCGGTTTCGGGGAACAGCTCCGCGAACAGGCCATAATGCCGCAACTGCTCGAAAGTCTGCACGGCGTATCCCGAGAACATCAACTTCATGACCTCGTCGAAAAGACGGGCGGCCGGGATTTCGTTCAACAGCTTGCCCAGCCGATGTATCGGCTGGGCCGACTCCGGATGGATGGCAAAACCCAGCTTCACCGCGAAGCGCACCGCCCGCAGCATTCTGACGGGGTCCTCCCGATAGCGTTGTTCGGGATCGCCGATCAGCCTTAGCGTGCAGGCGCGATGATCGTCCATCCCCCCGACGAAGTCGACCACGGAAAAATCGCTGATATTGTAATAGAGGGCATTGACCGAGAAGTCCCGCCGAAAAGCATCCTCCTCGATCGTGCCGTACACGTTGTCGCGCAGAATCCTGCCATTTTCCAGGACGCGCTCATGGTGCGACTCCTCGCCCTGCAACGCCCTGAACGTGGCAACCTCGATGATTTCCTGGCCGAAATGGACATGCGCGAGTCGGAAACGACGCCCGATCAACCGGCAATTACGGAACACCCCCCGGATTTGCTCGGGATGCGCATCGGTAACCACGTCAAAGTCCTTGGGTTCGCGACCCAGCAGAAGATCTCGGACACACCCGCCTACCAGGTAGGCTTCAAAACCGGCTTTCTTCAGGCGATACAGCACTTTCAGGGCATTCTCGCTGACCAGCGAGCGGGAGATCGCATGCTCCGAGCGGGGGTAGACTCTGGGTAGCCCGCTGGTTCCATTGATCGCCGCTTGTTGCGCGACCGGTTGGGGGCTAATCAGATTCTTGATGAAATCGAGGATGGACAGGTGAGTCCCTTTAGTCGCGATGATTGATTCGATGGTCAAATGGTAACGCAGCGAAGCGGAAACTGGCAAAAGATACCCGGCGCATCGTAAAAACGGCTAATATGCCCTCTGCTTGATCGAGTTCCAGGAATCACATGCAAATCACAAATCAGAAAGTCGTGTCCATCCACTACACCTTGACCAATGTCGATGGCGACATCATCGACAGCTCCGAAGGTCACGAGCCGCTGGCCTATCTGCATGGCTTCGGAAACATCATTCCGGGGTTGGAAAATGCGCTTGCCGGTCGCGCGGCAGGCGAGCGCTTCACGGTCTCCATCGCCCCTGACGAAGGGTATGGCGAGCGCGACGACGCGATGGTTCAGTCGGTGCCCCGGAGCGCCTTTCAGGGTGTCGACGAGATTCGACCCGGCATGCAATTTCAGGCCCAGTCGCCCGAGGGCATGCAGTTGGTGACCGTGCTCGGCGTGGAAGCGGATGAGGTGATTCTGGACGGCAATCATCCCATGGCGGGGCTGACACTCAATTTCGCGGTCGAAATCACCGATGTACGCGACGCCACGCGCGAAGAGTTGGAACATGGCCATGTGCATGGACCGGGCGGCCATCATCATCACTGAGGCAACGATCAACCTAAGAAAAAGCAGTTGGACAGGAATCTACAGGATAAACAGGATGATGCGATTTATCGTAGGTACGAATTCATCCGCACACAAGGCCCTGAATAGGCGGATCAATTCGCCCCTATCATCAAGCCCAACCGCCGGATTTTAGGATCGAATATCCCATCGGCAATCGTGGCGTGTGGGCTTTCGGCTCAGAGCTTGTGAAGAACCCCCAAAATCGAGTCGTTTAGCGCGGCTAGACTCCCCGATTTTGTGCACCCCCGCGCCTTGCCCACCACGCCCTCGCTACGGCCGGGGGGGTTCTTCACAAGCTCTCAGGTCTTGCGGCCGGCTTCTCGAGTCGGCTCGGCCAGCTTCTTTTCCAGACGCTTGAGCCGAGTCCACATGTCGTGCAATCGGGGCATGACGGCCATGTTCTTCAGATACTGTTGCAAAGGCTGAGCGGGACCGCCGGCATACGCGCCGGGCGCCTTGATGCTGTTGTTGAGGCCGGCCCGGTGCAGTAAGTAGGTATCGTCCGGCACACTGACATGATCCAGGGTACCCGTCTGCCCGGAGGCGATCACCCGCTTGCCGAAGCGCGTGGAGCCGGAAAGGCCGGTATGGGCGCAGAGGATGCAGTCCTCGCCAATGTCGACGTTATGGGCAAGATGACACATGCCGTCGATGACGGCGCCGGCATGAATGTGGGTAGCCCCATACGTGGCGCGATCGATATTGGTGTTGGCGCCAACGATGACCCGGTCCTCGATGATGACCGTGCCGGTTTGGGGAATGCGGTAATTGCGCCGCCGTTCGTCCTGGGCAAAACCGAATCCCTCGGCGCCGATCACACAACCCGACTTCAGGATCACATCGGCGCCGATCCGGCAGTCATAGCCGACCACGCAACCCGGATGCAGCACCGTTCCCGCGCCGATCGTTGCGCCGTATTCAACCACGACATTCGCCATCAAAACCACGCGTGCGCCCAGTCCGACCTCCCGACCGATCACGACGCCGGGGCCAATCACGGCATCCATAGGGACGGTCACGGTGTCATGAATGATGGCCGAGGGATGAATGCGGGGCCATTCGCTGGCGCGGACGTCCCGATCCGCAAAGGTCTGCTTGAGTATGGCCATGGCCAAGCGTACGTTGGGCGCTATCAGGATAGCCAATTCCGGTTGATCCGAAAGCTCCGCCGCGAGCGCTGCCGTGATGACCACGCCCGAAGGTTTTTGCGACCGCACCCGACCCAGATGCTTGGCATGTTCGATGAAAACCAGATCGCCGGGCCGGCATTCTTCAATGGGAGAAATGCGCTGCAACACGGGATCGGCGCCTGAATGGCCAACCAGCAAGCCCTGTGCGCCGAATCGTTCGAGGATTTGGGAGGCGAGTAGGTTCATGGCTTATCGCGGGATGGAGGAAAACTTCGACATGATAGCCCATGCTCAACATCCATGACCGATATTTGGGTAGTCTCGATGCCTCGTTTCACAAGCTCTCAGGGTTTCCGGTAAACTTTTATCGACGCGCGAGTTCGCGTGACGATTCCGTTAAATGGGTGGAAATCACCCCCCGTTCCATAGCCGTCGGCCGGAGGCTGGCCCACCCCCCACCGATCCACTCGAGGGATGCCTGATCGCTCCAGTCACAACCAGCCGGAATCAGTTTTTTAAGAGACCCATCGCCTTGGCCGCCGAATTGCAGGAACCTTCATCCCCGGATATCCCCCTCGAGAGCTCCTCTCCCGAACCGCGTTATCAGCGTTTCGCTCAGGAACTGGTGACGCGCGGCAAGCTGCGCGAGACCGAAGTGATCCGCGCCCAACGACTGGCCGCGCAAACGGACGAGACGCATATCCCGGCGCTGCTGGTGAAGCTGGGCGTGGTTTCGGAACGCGACACAGCGGAAATCCTGGCCGAAGTCAGCGGCCTGCCGCTGGTCACACCCGAAGAGTATCCAGAAGGTTCACCCTTGCCCGAAACGGTTTCCATCCGCTTTCTCAAGGAAAACCATCTGGCTGGTATCGCGATCAGCGACCAGTCGGTCACGGTGGCCGTGACCGATCCCTTCGATCAGGAATTGCTGGACGCCATCGCCCTGGCTTGCGATCGGCCGGTTCTGGCGCGCGTGGGCCTCGGCAGCGAGATCGACCGGGCCCTGGAAACCCAGCTCGGTCCCGGCAAGTCGCTGATGGGGGAAATCACCGATACCTTCGGCAGTGACGAGGACATCAACGAGGCCGATGTCGAGCATCTGAAGGACCTGGCCTCCGAGGCCCCGGTCATCCGCATGGTCAACCTCATCATGCAGCGGGCCGTGGAAATGCGGGCCTCGGATATCCACGTCGAACCCTTCGAGCAGATCCTGAAGGTGCGGCTGCGCGTCGATGGCGTCCTGCGCGAGATCGAATCGCCGCCGGTGCGCTCGACCGCCGCCGTGATCTCGCGCATCAAGATCATGGCCAAACTCAACATCGCCGAGCGCCGGCTGCCGCAGGACGGCCGCATCAAGTTGCAGGTGCAGGGCAAGGAATTGGATCTACGCGTCTCGACCGTGCCGACCATGTTTGGGGAAAGCGTCGTCATCCGTCTGCTGCACAAGGAGAGCATCAAGTTCGACTTCACTACCCTGGGCTTCGAGGGTGAATCGCTGCGTCGCTTTCTCGACGTGCTGGAGACGCCGCACGGCATCATCCTGATCACCGGCCCGACCGGCAGCGGCAAGAGCACCACCCTGTACACGGCCCTGCACAAGATCAACACGCCCGACCGCAAGATCATCACCGTGGAAGACCCGGTGGAGTATCAACTGGTGGGCGTCAACCAGATTCAGACCAAGCCGCAGATCGGGTTGACCTTTGCCTCGGCGCTGCGCTCCATCGTGCGCCAGGACCCGGACGTCATCATGATCGGCGAAATGCGCGACATCGAAACCGCGCGCATCGCCGTGCAGTCGGCCCTGACCGGACACTTGGTGCTGTCGACACTGCACACCAACGACGCGGCGGGCGGCGTCACCCGTCTGCTGGACATGGGTCTGGAGGATTATCTGATCACCTCGACCGTCAACGGCATTCTCGGGCAGCGGCTGGTGCGGCGACTTTGCCCCAACTGCCGGGAAGCCTACGAGCCACTGCCCGAGGTGGCCGCCGAATTGAAGCTGTGGAATTTCAGCGACGAACGGACCATTCATCTCTACCGTCCGGTCGGCTGCGATGCCTGCGACGGCACGGGCTATCGCGGCCGCCTCGCGATCACCGAATTGCTGGTCATGAGCGACGACATCCGCCGGCTGGTGATCAGCAACGCGACGGCCCGCAAGATCGAGGAGCAATCCTTGCTGGAGGGCATGCACACCATGTACGAGGATGGCATTCGCAAATCCGTGCGGGGTCAGACCACCGTCGAGGAAGTGTTGCGCGTCACAGCCGACAGTTGAACCAGCAGGGAACCAGGAGAGACATGCCGCAATACCGCATCAAGGCCGTCAACCGGGATGGCGAAACCATCGAGGAAGATCGCGAGGCATCCAGCGAGAGCGCCCTGATCCTTGCGCTACAGGAAGAAGGTTTACTGCCCATCCGCATCTCGGCCGCGGGGTCCGGTGGTTTGACTTCCTTTCGCTTTGGGCGGCGCGGCGCGAAAATTTCGCACAAACAGGTCACACTGTTTACCCGCGAATTGCTGACCTTGCTGGAAGCCGGCCTCCCCCTGGATCGTGCCTTGAACATCCTTTTGGAGTTGACCTCGGGAGAACCCGATTTCAACGCGATGATCGGCAAGATCCTGGAGAAAATCAAAGGCGGCGCGCAGCTTTCCGACGCCCTCGAAGCCCAGGGTCCGGTATTTTCCCGGTTTTACCTGAACCTGATCCGTGCCGGCGAAGCGGGCGGCGCGCTGGAGGTCGTACTGGATCGGCTGACGAAATATCTCGATAGCTCCAAGGAACTCCGCGACACCGTCACCACGGCAATGATCTACCCGATCATCCTGGTCATCATGGCCATCGGCTCGCTGCTGTTGCTGCTGACCTTCGTGGTGCCGCAATTCACCGAGATGTTCGACAGCGCCGGCAAGGAACTTCCGGTGCCGACCCAAATCGTAGTCGGCACGGCGGACGCAATACGCTCTTACTGGTGGACCGCCATTCCGGCCATCGCCCTACTCAGCGCCTGTATCCGATACCAGCGCTCCGACCCGGTGCGGCGGCTGATTTGGGATGGCGGGGTGCTCAAGCTGCCGCTGTTCGGCGATCTGATCCTGAAATTCCAGGTGGCCAGCTTCAGTCGCACCTTGGCGACTCTCCTGACCAATGGCGTCCCCTTGCTGGCCGCTCTCTCCATCGTCAAGGACACATTGGAGAATCGCCTGGTCGCGCAAAAGCTGGGCCTGGCCGTGGAAAGCCTCAAGGAAGGCGGCGGCATGACCGCGCCGCTGATGGAGGCGGAAATTTTTCCATCCCTGGCCATGCAGATGATCAAGTTGGGCGAGGAATCGGCCCAACTCCCGGAAATGCTGGACCGCGTGGCGGCCACCTATGACAAGGAGATCAAAATCTCCATTCAGCGCTTGTTGGCATTGCTGGAACCGATTCTGATCGTCGGCCTAGGCATCATGATCGGCGGCATCATCATCTCGATCCTGATGGCGATTCTGAGCGTCAATGATCTGGCCTTCTGATAGGACAGGCGATCGCCCCTATTGGGGATCGAGGGGATCGAGCCACTTTTTTTCACTCGGGCTCTTCCCAACTCGCGAAAAAATCCATGAAGTGGGAAAATCCCGCGCCTTTAGTCAATCGCAACCGCGGGGGACCATTCCCGCCATGAATTCCGCATCACTGTTTGACCTTAACCCAGAGACACGATGAATAAACAAACGCTGCCATTCCTGAGGGCCTCGGCTCGAGCACAAACCGGATTCACCCTGATCGAACTGCTGGTGGTGCTTGCCATCATCGGCCTCTTGGCCGGACTGGTGGGACCTCAGGTCATCAAGCATCTCGGCGAATCCAAAACCAAGACCGCCAAGCTGCAGATCGAGGAGTTGACCTCCGCGCTGGACATGTACCGTCTGGATGTCGGACGCTATCCCAACACCGAGGAGGGATTGGCCGCGCTGGTGGAACAACCGACCAGCGCCAAGTATTGGAATGGCCCCTACGTGCGCAAGAATAAAATGCCCACGGACCCCTGGAACAACCCTTATCACTATGTGGTGCCGGGCCAGCATGGAAAATTCGATATCTTCAGCTTCGGGGCGGACAACGCCGAGGGTGGCGAAGGCGAGGATCAGGACGTAAGAAGCTGGGACTGAGGAGTCCCGAACGCCTTGCGGATTTACGCCATTAGGGGCCGGACTGGCCCCTGGCCGCCCGACAATCTGGGCCCGTACGGCATGAGCCCGACGAACCCATGCCCGCGGGGTTTGGACACGGAGCCGCGGGATCGAGACTTTCCCGACTGCCCGACGGGGTCGCCGTCGGATGGGCGGCTTGGGGCCGGCATCAACCCGCTGATCCGGTGTGAAGTCATCGGATGCGGTGGGGGATTTACCCTGCTGGAGATGCTGATCGTCTTGGTGATCGCCGCCATCCTCATGGCCACATTGATCCCCAATTTCGCCCCGGCCATTGCCCGGGCCCAGCTTTATTCGGCTACTCGAGACATCGCCTCCGCCTTGCGGCACACACGCGGACTCGCCATGGTTACGAAACGCGATGCCTTGTTTGAGCTGAATATCGAACACCACAGCTATCGAGTCACGGGTAGACCGAAAGCCTACCCGCTTCCGCCGGAAGTCGAACTCAGCCTGTATACCACCGCCACGGAAACCATGGACGAGGGGACTGGTCGAATCCGATTTTTCCCGGATGGTTCGGCCACCGGCGGACGCGTCACTCTCACCGCCAACAAGCAAAAGAAGGTCGTGGATGTGAACTGGCTCACCGGAGAAGTGCGCATGGGTGAGGATGACGGCGATCAGTAAGGCAGACCGCCTTCAGGAAGGATTCTCGCTCCTGGAAATCCTGGTGGCTTTCGCCATCCTTTCATTGTCCTTGGGGGTATTGTTGCGGATCTTCGCGGGGGGGGGCCACATCGCCGGAACGGCGGACGAGTATTCGCGCGCCATCCTCACCGCCGAATCCCTGATGACGCGCGTCGGTATTGAAACCCCCCTGAAACCCGGAGTCATCCAGGGCGTCCTGGAAGATCGATACCGCTGGACGCTCGATGTGTATCCCTACCCGATTGACCAAAACCTGGTGGGAGATCAGAAACTCGGGTTCAAACCCTTCTGGGTCAAACTGACCGTGGAATGGGGGGATGAGGAAGACCCCCGCGCCTTTGATCTCATCACCCTGCGACTGATTCCCGACGATCCCGCGGGAGGTTTCAATTGATGTCCTTCAGCAAGCCGAAACGCGAAGCCGGATTCACCCTTATCGAAATGTTGATCGCCACGGTGCTGCTGGGCATCATGATGTTGCTGCTCACCGGCAGTCTGCGGATCGGCGCGGATAGCTGGGAAGCCGGCGAGGAACGCCTCAACAAGGCCAGCCGAATGTTTATCGTGGAGAGCTTCCTGCGCCGGCACATCGGAAGTCTCATGCCGGTCTCCGCCGTCAATCGCGCCGGCGAGATGGAGCCTGCCTTCCGGGGCACCGGCGCCAGTCTCAGCTATGTCGCGCCCCTACCCGATCAGCTCGAGGGCGGGGGACTCTATCGTTTCAAGGTCTATGTCTCCGGCCAGGATGAGGCCAAGGAATTGAGGGTTACGATCACGCCGTACCGATCCGCGCCGGAGACTCACAAAACCGAACCGGAACCCATTGACGACATTGCCATTGTCGATCCGGTCCGGGAGGTGAGGTTTGCCTATTACGGACCCACGGGCGATGAATCCGGCAATGATCAAGCCGGCGTCCCGAAAGGAAAGTGGGTTGAATCCTGGGAGGATTATCAACTCCCGACAATGATACGCATCGATATCGATCCCATGGCTGAGGAGCCTTGGCCCAGCCTGGTCCTGGCTCCCCGTACCTTGATGTTGAGATGATGCACTGATGGCTTTGTCATCCTTTCGCCAGCAAGGCATGGCGCTGGTTCTGGTGCTATGGGTGGTCAGCCTGATGACCATCATGGCCGGCAGTTTCGCCCTGAGCACGCACCGTGAGGCCGGCATCCTCAGTCATGCTCATGAACGCGCCAAGGCCATGGCCCTGGCGGAGGGTGGCGTCAATTATGCGATGATGATGTTGAGCCTGCCCGATCCCAAGAAACGCTGGCGAGCCGATGGAACGCCTTATGTCTGGCAGGTGGCTGAAGACGCTCGAGTCCATATCAGCATTCTTGACGAGGGCGGCAAGATCGATCTCAATGCGGCCCAGGAACAGACTCTCAAGACCGTCCTGGGATTGGCTCTGAGGAATGAAGAACTGGCGGCGCGGCTCACCGATACCATCATGGATTGGCGCGACCCGGATGATCTAAAACGTAATCAAGGCGCGGAAGCCGAGGATTACCAGGCCAGTAAAAGACAAGCTCTCCCGCAAAACCGGAATTTCCTGATCCTGGATGAACTGCGGGGGGTGATGGGCATGACGCCGGAGTTGTACCGAAAACTGGAGGGCTGGTTTACCCTGTACACGGGCACGGATGGTCTGAATCCAGCCATGGCATCGAGGGACATATTGATGGCGCTCATGGGAGGCAATGCCGCCGCCGTGGACGGTTACCTACAGCAGCGCCGTCTGGGCACCCCGCCTCCCCTGCCGCCATTGCCGGGTATTCCGTTCGGCGGCTCCAGCGATGCCGCCTATACCGTGGTGGCAATTGCCGAAATTCAGGGCCGGCAGGGCGAGGGAGTACAAACCACCATTCGGCGTGGCCCCGGGGCCGGTGAGTCGTTGTTTTCAACATTGCGTTTTAAACCCTACAGCCCACCGTACCCGGCATCCCCCCCGATCGAACTCAAACCGGAATCCGGTGATTTCAACCCCGATGACTAAGACGATGCTGAGATTGGAAGGCCCCCTGGAAACGCAGATCAATCAGTTCTGGGACTGGTGGACCGGAGAACTGCTGTCGATGGTGCCGGAGAACATTCGTAAAATCCTTGGAGCGGGCACTCAATTTTTGATTTTAACCCTGGACGATCATGGCATCGGCCTTACGCATATCAAGGACGGCGCGGAAATCCCCTTGGTTCACTTTCTTCCCAACGAGTCCGGAGACGAGTCCAAGGCCAAGTTTTTCAAGGATAACCCTCACCTTGCCGACCTCAAGATAGCTCTGAGATTGACGCCCACCCAAGGACTGCGCAAACAGATCAAGCTGCCGATGGCCGCCATCGAAAACCTCGGGCAGGTTGTCTCTTTTGAGATGGACCGGCTCACTCCATTCAAAAGCGACCAAGTCTATTTCAGCAACTTCATCGTGAATCGCTTCAAAGCCACGCGGCAAATTCTGGTCGAGGTGATACTCACACCCCGCGGCAAACTGGATGCGATACTATCCCAACTGGCGGGTGCAGGCTGGCAGCCGGACATCATTTATCTGGCCGGAGACGCTAAACCAGGCCTCTACAATCTCCTTCCGGCGCAATTCAAGCCCGCGAAAAACCCTTGGCCCGACTACATCAATCTAGGCCTGGGCATCTCGACCCTTTCGCTGATACTCCTGCTCATCACTCTGCCCGTCTGGTCGGCACGCTCGGAATCCCTGCGACTGAAGTCCGAGGTAAAAAGCACCACGAAAACCGCGCGGGAAGTTCAGTCCATGCAGGAGCAGTCGGAAAAGCTATTGCACCAGGCCAGGTTCCTTCAGGACAAGAAACATACGGAGCCGGTACTGGTCGATGCGCTGGAGGAACTCAGTCGAGTGATCCCCGATGGCACCTGGCTCAATGGCATGCAGTTCAATAATCGGCGGGTCATCATTCAGGGACAGTCACCCTCGGCTTCCAGCTTGATCCAGCGCATCGAGGCCTCCGCCTTTTTCCACAACGTCAGCTTCGTTTCGCCTGTCACCAAGGACACCGTCAACGGGCTTGAGCGATTCCAGATCGCCGCCGATGCCGCCAATGGGAGGTTCTCTGAAAAATCTCAGTGAATGGCTGAATCGCCCCCTCGAAATCAACCGATCCAGAGCGGCGGCGATTGGGATACTCGTTGCCCTGATTGTCTTGTGTTACCTGCTCGTCGCTTATCCCTTGCTGAATCTCGGACAGGAGTATCGCGAGACCGTGGCGGACTTGCAGTTCAAGCTGCGACACTTGCAGCAAGTTGCCAGCGGCAAGGGGGAGTTGACCCGAAGACTTGATAAAATCAAAACCTTGGCTCAAAAGAATGAAGCCTTCCTGCCCACCAAGACAGCTTCGCTGGCCTCCGCGGATCTCCAGTCCCGAATCAAGCAGGCGATCGGCGAAGCGGGTGGGGAACTTTCCAGCACACAGGTGATCCCCGAGCGCAACGAGGAAAATGCGGTCCGTGTCGGCGTCAAGGTCCGAATGACAGGCAGTACACCGATGCTGCGGGAGATCCTCCATAGCTTTGAGTCGGGAAAACCCTATCTCTTCATCGAAAACCTTAACATTCGCCCAATTCGCATGCCACGTAATCCCAGGGACAAGAATGCCGTCGTTGAAGATCGCCTGAGCGCCGATTTCGATGTTATCGGGTACATGCAGGCGCCCTGATGATGCCAGCGCGTTTGCGTCCCTACCTGCTGAGCGGTTTTCTGCTGGCCTTGACGGCAATTTTGTCCATCCTCTTGGCCGGCGAGTGGCTCTATTTGAAACACGGACGGGAAAACCGGGCCGCCCTCAAGCCACAGCCACAACTGCCGATGCCAAACGATCAACTGCTACCCGATGATTTCGCCTTGCCCGGCCTCAATCAGTATCAACAAATGGCGGAGCGCCCTCTCTTCATGGAGACCCGGCGTCCCAGCCCTCCGGCGCCGCCCGGCCCACCCCCTCCGACCAAACCCGAAATAGCCCCGCCCATCAACTTCAAGGTCATGGGTATACTGGCCACGCCGGAAGGCCGGATGACATTGATTGCCGACGCCAAGGGAAAATACAAGCGCATGAAAGTCAAGGATGCGCTGGATGGCTGGCAAATCGCCGAGATCAAGAAAGACACGATTTCCATCGAACAGGCGGGATTCAGCGAGGATCTCTCGCTATTGAAGAAGCGGGCCAAGGGACCCTCCAAGACCACTGGTCATGCGCCCGCCCCCGCGGCGCCCGCTCCACCGGGAAGTCCTGCCCCAGTACCCCGGACGCCGCCACCTCCGACAGCCTCGCCCCCTCCCGCCAGGGAAGCCATGGAGACAGCCGAAGATATGGAGGAACCGGTTCCCGCCGAGACCGAGGAAGACATGGGTCTGAATCCAGAGGAAGGGCAATAAGCATGCGGTGATGCGGGAACCCGGAGGAATCGCGGATAATCCATCTCCGTCACTTCCGGCTTGCCGCCTTGCCGGTCTTCCCTATCCAGATTAGCCGCAATGCCGGTTGTTCAACATCCATCCTATTATTTATGAAAAGACGTCATGCCATGCTGTCCCTTTCGCTGGCCCTGGGTATTGCCGGCTGCGAATCCCTGGGACCGGAGGCCGTCAAACGAACCCCCATTCCACCCAACCTTCGTATCGAACCCATTCACAAGGGGCTCGATTCACGCCCGATACAAAGCGAACCCTTGGGCGCGAAGCCCCCCCAACCCCCCGAGTTCTACCCCGCCTCGGGTAATTTGTTGGGCCGCGGCGGAGCAACGGTAGGAGCGGCGCCTTCAAGCGCCACCCGAGGCCACAAGGAAGGAAAATACACACTCAACTTCGATGACGCCGACCTCAACGAAGTCGCCAAGGTGATTCTGGACGAGACCCTTAAACTCAATTACGTCATCAGCCCCAAGGTATCCGGGCGCGTCACCCTGCAAACCACCCGGGCGCTGACCGATGACGAGTTGATTCCAACCCTGGAAACCTTGCTGAAGCTCAATGGCGCCGTGCTGATCAAGGATAACGGCATGTACCGCATCGAACCGCAAGAGTCCGGCGTGGTTGGCGCGCCAGGAGCGAGGCTGGGGGCGCCCGGCCAACGCCTTCCGACCGGCTATCAACTGCGGGTGGTTCCGTTGCGGTTCGTGGGCGTGCAGGAAATGCAAAAAATCCTGGAGCCCCTCATGCCGCCCAAATCCATCGTGCGTGTGGATACGACCCGAAACATGCTCTGGCTGGCCGGAAGTTCGGAGGAACTGTCCAGCGTTCTGGATACCGTCCAACTGTTCGATGTGGATTTCATGCGCGGCATGTCGGTGGGGATCTTCCCTCTATCCAACGTCGAGCCGGCGCTGGTGGGCATGGAAATCGAAAAAATACTGGGCGACACCGCCAAGGGGCCTCTGGCGGGTCTGGTGCGAGTGATGCCCATCGATCGTCTGAACGCCATCATGGCCATCACGCCCCAGCCCCGCTATCTGGAAGAGATCGCCAGCTGGGTCAGTCGACTGGATCGCTACAATCCGCGACGCATGGGAAGCATCCATGTCTACCGGCTGCAGAACGTCGATGCGGTAGAACTGGCCAAGACTCTGAGCAATATTTTCGGAGGTGGGGGCGGCAGCGGCAGCCGCGCCTCACTGCGTCCGGGCTTCCAGGACAGTACCGTCGGCGCCAGCAGCGCTACGACGCCTGGCGGGGGCGGCAGCGGGTTCACCAGTGCCAGCGGCGATCTCGGGTCCAGCCCATCCGGGGATCTGGGGATGGGATCATCCTCGGGCAGCCTGGGCTCCAGCATGGGTCCGAACTATGGTAGCGACAGTACTTCCAGCGGGTTAGGCGGAAGCTCGGCGGGCGGCCTCGGCAGCGGTTCCTCCAGCGGCTTCGGCGGCAGTTCGGGGGGCGGCTTTGGCGGGAGCGCTGCCGGTGGTCTCGGGGGGGGGGCCTCGGGCGGCTTCGGCGGCGGAATCGGACGGGGAACCGGGCGCAGGCAAAGCAGCACAGCCACGACCATAGGCAATATCCGCATCGTCGCCGATCCCGCGAATAACGCACTGATCGTCACCGCCAAGGTCCAGGAATACAAGGAAATCGAGGCGGTCATCAAGGAACTGGATGTCCTGCCGCTTCAGGTGTTGATCGACGCCACCATCGCGGAAGTCGTCCTGACCGATGATCTCAAGTACGGCATCAAGTGGTATTTTCAGCAAGGGTCCAGCGGTGAAGTACTGAATCCATCGAGTTTGGCCACCAATGTCATGGACAACGCCATTGCCGGCGCCAAGAATTATGCCTTCACCTACTCCCTGGTGGCGGCCGGCAAGGATGTCAGGCTGTTGCTGCAAGCACAGGCGGACAAGGGGAAAGTCAACATGCTGTCTTCTCCATCCATCATGGTCCTGAATAACCAGGAAGCTTCAATGCGGGTGGGCGATCAGGTGCCGATCCTGACCGGCCAGTACGGCAACTTCACCGGCGGCAGCACCACCATCACCGGAAATCCCGTCTACTCATCATTCAACTCGGTACAGTACCGCGACACCGGTGTGCTGCTGAATGTGAAACCCAGGGTCAATGCCGGCGGACTTGTCAACCTGGACATCATTCAGACGGTCAGCAATGTGGCGCCAAAATCCGCGAACGATACTTCGAACATTTCCTCACCCACCATCGCGCAACGTCAGATCAAGAGCAACGTCGCGGTCCAGGATGGCGAAACCCTGGTGCTCGGCGGTTTGATTCGTGAAAATACCTCCAATACAAAGTCAGGCATTCCACTCCTGTATGAGTTGCCGGTAATAGGCGACCTGTTCGGATCCACCACAATGAAGTCGGAAAGAACGGAATTGGTGGTATTGTTAACACCCCGCATAGTCGACAATCAGGTCAAGGGCCGTGAGATTTCCAATGAATTCCGCCGCAAACTCACCGGGCTCTACGACCCCGGTCCCTCGAATATCAATATCGGAGGGACCGACTACATCCCTTGAGCCACCTCATCAAGGCATTCTGTTAACCTAATCGAGGTCAATCACCGCAGCCTGCTTTCACAGGAGGAGAACACATGAAAACGCTAGAACTCGCCGCCGCTGTCACCCTGGCTCTGCTGGCCGGCATTTCCATGACCCATGCCGAGGAAACGGGGAAACCCGCCGCCCCGCCCGCCAGCGCGGGTCATCAGATGGGCGGTATGGACATGAGCGGCATGATGATGAGCGATGAACGCCTGAAACAGAAACAGGAGCATCTTTTGAAGATGCATGAACTCTCCACCAAAATCCTGGCGGCCACCAACCCCCAGGAGAAGGACAAGTTGAAAGCCGAACAGCTTCAGCTCATGAAGGAACATGAAAAGCAGCATCACATGATGATGCAGCAACATATGCAGGACATGATGAAGAACAAGGGCGGCATGCCGGGCATGCAGCAAGGCGGGCCCGCTGGCGGCATGGGCAACATGCAACACGGTGGATCTTCTGCCGGCGGTATGGGTAACATGCAGCATGGCGCGACCCCACCGACCACGCCCCCGGCCATGGCCCACTAGGAGCGCTCATGCGCGATCACCTGGACAGTCAGCGGCCGTCCAGGTGATCGCGGCGCCCCCGCCGGCAACACCTTCAGCGGGCAGGCAATAAACCATCACATAATCGTCATAACGGAATCCATTGCCGCATTCAGTGATTTCGGTCCGGCTGATCACGAAGCCCGCTCGCAAGTAGGCCCGGATCGCTTTCTCATTGCTCCGGAACACATAGAGATAGATTTCGCGCAAGCCTTGCTGGCTGGCGAAATGCTGGACGCGCCGCAGAGCCTGGTTGCCGATTCCCTGACCGTGGAACTCCGGTAACAGGTACAACTTGCTTAAATGCAACCTGTCGGTCTCGACCGCATAGGCCAGAAATCCCACCCGGCGGTTTTCGATCTTGATCCACTCATAACGGCCGCCCGCCTGCATGTGCCTGACTAATTGAGCGGGCTGATAGGTTCGATCCCAGAAAAAAATCAGCTCATCCTCGTTCAGAATCTCCGGTAAATAATGTTGCCGCCAGATTTGCCTGGATAGATCCGCAAGCGCGTCGGCGTCCTTGGGAAGAGCCTCCTCGAAAACAGCTTTTTCCGTCAGCATGGCTTGACGCATCGTAATGGCAGGGGTATCCGAAAGTTTGAAACCGGCTCAGCACAGGACCCTAGGATAATGGCATAGACTCATTCCCTCCCCAACGGCATCGCGCCGTGCCACAGTGGAGGTGAAGACAACCACGTTTGACGAATCGGAGCAATCCCTCATGACTATGAAAAAACCCAGCCCCCTTGTCAGGAAATGGAATCGGTATATACTGTCGGCTTGAAACACCGGGGGTGACTTGGCTTCGACGAGGATTGCAAAACCCAAGGTGCATGCCGAGGTGCAGTTAACCTCGTAAAACCAGCTGCAACCAATATAGTTGCCAACGACGACAACTACGCTCTGGCCGCTTAATCCGGCCAGCCTCTGACCAGGGCCTGCTTATCGGACGCTGACTCAGGGGTAACCCAATCATAAGCTCGCGAGGAGGCAAGTCCGGGGCCAAATCGCTAAAACTCACGGAATCGCTGATCGTCTTCCCTGCCAGTCGGGCAGCGGTCAGTTAAATGCAAAGACATGGATAAGCATGTAGAGCCGAAGGCGGAGGATTCGCGGACGCGGGTTCAATTCCCGCCACCTCCACCA
>Ga0233420_10000239_pt1 | contig 24832 bp, 23 predicted proteins | sample Watercolumn_Mata_4_FD_183009 | JGI IMG/M metagenome (GOLD analysis project Ga0233420, IMG submission 183009) | Freshwater microbial communities from Lake Matano, South Sulawesi, Indonesia - Watercolumn_Matano_2014_102_MG | ecosystem: Environmental > Aquatic > Freshwater > Lake | place...
TAAAACAAAACTGAAAATTTCTGGTGGGCAGTTCTTTTCAGTTTTGTTTTATCAATAGTTAACTGGTTCCTCCATCTACTCACCAAATAATATGAATGACCAGATTATTTGTCCTTACTGCAAGAAACCATTTCCTGTTACCGAAGCGTTTAAGCATCAAATGAGAGATGAGTTTGAACGGCAGCAAAAACCAATATTGTGGCAAAAAGCGCTTATTGCAGCAGAAGAAAAGACAAAAGAAAAAACCGCGCTGGAGATAAAAGACAAAATGAATGAAATAGAGGAGCTAAGAAAACAGAATAGATCGCTTCAAGAGCAATTGTTGGAAATAAATAAATTACTTCGTCAGTTAAAACTTGAACGCGATCAGGAAAAAATTGAAAATGAAAAAAAACTTACAAAAGCGCAGGAGGTCATAAAACAACAGGCGAAAGAAACGGCAGAAAAAGAATATAAATTCAAGATATTGGAGCTCGAAAAGAAAAGCCAAGACGCTATAAAAATGGTAGAAGAGTACAAAAAGAAACTTGAACAAGGGTCACAGCAACTTCAAGGAGAGGTTTTGGAACTCGAGCTAGAAACAATGCTAAAAAAAGAATTTCCCTACGATGAAATTCAGGAAGTGCCCAAAGGCGTGACTGGCGCTGATATTATTCAGATCGTAAAAAATAATTACGGAAAAACATGTGGTTCTATCATTTGGGAATCAAAAAGAACGAAGGCCTGGACAGAAAGCTGGATTCAAAAATTAAGAGACGATCAACGGAAAGTAAAAGCCGATATTGCCGTGCTTATTTCCCAGACGCTTCCCGCGTCGGTAAGACATTTCACACTTATAAATGGTGTATGGGTGGGAAGCTTTGATTCAGTGCTCGGACTGGCGCTCCTTCTTCGAAACTCTCTCACTGAAATAGCCGCGCTCAAATCATCGATGATCGGCAAGCAAGAAAAAAAAGAAATACTTTGGAACTATCTGACAAGCTTAGAGTTTCGACAGCGGCTGGATTCAATTTATGATGCCATGAATCTTGCAAAAGAGCATTTGGAAAAAGAAAAGGAATTTTTCCGCAGGAAATGGGCGAGAGAAGAAAAAAATATATCTTTAATCACCGAGAATTTATTGGGAATGCACGGAGATTTACAAGCAATTGTTGGTAAAGCTCTTCCCGAAATTTCAGGCCTAAAAATACTTCCAAAAGACTCATTATTTTAATTATGAAAAACGACTCACTCTATCATATTTTTGATACTCTTTCGAGAGTAATTATTGTTTTTTCGGTTATAGTTTTTATCATAGGTCTCATCATGCGATTTAATCAATCTGTTACCAAAAAACAAACGGTAAAGCCGACTATTGTATTGCCAACAAAGATTCAAGAAAAAATAAGTACACAGGTCGCAGAACTCAATCTTAAAGGTCCATTTGTTTGTGAGTTTTCTTCAAAAGAAGCCACGGCGAGCGGATACATTAAGGATAATAAGGTATATGGTAGGATACAAAAGCAGATGACAATCAATCATATTCTTCTGAATGACGACTGTTTCTATACGTGGGAGAGTATTTCTTCTGCTGGTGAGAAAATCTGCGGACTAAAGCCATACCTGTTCATGATCGGAAACCTTCCTTTATCAAGTCTTCTGGGAAATATTGGTACATTGCCTATGAAATCAGATATGGTTTTATCAATTCTCAACTCATGTAAAAAAGGGGAGGTCAAGAACGAAAAAGTTTTCGACGTACCAAAAGGAGTTAAATTTATTCAGTCAACCCGCCCTATCTTCCCTCGAAACTGAACTCATCGCTGTTCGCTCGTCGTCACAAAGAGCGAGTTTAGAAGGATGTAAGAAACGGTAATCCCGATTAAATCGGAAACTCTTTCTAATAAATTGCCCCGGCTATGACCTACTTTCCCCAGCTCCGCTTTGGAGTGAGTATCATCGGCGCTGACTCGTTTCACTTCCTTGTTCGGGATGGAAAAGGGTGGTGCCAAGTCGCTTGAGATAACCAGGGCAGACAATAGTATATAATATAAGTGGATGGAAAACAATAATAACCAGTCCCATCAAGTTCTTCATTCTTACTGCCTGAATCCGGATGTCAGATTCGAATCACAAGGGCTCAATGAACACCCACTTCTTGTTTTAAGAGCGCATCCTATCACTCAAATATCGTGGATATGTAACACCTTTATTCTTTTGATGTTGTTAATCGTATTAAACGTTTTCCTGATGCCTTTTTTGTCTATCAGACAGATTGTTTTTACTAACATTTTCGGATTGGCGGTTTTATTGAGTTATGTCTGGTTTAATATCTTGAACTGGTTTTTCAATGTGGGAGTGGTTACGAACCAACGCATTGTTGATATAGATTTCTCGAGTGTGATTTACAAAGAGGTAACCGAGACAAGACTTGATAAAGTTGAAGATATTACGTCAAAAAGCGGAGGATATTTTGAGTCATTCTTTGACTACGGCGATGTATTTGTACAGACTGCAGGAAAAGAGGCGTTTATTGAATTTTTGAATGTTCCGCGGCCCTCTGATGCGGTTCGTATTATTAGTGAGTTAATAGGGAGATAACTATGGAAATACAAAATGTCTGGTTTTTAAATCCACAGACGATCACATCCGTCGCCTTCAAACTTTTTGCAATTATTCTTTCTCTTTTTTATCTTTTATACGCTATAGTGGTAGCAAAGCAAAGTCAGGTGATGAACAAGACACTAGAGGTAAAAAATAATCACATTTTCTCACTCATATCTTCTACACAAATAACCACGGGACTCATTCTTATTATCTTGTCAATCGTACTTGTATAGTATGTTCCAAAAAGACATTGTTTTTTATTTAGGCAGCGAGAAAGAAAACGGATTTTCCGGTGTCATCGCCGAAAATGGATATCTTTTAGTGTTGGAAGTTGATGAGGGCTTAACAACAAAAGAAGGGAGAGAAAAGCTTGCGCAGTTAAAAGACTCTATCGTCACAGCTACAATTACTAAACTTTCAGACCTCGAAACCGTTATCAGCGAAAAAATAAAAGAATACAACTTTCCCGCAAATATTTCATTGGCAGTAGGATACGTAAAAGATATGGTCTTGTATCTGAAAACTATCGGAGAAGGAAGGATATATTTGAGGCGCGGAAATAAATTCGGAAGAATTATTGAAGAGGAGCAAAGCGCTTCAGGCCATATTCAAGAACGAGATATATTTCTTTTTACTACGGAACATTTTATTAACGCGTTCGGAGGAGAAAAAGAAATCAAAAATATATTTGACCATAAAAAACCGCACGAAATTATTGATGAAATTACTCCTCGGTTAAAAGGCAACGACGATCAAGATATCATCGCCCTCTTTGCGCAATTCAATCCAGTAGAACAAATAGTTGAAGAGGAAACAAAAAAAGAACAGGTCGAAGAGGAACCGCTATTTACTTCGAGTCCGCGATTCTGGGAAAAAGGGCTTTTTGCCCTACAGAGTCTTTATGCAAAAGCACAAGGATACTCCGCGCAGGCAGGAGAAAAAAAGAAATATACATTTATTGCAATTATTATCATCTTCTGTGTTCTTGTATGGAGCGTTGGGTTAGGGTACACAAGAAGGAGTTATGCAAGCCTCAATAAAAAAATACAGTCGAGTCGTGAACGCATATCTCAAAAATTGAACCAGGCTGACGAAGCATCCTTTCTTAATCTTTCTCAATCTTTGGTCTTAATTGCAGAAGCGCGGAAGGATCTTGAAGTCTTACAGAAGGATGTTGGAGACAAGAAACAAAAAGAGCTCAAAGAAATAGAAGATCTTATTAGAGAAAAAGAAAACAAAATCACAAAGAGAGAAGAAAAAAGATACGAAGAGTTTTATGATCTTGCAGTTGATAACAAACAAGCAAAAGGAACGACAATGTATCTTAGCGTAGACAATCTTTCTATTCTTGATAATAATCAGGGCATCATTTATACACTCTCTCTGACAAAAAAATCGCTTGATAAGCGTACTTTTTCAGAAATGAAATCCGCGCGAAAAGTAGCGCAATACCAAAACGATTTATTCTTCTTTTCTGACAAAGACGGGATTTATAAGATTACCTCCGACGGAAAATTAACGAGGGTTATTGAAAAGGACAAAGAGTGGGGAACAATTGTTGATCTCTGGCTCTATAACGGCAATATCTATGCGCTGGACGCAACAAAAAACGAGATATATAAATATCTCGTTGCCGAAAACGGCTACTCGGGTAAGACTTCTTATTTTAAGGGCGGCGAAACAGGATTAAAAGATTCGAATTCTTTAGCAATAGATTCATCCGTATATGTAGGTTTTTCTGACCATATTTTTAAATTTACCGGCGGCTCCCAGGACGAATTCAAAACATCATTCCCAGAAGCCAACATCATGATTTCCAAAATATTCACGACAAAAGATCTGGAGAAGGTGTACGCGTGGGATAAGAAACAAGGATCAATTTATATTCTCTCGAAAAATGGGACATATGAAAAAGAAATACACTCATCTATTTTAAAACAGGCGGACGATTTTATCGTATTTGAGAATAGCGCGTATCTTCTTTCAGGACAAAAAATATATTCAATTACTCTGTAAAATCTTTTTCCTGTTTTTTGAGCGAATTTACGTAGACTCCATCCACCTGAAAAATCTTTTCAGAAGTAGATGTTTTAAGAAAGTACGAATTATTATCTTTCTGGAAAAATTCTGCAGTTCTTTGTTGGTCGTTTTCCTTGATTTTTATCGTGAGGTTTGAATTTTCCAATAATGGAGTTTCTTTTAGAATGTCAGTGGCTTTCAGCGTCTTTAGATCGTTGAGAAAGAAATCTACACGCTCTTTCTTTAATTTTTTTTCTTTGGAATACCATTCATTATTTTTTTTGACAAGTGCGAGTTTATCGTAATCAAATGCTATTTCGACTTCATTGACTTGATCTTCATTCTGAACAAGTCCTACACGCAAATCGCGAAAATCCTCAGGTGAGAAAGCTTCGGTGAATCCGGAAACAATGAACAGTTCATTTTCATTATCAATTCGGACATAATTTTTATTTAATCCGGCTACGTTGCCAATATAGATAACAAACAGTTGAGACTTTGATTTTACCGATATTTTTTTCGTTCCAATTCCAAAACTTGAATGTTTTTCTTTATTATTCGAAGCAATTTCTCCTTTTTCTAAGTTCACAAAACCGTTCAAGAGCGAATCGATTCGTTCTTGGTCGGCACGATATTCGACTCCGTCCTTTTGCAGCGCCCACTCATTTTTATTCTTGTAAAGTTTTGTCTCTTTTTTATCATCTTGCAGGGTAATTCCGGCGACCCCCTCTTTCTTTATCTGTTTAAATGGCCGTGGGGCATCTTGATTCATATATGATGTGATAATCTTCTTAAGAAGAATTATTCCCGAGAGAACAACTATGACCGCTGCAAGAATAATCAATCGTAGTGTGTTTTTCCTCATACAGTAGAATAGTATATATGAAAAAAATCATTTTTTCAGCACCAGGAAGTGTTATTCTCTCCGGGGAGTATGGGATTAATTTTGGCAAGCCTGCCTTAATACTTGCGATTAGTTTAAGGACAAAGGCAATAGTAACAGCAGCGAAAAAATCTGTAATTCAAGCCCCCCACATCGTAAAAGCAACGGAGACGGTTCAGAATTATTTAAGAGCAAATTCTATTCCATACAAAAATAGACCGTTTAACATCGTAATACAATCAGAGATTCCAAAATCAGAGGTTTTTGGATATTTGAGCGCATTGTATGCCGTTCTTGTTGCCTCGTTGTATGCATTTTATTCCGGGCATTCACCGTCGCAGGAAACAGTAGGCTCACTCGCATATCAACTAGAAAAGGAACTGCATAAAAAAACGTATGGAATTCGCACGAGCGCCTCGTCATTTGGTGGGCTCATATATTTTCGCAAAGAATTTGAATTTTTGCGTACCATATCTCTTTTGAAAATAAAAGTTCCAGAAAGTATTGAGAAATATATAGCGATTAATGCCAACGAGATAGAAAATACTATTGGAAAAGGCTATAATATAGATGCACGCGAGACAGAACGATTGCTGTCCGAGCTCGAAAAAACAACGAAACGGATGGTCGTGAGTTTCATTACGGAGGATTTGTCTTTATATAAAGACAGTGTCAGAAGAGAGGAGGAGTTATTATATAAACTCTGTCAAAAGAATATGCATATCAAAACACAAGCAGTTTCTCTTGCCCAAGATGTAAAAGGAGTAGTCTCTGTACAGATATGAAGAAGATTATTTTGCTAAAACTCGGGGGAAGTCTCATTACTGATAAAACAAAACCATATACCGCACGATACGGCATTATTAAAACCCTCTCGAACCAGATAAAAAAAGCTCTCACAAAGAATAAAGACATTCAGCTTATCATCGGAAACGGAGCGGGCTCTTTCGGTCATTATCCGGCGGCGCAGTACAATCTGTCAGAAGGGATTCATAACGAAGATCAAAAGACTGGATTCTGCATTGTTCAGGACGCAGTCGCGCGACTCAATAGGATAGTTGTCGAAGCGCTTCTTAAGGCGGGAGTAAATGCAATATCACTTCACCCTTCTTCGATTATCATGGCGCGCAATAAAAAAATTGCTCAATTTTTTTTGGAGCCTCTGATTGCATTTTTGTCGCTCGGCGTTACCCCTATAATCTATGGAGATATTGTAAACGACGAAGCCATTGGCTCATCTATCTTTTCCACGGAGCAACTATTTCATGAAATCTCAAAGCGTTTGTTCAAAAGAAAAATAAGGATTGACAAAATCATACACAACGGCGTTACAAAAGGAATCTTGGATACAAAAGGAAGAACGATTCCGCTCATCCGACCCAATCAAATGAATTCAATTAAGAAAATTCTTTATTCGACCGAAGGATTTGACGTAACAGGAGGAATGCTGCATAAGCTAGAAAATTCAATACGGCTTGCCAAACAAGGAATACAAACGTTCATTATCGATGGCGTCTCCGACGACGTCTTATACAGAGCATTAATAGGGGAGAAAGTTGAAGGTACAGTAATCCGATAAAATTTTACAAGTGTGGGATTTTGATGCTCCATCCCTGACCGGGGATATTTTCGATTATTCCAAGAATATTTCCGGTAAGGACTCCAAAAACAGTAAGCACAACAAAGACCAACACCATTCCAATAAGCGCATTGGTGATTTTTGATTGTGCCTTTGCGACGCGTTCTTTATCACCGGCGGAAACGATCCAGTCAAATGCTCCCCAAAGCATATAAACAAGAAGAATAAGACCTGCGCCAACAATAAAAAGATTAATTCCTGTCCCAATGAGTTTTGCCAGTCCTCCGACCGGATCCGAAGCCATGCTGCTGCTTACTCCAGGAGGAGGTTTGATTTTTCCAAATATGCCATCAACGCCTTGTGCAAGAATCATATAGGCAATATATTTTTAACTCCTAACACGAATCCTATGAGTTTTACAATAACGAAACTCGAAATGACTACAAAAAGACCGAATACCGCCCATCCAAGCGTTTTCTGTGCTTCAGCAATCTTTTCTTTATTTTCTCCATTCATAATGATCATAAGGCCCGCATATAAGCTTATTCCTAAAAAGACAAGCGCCGCTCCTAGTGTAAGAAGAGGAAGAATTATATTGAGAAGGGTAGAAATATTCGCCACCTTCGCCGGTTTGAAATTTCCTTCCTGACTAATATCGATAGCCATCATGTTCAGTCTAGTATAAATGAGTTTATGAGTCAAATGGTATACTATGTTTATGCTAATTCCTCGCCATATTGCTATAATTCCGGATGGAAACAGAAGATGGGCAAGAAAGAAAGGACTGCCTGTAGTCGAAGGCCATCGAAAAGGAGCAGAAATGCTTGGCGAACTCGCAAAAATAGCAAAAGAACTCAATATTCACACGGTAAGTTTTTGGGCTTTTTCGACAGAAAACTGGGACCGAACTAAAAAAGAAGTTCATGCTCTCATGGCGCTATTTGAGCAAGGATTTAAAAAACACTTTAGTGACTTAATCAAAAATAAAATCCACTTTTATCATATAGGAAGAAAGGATCGAATCTCGGAGTCATTGCTGCGATTAATTAGTCAAACCGAGAAAGAGACAAAACAATTCCGCACTCATTACTTCGTTCTCGGACTTGATTATGGAGGGAGAGATGAAGTACTGCGGGCAGCGAAGAAAATTTCCAATTCTAAATTGAACGAAGAGCAATTCAATCAATTTCTTGACACGAAAGACCTTCCTTATCCATATCCAGACTTAGTCATTCGTACCGGAGGTGAACAGCGGACTTCGGGTTTTATGATCTGGCAAACGGCCTATTCTGAATGGATTTTCCATCCCAAGTATTTCCCCGATTTTACTCCACAAGATCTACGAAACTGCATACGAGAATATTCCAAACGACAAAGACGATTCGGTAAATAATCGGGAAATAATGATATACTATTTTTATGTTTACTCCTTCATATACGATTACCAATAAAATTTTGAGTAATATTGCAAAGATTGAGGCCGCAGAAGAGGTAATTCGACATTCGCCACTTCTTCCTCTCTGGGAAAAACAGTTTAAAGAAGACGCAATTGTTCGCTCGGCTTATCACGGAACCCATATTGAGGGGAACAAGCTGCATAAAGACGAGGCAAAAGACGTGTTATTGGGGAAAGATGTTCTCGGAAGGCCCCGCGACATTCAAGAGGTAATTAATTATCGAAAAGTAATTGAATTTATTGACGAAGAGGCAAAAAGGCACATTGACAAAATCACCGAAATGCTTGTAAAAAAATTGCATCGCATCATCGTAGAAAAAATTCTTCCTCAAGATCAGTCTGGAGAGTATAGAAATAAACAAGTAGTGGTTCGCAATTCTCAAACGGGAGAAGTTACCTTTCGACCTCCTCCTCCTATTGAAGTGCCTTTTTTGATGAGAGAGTTTCTTTATTGGATGAACAGGGATGATAGACAGGATATTCATCCGGTATTAAAGGCCGGAATCGTTCATCACGAACTTGTCCGTATTCATCCGTTTCTTGACGGAAACGGAAGAGTAGCGCGAGTACTTGCAACGCTCATTTTGTTTTTAGGAGGGTACGATATCCGCCGCTTTTTTTCGCTCGAGGAATATTATGATAAAGACGCGGTAGTATACTACCAGAATTTGCAAAAGGCTTCCGCAGGCGATCTTACTTCATGGCTTGAATACTTTACATACGGTGGATCGGTTGAGTTCGAAAAAATAAAAGAAAAAATTCTCAAACTTTCAAAAGACGTCAAACTGAAAGAGCGATTCGGCGGACAGCAAATCTATCTCACCGAACGTCAAATAAAAATCATCGAATATATTCAAGAAATCGGCTATTTACAAAATCAATCATTCAGCACTATTTTTCCTGATATTTCCGAGGATTCGGTATTGCGAGATATTCAAGATCTCACAAAAAAAGGATTATTAAAGAAAGTTGGGAGCACAAAAGCGGCGAGATACGTAATGGTATAATCTATGGACCAGAAATCGCTTGAGATTATTTATCTGGGATTTCTTTTACCAGGTTTATTTTCATTAACGCTGGTTGCTGAAGGTATCTATAAGATTTCAAAGCACGAGGAAGGATTTTTTACCTTTGCCTTAGGAATCTTATTTCTCGTTGGGCTCGGATTAGCATATTTGTTTTTGTTTAATAAATGAAGTTTAAAGACCTTTCTATCTTTATTGAGAAAATAGAAGCGACTTCTTCACGATTGACGATTACCCAACATCTGTCCGACTTATTCAAGAAGTTGACAAGCGAAGAAATTGAAAAAACGCTTTATCTTCTTCAAGGACGAGTAGTGCCTCTGTTTGAAAAACTAGAGTTTAATCTAGCAGAAAAAACCGTGATTAAAACAGTTGCCTTGGCGCTCAATCTTGAAAGAAAACTATTTGAAAATCAATATAAAAAAATAGGAGATCTCGGTCAGACCGTAGAGCATTTTAAAAAGCAAATTCAGCTTTTTGATGAGAAAAGCCTCACCGTGCTCGAAGTCTATGAACATCTTCTATCGCTGGCAAAATCAGCGGGCGCTGGTTCTCAGGAAAGAAAGATACATATCTTGGCAGGACTTATTCGCCAGCTCGATCCTCTTTCGTGTCGGTACCTTGTCCGTATCCCAACAGGAGTGCTTCGTCTCGGTTTTTCGGATATGACTGTTCTTGACGCATTTTCCTGGATGCTGACCGGTGATAAAAGTCTTCGGTCTCAAATAGAGCATGCTTATCACGTACGCCCAGACCTTGGATTCATAGGAAGGACTTTGAAAGAAGAGGGGATTAAAGGACTTCATGGGGTAAAGCCGAAACTATTTACACCGATTATTATGATGAGAGCAGAACGCTTATCGTCAGGAAAAGAAATCATTGAAAAAATTGGGAAATGCGCGGTTCAACAGAAATTTGACGGATTTAGATTACAAGCTCATTACTCCAAAAAATCCAACGAGGTGCGGCTTTATTCACGCAATCTTGAAGAAGTATCCGTCATGTACCCAGATGTTATTGATGCTGTAAAAAGGGAAATGAAGGCTCAAGAAATCATTTTTGAGGGTGAAGCCATCGGATTCGATCCTAATACCGGAGGTTTTCTTCCTTTTCAAGAGACGGTTCAACGGAAACGAAAGTATGACATTGAGGAAAAAGCAAAAGAAATTCCTCTTAAATTCTTTGTTTTTGAACTTTTATTTTACGACTGGACAAACTATCTCCATTTACCTTATGTGGACAGAAGGAAAACGCTCCAAAAAGCAATCCGTGAATCAAAAAAGGTAGAACAAAACACCATTCTTCTTGCACCTGAAAAAATTTTAGACAACGAAAAAGACATAGAGATTGAGTTTCAAGACGCAATCTCAAAGGGATTGGAAGGAATAATAGCAAAAAAACTCAACGGCGTGTATCAGCCGGGAGCAAGAGGATGGAACTGGATTAAATTTAAAAGAAGTTACACATCAAAAATCGAAGATACAGTTGACTGTCTCATTATGGGATATGATTTTGGAAAAGGGAAGCGAACGGATTTCGGAATAGGCGCGTTTCTCGTTGGAATCTATGACGAAAAAAAAGATAAATTCGTTACCATAGCAAAGATTGGAACAGGACTTTCTGATGAAGAATGGAGAGAATTAAAAGTCAAAAGTCAAAAGTCAAAAATCACAAGTAAGCCAAATAATTACGAAGTAGATAAACAAATGAATTGTGATGTATGGATGAGTCCTGAGATCGTCGTTGAAATCCGCGCCGATGAGATATCAAAATCGCCGGTGCATAGTGCCGGACGGACGATGAAGGCGTCGAAAAGCGGCAAGGCCCAAGAAGTTGATAATCCGGGATTTGCACTCAGGTTCCCGAGGTTGGAGCGCTTTAGGAATGACAAAAGGCCGAATGACGTAACTTCTTTGGAAGAACTGGAAAAAATGTTTAAAAGACAAAAAAAATAAAAAAAAGAGCTATTGCTCCATTAATTACCAATCCTCCAATAAGCTGCATAATTGTGTGTTTTTTAAGATATAGCCGCGACCAGAAAATAAGAGGGATAGAAAGATAAAGAAAAGGAAGCTGCCAATGATACAGATAATTAATAATCAGCGCAGAAATTACATTGAGCGTCATATGAAGGCTTATTTTCCAGGAAAAAGTAATGATGGTATTTATAACAAGAATCATTAAAGTCATAATTGACAGTTTCAGTAGAAGGCTATTACCAAAGAAATGAATAAACAGGAGGGAAGATACAAAAGAAATACAAGTGATAATCATGGTTTTGTATCGTTCCTCTCTTTTGGTGATATCCAGGTCAGATATTTTCTTTAATTTATACGCTCGAAAAATATAGAAATAAGGAATGCCGACCTGTAAAAGCAATACTATTGGTAGCAGGACAGTAATTTGCTGAGTTGATAACCCCGATCTAAAGATTATTACGATTAATGTAATAGGCCAAACAAACGGTCCAAGTAGTATTGAGATGACCTGGGCTAGTCTTTTCATGCTTGATGTATTCTTAGGGTTTGTATTAATCGTGAGGGATATTCAATGAAAAAAGAGAATGGATTATATTTTATTCTTCTCCCGGAAACTTTTACGACGAGATTTGGATCAAACCGTATGCGGCCATATTTCTGAATATGAAGAGATAAATCAATGTCTTCGTGTACAATCGATCCATCTCGGCAAACCTCTTGTTTTATTTTATTCCATATCTGTTTGGATACAATCATATTTGGACCAGCCAGGACATGATGACCGAGAAATAGACGAAGAGCATAATGATATAAAAGGAAAGGGACAATAGTTTTGTTAGCAAGGAAAAGATCGTAGAAGCAGGCTGGTCCGGTCAGCGCGTCGATAGTCTCATCCTCAAAATTATTTTTTATTTTTTTTATCCAATCAACAGGCACAATTACATCGGCATCGCAGCGAGCAATGATATCGCCATCCGCGTGATTGAAGCCCGCGTTTCTCGCAGAAATCATTCCCTGTTTTTCTTCTTTTAAGATAGTAATTGGAAATTCTTGTGCGATCTGTGCTGTGTGATCGGTACAGTTATTGTCAACAACGACAATTTCGTCGGGTTTTTCGTCTTGATGTATTAAGGCCTCCAAACAGGTTCTAATATATTTTTCTTCGTTATACGCAGGAACGATAACGGAAACAGTCATTCCTTATTCTAGCAGATGATATACTATACACGTAGCTATGATCCCATTCTTTTCTGTTATTATTCCGACTCTAAACGAAGAGAAATACTTACCGAGACTCCTTAAGAATCTCCAATCTCAAAAAGAGAAGGACTTTGAAATCATTGTTGCAGACGCAAATTCGGAAGACGGAACAAGAGAAATAGCTCTGAAATACAACAGTCTTTCGATAAGAGTTTTTAATAATCAAAGAAAAAATGTGGCGTATCAGAGGAATATTGGCGCAGAAAAAGCCCGAGGCACGTATTTGGTGTTTCTTGACGCCGACGCTGGAATATCGCCAACATTTTTTAGCCGGTTACATACCTATATAGAAAAGAAAAAGGGGCTTTTATTTTTACCTTCGGTTAAACCATACGAACGTATGGGACAGGCGGAAATTATTTTTCCACTCGTCAATTTTTTCCTAGAAGCGTCTCAAAACTTTGGGAGCCCTTTTTCTACCGGAGGTTCAATCATCGTCGAAAAAAACTTTTTCCATCTCATAGGCGGTTTTAATGAAAAACTTTTTATTTCGGAAGATCATGATTTAGTTCAAAACGCATACAGTTGGGGAGTGAAAGCAAAATTCTTAAGGAATATTACCTTTCGATTCTCTCTGCGAAGAATGAAAAAAGAAGGCCAGCTGAGCCTTTTTTATAAGTATCTCGTTGCAACCGCCCATGTACTTTTGAGAAGGCAGATGAAGAAAAAAGTCTTTGAGTACGAAATGGGAGGCCAATTTTATAAACAACATGATAAAAAGCAAGACATGAATATTCTCATAAAGGACTATATTTTACAGATCAAGCGCTTTTTTTCACAGGTGTTGTCCGAGGAATGATTGTATCTTCTCTGCGACTTCTTTTGAACCGGTGACGACCGATATGTGGTTAGAGTCAACAAAAGATAGTTTTGCTCCAATGATAAAGTTCTTTATTTTTTCGGTTACAGAGCGGTTAAAAATACTATCATGTACGCCTCCGATAATACATGTAGGAACGTTAATTTTTCTATAGATTTTTTCGTAATTCCAGTCAAAAAATGCCATTGTTTGAGATACGGCGCTACGCAAACCTATAAACTTCAAATCCATCCAGAGACGACTAAGAGAAAAGTCATGGGAATTTCTAAATTTGGAATAATCAACTCTATTTTTTGGAGGCGGTATTGGTTTGATCTTCAAGAATTCGACACAGGCGTTTAGTATGTTATACGCGAATTGAGTGAAATGATTAAAAAAAGGGGTTTTTCTATTTACCCCTGGATTAATTAAGATAAGCCTTTCAACTCGCTCCGGATGGTATGCTGCAAGAGTAGCCGCGACCATAGAACCCAAACAATGGCCAATAATCGTACATTTTTTTATATGCAGTCTGTTCATTAAAATGAGAGTATCATTTGCGTGTTCTTCAAGGCGGTACGCGCGCCAGTTTTCTGGCCTGAAAGATTTTCCGTGACCTCTAAGATCAACGTAAATTTTTTTATCAGTAGTCGTATCAAGATACGGTCTTATCATATTCCACGCAGAACTTGAACCGCCGCCTCCGTGCAAAAAGAGAATGGTTTTTGTATTCCCATTTTCGATCCAGTAACACAATGAGCCGTAGGGAGTAGTAAGATATTTATCTTTCATTGGTTTCGAAATAAGAAATGATGGGGAAATGATCAGAGAGACGCAGATCGATTCTCTCTGTCTTTTTGAGAACGAGATTTTTGTAATAAATATAATCAATTTTTAGACGGTTGGTGAAGAATTTACTGTACAGTTTAGCAGCTAATTTTTGTATGAAATTGTATTGCTCTCGTTTTCCGGACGGAGAATATTTAATCGTATAATCAATATTTCTTGTTGCCTCAGCAAATCCATACTGTTTCATAAGGTTTTCTAAGTTCTTTCTTCCGTAAGGAAAATAATTAAAATCTCCAGCCATGATGAGCGGTTTTTTTTCTTTTATTTCGTAATTAACGAGCGCCTCTTTTATCTGTTTTAATCGAATACCATTGGCTCCCAATAGAGTAAGATGTGTGTTAAAAACGGCAATCCTCGTTTTTGACTTATTCAGCATAAAATGTGTTTCCAGCAGAGTGCGAGATTTATTACCCCCTTTTAACATCTTCAAAACCGTGAGAAAAAACTCATAGATGCTTTTGGGAAGAAAAAAAAAGTTTGATTCGATAAGCCGAAGCCTGTTGGGATTATAGAAAGTCGCGATGCCATAGATTTTCCCGAATTTTAAAAAAGAGTTAGAATAATCGGCGAGCTTGAATCCGAATTTTTCTAAATACTCAAGGTTTTTTTCTTCCGTATCGATTTCTTGCAGACATACGATATCAGGAGAACATTCCTTAAGAATTTTTTCCAATTCGAGGTACGCCTTGTTGTATAAAACGTTATACGTAAGCAAACTGAAATTCATTGTCTAATTATACAAAAAAGAGCAAGAACGAGGAGCATTCAAGTTATCCACATTTTTCTTTACTAATTTTTTAGCGCAACATAACAATCCATTTATTCTCTATATTTCTATAGGATATCTTATAAAATATATGTATTTTTCTATAGGTCTTGACAAATCTGAATTCATTTTTTATAGTTATAGCTATGAATAGAGTCGTGTTTTCCGAACAGCCTAAATATCAAGGGGGACAGAAAGGGAGAAAAACAAATGAATTTATTACCTTTGTCGCTAAGCAGTTCAAACAACTTACACGCAAGAATTTAAGAGTGCCGATCCAATTATTTCACCTGTAAAAATAAGAGCATCACTACCGCTCGTATAAGGGGACGACGAGTAGTAATGCTCTTGTTGATTACGATAGCAGAATGATTTTATTTTGTCAACCCCGATATGTATTGGGGCAGGTGTCTTCCTTAATTTACTTGATACAAAGCCCCAAATCCATTACTTGAGCGGAAAATCAACTTGCCGATACTCTTAAATTTATCTTCATTTAACTTCATATATTTTTGTCGTTCCATTCTGGAAACAATAATATATTTGACGCGATATTTTTGAAGAAGTATGCGCGTTTTTTGTATGTCAGGCGATTCATAGAGCGTGATTACATCGGGAATACGTCTGGCGATCACGTCCGAGGATCCTCGCCACAACCATTCGTGTACCCACCAACCGGCAACGGTAGGAAGTCCGGTAAATGCAGAGATCCGTTCGAAGTCAGTGTAAGAATCACCCTGGGCTTCTAAAATAGCAGGTTGACCTTTTTCGTAGGCATTTAGATAATCGATAATTTCTTTGTCTTCGGGATAAAATTCGCTAAACCAGGCTGAGCCATCCAAGTTAACCGGTCGATCAAGATTCCCGTAATAAGAAGGAATGGAAAAAAAAGGGTAAGCAGAAACAAATAATAAAGATAGAATGAACAAAAGCGAGAAAATACCAGAAGACAATTTATTTTTTAAAGATTTTATTCTAAAAAAGACGTAGGTCGAAGCGACGCCCATCATAATAAAAGCCTGGTAGCCGAGCTTAAACATGGTGTTAGCTCTGAAATGCGCGGGATAAATATCCTTGATGTAAAAAAATTCTGGAATGAGTATTAAAAGAGTGCCAAAAGAAAAGAGGAGAAGAATGAATTTGTCAGATTGTTCGATTACTCGATTATTAGGTTGTTGATATTTAACAATGATAAATATTGCAAAGCTTATCCAAAAGAATCCCCACAGGACAAAGAGCATCCAGAATGGAGAGGTCTGACAGTTGTTTTTTTCAAATAGAAAAGGTCCGATTCGTCCAATATCCGCTAAAAATCGCGGGCTGCAGTTGACGCCGATACCGCTCACAAACGGCGTAAAATGCTTTGAGAACGGAATACTAAAAATAAAAAATGAAGAAAGAATAATGAATAATGAATAAAGAAACCGGAATGAGAATCGATAGATAAGAAAAAAGACGATCAGAGATAACAAAAGATAAATCGGTCCGTCAAATGCATTAGTCATATAATGAACCGCGGTGAGAAAGCCTAAAAAAATAGAATTTAGAATTAAGAATTTAGAATTAAGAATTGAATCAATAATTTTAAATTTTGAATTGTAACTTTTCACTTCTAACTTTTCACTTTTAACTTTATGCGATTGAGATTCTAGCTTTTCTTTAGCGGTAATAAAAACTAGGAATAATATTCCTAACGTTAAAAGCATAAACGGTATATCAAACACGTGTCCGTGAAGGTCCGCAACAACATATGAATATGACGGAAATTCGTGAATGGTAAAGGGAATAAACCGCGTAGCATTCGGATACCAGTATTTCGTCGGATTAAATCCGGAGAGAATCTGCCAGAATGGGATCGGATTTTCATTCGGATAGCCCCTCGTAAAAAGATAGATCGTATGCAGATTTCCGCCGAGATTCACAATAAAACTTCCAATGATTCCAAAGAACACAATCTTTTTAAATGACATTTTCTTTCCGAATGTATTAATCACTCCGGCGATTAAAGAAAAGACGGCCGTAACTCCAAGAGCGAAAAGAGTTGAAAGAATAAGGTTATATCCAATAGAAGGTTTAATATTTGCTAGTTTAATAAGCATTGCTCCGGCGAGGTGCCCGAAATAGTAATAGTTAATAGGAAATCCTCCCGCGTACCACATATCAAGAGGCGGAAAGTATTGTGATCTGAGAATCGAGTTGATAAATCCAAAATCCATGAATTTTTCCAGACTTCTAATGGACGGTTCCTGTCCTCTTACATATACCCAGAGAAGAAAAGAAGCGAGGAAAAGAAGTTCCTCGAAAAAAATTAGGTAAAACGTAGAACGTGAAACGTGAAACGCACGCCTCTGAAAAAGAAACAAATTTATTATGAGGAAGACTCCTATTATGAGTAATAAGCTTAGTTGAGTAAAGGGCAGAATTTTGGCAATACCTAAGACAAATGTTGCATAACTGACAAAAAGAATAGCCAGAATTTTAGCAAAAGGATAACCGAAATCAGGAAATCGATTAAAAACTTTTCTAGTTATTGGTACGAATACTAATCCAAGGAGGAAAAGAACGAAATACCAATATAAAGAAAGGAATAACCAATTCATCTTTTTATTATATAACCAAGTCTGACTTGGTATAATAGGAAACATTATGGATAGTAAATTTACTCCGTCAGAAGCAGAAGAAAACCTTTCTCGATTTTGGGAATCAAAAGAGTTTTTTAGAGCAAACTCTCATTCAAAAAAAAAGCCTTTTTCGATTATTCTTCCTCCGCCAAATGCCAACGCCGATCTCCATCTAGGACACGCGATGTATGTATATGAGGACATTATGATTCGGTATCACAAACTTCGCGGTTTTGAAGTGCTTTGGCTTCCCGGAGCAGATCACGCGGGGTTTGAGACGCAGTATGTTTTTGAAAAAGAATTAAAAAAACAAGGAAAGAGTAGGTTTGACTATCCGCGCGATGAGCTTTATAAAATGATCTGGGATTTTGTGCATAAGAATCGGGGAAATATGGAGAATCAACTTCGAAGGCTCGGATTCTCTCTAGACTGGTCGAAGAATATATTCACTCTTGATCCAAAAGTAATAACAATCGTGTACCAGACATTTAAAAAATTATTTGACGAGGGTTTGATTTACCGCGGAAGCCGTCTTGTAAATTATTGCATAAGATGTGGAACCAGTTTTTCCGACCTTGAAGTAAATTACGTAGAGCGGAATGACCCCTTGTACTATGTGAAATACGGCCCCTTTGTTATAGCGACTGCTCGACCTGAAACCAAGTTTAGAGACACTGCGTTGGCGGTGAATCCAAAAGACAAACGGTATAAAAAATATATAGGGCAAACATTTGAAATAGTAGGTCTTCTCGGATCAATACAGATGACCGTTATTGCGGATCCTGATGTAGACCCGAAATTCGGAACGGGGATCATGAAGGTGACTCCGGCCCACGATCCGCACGATTTTGAACTTGGTCTAAAATATCATCTTCCGGTGACTCCCATTATTACTTTTGATGGTCGCATGGATTTTTCGTGGTTTCTTGAAAAGAAAAACATAGACGAAAAATACAGGCTGAGAGCGGAAAAATATCATGGTCAGAAAGTCGCGGCCGCTCGCAAGCTCATGGTTGAGGATTTAAAAGAAGACGGGCTTATGATAAAAGTGGATGAAACGTATACGCATAGAATCGGGGTCTGTTATAAATGTGGGACAGTGATTGAGCCGCTTCCGCTGCCACAATGGTATGTAAAGATTCAGCCTCTGGCGCAAAAAGCAATCCAGGCGATCAAAAACAAAAAGGTCGTGTTTGTTCCCAAGCGATTTGAAAAAATAGCAATCCAATGGCTTTCAAATTTTCATGATTGGAATATCAGCAGACAGATTGTGTGGGGAATACGAATTCCGGCATATAGGTGCGCAAATCCCAAATCCCAAATTCCAAATTCCATAGAGAAGAAATGGTTTGTGAGTGTTGAAAAACCGGAGAAGTGTCAAATATGTGGAGATTGTGCATTTGAACAAGATAGCGATACATTTGACACATGGTTTTCTTCTGCGCAATGGCCTTTCGCAACCTTGCAGTATATTAATAACGGTTTTTATGATTATTTTTATCCGACGTCAGTGATGGAAACAGGATACGATATTCTCCCTTGGTGGGTATGCAGAATGCTCATGATAGGCTCGTATATAACCGGCAAAGCGCCGTTCAAGGTAGTATTTCTTCACGGTATGGTCAGGGATAAGCACGGACAGAAAATGAGCAAGAGCAAAGGTAACGTAATTAATCCGATTGAGATGGTTGATACATACGGAGCAGATGCATTACGGTCGGCCCTCATTTTCGGTATCAAAGAAGGGAGCGATACGATGCTCTCAGAGGAAAAAATAATAGGGATGAGGAATTTTGGAAATAAAATATGGAACATTGGCCGATTTATATTTATAAATCGGCAAATCCCAAATCCCAAATCCCAAATCCCAAACAAAACTAAAAATTTTAAAACTAAAATTCTAAACGATCTAAAAAAAGAATTTAGAGATGAAAAGAAAAAATATTTTAAATATATGGATTCGTATAAATTTTCGATGGCGTTCGAGACGCTATATCAATTTATCTGGCATCGGTACGCGGATTATTACATAGAGGAGTTGAAAGAACCACTTCGAAATGGTAACATTAAAGTTCTCGACGCTTTGAAAGAGGTCTATTTCGGGAATCTTATTATGCTTCATCCGTTTATGCCGTTTGTGACGGAGGCGGTATGGAAGATCTTTAATACAAATTCTATTTTGGATAGCAAACTATGAAACGAACATGGCAGCCGAAAAAGGCAAAAAGAAATAAAAAACACGGCTTTTTGGTGAGAATGAAAACAAAAGGCGGAAGAGACGTTTTGAAAAGGAGACGACAAAAAGGAAGAAAAAAATTAACAGTTTAAACACAGAATGCTCCAACCCAATTTTTTTAATACGTACTTTATTATTCCAATTCTCAATGTTCTAGTTTTGCTCTATAAGGGATTTCTATTTATTAAACTTCCAGGTGCGTTTGGTTTTGCGATTATTGGCCTTACTGTATTAGTGCGACTTATACTCCATCCTTTTTTCAAACAACAGCTGGAAATGACGAAAAAGATGCAGGAAATAAAACCTCATCTGGACAAACTATCTCAAAAACACAAAGACGACAAGACAAAATTACAGCAGGAACAGATGAGGTTATACCAGGAAGCGGGAATCAATCCGGCGTCAGGATGTTTATTTATGATAGTTCAGATTCCGGTATTTATTGGTTTGTATAACACGCTTTCTCTGTTTTTAATGAACGGAAACGCTGCAAAAGTAATTGCCGATATTAATAAAGCGCTCTACTGGCCGATGCTTAAGATCCAGACGATCGATCCATGGTTTTTTGGTTTTAATCTCGCGGTAACACCGGCAAACGGAGGACAGTGGTATTATTATTTGATTCCTGTAATCACCGGTTTTCTTCAATATTTACAAGTACAGACGTCGACACCACAACAGGTTTCAAATAAATTCTCGACAAGCTCGAATAATAATACTCTTCGAGCGAGTGAAGCGAGTCGAGAAGAAAAAAAAGACGACTCCGGAGATTTCCAAAAAGCAATGAATACGCAGATGAAATTTATTTTTCCTCTGATGATCGGATGGTTTTCATATACGCTTCCTGTGGGGCTTTCCTTATATTGGAATATATTTTCGTTGTTTAGTATAATGCAATATCGACAATTAAAAAAATAAAAACCATGGATAAGCAAGCCGCAATAAAAACCGCAACAGAAGAATTATTATCAAAAATGATTAATACCTTTGAAGTCGAGGCTCAAGAGGAAGAAGGCGTCTATCAAATATTAATTAAAGCAGATGAGGAAGCGCCAACAGTCATTGGCAGACACGGAGAAACCATCCGCGCGATACAGAAAATATTGGAAGTAATGTTCTATAAGCAATTCGGCGAACCGGTAAATATTTTGGTAAACGTGAATGACTATCGGGAAAAACAAAAAGAGCGGCTTGAAGGATTGGCCGCACAGTTTGCTGAGAAAGCAAAGACGACAAAAGAACCGGCATACATACGTGGACTTTCTTCGTACGAACGGAAAATGGTTCATGAATACATCACCAATAATTATGGCGATCTGACAACCTATTCAGTAGGCGAGGGCAAAGACCGCCAGCTTGTAGTAAACTTAAAGAGCAATGAGCCAGAAAAAACCGCTTAGTATTTTTTTTATATTATCTCTTCCCATCATTATTATCTTTGACGTTATTTATTATTTATATACTCGCTCTACCTGTTTTAACTGCACGAATATTACAGAATTTCTGAAAAATTCCTCTCTTTCTGTATTTTTAATCTCCCAAACGTACGATTTTTTCAGGAACAAAAAAGTTTGATTTATTGCTACACTGATAGCATGGCAAATACTGAAGCAGAAAACAATGGCGGCGAAGCAGTAGTTGAAAAAGCAAGAACCGATATAAAAACAGAGATAGAGGCGGCAAAGACAGAGGCGCAGAAAAAGGCACTTGTTGAAAAGTTGAAACGAGAGTTAAAGGACGCAGAAGCTCCGGCTAAGGAAGTAGTTAATGACATCAAATCTAAGGGAAAAAATGAACACAGAGATGAAGGAAGGCAGGCGCTTCGAACACTCATCAGGGTCGCAGAAGCAGCAAAAAACGGCATCGTTATTGATGAGATAAAGACAAAACCAAAAACGCAAAAAGTATTAATTGAGCTTGCGGAAAAAAGCTTGACTGCAGAAACCGCAGCATCAATAGAAACACACTTAAAAGATTATCTTCTTGGGGATAAGGATATATTATTCTCTTCGGTAGGACAGGAAAAGACCCAGTTTGAAAAAGACTTTGAGTCTCTTTCACAAACAAAATCAAACGCCGCGGTCATAGTTCGTGATGCAGTTGCAAAACAAGCTTCAGAGTTCGGCAAGACCGAAAGTGAGATTAAGGTGAAGCTTGAAGTTAAAGAAGAAACACAAGATCAAATTCAAAAACCACCAGATTCAGAACAAATTGAAAAAGCAAAAAAAGAATACGAAGAAGCGACAAAAAGAGCCCAGGAAAATTACGCCGATAATCAATTTAGACACGATATGCAGATGACCTATGGTGCACGGTTTCAAACAGCAGAAGAGCTAACGTTTTTAGAGGCAATATATGATGGTAATAAATTTGTGTCATATGTTAAAAAGCGTCTAGATCCAACAGATCAAGAAGATATCACAAAGGTTCAAAAGATTAAGGATCATCTACGCCATGAGATTGAAGAGAATAATAAGCTAACAGGTAAAACAATGAATGAAGATCAAATAAAAAGAGAAGTAGAAAAACTCTATCGTGATGAAGCATCAGAGAATATAATGCGTACGTTGACGAATATGATCAATAAGGTCTATATCCAATTGACTCGTGAACGCCCATCTACACCATCTCAAGAGATTGAACGAGAAAATATTTACAGAGGTATTGGTGCAACAATAACAGCGCTAAAAGGGACAATTGAAGGATTGGCAGACAAACTTGCCGAACTTGAGAATAGTCCTAATAATTCATATATAAAATCCCTAAGGCTTTCTGCGAAAATAGAACTGAAGCCTATTTCGGAAGATGTGGAATTTGAAAAAGACGGAACAAAGGTAAAGAAAATACGACATCGTTTACAGCAAATACCAGTATCAAAGGAAGTCTCGTTGTCTGAGTTTGCCAAGCTGCTCGAACTTGAGATGAACCACCTCCAGCATGCGCAACGATATCTTCATGACGGAAGCACAATTTATTCTCATCCTGCTCATGATCCGGAAAAAGGGTTTTATGGAGGCTTGAGTGGCTTTGCAGAACATCTGCAGGGAGGAGATCTTGACTCAATTCTGATTCTTCCAGACGGTGCGCTTATTATTGAGGCATTTCAGTTATATGATAAGTATTTAGATGAACAAATGGCATTTCAGGATTGGAAACACGAACCTTCACAGTTTACAACTAAGGCGGGTGATTTCACAACACACGCAGAAGACGAAGTGCTTCGGGCGTTAAGTCTGAAGCATCCGGAATATGATTACGAACGATTACGAGGAGCGCTCCATATGGGAAAAGGATTGGCAAGAACCACATTTTTAAATGAACCGGAAAAAGCAGCATATGCCGATCCGGTACTTCATCCTGACGGAAGCATGACCGGAACAAGTTATTACACAAACGATGTTTCTCCTTTAATGGTTTTTAATCCGATACATTTATACATGCGCTGGCAGGGTGAGCCAAATTTATTTCCTTTCCTTTTTTTTCCAACAGATGCTAATAGTCTTAACAAAAAAGGGATGTGGAATCACGAAGAGGTTTGGAACAATCTTGGTCAGTTTAAAGATTCGTATTTTAAAGGAAGAGGAGCACTTGGAGATAAAAAACTTTTTATTGATAATCTTATGAATCTAGGAGGCGTTGGAGGCGTTGCACAAAGAAAAGGATGGAGGCAGTATTTTGGGAATGAGGCAAACTTTATTTTCAAAGAAAAAACCGTAATCGTTGACGGTAAGGAAACCAAAGTTCAGACACATACGATTGACGCATTAAAAACCTGGCAGACGCTTGAAAAGATAGGGTTCGAGGTAATGAACGATTTTGTAGTTAATAACAGAATCCCATTTGAGGTTTTAAGAGCAAAAGGAGAATATGCGAAGGATAGGAATGAGCTTTTTGATTATTTATTCAAAACATATTTTCATAATGAAGGAGATCTCACTGCCTATCTTGAAGATATAAGAAGAACAAATAGAGAAGGCGTAATAAAGAAAATACGAAATGGTGAAATAGCTCCCGGATCTATAGAGGAAGCGATTGAAGAAAAGGTGTCAAAGGTGTTTCTGTATCGTACGCTTTCAAGGATGATAGCGGATAGAATTCCAACAAAATTTTTGCGCATCGATCGTGACAGATTTAGCGAAAAAGGAATAAGCAGATGGAAAGAGATAAAAGAAAGACTCGGGTGGGAGCCAAAAAGATATGATGAGGCAATGAAAAATTTGGGACTCGTGGAAAGCATGCTTCGGAGCGATATTAGCTCAAAGATAAAAGAGCGGTTAAAGCTGATGAACGCACATGATCTTAAAGATATAAAGCTAGACGATATGATCTATAGGCTTGATGAGCAAGTAATAGAATCATTCTTGAAAGCCGCACAAAGAAAAGCGAATGAAAAAGGCTCTCCTGGGATGAAAGATGAAGAGATAAACGATGTAAAGGCATTATTTAATGAAATTCATAATAAATTTTCTGGGAATAAGGAGTTTCTCAACAAATTTGCACATAATATTGAAAACAAAGATTATCCTTTCTCATTTGCGCTTGACGAGTTTGACATAAGTTTGCTTGCTTTTCGAGGAGCTGGTCCAAGAGTTATTCCGAGATCAATTGCAGACATTGCGCTTATGGAGAAAAATGTTATGAATGGGTGCATACTGGAACTGCCAAACGTTCTTCATCAGACCGCAATCAGCGGGAAAAAAGATTTTTCGGAAATTATCAAAATACTCTACGGAGTCAAACAGGCATATGGTCAGGTCCATGGAGCAGAGGAAGG
>Ga0233420_10000240_pt1 | contig 24578 bp, 26 predicted proteins | sample Watercolumn_Mata_4_FD_183009 | JGI IMG/M metagenome (GOLD analysis project Ga0233420, IMG submission 183009) | Freshwater microbial communities from Lake Matano, South Sulawesi, Indonesia - Watercolumn_Matano_2014_102_MG | ecosystem: Environmental > Aquatic > Freshwater > Lake | place...
TTTGTTTCTTTTCCAACAGGCACAGTAATTGATTTCCCTGAGTTATATACAATCATTCCTCTTCGAAGTCCAAATGCATTTCCCATTGTTACTGCGCGTACCTTTCCCGGGCCAAGAATTGCTTCAACTTCAAGCGTAAGCTTTCCAAGGTCTTTGCTCTCAATATAGAGTGCATCATACACACGTGGAGTTTCTTTCGCTGAAAATTCAATATCAACAACTACTCCCCTTACTGCAATAATTTTTCCTTCACTCATACCTAAAAATCTAATAGTCTAATAAACTGATAACTAATTTTGTTCCACCGATTCCTTCGCCGTTACCATATCCAAAAGCTCGTTGGTAATCTTTTCTTGCCTGATCTTATTTTTCAACAAGGTAAAGTTATAGATCACATCATTCGCATTATCTGTAGCATTCTTCATCGCGATCATTCTGGAAGAATGTTCCCCCGCCTCGGTCTGCGTGATTGCATATCTGATTTTTGTTTCGACAAAACTTCGAAGCAATGGGTCAATAATTTTTGCAGGCGTTGGTTCAATCAGATACTCATATCGTTCTTTCTCTAGCATAGCCTCCTCATCAAACTCAACCCCCACTGGTACAATGGTTTCAAACATCGGCTCATTTTTCATGGTCGAGATGAAACGATTATAGATGAGAACTATTTCTGAATACGTACCCTTAAGAAAACCATTCAGCGCAAGATTGAATACCGCAGATACTGCATTCATCGGCAGATTAGATGAAAAATTCGCGATGATATGAGCGCCGAACTTACCCAAGCTACTTGCTTTTTTTCCAACGATTACAAAATCCGTCGTATCAAAATCTATATTTTTTGCGATGAATCGAAATAGATTGAAATTAAAAGCTCCGCATAAGCCTTTATTCGTTGCTATCACAATTGCGAGCTTTTTTTTGGATGAGTTTTCTTCTTGGAGACTGAGAAGCGGCGAAAGTGTTTCGTCAAGATGAGACATTACTCTCTTAATAACTTTTTCAAGGCTTTCCTGATATGGTCGTGCATCAACAGCTGCTTGTTGTGCTTTTTTCATTTTAATTGCAGAAACAAGCTGCATCGTTTTGGTTATCTTTTTTACATTGCTTACCGACTTGATTTTTTTTCGTACCTCTCTCAGGTTCATTTTGTTCCGGTTAATTGGTAATCAAGCACTCTCTTTACTATTTTTTTTAGCCCCTCTTCATCGTCTGGAGAGAGCACACGTTGTTTATTTATTTTTGTGATCCACTGCTTTTCCTTTGTGTTTAAAAGATCCAACAACTTGCCTTCGAACTGTTCAATCTGAGTTTGAGAAAGCGTATCAAGGTATCCGTTTGTAGCGGACCAGATTATAGCAACTTCTTCAGCAAGATTATATGGTCGATTCTTTTTTTGTTTCAGAATTTGTGTAATTTTTGCTCCCCTGTTCAGGAATTTTTTGGTCTCTTCGTCAAGATCCGATTCAAACTGTGAAAATGCGGCAAGCGCGCGATACTGAGCCAAATCCAATTTGAGTTTACCCGCAATCTGCTTCATTGCTTTCGACTGCGCATTTCCTCCGACGCGGGATACCGAAAGTCCAACATTGATTGCCGGTCTAATACCCGCGTTAAACAAATCTATTTCTAAGAAAATCTGTCCGTCCGTAATGGAAATAACATTTGTAGGAATATAAGCGGATAAATCTCCCTCGAGTGTCTCAATAATGGGAAGAGCTGTCAAAGAACCACCTCCGTATTTCTCGTCGAGTCTACAGGCGCGCTCCAATAACCTTGAATGAAGATAAAATACGTCTCCAGGATATGCTTCTCTTCCTGCGGGTCTTCTCAAAATCAGTGACAGCTGACGATACGCCCACGCGTGTTTTGAAAGATCATCGTATATCACCAACACATCTTTTCCCTTATCCATAAAATATTCTCCAATTGCACAAGCGGCATAAGGAGCAAGATACTGCATTGCCGCACTCTCCGAGGCAGAGGCGTTGACGACAATTGTGTACTCAAATGCGCCTTTTGTTTTGAGAAGATTTACGAGCGATGCTGTTTTTGCGTTTTTTTGCCCGATTGCGCAGTAGATACAGATAACATCCTGACCCTTTTGATTCAGAATTGTATCGACGACAATGGTCGTTTTGCCGGTTCCTCGATCTCCAATAATCAATTCTCTCTGACCTCTTCCTATAGGAATAAGAGAGTCAATTGCCTTGATTCCTGTGAGAAGTGAGCTATTCACCGGTCTTCTTCTCACTACTCCCGGCGCAATTTTCTCGATTGGATAGAATGTATCTGTTTTAATTCTGGATTTCCCATCCTGTGGAACTCCCAAAGAATCAACGACTCGTCCTATGATTGTGTTCGACACAGGGACTGAAAGCGTGTAACCGAGCGCCTTTGCCTGTTCGCCAGACTGAAGTTTGAGATAATCGCCTAAAATAATAACGCCAACGTCACTGGGGGTTAAATCGATAACATATCCCTTCACTCCTGACTCAAACTCCACTAACTCTCCATACGCAACATTATCAAGACCAGTAAGTAATGCAACTCCGTCCTTTACTTCCTTCACAAACCCTATTTCTTCTGTTTTAACTGTAACCCTCGCTGTCTGAATAGTTTTTTCAATTTCTTCAACGTAGGTATCAAGTGATTTCATAGAAGGTTTTTCTGAAATTGTTTAACTGATTTACCAGAGAAAGATCAATTACTTTTGTGCCGTACGTAATGATGATTCCTCCATAAATTTTTGGGTCGACGGTATTCTCAATCTGGTAATTCCTTAAAAGAGGAACTTTATTGAGAATTGTATTAATCTCATCATTCCCTAATTTATATGTGGACACAATGCGCGCAATGCGTTTTTCCTTGGCAGCCATCTAATTAGATAAGTGTTTCGGTAAATTTTTAAGAATGTACTGCGTTATTTCTTTTTGTCGATCTTTCGTCAAAAACTGATCGAGACCCTTTTCAACCAATAAAATACTCAAATCAGCCACCTTTTTTCTGATCTCCTTGTACATCTTTTCATGCTCATCTTCAATCTGCGCTCTTCCTTTTGAAACGATTTCTTCAGCGCTTTTTTTGGCATCTTCAACTAATGATGCTTTCAGTTTTACTACCTCTTCTTTTACCTGTTTTGCGGCAGCGTCGTATTCTTTTTTTACCTTTTCTCTAGCCTTTACCTCCATGGACGCAATATTCTCTTCTTTTTTCTTTATTTCATCAAACATTCGCTGCTTCTCCTGCTCTTTTTTAATTTCATCGTTGAGAAACGCTGAAAAGGGCTTCGATATAAATTTATGAAAAATAAACAAAAATAACGCGAAATTGATGATCTGAGCGATTAAAAACTTTAAATTTATTCCTAAACTTTCCATGACTTATATATTCGATAACTAAATAAATTAGACAAACTTAATAATTAAAGCAACCACCAATGCATAGATTGCCACTGCCTCTGCAAATGCAATTCCTAAAATCATGATTGTTCGTATTGATGATTCTGCCTCAGGATTTCTTCCAAGAGCCTCTACAGCCTTACCACCAATAATACCAATACCAATACCTGGTCCTAATGCGCCTAATCCGATTGCGAGCGCTGTTCCAATTAGTTTTGCTGCGTCAGGTGACATAGTTATGATTACACCCCCTATTAGTTAGTAATTAGTAATTAGTAATTAGAAATTTTAATGATGTTTCTGTATTGCCAAGCTTAAAAAAACCGCCGTCAACATAGAAAAAACGAGCGCCTGTATCAACCCAACAAACACTTCCAATAACAAAAACGGAAATGATACCAAAACCGGTATCAAAAAAGCCATAATGGTCAAAAGGACTTCGCCTGCAAATATATTACCAAAAAGTCGAAACGCAAATGAGATTATTTTGGAAAATTCGGAGATAACTTCCAGAATTCCCGTAAAAAAAGCTATTGGATTCGTGAAATTAAAAAATTTTTTAAGATATTCTTTGAGTCCCAGATATTTTATTCCGAAAACTTGGGTAAGGATTACCGATAGGAGTGCAAGAGACAGTGTCGCGTTGAGGTCGGCATTATTGCCTCGAAGAAGCGGAACATGATTTATCAGAATGCTTCCCACTCCGGGAAGAAGTCCAAACCAGTTCTGGAATAAAATATATAAAAAGAAGGCTGCTAAAAGAGGAAAAAAATAATCCGTGTGCTCTCGAAGAACTGAATGGAAAAGCTGATACAAAGACCTAAGTATAAAAGTAATGAAATAATAGAATGAATTTTTGCGCTTCCAGAATGAATAACGATAGTATGTAACTGCGATAAACGTGAAAAATAAAAATACTATGCCGGAAAGAAGAAGAGAATTGGTTACCGGAAGGTTAAAAATCTCAAAAACTTCTTCCGGTTTTATGCTAATTTCCATTTTCCTGCGTTAGCTTCCATAAATTATAAAAAGACGAAACGATTCCAAGAATCAGGAATACGAGCAAAAACGCCGGTTTCGTCCTTAAAAAGCTGTCTATCCAATAACCAAAAAAAACTCCTAATAACAGCGGAGTAATTAAATAATATCCAATATTGAGCGACTTTGCAAGAAGTAAATTATTTCCATTGCTCTTTTTTTTTGTTCGATGCTTTCCTACATTATGGTGCTCGACTATTTTAAAATCGGGAGTGACTTTGTAGAATGATGTTTTCCTTGACCTAAAAAATGAGTCTTCATAAAGGGAACCCGCTTCATGTTCTTCGATCTCATTAAGCGTTCCGTGACCCCTTTTTCTTTTTTTTAGAAACAAAGGCGTGTTCATAGTTATTTTATCGACTCTAAATCAACTGCATTCTCCATAATAATACTCAATCTGCCTTCGCGATTGTTGAGTTTTCCTTTAAACAAAAGTATTTTGTTTATCGCAATAATGCTTCGGAGCGACACATATAGTTTTGGGAATACAACCACCTCGATACTTCCGGTCTCATCATACACGTGAATAATCGCCATTTCCGAATTGTCTTTTTTTGTCTTCAGGGCTTTCTTTCCGCTCACGATTCCGGCAAGAATTAGGTCCTTGTTCACGTCTTGTTCGGTAATATCTCCGATTTTTTTTGTCGCCTTTTTTTCAATGATTGACGAAAACTTCAGCAACGGATTTCTCCCGATAAGAAATCCTATGATTTCGCGCTCCATCGCGAAAAGTTCGTCTTCGCTAAATTCGTCGATGACCGTATACGAATCTTTATAGTCACCCGGCTGTGTGCCGGTATCGAAAAGATCAAACTGTCCTTTTTCTACCTTTGTTTTGTGCGCTTGCACCTCTTTAACGATCTCAGGATAGTACGATAATAATGTTGCCTTGTTGCCAAATTGAGAGAATGCGCCGGCTTTAATAAGACTCTCTACGGTTTTCTTATTAACTTTTTGAAGGTCAACCTTGTGTAAAAAATCCTTGAAACTGCTAAATAGTTTTTTTGACCTCCCTTGAAGAATTGCCTCAATAGCTGCCTCGCCTACATTTTTAATTGCGGAGAGCCCAAACCGAATTGCTCCACCCTCAATAGCAAAACTATGTTCTGACTTATTAATATCCGGAGGAAGTACCGCAATATCCATACGACGACATTCCTCTATCGCCTGAGACATTTTAATCTCTCTCTGTGGTCCTGCCACGCCCTGAAGCTCCGCGGATAGAAGCGCTGTCATGAACTCAACCGGATAGTTTGCCTTCATGTAGGCTGTCCAGTACGCAATCAATGCGTAGGAAGCCGAATGCGGCTTGTTAAACCCATAAGCCGCAAATTTTTCCATGAAGCTAAATATATTTTCTGCGAGGTGTTTTGTGTATCCTTTTTTGACACAGCCTGCGATAAACTTTTCCTTTTCTTTTTTCATGAGCTCTTTTTTCTTCTTTCCCATCGCCATGCGAAGATTATCGGCTTCACTCATTGAGTATCCGGCCAAAGTATGTGCAATTTCCATTACCTGTTCCTGATAAACCAAAACTCCGTATGTCTCCTCGAGAATCGGCTTGAGATCAGGATGAAGGTAGTTTATTTTTTTCAGATTTTGTTTCCCTTCCAAAAATGACGGAATCAGATCCATGGGTCCGGGACGATACAGCGCCACCATAGCGGAAATGTCAGACATTTTATTCGGCCTTAGTTCTTTGGCCAAATGCCTCATGCCGGCTGACTCAAGCTGGAACACGCCGATGGTACTTCCGCTCGACATGAGTTCATAGGTCTTTTTATCATCCAAAGGAACCTGGTGAATATCAATTCGCTTGCCCGTTATTTTTTTTAGAAATTCAAGTGCTTTTTCTATGATGCTCAGGTTGCGTAAACCTAATAAATCCATTTTGAGAAGCCCAACTGCTTTCTGATTTGACACTGCATTAAGGTCCAGACAGTACATGTCAAACTGCGTAATAACTCTGTTCTCCTTTGACTCTCTCTGAAGCGGGACATACTCGGTAAGGTCTTTATCCGCAATAACTACTCCTGCCGCATGAACAGATGCGTGTCGTGGAAGACCTTCAATTTTACGAGCGTTATCGAGTACTTTTTTTGTATCGGGCTCGGTCTGATAGGCAAACTTCAGCTGAGTCGATTCCTCCAGCGCTTGAGAAATCGTCATGGAAAATCCCTGTCTTCCAGTCGGAATCATCTTTGCCAGACGATCACCTTGTGAATATGACAGACCGAGCGCCCGTGCAACATCACGGACTGCGAGCCGCGCCTCCATGGTCCCAAACGTAATAATCTGCGCGACTTTTTTCTCACCGTATTTTTGTGTGACATACCGAAGCACTTCATCGCGTCTGATATCTGCAAAGTCAATATCAATGTCCGGAGGAGTTGGACGCTCCGGATTAAGAAATCGCTCAAACGGCAAAGCGTAATCGATTGGGTTTATGTCCGTAATTCCTAAAACGTATGCAACAAGCGATCCTGCAACCGAGCCTCTTCCGGGACCGACGGCAATTCCGTTTTTTTTAGCCCAGTTTACCATGTCTTGAACGATGAGAAAGTAGGTCGAATATCCTTTTTTTGTAATAATTTCAAGTTCGTGCAGGATTCGTTTTTTGACCTCTGTTTGTGAATATTCTGACACGCGCTTCAATCGCTGGTCGACCAAATCTTTTAGATATTCGTTCACCGGTTTATTGTCCGGAGTCTCATATTCGGGAAGGATCCATTTTCCATACGGAATTTCTAGAGAGCAGTCAGCAGCAATTCGTAAAGTATTATCGACCGCTTCCGGAAGATCTATAAAGAGTCCTTTCATTTCTTCCGTAGTTTTGAAATAGTAATCGGGAACGTCCATCATGCTCATCGGCCTGTTTTTTTCCATAATCGTTCGTTGCGTCTGGATGCAGAGCATGATCTCCTGTGCATATGCGTCTTCAGCATCTAGATAATGCACGTCATTGGTTGCAATAAGAGGTACTCCGTGTTTTCGTGAGAGTTTGATAAGTTCCGCGTTCACCTTTTCGAGCTCTTCGACATTCGGATGCCTTTGCAGCTCGAGATAAAAATCTTTACCGAAAATTGTGAGATACTTTTCAAGAACTTTTTCAGCTTCTTGGAGTTGATTATCTAAAATGAGCGAGGAAAGCTCACCGTTAAGACAACCTGATAATGCAATAATTCCTTCGTGATATTTTTCCAGCAGTTCAAAGTCGACACGAGGTTTGTAATAATAACCCTCTAAATGAGCGGCAGTAACGAGTTTGAGAAGATTTTTATAACCGGTAAGATTTTTTGAAAGAAGCGTAAGGTGATACTGGTCTCGCTCTAGTCCCGGTTGTTTATCAAACCGTGACCGTTTTGCTTTATAAGCCTCAACTCCGATAATTGGTTTTATTCCCAATTCCTTTGCTTTAATATAAAACTTAAATGCTCCGTATAATGCGCCGTGATCCGTGATAGCCAATGCAGGCATTCCCAACTCCTTCGCCCTACCCAAAACATCTTCAATCTTGCACATTCCGTCAAGTAACGAATACTCTGTGTGAGAATGAAGATGAACAAAACTCATTTTAATTTTTCCTTTAATTTTTCAATAGCAATTTTCGCATCTGCTTTTCCTTTTAGTTCCTTCATCACCTGTCCCACAAGAAACATAAGCGCATTTGTTTTCCCTTTTTTGTAATCGCCTACGACTTTTTTATTTGCCCCTAATATTCTAATAATCGAATCATCTAATAATCTAATATCCGTATTCTTCGGCTGCAATATTTCAATTACTTTGTTCAAAAATTGCTCAACAGACAAATCAGTTGAAACTTTTTTATTAATAATTAAGTTGACAACTGCTTGTTCATATTTTTGATCTTTGATTTGTAGTTTTGATATTTGATTTTTGATATTTGATATTATTTTTTCAAAAAAATAAGAAATATTCTTATCTCTCGTCAACACAAATGCATCCTGTTCCTTTACCCCAAAATCCCTTATATACCTAACTAATTTTTGACCAGGTAGTTCGGGTACTATAATACTATCAATATATTTTTTTGAAAAAGTAAATGGTGGAATATCCGGCTCCGGGAAATAACGATAATCCTGGGCCTCTTCTTTTGATCGTTGTGAATAGGTAATTCCTTTTTTTTCGTCGTATCCTCTTGTTTCCTGCATAGGCGTCTCGCCTTTTTCAAGAATTTCTTTCTGCCTCTCTATCTCGTATTCAATTGCCTGCTTCACAAATCTGAATGAGTTGATATTCTTTACCTCAACCTTATAGTTCGGCAACTTCTCGACTCCGCTACGCTTCGCTTGAAGAATATTATTGTTCGAGCTTGTCGAGAACATTTGTACTGAAATATTCGGTTCTATTCTCATCGATCCTTTTTCCATGTCAGCGTCAGATACTCCAAGATAGCGAATGATCGTGTGCAGTTCTTCGAGAAAGCGTTTAACATCCTCCGCATTATCAAAATCCGGCTCTGTGACAATTTCAACCAGAGGAACGCCCGAGCGATTAAAATCAACAAGCGTATCTCCTCCCGAATGAATTAACTTTCCCGTATCCTCCTCAAGATGCACTCTTCTGATTTTATAGATTTTTGATTTTTGATTTGTATCTTTGATCTTTAATCTTTGATCTTTAATCTGGAGCGATCCATTGATCGCGATCGGCTCATCATACTGGCTGATCTGATATCCTTTCGGAAGATCAGGGTAAAAATAATGTTTTCTGTCGAATTTCGAAACAGCAGGAATCGTGCAGTTTAATGCTTTACCAATTAGGATGCACCATCCTATCGCTTTTTTATTTGGCACGGGAAGTGCTCCAGGTAACCCTAAGCAAACAGGACAGGTATTCGTATTTGGTTCTTTCCCAAAATAGTTTGCATCACACTGACAAAACATCTTTGACTGTGTCTTCAATTCAACATGGATTTCAAGGCCAATGACTGGTTTGTAATCGTTCATATATATTTACCTTTCTGTTATTCCCGCGAAGGCGGGAATCCAGACTATAATTTCAACTTTTGTAATTTTCTATTCCTTTTTTAATAACCCCAAAAAAATCCGTTTCCTTTTCAAATTGATGGGCGAGATTGAAAATCGATTCTTCATCAAAATACTTTCCCATAATTTTCATACCAATTGGTAGATTATTATTGTCAAGTCCAATGGGAATACTCAAATCAGGTATACCGGCAGTTGAAGCAGGTTCGTTTAGCTGATCCATAAGCTCTCCATAAAAAGGATATTTTTCGAACTCTCCTATTTTTAAAGCTGTTACAGGAGTATTTGGCCCAACAATTAGGTCTACATCTTTAAAAACTCTTTTGAAATCCTCAATAATGAGGGTTCGTACCTTTTGAGCTTTTTTATAGTATGCATCATAATACCCATATGACAGAGTATATGTCCCTAGCATGATTCGCCGTTTTGCTTCTTCACCAAAATAGCTTCTATCATTTCCATAGCGAATACCATCATATCTACTTAAATTCGATGAGACTTCTGCTCTTTGTAGAATTGTATATACAGAAATAGAATATTTCGGAGACAGTAGTTTTATTGGTTTAATTTCATGTCCCAGCCTGTGCAAAATATCTATAGCTTCTTTTACTTTTGTCTTTATTTGATTATCAACGACCTCAAAATACGATTCGGCAATACCTATTCTATATTTTTTTGGTTTCTTTAATTCGCTTACATAATCTGGAACTTTGGTATTACTGCTTGTTGCGTCAAATGGATCATTACCAGCAATAATCCTTAGTAAATATGCGTTATCTTCAACATTAAGTGTCATTGGGCCAGGACAATCCCATGAGGATCCCATGGCAATCACCCCATACCGTGAAACCTTTCCGTACGTTGGTTTTAATCCAACGACTCCGCACCAAGCTGCAGGATGACGAATAGATCCTCCTGTATCAGAACCAATAGCAGCAGGAACAAGATACGAAGAAACAGCAGCAGCCGATCCGCCAGAAGATCCACCAGGATATCTTGAGTGGTCCCATGGATTTCTTGTTACGCCATAATCAGAAGTGTCTGTTGATGCGCCATGCGCCCAGGCATCCATATTCGTCTTCCCTAATATCCCTAACCCGCCTAATTGCAATCGTTTAGTCACCGTTGACTCATACGGAGGGATAAAATTATCCAACACTTTTGAAGCAGCAGTTGTACGAATCCCCTTCGTACAGTAAACATCCTTCACCGCCACTGGTACACCCTTAGGGTGACTTTTTTCAGAACAAACTGTAATAAAAGCATTCAATTGTGGATTATATTTTTTTATCCTATTTAAAAAATATTCGTTGAGCTCTTTATAAGAAATTCTTTTTTTAGATACAAAATCTATCAATTCCAATAATGATTTTCCAAGTAAATCCATACAAATTACATAATTCTTTTAACGACAAAATTACCGCCTTTTTTATTTTTGGCGTTTGCAGTAGCACCGACTTGAGATAGATTTCTGGTATTTTTTGAACCGTCTTCAAATCCAATATTAACAAGATTTGTAGTCTGTGATGTTGGAACAGCCTTTTCAGTATCAAGCTCGTTCAAATTATCAACGTATTCTACCGTCTCTTCCAACTGTTTCCAATATTTTTTAATTTCTTTGTCCGAAAGGTGTAATCTCGAAAGTTTTGCTAAATGCAGAATGTCTTCTTTTGTAAGCTTACTTTTTCTCATGAAGATATTATAATACATTCACTCTTCTTAAAATTACCTTTCTCGCTAACTCCGATAGTGAATCATCAATCCTTTTTAATGGCATTCTTTTCTTATATTTTGTTTCTAATGCCTTTTCTATAAACCAGTCTGCCAAACCGTGATTTTTCGGAAGTATTGGGCCATGAAGATAAGTCCCAATTGCATTATGATACAAAATTCCTTCGGTTCCGTCGTTTCCGTTATTTCCATATCCTTTTATCACTTTTGCAAAGGCCATATTCTTGTCCGAAAGATAAGTTCTTCCGCCATGATTTTCAAATCCAACGAAGACAGCACTCTGATTTCTTACGCTAAACGGCTGTACAACAATATTTCCTATTAAGCGCTTAACATGTAGTCCGGGATTCTCTGTGTATAAATCAAACAGTCCTAACCCCTTCAATTTTTTTCCATCAGCAGTCAAATAATATTTCCCCATAAACTGATATGCTCCGCAAATAAAGAGAGCCGGAACGTTGCTTTGTATTGCGTCAATGAGCAGATTTCCCTTCTCTTTCGCTAAATTCCGGTTCACAATTTCTTGCTGCTGATCCTGCGCTCCCCCCATAAAAAGCAGGTCGCATCTCTCGATGATTTCCGGTTTATCTTCGATTGAAATCCTTTCAACCACCACTTTAATCCCTCTCCATTCAGCTCTTTTTGTAAGAACAATGATGTTTCCTCTGTCTCCATAGGTGCTCATCAAATCCGGATAAAACCAGCCAATTGTCAGTGATACGTCATGTTTCATAGAAATTTTCTTCCAGCGAGCGCCTGCCGAACTTCCAGCATCGCCGAATATGTTGCCAGAATAATAATCTGTTTGCCTTCTGGCGTAGAATCCATTGTTTGTATCACTGCCTTTTTAATATCTTCGCCGAATACTTCAGTTTTTTGAGTCGAGAAACCAGCATAAAAAAGTCTTAGGGCAAGATCATATGCGCGGTCTCCAGATACAAATATTGTGTTTGCAGAGCTAAATAAATTCTCAAAATCAACGTCCCAAATCCATGAAACGTCTCTTCCGTCTGGTATGCGGTCATTTAATATCAAAAGCATATTTGATTTTTTTCCCGAGAGAATTTCACCGACTGTGTCGATTGACTGATTAAAACCGGTCGGATTTTTGGAGAGAAGAATGGTGATTTCTCTCTTGTTTACATTCATCTTTTCCTGCCTTCCAAATGCCGGAGAAAAATTCTCTATGCTCTCAATAACGTCTTTTTTAGGGAAGGAACATAAAACCTTGCTGACTAGGATTGCAGCTGAAATATTGTATTGATTATAAATTCCTTTTACTTTCGGATGAATCGTCCAGTCATCAAACGTATACGGCATTCCACGATTGAAACCACAGCTTTTACAGCGATAATTACCAAGATGCGAATACGAAATCGCCTCGTAATCAAGTTTTGTTCCGCAGCAAGGACAGTAGATTGAATCAACATCGTGGCTCAATTGACTTTTCTTCATCCTCTTTTTATCCAAGCCGAAATAATGAACGTTTGTATTCAAATCTTCGGCCAAATATCGAATCTGAGGGTCGTCAGCATTGAGAAAGAGTTTAACCTTTGCGGGTAAGTTTCTTAGCGCTTTATGCCATTTATGAGCAATCGTATTTACCTCTCCATAGCGATCGAGCTGGTCACGAAATAGATTGAGAAGAACCATCGCATCAGGAGTGTATACTTTGAGCGCAAGGGGGAGCGTATTTTCATCGACTTCGAAGATAGCAAATTGACAGTTTAGCCTTCCAAAAATATGAGCATTTTTTACCAAGCATGAGGCAATCCCGTTAAGTAAATTCGCTCCTTCCTCGTTATGAATTACTTTTTTTCCTTGATATCCAAGGATAGATTTTAATAAGGTAGCGGTTGTTGTTTTCCCGTTTGTTCCAGCAACAAGTATTACTTTTATTGGAGAGGAAGTGAGAATATCGCTGATGAAGCGGGGATTCAACATCATCGCTATTTCTCCGGGCCATGTTGAACCCGAACCAATCGAAAGAAATTTAATTAAAAAAAAGGCAATTTTAGAAACAATAATAGCAGCAATATTTCTTACCATATCCTACATACTTCGAAGTATTTTAATTCGTTCCTCAACCGGCGGGTGCGTGCTGAAAAGCGTAACAAACCAGTTTGTAGCGGCCTTTTTTTTAAAAGGATTTGAAATGAAAAGATGAGCGGTAGACGAAGTAGCGGTACGTAATCTATGAGGATCATCCGAGATTTTTTCTAGCGCTCTTGCCAATCCTTCAGGATATCGTGTAATCAGAACACCGCTCGCGTCTGCCAAAAACTCTCGTCTTCGCGAAACAGCGAGCTGGATAATGGTTGCAATAATCGTAGTAAGAATGAGAACAAAAATAAACAAGATAAAAAAAATCGGGCTTCTGCCGCCGCGGTTGTCATCATCTCTTCGAGAACTACCCCACCAGAAACTTCTCATGATCCAGTCGGAAGTGATGGCGAGCGTACCAACAAGAACCGCAACAAGGGACGCAAACAAAATGTCGTAGTTTTTCACATGAGAAAGTTCATGTGCAATTACTCCTTCCAACTCCGCTCTATCCAATCGTTCAAGAAGTCCTGTTGTTGCGCATACAACGGCATGTTGCGGATCTCTTCCGGTTGCAAAGGCATTTGGAGCTGGATCATTAATAACATACAATTTCGGTTTTGGGATTCCCGCAGCAATGGCAAGGTTTTGAGCAACCGTAAAAAAGTCAAAATGAATCTTCTTGTCCGCAGGTTTTGCACCCGTCGTAAAAAGCACAATCTTGTCAGAATAAAAATAACTTCCGATCGAGGACAAAAGAGATATGGTAATGCCAAGAAGAAAATAGGGAGTTGGAGAATCAAAATATTTACCAACAAGATAAAAGAATCCTGAAAACAAAATAACAAAGATCAACATGATTCCATAGGATTTGATTTTGTTTTGGGAAATTTGAGAGTAAATAGTCATGTAGTCAATGTATTCGATAGATTCTGTCACTCATGACCGCTTCTCTCCTGCGTACGACCCGCCGTTCGGCGGGTGCCCCGCTCCTCGGAGAGGGACCTCATTCGTGCCACCTATCGAATTTATTAATTGAATTTAACTTCTATCTTCTTTCTTTCCTCTTCTGTTGCGGCAAAGAATTCAAGCTGCCGGAATCCGAACATATTCGCGATTATATTTGACGGAAACATCTGAACCTTCGCATTGAAATCAAGCACGTTGCTGTTGTAAAACTGTCTTGAATATGCGACTTTGTCTTCGGTATCTTCGAGCTGTCTCTGAAGATCCTGAAAGTTTTCGCTCGCCCGAAGCTGGGGATATGCTTCTGCCACCGCAAACAATGACTTTAAAGCTCCCGTAAGCATGTTGTTTGCTTCTGCCTTTTCTTGCAAGCTACCCGCTTTCATCAACGCAGAGCGGGCTTTGGTAACTTCGGTGAATACTCCTTTCTCATGTTTTGCATAGCCTTTCACCGTTTCTACAAGATTCGGAATAAGGTCCGCACGCCTTTTTAACTGAACGTCGATTCCCGAAAGCGCTTCCTGAATTCGCGTTTTCAAAACCACGAGTCCGTTATACGTTGCAACAAGATACACTACAAACAAAACTACTGCTCCTACTAAAACTACAGGTAAACTCAACATAGGTTTAAAATAATTTATAATAATACATTGCGAAGCTCTGCTCGTGTGCGCGACCAAAGGGACTTGAACCCTCAACCTCTTCCGTGACAGGGAAGCGCTCTAACCAATTGAGCTATGATCGCTATACAATTATATTAACATATTCCTGCAATATATTAAAGGTTAGGATTACTTGCTGCTGATATAGTTATATCTATTGCATTTGAATTAAATCCTCTATATAATCTCTTCGCAGTTTATTAGTAATTGCTTTTTACTCCTATAGCAAAACAAAAAATTCCAGTTCTGGATTCTGACTACAAAAACCTCATTTTGAAGATGCTTCAAAAAAAATACCCATATCTTCTTCTTGGACTGACTGTTCTTTTGGTTGTTTATTTGCTCTTTTCAGGATTTTTGTCAAAAAGTAATTTAAGCCTTCTCCCATTGAAAGCAAATAACGAAAAAGTTGAACAGGAAGGAAAAAACAAAGCAACCGAAGAAAAAAAATATGTTGTAAAAGCAGGCGATGACCTCTGGCATATTGCGGAAAGCTTCTACGGCTCCGGATACAGCGCATATGACATCGCCAGAGCAAACAATTTATCAAATCCGAGTCTAATAGAGGTTGGTCAGAAGCTCCTTCTTCCATCTCTTACGCCGCAACAACCAACAATAGGAGAGGTTGCCGTAGGAAAAACCGAACAGGTAACAATAAGCGGTGCACAATATACGGTTCAACCCGGAGATTATTTATGGGAAATAGCGCTTAAGGCGTATGGAGACGGATATGCATGGACTCGGATAGCGCAGGCAAACAAACTCGCAGATCCCAACCTCATCTTTTCCGGAAACGTTCTCATCATTCCTCGCTAAATTACAGTTAAGTACTTAACTGCGTCTTTTTTTCATTTTTTATACTATAATTTTCTTGTGCGGTGGTAGTTCAGCGGCAGAATGTCTCCTTCCCAAGGAGAAGGTCGTGGGTTCAAATCCCATCCACCGCTCATATTAGAAGCGTAACAAAAACGGTTGGTTTTTTTCAGAAATAGCTTGGTATATCAACTTCTTGTCTTTTGGTCATCTCTACCCCTGTTTTACCTCGTAAGAAACGGAATTTCCCTTTGCAGTCAGTGAATTTAGTAAAGCGACGTTTCAGAATATATCCATTCAACCATAATCGAGCGTGTTGTATTGTTTGGAACGATCTCAATTTCTGTAATCGTGCCTCAAGATGACCGTTTAACCCTTCAATGAGATTGGTGGTAACTGGTGCTTGTGGGATACTACGGTATGCCAAAAGTTCTTTCTTGTATCGTTCGATCATGGTTAACACAGAAAGACATACCGGATTACTCTGGTAATCTCGATAGAGTGTCCATAACCAATGATTGACCGTTTCATCTGATAATTTGTGGGAAGAATCAAGAATAGACTCAATACGACTCATAAAGTTTCTGTACCTATCTTTTCCCTCCGAGCGGATCCGAAGATCACGCCTGATATTTTCTTTAAAGTGGTTGTAACAAGTTTGAATACGTGCGCCAGGAAACCGTGATTGAGCTGCCATTTTTAAGTTCACGTTATCGTCGCAAACAACCAATCGTGGATAACAGTTTAATACCCGAAAGTAGGAAAAATATTTTGCCCATGATTGATAATTCTCAGACGGTGCAATCGTAAAGACGGGGATATCATGTCTGAAGTAATCGATTCCCCATAACAGTACCCAATCATACCTCTCTGTTGCTACGTTGAAGTATTTCCCATCAAACACAAAGATTTGTGAAAACCGATTACAGTAGGTAAAAGTAAACTGATTATTGTTTGGTAACCGTTTCAGCTCTTCAGAGCAGATTCTCCAGGCTTTCATGTGGGAAATTCGATACTTAATACCCAAGCTTCGAAACGAAAGTCCATCAAGGTGATCGTAGAGCATTGCTTTTCGATCAAGGAAATGAGGATTGATTGAGAAATACCGAATACAGGTTCTACAGAAGAATCGATGTGTCCTCTTTCGGTATCCGTATTTGATAACAGAGGAGGTTGAAAAACACTCAGGGCATTTATATTTTTTCATATGCCCCATCTGTACCTAGTTTATAGTATGATTACAAGGAGAAGTTAGTATTTTACCAACCGGATTTGTTACGGTACCCAGCGTAAGAAATTTTCAGAAGATGATTGGTAAATCCTTCCGTTTTAGATTTTTTGCTTTTCAATGACCCAACCTTTATATAAAGTATAATCAAAGCATGGGGTGGAAAATATTGGAATATGAGACGAGTCGTGGTGAAAGACCTGTTGCCGAATTTATCAAAAACCAGCAGTCGCAAGCGATAGCAAAAATAGCACATCTGATCGATCTTCTAGAAATTCACGGAAATCTTCTAGGCATGCCTCATGCCAAACGACTTGAATACAATCTGTATGAACTCCGGGTCCGGGGAAAAGAGGAAATCAGGATTATTTACGGCTTTGTTGGGAAAACTATCTATCTTCTCTCCGGCTTCAAAAAGCAAAAAGAAAAGACACCTCGAAAAGAAATAGAAACGGCGAGGCAACGATTATTGCCCTTGACATAATATAACATCAATGTTATATTAGTATTGTTAATCTTAGAAGTTAAACTTAAATATTTATGAGAACTTGGAAGCAATTAAAAGCAGAACTATTGCAAAATAAACAAGTAAAAAAAGAATACGATAAACTCACTCCTCGCTATGAGGCAATATCCGAACTAATCTCGGCAAGAATTAAAAAAGGAATTACTCAAAAGGAACTGGCTCAAAAGATCGGCACAAAGCAATCAGCCATTGCCCGTTTTGAAGCAGGCAATATTAATCCGTCTTTGAGATTTCTTGAGAAGATGGCGGAAGTGATGGGATATAAAATCAATATTAGCCTGTCAAAATAAAAGGTTCGAACGTCCTTGACCACACACCGCAACATATGAAAATCTACATTGCCGCAAAATTTAAAGACAAAGATAAAGTCAAAAAACTTAATGCGTTTTTTAAGAAGAAAGGATTCAAGCTTTCTGGAGATTGGACAGATCATGTTCAGGTTAAACCTTATGACAAGGAGCCCAAACGATCGAAAGAATATGCAATAGAAGATATAAGTTCGTCTATTAATTGTGACGTTTTTATTGTATTGACAAATGAAGATGGTGGAACTGGTTGCGCAACAGAACTTGGAGCTGCAATTGGATCATATCTTATTTCAAAGAAACCAAAAATATATGTTGTAGGGAAACATCTAGGGGTAAATATGTTCTATTTTCATCCCTCCGTCAACCGAGGAAAAACTATTGATGAAGTAATAGAAGAACTATAATTTAATTATGAATATCCGGCTTGCAACGGCAAAAGATAAAAAACAGGCCCTGTCTCTTCTTGATGAAATGAGCAAATTATTTAAAGCAAATGATGTCCCCTCTCAAGTGGGTGGTGCAATCTATGATGAAGTAATTAACCGAAACGACACAAAAATATTTGTAGCAGAAGAAAATAATGAATTATTAGGGTTAGCGACGTTTTACCTTTTACCTAATATCCGTCATGGTTGGCATAGGGGTCATATAGAGGATATTTATGTTGCAAAAAAAATGAGAGGTAAAGGCGTTGGATCTCTCATATTTTCTGCGATAAAGGATTATTGCAAATCTCATCAGATTAAAGTAATTAAGTTGGATAGCGACATTAAGTTAAAAGATGCTCATAAGTTTTACAAAAAAAATGGAGGGAAATTTACAGAGAAAATGTTTAGATTTGATATTAAGTAAGAACTATGAAATTGGAGTCAACAAAAATTTAGTTTAGTATAATAGTATCAGCAGCAGTGGACAATAAATGCCAGAGTGGTGAAATGGCATACACGCAGGATTTAGAATCCTGTGACCGTAAGGTCGTGGGAGTTCAAGTCTCCCCTCTGGCACTTTTATTTGCAAAAAAAGCAAACGTCGGTTAAGATAAATGCATGTCAATAAAAGAAGCGATACTGCGATTCCTCGAATACTGTGAGCTGGATAAGAATCTTTCGATCAAAACAGTACGAATGTATGGATACTACCTCAACTTCTTTCAGGAGTGGCTTATAAATAGTAAGAAGTTAGAAGTTAGAAGTGAGAAGTTAGATGAGATTAATGCCGAAGACATAACAGAAGAAACCATCCGCAACTTTCGCCTATTTCTTTCGCATCAATACAAAAATCCCTTCAAGGGAAATCTGAAACGCCAGACGCAGAACTATTTTCTGGTGGCGCTTCGGTCGTTTTTTAAATACCTCATCAAACAAAAGCTGCAGGTATTATCCCCCGAAATGATCGAGCTTGGGAAATCGAGAGACCGCAATATCAAATTTCTTCTTCCTGAAGAACTGGAAAGGCTTTTCAAAGCAGTTGAGACAAAAGAGTTAAGAGGTCTTCGTGATAGGACAATTCTTGAGGTTCTCTTCTCTACCGGGCTTCGAGTTTCTGAACTCGTATCATTAAACCGAGAGCAGGTTAATATTGACTCAGGAGAATTTGGCGTTATCGGAAAAGGAGGAAAAGGGCGGGTCGTCTTTTTATCCAAACACGCGAAAGAATGGTTGACTAAATATCTTCAAAAACGGAATGATCCGTATTATCCCCTCTTCATACGCTACTCAGGTCCTCGGTCGGAAGAAGGATTGACCGACGAAAAATCCCGTCTTACCGCGCGGTCGGTTGAGCGCATGATTGATAAATACCGCAAAAAGGCCGGTATACTTTTTCGCATCGGCCCGCATATATTAAGACACTCGTTCGCTACAGATTTACTAAACGAAGGAGCAGACCTGCGGAGCGTCCAAGAGCTTCTTGGTCACAAAAACATCTCAACAACACAGGTCTATACCCATGTGACGAATTCGAGGTTGAAAGAAATACATGAAAAATTCCACTCGGGAAACAAATAACTTTATATATATCTTTGAAATTAAATTAACAATTTGGTAAACTCTATAAATGATTTACTTCACTGTAGCTTTGTTTATATTAATGATAGGATTCCACCAAAAAGTGTATGCGTATCTTGATCCAGGAACCGGAAGCTACATCTTTCAAATTATTATAGGACTACTTCTTGGCGGTTTATTTTTTGTAAGATCATTTATCAAGTCTTTTATTCTTTCGATAATACATTTATTTAAAAGACGCTCTCCCAAAAAAACAGTCGATGAAAAATGATTTAATTATCGAACCAAGCTCTTTTCGTGATCCCCAAACTCAAGTTTTTTATAGAGGAAATCGTGTGTTTCGACAAATACATATATCTTTCGCCGATCAATTTGATGGATTCATAAAATCAGGATTATACAAAAATCTCGTCGATGAAGGCTTAATGCTTCCTTTTAAAAAAGTAAGAAAAGACTCTGCAATAGATAAGAATGCTTACTGTGTAATTGAAACTGAAAAAATTCCTTTTATCTCGTATCCTTACGAATGGAGTTTTAGTCAGCTCAAGGACGCTGCACTTCTGACTCTCAAAATTCAAGAGGTTGCGTTGAAGTACGGTTTTATTCTGCGAGATAGTAGCGCCTACAACATCCAGTTTCTTCACGGTCGTCCCGTACTAATGGACAGTCTCTCACTTGAGACATATAAAGAAGGACAGCCGTGGGTTGGATATCGTCAGTTTTGTCAGCATTTTCTCGGCCCCCTTGCTCTTATGAGTTATAAAGACCTAAGACTAAATAAGTTATTTCAAGCTAATCTTGATGGAATACCGATGGACTTAGTAAATAGCCTTTTGCCAGTTACAACCTGGTTTGATCCACGACTGCTTACCCACCTTCATCTTCATAGCAAAAGTCAGTTAAGATTTTCACAAAGTTCGAAAAACATAAAGAACTTAAAAATGAAGATGGGTAAACACAGTCTGTTGGCGATTGTAGATTCTCTTAAAGGAACAGTTGATAGCTTGAGGGTGAAGTTGAGTCGGACAGAGTGGAGCCATTACTACTCTTTCACAAACTACACACAAAAATCATTCGGTACCAAAAAAAAGATTATCTCGACGTATTTAAGGATGATTTCGCCATCTTCAGTTTGGGATCTTGGGGCAAATACAGGAGAATTTTCTAGACTCGCAAGTAGTAGTGGAATACATACCGTTGCGTTCGATAATGACCCGCTGGCTGTTGAAAAAAATTATCTTGAAGTCAAAAAAAATGGAGAAAAGAACCTTCTGCCTTTGTTTCTAGATTTGGCTAATCCGAGTCCGTCTCTTGGCTGGCAAAGTCGCGAACGAAGATCTTTTCTTGAACGAGGTCCTGCAGATTGTATACTTTCGCTCGCCCTCATTCACCATTTGGCAATAGCAAACAATATTCCGTTAAAAAGAATAGCCGAATTCATGAGTCAAATCGGCAATTTTCTGATTATTGAATTTGTACCCAAAGAAGACTCGCAGACTCAAATTCTACTGGCTTCGCGCGAGGATATTTTTGACGATTATAATAGGCGGTCGTTCGAGTCTGCATTCCTTGACTACTTTAACATAATCAAGTTGCAAAAAATTGACTCATCAGAGAGAAGACTATACTGTATGAAAAAAATATGATGCAAAAAATTACAAAACTCATTACGTTCTTTTACCCCTTTTATTTCGCGATTTTTCCCGTTTTAGCCTTCTATTCCTCCAATAAGCGAGAACTAACGCTCGACGTAAATGTTTTGCCAGCTGCGATATCAATTTTTGTAACCTTTCTTCTTCTCATCTTTTTTAGATTAATTCCGAAAACAAAAGACAGCGCGGCAATTATCGTAACTTTTTTTCTCATTTATTTTTTCTCCTATCAGCATATATCATCGCTTATTACATTGCCCTACCTGTATAGCATGATTTTTGGATTATTACTGTTTGTTGTTCTTAAAATAAGAAAAAAAGCAAATGTTCATATCATTTTGACCATTCTTGGCCTGTATCTTGTTTTCTATAATCTCGTACAGATCATACCGTACGAGACAGAACGAGTGATAATCAAGATGAAGGATGGATCAGCCGAAATTCCGATTTCACAGGCAAAAAAACAAGACAATCCTCCAGACATCTATTATCTTATTTTTGATCGATACGCGAGGCATGATACCCTTTCCAAATATTACGGATTTGAGAATGAAGATTTCTACAACTTTTTAAAGACAAATAATTTTTATATAGCAACCGAGAGCGCGGCAAACTACCCTCGAACTCATCTTTCGCTTGGTTCCTCGCTTAATCTTGATTATCTGGATGACCTTGTGGCTAAAGTTGGCAAGGAGAATAGCGACTATACGCCGGTTTTTGACATTGTCCAGAATAATAAAGTGGCGAGCTTTCTTAAACGTCAGGGTTACTATTATATCTATGCGGGAGACTGGTGGGAGCCAACAAGGGTGAACAGAAATGCCAATCTCAATATCAACCGCTACGCCGGATTCAACGAATATGGGCGTAAGTTTCTTGGAACAACGATACTAAAACCGTTAATCGGAGAGTATTACAAAGGAAACAATTTTTTTGGTTTGTTTCAGGATCGAATTTACGAAAATACAAATTATAAATTTGCGAAGTTGGGCACGATCGCGACTCTACCCAGTCCAAAATTTGTATTCGCCCATATGCTTATTCCTCATTTCCCCTATCTTTTTGATAAAGACTGTAGGCGAGTTGAGGACGAAAGAAAGTTGCCAGAAAAAGAAAAATATCTACAGCAGTTAATCTGCGCTAACACTAAGATCAAAAAATTAGTATCGTCTATTCTTACTCAATCAAAGAACCCGCCAGTTATCATCATCCAGTCGGACGAAGGCCCATACAAAGTCGATGAGATGAACCTCAACGGAGAACAAACCGATTGGACAAAAGTCTCAAAAGAAGCTATAAAAACACATGTCAATATTCTCAATGTCTATTACCTGCCCGGATATGATTATGAAAGGCTTTATCCGAGTATTTCGCCAGTCAATACTTTTCGGCTCATTTTCAATCACTATTTTGGTACCGATCTCAAGCTATTGGAAGACAGGAATTATTTTATCCCCAATATTGATAGATCCTACAGTTATACTGACATAACAGACATTATTAGATCCAAGTAACCATTATTGATACAATGAATCCAATTCTTGCCCTCATCATCGCAAACATTATCTGGGGTGCTGCGGCGCCTATATTTAAATTTTCATTGACGAATATCCCTCCATTCACACTCGCCTTTTTGAGATTTTTTATCGCTGCATTAATCATGCTACCGATGCTAAAACATTTTAAACCTCGCTCTCTCAATGCAAAAGATTGGTTCGAATTAGTCCTTGGTTCTTTTTTCGGAATCACGATAAACATCGCATTCTTTTTTCTCGCATTAGAAAAAACGCAGAGCATTAACGCGCCGATTATTGCTTCCTCCGGTCCGGTATTTTTGTATATTTTGTCGATTTTATTTCTAAAAGAAAAAGCCGAAAAAAAAGTATTTGGCGGAATGATGATTGCTTTATTAGGCGTTCTTCTCATTATCCTCTCCCCTATTTTATTTGACGGGAAGATATTTGCTCTAGGAGAACTTGAAGGAAATCTTTTTTTGGTGATCTCAACATTTGGGGCGATTCTTCACCCGCTTTTATACAAAAATATCTTAAAAAAGGTAAACGTTTCTGTTATTACCTGTTTTGGGTTTATTATAGGCGCAATCCCCTTTTTTCCCATGATGCTTGGAGAATTTCGAAAATGGGATATTAGTATGATAGGATTGCCGGGCATAGTTGGCATATTGTTTGGAGCTGTTCTTTCTTCTTTCGTCGCCTACACGCTTTACAATTACGGGCTTTCAAAAATACGCGCTGAAGAAATAGGCCTGTTTACATACATCGATCCTGTCATTGCGGTTCTCATCGCCATTCCACTTCTTCATGAGTATCCCACTATTCATTTTTTCCTAGGCTCGCTATTAGTATTCGGAGGAATTTTCATCGCGGAAGAAAGAATTCACTGGCACCCGATTCACAGGTTAAAAGTGACCTCGAGTCACTCGAGGTCATTCCGGACTTGATCAGGAATCCATTTAAATAGATTCCCGCTGGAGTTTATCCCGATGAAAATCGGGACGTGAATGACATTATACGGTATAATCAATATAATGAAAAAAATCTTAGTAACAGGCGCAGGAGGGTATATTGGATCTGTTGCCACATATCTTCTTCTTCAAAACGGATATACGGTTGTAGCTTTAGACAATTTTTCAACTGGTTATCGAGAGCCACTAAAGCTTATTCAAGAAAAATTCGGCAAAGATAAACTTTCCATGTATGAAGCAGATCTAACGAAAAATGTCGATGATGTCTTCCAGAAAGAAAAAAATATTGACGCAGTTCTCCACTATGCTGCATTCTGTAATGTTGATGAGTCGATGAAAAATCCCGAAACATATTTTTCCAATAACGTGTGCGGTTCGCAGAACCTTTTGAGTACGATGATGAAATTCGGAGTGGATACGATTATTTTTTCTTCCACGTGCGCAGTATATGGAGAAGCGGAATACTTTCCAATTGATGAAAAACATCCTATTCATCCGACTACTCCGTATGGTGCATCAAAACGAATGGTCGAAGAGCTTATTGAATGGTATGGGAGATTAAAAGGATTGCATTATGTAGTTCTTCGCTATTTCAATGTGACAGGTGCAACAGAAGACGGGATGATTGGCGACTCAAAACATCCTTCTCCACATCTTATACAAAATGTCATCCGAAGCAGTTTGGGGATAGAACCATTTTTCCTGACCTG
>Ga0233420_10000244_pt1 | contig 24371 bp, 28 predicted proteins | sample Watercolumn_Mata_4_FD_183009 | JGI IMG/M metagenome (GOLD analysis project Ga0233420, IMG submission 183009) | Freshwater microbial communities from Lake Matano, South Sulawesi, Indonesia - Watercolumn_Matano_2014_102_MG | ecosystem: Environmental > Aquatic > Freshwater > Lake | place...
TATTGATTATATTGACTTGGTGTAAGTTTAGTTTTAGTTACATATCCATTAGAATCAGTAGCCCAAGGCTTATGGCTATAGAGTTCTTGTTTGGCCTCCACTCCAGGTTGATTCGCTACTATTCTAGGTTGAGACTGAGATTGATTATGTGTAGTTGATGCATCTATAGCATTAGCTGTTCTAGGATGATTCAATCCAACATCATATGCAAATTTAACAGCACCAGCACTAGCACCAAGACCACCAACACCAGCAGCCCCTTTAAGTATTTTATTTCTTAACTGATTTTTAACTGCTGATGCATCAGGTGTTGGAGCATGATGGTTATTTGGCGATGCCATGTCCGCTACATGTCCAGTACTTGTATGAGCTGCTATATTATCTGCGGCACTGCTGGACCCCCTAATAGATCTCATTATGTCACCGCCTAGTTTACCAATTAATCCACCAATACCTGATTCATAAATATATGATAATTTCTCCGAATCATTTAATTGAGGTGATGCCATTATCTCAGATAGGATTAAATAACTATTAACATTAGCATTCACGACAAAATCTCTAATGTTTTCATAAACACTAGTTAAATCGTTCTCACAATTTGTAAATTGGTGAAGATTATTGTAGATGTAATCCTCTAATAACACATTCATATTAATTATTTGAGCGGATGCTGCTTCTACAATAGCCTCATTCTTAGCTATAGTGTATTTAACTTCTTGATTTTCAAAAATAAATGGTAAATATTTCATGATTAACCTGTGACTTAGGTTCTTCTCTTGTAAGTAAATATAGTTTTTAATTACCTAGCGCTTATTGTCCCATCCCCATGATTTAGGTTGATGTATTAGATTACCTATTATTTTCTAGGTTATTATAATAATTAGCATCAGCCATACTACTAGCTATACTACCAGCTCCAACTCCTACAGCTCCAACTCTCATACCACGATTATAACTTTTTTCTCGGTCTATATTTGTCTGTTTCCGCATTTCTCTTAAATTGCTTCTCAATCTATTCAAATCTGTAATATTTTTGTTTAAGGAATCGATTAATGGACCATCATCAACATATTTTTTAGCTCGTGCCAATTCAGATTCATTTTTATTTAACAACTCACTAATAGTGGAACGTGCCGCACGATCATTATATTCAGGGCCAAAACTCTTTAGTTTACCACCAATGTCTTGTCTCATATTATCATATGCTTGTTTAGGAGCACGTAATATCTTTCCAGCAGCGTCTTTTATAGCATTTACAACCGTCGTTTTCAATGAACCGCCACCTTTTTTTAATGTATCTCCAATAGCGGTTTTAATAAGTTCACCAGATATCTCATAAATATATGATAATTTCTCCGAATCATTTAATTGAGGCGATGCCATTATCTCAGATAGGACTAAATAACTATTAACATTAGCATTCACGACAAAATCTCTAATGTTTTCATAAACACTAGTTAAATTATTCTCACAATTTGTAAATTGGTGAAGATTATCGTAAATGTAATCCTCTAATAGCACATTCATATTGATTATTTGAGCGGATGCTGCTTCTACAATAGCCTCATTCTTAGCTATAGTGTATTTAACTTCTTGATTTTCAAAAATAAATGGTAAATATTTCATAGTTAACCTGATGTTAATGAATTATTGATATTATTAACTCCATATGAAACGGAGTCTTTAACTTGAGTTCCTATATGGGTAAATCCATCTTTTACATGTTTAATTGTTTGGCCTCCTATTGTTATTTTATCCTTTATACTACCGGGGTCAATACCTTGAGCTAAACGGTCATTTGCATCTCGTTCAATAGCAGTACTAATGCGATCGAATGTTTTAGGATCTAAATCTTTTGAATAAGTACTTATAGAATTTCCATTTTTTTCAAGTTCCACTATTTTAGATCTTAATGAATTAAATGCGGTTTTCATTAAATTCTGCTCTTCTGGTGAATAAGTATTCCATTTCGCTGGATTATTCGCAATTCCTTTTAAATAAACAGCATGTGCATTTAATTCATCTGCGGATGCATTTAAATTTGGATGAGTATGTGAATGAAATTCCATTGAATTTTTAACCCCACTGATTTTATTACCAATGGATTGTGTTACAGATTTTGCATTATTTATAAGTTGCTGTTTCAATGCTGGATTTGTTTGTAGCATATGATTTGCAGCTAGTCCAGCTCCAACTGCTAAACCACCACCTACTAATAATTTATTGTTTGATGGTGGTTGCATATTTTCCGTTAGTAAAAACTCTTCATAAAAAGAATGTTTAAAGTGTTTAGATTCAATTATATTAATTAAATTTTTAATTTCTCTCATGGGACTATACGTTGAGTATCCCGCTTATTTTTTAAATATTTATACGTTGCATATGCACCACCTAAAAGAGCTGCTCCATTAACTATAGACGGTAATATATTATTAGTAGCTGGTAAAGAAAATGTTGGATATTCTTCAACGTTCGATGATGAATAAATATCCCCTACATTTTTAACTACATGTGGTATTCCTATAAGACTAGCTGTACCAATTCCTGCTCCTTTAATTATATTTGAATGAGAATCATAAAAATGATGATATGGATTAAGTGTTTGTGATATTAATTTTTCAGCGGTTTTTGTATTATCACTGGTAAAGAATGCCGCTGAGTTAGCAATTTGTCGTTTTATAAGTTCAAAAACTTCATGAATATTAACTTTATTATTATTCATAAAACGCCCCATACTACTTCTAATTTCATCATATAATGATTTTAAAAAAGTTTCATAATCAGCATCATCTTTAAATAATAATTTAAAAGAATATCCACCGATATCCTTTTCGAATAAGTCAACTAAAGCACCAGTAATTTTGCCGTTATCATCTGAATGTATTAAGTTAGTTATATTCGACACTTTTGATAATTTATAAAAATGACTAGGATCTAGTATTTTTGTTAAAATAGTTAAAACAATATTTTCTTCAATATATTGTAAAATCATCTAGATACCCTATAATCTGAGTATCTATGTAAATCTTTTAGTCTTTTATTAATTGAATCATATTCCAAATTAGATAAATCATTTCCATGTAGTGCTTTATGTTGTTCTAACCTAGAAATTTCATCCAACCTTTGTCCTTGAGTCAATTCTGAAATATGACGTGGTCTATTCACATCATCCCATTTATTCTTAATTGAATGTACCATTTTAGTTAATGTTGACGGTTCATCAATTGAAGTAGCTTCATGAGATGTTTGTGGGTTATTATATTTATTAAATAAATAAGTACCAACCAAACCAGTTCCAATTCCAGCAATTGTTGCAATTTTTCCCTTGTGTTTTTCAAAAAATGATTGCTTGTAAGGTGGATTATTTGCTGAATTAATTAAATTTTCAACATATTCAAGAATAATCATCTTAATGTTGTTTCCGATTTTTAAACGCTTTATATGCTCCATATGCACCTAACCCAGTAATCCCTAATCCAGCTGCCCCTATTCCAGCAGCAGTGTATGGGTTATCTTGAGCATATTGTGCAGCCTCATGTGCTTTATTTTGCATAAATTCAGCAGCCTCTCGACCATGTGTTTTCATGCGTCCAATGGCATCTTGACCATGTGTTCTCATATAATCAATGGCATCTTGGCCCTGAGTTCTCATATGATCAATAGCATCCTGACTTTGAATTCTTGCATGATCAATAGCTGATTGACCACGAGTTCTCATATAATCAATAGCATCATTACCTTGTGCCTTCATATAATCAGCAGCACGTCGAGAATGATTAGCTATATCATTCATTGTGTTAGAGCCCATTGCTCGTATCTTATTCATGAAAGAAGGGTCTTGCATAGCAGAATTTAAATCAGCATTTACGATAGGATTATCGATACTTGATCCTGGTAAATCCGAATTTTCATAAAAACAAGCCGCTTTTTGTTGTGGACTTAATTCATTATCTGAAAGAATTTCTGAATATTGATTATATAATGATACATTTTCAGAAATCACGAAATTGCGAATATTTTCATAAATATCAGCTAAAGAACTAGTTCCAGATGTAAATTGAACTAAATTAGAATAAATATAATCTTCCAATACGACATTAGCATTAATTAAAGCAGTTGAAGCTATTTCAACAATAGCTTCATTTACAGCTACGGTATTGCGAACATCTTGATCTTCAAAAATAAATGACATGTATTTCATAGTTTTATTTCCTCAATTAATAATTGGTTTAATGTAATTTCTGTAATTGTTGTTGTTGCTGTTGCTGCTGTTCAATCATTCGCTTTTGTTGAATCTTTTGTTTGATCATATTAAGCGGTTTAGAGATTATCATATTCGCAACCATAGTTGCTGGTACTGAAGCTAATCCAGTTGCTGCAGCTGGACCTAAAGTAGCAGCTAATCCAGCTCTAGTGGCTATAGATGTTCCAAGATTAACCAAACGTCCTGCTGTATTTAATGTTGTATCCGTTATTTTTTGTGAAGAAGTTCGATTATCTGCAGCTGGCATCATTCCGTATTCCTTTTCTTGAAATTTCTTCATCAATGTATTACCAACTCCACTCGCAGCCATTCCAATTAAACTAGTAGCTGCGGAAGTTCCAATATCAGCATAACTTAAATTTGGAGCTCCAGCAATATTACTAGAACTAACTCCATGTTCAATTAATTTATCTTTAATTGGGTTGGATAACATGGTTGAGACTGCAATAGCTGGAACCATTGAAGCCGCAATATTTTGTCCAATTAAAATCGGAGTACCTGGTTTCTTTGATGAATTTTGATTATATATTTGGGTTTGTTCTATTAAATAATCAACTTGTTGTAAGAGTTGCGACATTAGCTAATAGCTCTGTTACTTTAGAATTTGGGTGAGATCTCAACCAATTTGCAATAGCATTTGCTAATGTATTATTTAAACTTTTTGCATCAGTTGTCGAAGTCATTTGCTGTATTAAATTTATTTCTTGTATTAATGAATTAACATTATTTAAAATAACACAATGTTCCATTATTAGCTTTTATTATCACATCAATAGATTTTAATAAATCAATAAATCTATCAAATAAATTTAACTCAAAAGATTCTTGTAATGATAAGATTCTTTTATGTGTAGGAGGATGAGTTTGGTCAAAAAACAACATAGAAATGATATCTAGAAAATTTCTTAACCAAGAATTTTTATCCTCTATACTAATTCTTTTAAGGTCTCTTCCATAATCCAATATACTTAATGCATTTTGTAGATTATTGGAATAACCTACTTGCTTTACAAATGAATCAGCATCATATTCATTTTGTCTATTTTTTATATTAATTATTGTTACTAAGACTGTGCGAATTAAAAAACTTATTAATAAATAAAAATGTTTAGTAATATTTAAATGTGTAGATACCATTAATGAATAATGTATAGGAGTTACTAGATAAGATTGTAGTAAATTTAAATAATGTGTATCATTAAGAAGATTTTTAATATGTACCCAATGTCCTATTTCATGTAAAATAACGGCAAATCTATCATCGATATTTTTTATTTTTTTCATTAAGCCTTTATGAATAAAGATTAATATTTTAAAATTTCTTATAGATGATTTAAATATTATTTGATTTTGTTTATTTAAATTTGCGCTTAATTGATGCTTTAATAAAACATTCAACCCTAACGATTGATATTCAATTGGATCGGATTTTAATAATGATATATTATCTAACCCTGGAATTGTAAAAGCATTAGGTGATGGATCATCAATAATAAAAACATCTAGATCTAAATTTTTAATTTTAGATCTATAGTAGTTTAATTCATCTTGATCTTGTATTAGTTTACGATTGAATAATTTGGTGTGTTCTGAATTTAGAAGCTTATATGAATTTGGAAGATAATTATTTGGGTTTATTAATTTGGTATTTGTTATTATTTGGGATATATTGTCTATTAGCATTATTGTTTTCTATCCTTTTATCGGCGGATGTTATTTTAGCAATACTAGTATCCAAAAACTTCTTCCATTTAGTAATAGTAACTGGTTCTTCAGCATAAATAAATTCAATAGCTGAACAGAAATTATTATATGATTCTGTTAACATTTGGTTAATTAGAAATTCATCTTTTATAGCTAATAGGGATCTCATATTATCAATATGACTTCCTGCTTTAGTTTTTATTGCATAAATATTAGCTAATGAAATAATCATAGCTGCACAATATGTTAAATAAGCATCTAATCTACAAGAAACATTAATTGTAAAAACCCCAAATACGGATTCATGTGCAGGGCATTTTTCAATATGTTCTTCATATTTATTAGAATTGAACTCTTTATATTGATTCGCTTCATGTACCCCTAATGATACCAACCGGTCAAACATCTTTCCTATATTATTTTTCAAATTAGCTATTTTAGAAATGGTAGTGAATTGTTTTATTAATTTATCAGCAGAATATATAGCTAACCCAAAAATTAATAATAATAATAATGGAGATGATAATACACTTGCATTATTAGCGTTTTCTATTTCTTCTGGTGATATTGGAATCACCCGAGAGAGTTTCAATAAACGTTCTTTTATTTCACTATCAACAGCTACTGTAATATTTTTAGATGGAAACATGAAATCCCATAAATTGGATAATTGATGTTTTATATATTCCCAACCACCAATACCAACTCCAGCAGCTATAGTAAATTTAATAAGACCTTCTTGAAAATATTGTAAACTTTGATCAATTGTAAACTTTTTTATATTGAAAAATGTATTTTGATCATCGAGGAAAAGATGAATATTCTCATGAACATACTCCGATAGACTCGGTATGAAATTATCTAAATAATCATTTAACGTTTCTTCAATAGTATATTGATGAGAATTTAAAAACTTTGTAATTTCTTGCTGTTCAATTAAATATTTTAGGTATTTCATTGTGTAATTTTATTTTGATATGGTCTTAAATTCCTAGTCAATTGGCGATTTATTAAACCTAAACCAATAGCACCAGCCGCACCAGCCGCCGCTGATTTTAATCCAATACCAACATTACTATTATACCGGTTCAATTCGTTTAATGCCATTTCTCTATTAATTTCATAATTATTAAAGAAATCCCCAGAACTATAACCAGCGGCTGCTCCACCACCAGCTAATGCTAAATGACCTAATGTAGCAAGAGTGTTATTTTCATCAATTGATTGTTGTTTAGGTTTACTATATACTGCTTTACCAATAGCTCCAATACCTAACCCCCCAACAACACCAGCAGCAGCTCCAGCTACTCCACTACGAAAATTAGTATCACTAGTTTTTAAATCATTGGCTATACGAAGTTGCTTTAATTTTAAATCACGTTCCAAATCAGAAGCTGATGATCCTATTAATGATCCAGCACCAGTTGCAATTATACCAGCTACAGTATTCTTAACTAATTCTGCAGCTTTTTTCTTAGCAGCAATCTCAGCAGCTTCAATAGTAGCTTCAGCAGCTGCAGCAGGTGACTCATATATCATCCTTTCAACATTTTCTAATAAACTTCTCATACGGTTATACCATTAGTATTTTTATAATGTTACTTTAAAGCTTGAAATCCAGCTTCAGCTAATCCTGAACCTATAAGTGCCCCAATACCAGAGCCAGATATAGATTTACCAGTATTCTGATAATTATTAGAAGCTATATCGCGTGTTTTATATGCTCCATATATCCCTAGTTTAGCTAATGTTGACGCACCAGGATCATTGGTATTAGCCCCAACAGCTCTACCAGCTAAATGGCTCACCGCCCCTGCAACAATATCTCCAGAATATTTATTTAATTTTCCAATTACACCACGATATTCACCTTCTTCAGCTATTAATCTATCAATACATTCAAGAAGTGTAATCATTTTCATAAACTCGTTGCACGATTAATTGCTTTTTTAACAACAAAACCAGGACTAATTAAAGGAACTAGTTTAGATGCTCCATATAATGCAGTTGCTCCAAGAGCAATATTTTTAGTGTTTGGATGCTTTATAATATTTGTAATAGTTCCTTTATTAGCAACATCATTCATTAAATTTTCAATTTTCGAAAATAACATAAAAATAAGGCGTTGAAACTATTAATTCCAACGCCTTTATCTAATTATACTCTATGACGAGCTTCAAGTACTGCAAAAGTAGCTAAACCTGCACCTAATGCACCTTTGATATTATTAACTACATCTTCTCCAATATATTGTTGCACTCTTTCTTGAAATGCAACATTTTCAAGATTAAGTGCCAATGCTGAATTAGAATTACGACTACCGGCAGATTCTAAATTCAAGTTCAATCCTTCAGAAATATAACCATTTTCAGTCTTACGAGCGATTGAATTGGTTAAAAGTTGGTTTATGTCTAGCTTTGCCATATTAAAATTCCTCTAAATTGTAACAAAAATAAATTGGTGTTAAAATTGAAATGTTTGAAAAATATTTCCAATAAATAGTAGGAGATACTAATTGGAGAATAAGTTTCGGTGAATTTGAAATTATACTTAAATGATTTTGATTTAAGATATTTTGTTCAGTACTAACAAAAATAAAATCAATAATATTAGATTTAAAATCAAGATCAATTGTAATTTGTGAAGTAGACTCATCATACTCTATATGAGATATTAATGAAATTACATTATAATTAAAATTAGAAATTGTATTATAAGGTGAATTATTAACTATTATTTGGTTTGTTGTATTGAAATTATAGTTAATCCTTTCTATATTGCCCGGGAGTCCTTTAACATAATCAAATGATAAATTTAAATAAATATATTGAATATTGGGATGATCTAATAATAGTTTAAATGTATCTACATCTAAATATCCAACTGTATTATCTGGAAGGATAAATTCATTTGTAAATTCATTTATAAATAACGGCGGATTTAAAATTATAGGGTTATTATTTATATCTATATACTTTGTAATGTAGGTTTTTGATGGATTTATTTTAACGGCAGATCTATTAATGTTTGAAATTGAATTTAATACGTTAATTTTATTAGGAAGGATCTTATAAAATATTACTTCATAATCTAAATCAGGTCGTAATATTATATTACTAGCGAATGCTAAAATATCATCCAATTGGTATTCAAAAGTTAGATATTGATCAGATGAACTGCCATTAATAGTTCCCATGAAATAAAATGTTACAGTATCATCCGAAATAAAATTAATTTGGCGGGTTAGTCCATTAATACGACTACCTTCAATAAAACATTTTTCATGTATGATATTATGAGAATTATCTTCAAATATATGTAAGATCGCATCAATTTTAATTCTACCAATTAATGTGCTTACAGAATATATTTTCTCATAATAATCAATTTTGCCGTTAACTTTACTATTATTAAAATCCCATATTTCTTTATGTATATTAGAGGTTTTAGTATTTTTTAATTCAACTAATATATATACCTTATCTTCATGTATTGGAACTGGTATATTATTATATTGAAGATGATTAAATGATACTGGATTGTTCCAATTAATACTAGGAGATTCTATATAAATTGGTAAATGTGTTAAAAACTCAAATGAACAAGATACTTGAAATGAAGAATTAACAGAACTATCTATTCCTATATCACAAGAATTTAATCTTATTAATGGTTCATACTCAACACTAAAACAATAATCAAAAGTATCTGTATATTTATTTTGTTTATAAAATAAATTTTCTATTTTATCTTTGGTTACATCTATTAAATATTTAGATAAGAAATTAGAATCTAATTCAAAAAATGATGTATATCTATATGCTTGTAAATATTTATTTAACGGCAGATAATTAATGAGACGATGTTGAGCTTCTAAAGCTTGCAACTGCGAGTCACAATTAATGTTAATAGTAACAGATATAGTATACATTTCTTCTTGTAATAACAATTCTATATTTTTAGTTCTATCATATAAAACTGGTATTCTATGTATATTATTCATCATATTACGATGAAAAACATACGGCTTATTAATAAACGGTGTTATTGCTTGTAGAGTAACAATAGCCGATGGTAATTCTTCTTGAGTCTTATAATCTAATTGAAAAGAGGAATTGCCGATATTATATTGAAAAAACTTTATTTTAATATGATGATGATTAAAAATATGATTATTTAAAAAATAAGTAATAGATGTAAGTAAATCACTATGAACATTATGTATTAGCATAATATTCGTTATTTATTATATTTCCTTCCAGATTTCTCAACTAAATTAAATTCTTTCCAATCAAAATCCGATTTTTTATCTAAATTTAATCGATCTCTAATAGTCATCGATTTATTATATTTACGTTGCTTTATTATTTTAGCAGCAGTTCCTTTAGATTTAAAAGTTTTCGCTGCATGTTTAGCTAATTTATGATATAATTTTTGTTCTGCCGTAGTCATCTTGATACATTGTTTTGTATTAGGATCTACTTTATAACCATTTGGACAATTTCCATATTTAACTGTAAGCATTAAATCCCGAATTACTTTCTGCTTAACTGCCTTCATCTCAGTAATATATTCTTCAGACTCTAAAACAATATCTATTTGCTTATCATTAAGTCCTTCAAAAACTGGATAGAAATGTTCTACTAAAATTTCATTAATCTCCTCAATCATTTTAGTATAACCCCCTTGAATTACCAAGTTTCATAGATCTAGCTCTTTTCTTTAATAACATTTGTTTAAATATTGAATTTTTAAGTTTCTTTCTTCGGGTTTTTGCGGCTTTCAATGCAGCTTTCATACGAGAACGTACTTCACTAGTTCCCATTCGAACACAAGTATTTCCAGTTGATCTGTAGCCAGGAGGGCATATTTTTTTATTTATTATTTTTCCACCCCTAACCACTTTATGGTATTTACTTTCTTCAATTAATGAAGAAACCGTATTAATTATTGGTAAATCCATAGTAGAAAGGGTTTCTAAAATATCTTCATCAACATCTTCCCCTTCTTCTATTGTAATAGAAATTCCATCAATAATTGCAGTTTCTAAAAATTGAGAAAGTTCTGGATATAATCTAGTCTCTTCTAAATAAGCTAACACTGCTTCTTGTAAGAACTCTACTATTTCATAAGATGGTTGGAAATCTTCAGAAATAATATATTGAAATACTTCAGAGTTTATTTCTACTAAATAATCAATAAATTCAGAAGCATTCGTAGGATAAAACGAAGCTTCAAAATTATCTTCGGATATAAAAGAGATATTAAAATTAGTATCTAAACAAGGCATACTGATTAATCCTACTCGATTGTTATAATTTTAAAATGATTTTCATCAAACATATCTAAGCAATATTTTGGAATTTCCATATTTGTAATATTGCGTATTTTAAATTCTTTAATGTTGAAATATTTGTTATAAATTCTTGCTCGATCATATATAAAGCAAAAGTCATCTCGCATTACCTCTAAATAAAAATCAGTAGCTGAAATAAAAGGAATATCAACTCCGGTTTTTATAGTTTGTAATTCATATATGATATAAACTATCGATTGTAAATATAGTGAAAGCCATCTACTTGCATTATTAAAAAATCCAATTCGATCAGGATTTTTCATCAAAGTAGTAATAAATAGTTCACATAATGATTTGAATAAAGTTGAGTCTATTTCATGAAATACTTCATCATAGCATTGTAAAGAAAATTTTTCATTATTGGTACTGATAGAATTATATATATTTGAATGGGTATTTTTCATTTCAGATATAATATATTCAATATCAATTAAATCACAATCAATAAAGTATTTTTCTAATGTATTTAAAAATTCAAACCAATGCTCATAATTTAAAACCATTCGACATTTAGCACATTCATCAAAAATATCATCATTAATATTTTTTAAATAATAAGAATAACTTTGTAAAAATTGTGATCTTGAAGCAGATGATACTATTCTAAAATTAATGCGTTTAGCCATGATCGTGATCGTTCTTTTTTAATGGAGAAAGACGTATGCTTGAGTTCACTAAATTAGTAACATCTAGCGCATGTTTAATAGATTCTAATACATTAGTAATTTTAGAAAAAGAAGAATCATTTGATCTTAATAATTCTTGTAGTGTATCTAATTTAGATTTAACGTCCTTAATATTATTCTCTAATGTTTCTTTAATTTCTTTGCGTTGTAATCTAATTTCAACTAAATCTTTGTTTACTGAATTTTCTAATTTATCAGAGGTCTTAGATATATTATTAGTTACATTATGATTAAGATTAGTTAAACTTGTGGTAATAAATAATTCTAATTTATGACCTAAAGAATCAATACCACGAATTAGTTCTTTTTCAATTTGTTCGATTTTTTCTTCAAGCTGTGAATTATTTTTTAGTAAATCTATGTTGATATCTCTAATAAAGTCATTTAATGTACTTTGTAATTCTTGGATTAGATTTATAATTAATTCTGCATTATCACTATCATCATTAGTTGCTTTATTATGTTGTATCCAAACATGAGAAATTTGATAAACTAGATAACTTATAACTGCAATTCCAGCAATACTTGAAAATATAGTTATTGCTATATTACCATCTGCTATTTTATTAAAAAATTTAATTAAAATTTCATCCACGGATCACATTCTCCATATAAAATAACGGCGGATTAATTTCCGCCGTTGTAATGCTATTAATAAGGTAATCTTTCTTCCAATATACTAGCAATAACATCAACAGTATTAGTAGATGAAACAATTAATTCATCATCAGCAACTAAATTAATCGGTTTCATTTCTAGCGTATTTTTATGATCTAGAATAAAATCTGATGGGATATAGGAAAATTCCTTACCTGACTTTTTTAATTTTAAATTAATCGTTACATCTTCACTCGTACTATTATTTGTAATTAATAAATTATGAATAGTAGATGTTGTTGATGTAGGACATTTATAAATAGTTTGATATGCGGCATCATTTTCAGGAGTGCTTAATGCCCTATTAGTAAATATTTGCATAATTAAACACTGCTAGGAATAAATGTAATTAAAGATGTATTAGGATCTTTATCTTTAACTAAATTAGTTATATTGACTTCAACTGCGGCTTGCTTCAATATATTATTTATTGAGGATACTTTAAACATCCCACAATCAGCATATAATAAATATTTAGCATTTGAAGAACAATTAACATTTGAATTAACTACTGAAATGCCTATATCAGAAAACCCATTAGAATTAATAAAATTGTAATCATTAATAGTTAAATTGGATTTAAAGAAATTAATTACGCCAAATGCATTATTTAATTCAATTATTGATTTAATATCTGCATCAGTAGTTTTAATTCCCATTCTAGATTTATCATGATCTGATATTACAGCAGATTGTATATCTACTGAAGTGAAAGATAGATGAACATTAGATTCTAATTTAAATTTATATGAAATTAAATCTTCACTAGAATATCCAAATTTAATACGATTATTAAATTTCATTCCAATTTCATTTTCTATAATAATAGTTTTATTTTTTATAATGATATCGGAATCTATTGAAAATGTTTGAGCCGTATGAGATGGATCATTATTATTCAATAGAATGATTTTACCATAACCACTAACTGGTATTAAATCAATAGCAGTTTTAATAGTTTTTAATGGATGATCTACACTCCCATCATTCATATCATTTCCGCCTGAAATAGATACATATAATGTTTTATTTAACACGTCATTAGGTGTTATTGCACTTTCAAATTTTACTTTTATATCTGAAATAGTTGTTTCTAATTTCTCAACCCAAGACTTACTAGTAAAACGATCTAGTAATGTTTTTTGTTGGGTTAGTAAAGTATTAATAGAATCGATGATGGGCATATTAATTCTTTATATCTAATACTGAAGAATCCGGGAAAACAAAAGATACTAATGTAGTATTAGCTTTTAAAACCTTTCCACCAGCAATTTTAATATATTTAATTGCTTGTTTATATGTGTAATTAGCTCCAAAAATCGAAACCAATTGTGATTTTATAGTGTTTGCCATAATTTTAAACTCTCATTAAGATTTAATTAACCATTTACCATCTATAAATTGCAAATTTATAGATATATTATCAATATCAATATCTAAATAAACATCCTCAGACGTTCCTCCATGAATTGGATTGTGTGTTAACAATCTACAAGGATATATTGAAAAAACTCCATTAGCATCTACTATTGTTGTAGTAAATAGTTGTGGAGGATTCTTAGGTAATTGAATTTCAAAAGATTTATTAGTTTGAAAAATTAATAATGTTTGGTTATCGTCTGTTAATTTATAATTATCTGAAACGACAACCGGATTTGAACTGTTAGAAATTATACTCCACCTAATACCATCATATACTAAAGTAATTGAAGTCCCATTAATAATTAATTCATTTGTAATATCTAAATTAGATATATTAAAATTATTAGATCTTATTTTAAAATTAACGGCGGGTTTTGAATTAACGAAAGTTATCTGTTGATTGTGACATGGTAAATTAGGAAGTGTTAGAGTGATCTCAGTAGTACTATCTATAAACAATACTTTTGTTTTATCAGTATCATTTATCTGGTAATCTGCAGTTATAATTTCATAATTTGAATTTTCATTATTAGATATTGGAAGCCATATATCATCTTTATAACAGATTAAATTAATAGTCTCATATCCATTAATGGTAAATAAATTAGTATTTATTGATACTGGAGATTCATTAATATTAATAACACTAATAATATCTCCAGTATTTTTTATTAACGGCAATTCAATATTAACAGCACTTCCATTTGATATAATATAATCAAATGAGTTAGCTTTATAACTCGTTGTAATTCTAACCACATTAGAAGATCCAATTACAGAACTTGTAACTGGAGCGCTCATTAATTTAGATAATGAATATTCAATAAATTTTAATCTATCTTGGTGATGAGAAATGTTTTCTTGTAAAATATTAATATCAGCTGATGATTTATTTATAATATCATGTAAGATATTTTCATGCTCATAGTAATAATTTGTCAATCGTGTTAATTCATCCGCTAGAGTTAAATAGATTTCATGATTTTCAATAGCATTCAATCTATCAAAAATATCAATCTGTAACGTTTCAATCTTAGACTTCATTTCTAAAGATTCTAATGAAAGACGGGTTACACTACTTGAAAAAATTGCAGAAGAATTATCAACAAACTCTTTAAATGTATTATCGGTATTTAATAGACTCAGTATTCGGCGTTCTATAGCTAATAATGAGTCTCTGTTGATTAATCGTGTTGACATTTAACTGAATAAGGTTTTAATGTAATGTTCAGCAGCTTTCTTGAAATCATTATATGGGTAAACATCATAATGATACTTTCTGTTGATCATTATATTGGAATCCGCCGTTTCTTCGATACTATTACTAGACTTATTAAATTTCAATATAGATAACAATATTCTATCAGAAGCTGGATCTATTGTTGGAGAAGTAGAACGTTTTGTTTCATCTAAATAAATAAGTTTAATTTTAGCTTGATTTTCATAAATTGATTCAGAATATTTAAAAGATATAAATAATAATAAATAACCTTTATCATCAAATGATGATACTTCAAATTTAGGAATTATAATATCTTCTTCAAACTCAATTAATGTAGTATCAATAATACATTTACCCAAACTAAGTTTCATAGATATTGATTCTACAAAATCAGAAGATTCATCTAAACTAGGATCATTATTATATATTAATTCTTTAATATTCAATCCTTTAAGAACTATATCAGATCCAAAAACACGTAATAAATTATTGATGGTTCTTGATAAATAAACTCTAGACGAAGATGTGTCAAAATCAAATAATTTTCCAACATATGGGTCGATTGATATTTTTTGTTTTGGGGTTACTAAACTTGTCATGGTAAAATATCCATGCGGTATTTGAAATTGATATCAGATCTCGATGAATAAAATCCACCAAGATCAGATAATAAATATCTAGGATTGGTTCGTGTTATTTTATATTTAAGAATATCATCAACATTAAAAAAAAGTGGAGAAGCAATAGATTTTTCTAATCCATCTATTGTAAAACTATAATAAAGACTAGGATCACTCTCTAATAATGAATAAATTTTATTAGCAGTTGGGGTTAAAGGACCAATAATAGATGCAGTTGGATCTATTGATAGTAAAAAATCCGGATATGAATGGGCTCTCCATTCACCATATTGGTGTTTTATTGTAATAATATGTCCAGTAGAATCTCGAATTATTCTAAATCTAGCTAGTACAAGATAATTATTAGATTTAAGTGGAATATGTTTGTTACTTTTACCATCTCTTAAAATTAATTCATATTGTAATTTTTTAGAAATATTATATTCAAAATAGCAAACCACAACTACTTCATCATATTCCGATGATAAAAAAACATCTAAATGACTAGGTTCTTCAGTTTCAACTAATGTTGAATCGAGTATTAATTTTCCCGGAGATATTAAAACTTTAAATATTTCATATCCATCATTTTGAATTAAATTATGGAAATATGGATCACAGCCAATTATTTTTGCAGAATAATTAAATTCAACATCAACCAACGATCTTAATAAATTATTAATATAACGAGATAAATAAACATTAGCCTCAATAGAATCACTAAATTCTGCAGTCTTTTGATATTTTCTAGTATTGTAAATAACTTGTTTTTTAGGAATAATCGTGGTCATATTTTATACCTAAAAATGGGGTTGATGACGAATCATCAACCCCATTTATCTAGTTTTTAATTATGTCGCAGAATAATAAGTTACTTGTACTACATCAGCAGAAGAGTTAACAGCATTAAATACTACCTGCCCTTCAACTAATTCATAATCATAACTCATACCAACACGCTGTAAAACACCGTTCAAGAACACTTGTTCAGTACCAGAAACTGGTGAATGTACTAATGTGTAATTTTGGAAATTAATAGAATTAGCAACTTCAGCAATAACTTCACGATATGCTTGTCCCTTATTAGACGAATTACCACGGATTACCCAACCACTAGCTAATTCAATATCTAAAGTTGGATTAGCCGCAACTGCATCACCATTGGAAACACTCAATAATGAATTATTAGAGATTATTGAACGGGCAACTATCGTATTTGAAGTATCTTGTACTACAAATCCTGTTCCAGTTAATGAAGACAATGATGCTAACGATCCATTAAGGGTAATCAATGGATTAGTAGCAACTGCATCCCCATCAGTAATTGTTAAACCAGATCCAACTGTAATAGCACGAGTAGTCCATGTATTAGCTGCAGACCGAACACCAAAACCAGTTGTTGAAATTGCAGCAATAGAATCAAGATCTGCATCAAGACTTAATGATACATTACCAGCAACCGCATCACCATTAGCAACGCTTAAAGCGGTACTACTAGTGGTGATTGACCGAGTTACCCAAGTATCATTTGCAGCGCGAACACCAAAACCAGTCGTAGTAATAGCAGCTAATGACTTAAGATCAGCATCTAAATCAAGACTAACATTACCAGCAACAGCATCACCATTAGTAACCGTTAATGCAACAGTTGCAGATTCAACTGAACGAGTTGTCCAAGTATCTGCGGCAGTACGAACACCAAAACCAGTTGAACTAATATCGGCAAGAGATACTAAATCAGCATCCACAATAATAGTTGGATCACCAGCAACACCAGTTCCATTAGTAATAGTCAATGCCCCAGTATTAGCTGATGTCAATGAACGCAGATAAGCAGATTGTACGCGACCATAAATATCAGTTTTTACTACATTATAATCACCAGCAACTACACCAGTAGTAGCTAAATCAATACTATCTGGATTTACAACAATTCGCGATGCGTCAGCAGAAATTACATCAAGACGATTACCGGCTTTAGTTAAACCATCACCAGCAATAATTTGGCCAGCACCACTGAATTGTGAAAACTCAAGATTAGTTACACCAATTGCAATTGGATCATTAGTGATTAATGTCCAACCATTATCACCATTAACAATCCCTTCTTCAACAAAAGTATATAACCCAGAAGTAATTTCACTACCTGGTGAATTATCAGCATCCGCTGAACGTAACCAAGCACCAGTAGATACAATATAAATGCCATTATCAACAGCATTAGTCTGATTCTTAACTAATACGCGATTACCAGCAACTACAGCCACTCCATCAACAATCTGCTCTCCAGCTAAGGTGATTTCGGAAACTGTAGCTGCACGAACTGATTGTTTCTGATCAAGACCAGTTGCAACCGCATCAACATACTGCTTAGTTACCGCATGAGTTGGTTGTTCAGGATCAGCATGTAAAGTTAAGAACCCAGTTAAAGAATCCCCGGTTACATTAACATATGTAGCATTGACTAATGCAGTAATATCAGCGGTTGTGACCGCAGTAGTTCCAGAAACACGTCCAAAGGAATCACGAGTAAACTTTAAGAATGTACCAGTAGCATCATCATTAACAGTATCTAATGTAATTACAGGATTAGTATTAACTGCATCCCCATTAGTAATAACTATAGTACCAACTGTACCTTCAATTGCCCGGGTAGTCCAATTATTATTTGCAGAACGAACACCAAATCCAGTAGTTGAGATATTAGCAATAGATGTCAAATCAGCATCTAAATCAAATATTGGATTACCTGCAACGCCATCAGCATTTGTAATAGTCAATGCTACTGTATTAGATGTCATAGCACGGGTAGAAACTATACCAGAAGCGGTTTGTACAATTAATCCAGTTGTAGTTAATGAAGACATTGAACTAAGAGATCCAGCCATGGAAATAGTTGGATTACCAGCAACACCATCTGCATTCAATATTATTAAACCAGAACCAACTTCAATCATACGAGTGGTCCAGGTATTAGCAGCAGTACGTGTAGTTAAACCAGAAGTAGAAATATTGGCCACAGCAACTAAATCAGCATCTAATGAAATAGATGGATTGCCAGCAACACCATCTCCATTAGTAATAGTTAATGCGTCTGTATTAACCGAAGTTAAAGTACGTAAAAATGCTGATTCAACACGTCCTTTTGAATCTGTTGTAATTATATTATAAGTACCTACAGTACCGAAATCAGTTAATGATATAACTGGATTAGCATTAACAGCATCACCATTTATAACTGTAATTTGTGCTGAGGTACCTTCAATAGAGCGTATTACTGAAGAACCTTCACCAGTACGGGTAATAATACCATTAGCATTTAAATTGGCTAATGAAACTAAATCAGAATCTAAACTGATAGACGGATTAGCAGAAGTGCCATCACCATTAGCAATACTTAACCCAGATGTACCTGCAACTAATGTACGTAAAAATGCAGATTCTACTCGACCATAAGCATCAGTAGTTACTACATTATAAGTAGAAGCAATACCAACTCTAGCTAAATCAATACTATCAGCGTTAACTACAATGCGAGTAGTATCGGCAGTTTGAACATCCAAGGTATTACCATTTTTGGTCATACCCTTACCGGCATCAATCTGACCAGCGCCAGAGAACCGTGTAAACAATAATCCAGTAGTATTTAAAACAATTGGATTATCTGTTACTAAGACCCAACCAGAATCTTGATTTACTACACCTTCAGTTACGAAAGTAAATAAACCTGCTTTAACTTTGGCTGAAGTATCTGCATCAATAGAACGAGTCCATGCAACATCTGAAACTACATAAATACCATTTTGGGTTGCATCAGTTTGTGCTGCAACAAGTACCCGATCCCCGGTAACTAATGTAACCCCATCGATAGTTAAAAGACCAGCTGATTCCAAATTAATATTAGAAAGAGAAATTACACGAACAGCTTCTTTAGGAAAAAGTCCTTGTGCCGTCGCATCTACATAAGCTTTAGTAGCTGCATCTTGTGCATTAATTGGATCAGTGACATTAATAATGCGATGAGCATTAGCATTAACATCCCCAGTAAACCCAATGGAACCATCTCGCTTAATAAGCTCAGAACCAAGCTTAATCTTATTAAGTTCAATAGTTAAATCTTTAATCTGTTCATTACGAATTTGTGTAATTGCCATATTTTCTAAAACCTCGAGAAAATGAAAAAGTCTTTTTATAAAACATCCCTTTATATTTTATATCTATATAAAGAGATGAAGCAAGGATTATTAAAAAACCCAACCTATAGCTGGATCGCCACTATAAATAAATTTAATAGTATGATATGACATATCTAATAAAATACTATCAGTTTTAGCATTAATAAGTTGATTATTAAATGGAGAAACATCAACTCCTTTACTATCAAACATAGCAGTAGCATCAAAAAATTCAATAGAATGCCCTGAGTTAAAATGAGTATAATCTGGAAGTGTGATTGGTAATGTTGGTGTTGTAATTCCACTTAAATCTAAAATTATCTTATTTTCTAAATCAATTGGTGAAAACGACGAATTTTTAATGATTTTAACACCAGCACGAGAAGCATTATATTGTAATGCAAGTCTAACAATATTTGGATCTAATTGACTACTCCAGTTAACAGATAACTTATTATCAATAGGAGTTACTAAAGCATGTCCAGTAGAATCATCATTAGCATAAATATAAGTACCATCTGCATTATTTAATTCTTCTGAAGTAAAATCATAATAATTAAGTAAATAAAGTCCAGGAATTAAATAAACCCCAAGTAGCTCCTTAATAGGGGCATTAATTATCCTCCAAATCGAACCTCTTTGTGAATCTATAATAATATCTCCAATTAATGGTTCTGCCGCTTTAAACACTGTCTTAATTTGTATTTTACTTCCAGTTAATATTTTAGTAACTGTATTATATGATATAGTAGATTGAGTTATTAATTGAATTGAAGCGCTAATCATTTAAATCACCATAGTGATAATTATTCCAGAACTATAAGATGCTAGACTAACTGATGGGATTTCAATAATTAATCCAGATGTATTCTTTGTGAAAAAAGGAGCTTTGAGTAGATTTATCCCATTAGTTCTGTTAATTACTGTTACTGATGCTGGATATTTGCCTAAATTACTTGCAATTTTAAGATTTCCATTGCTTAAATATGTAGTGGAAAAAGTAACACCATTAGAAGTATATGATAGATTACTAGTCGGATCAAGTATTTCTAAAAAATAATATTTTGGTATTACAGTATTATCTACTTTCAATCCATTAGTACTAAGAGATAATCCAGAAGTAGTTGAATCTAATTTAATACTAAATGAATTTGCTAATAAATTAAGACCACCAGCAGCGTCTGCTGTATATACCACTCCTTCCCAAGGAACATTAACATAAGCAGCATTGGTAGAATCCAAAATAACTGGATAATTCTTATTTACTGGATCCGCAGTATAACCAAGCTTAATGCCACCAAGAGTACTTGTAGTAGCCGCTGATAGAGTTACACCAGAAGAAGGAGCACCTAATACCCAACCACCAGTAGTATATTGGAGGTATTTTCCAGAATCACTAGTACTGAAATTAGATAATACTGGAACTTTAGCATTATCTACTTTCAATCCATTAGTACTAAGAGATAATCCAGAAGTAGTTGAATCTAATTTAATACTAAATGAATTTGCCAATAAATTAAGACCACCAGCAGTGTCTGCTGTATATGATGTACTCACCCAAGGAACATTAACATAAGCAGTATTAGAAGTAGAATCCAAAACAATTGGATAGTTCTTACTTGTTGGATTTGCAGTATAACCAAGCTTAATACCACCAAGAGTACTTGCAGTAGCAACTGGTATAGTTAAAGTCCCACTACTAGTAGATGGATTAGTTAATACCCAACCATTAACAGTATATTGGAGGTATTTTCCAAAATCACTAGTACTGAAATTAGATAATACTGGAACTTTAGCATTATCTACTTTCAATCCATTAGTACTAAGAGATAATCCAGAAGTAGTTGAATCTAATTTAATACTAAATGAATTTGATGATAAATTAAGACCACCAGCAGCATCTACTACATATGATGTACCCAGCCAAGGAACATTGACATAAGCAGTATTAGAAATAGAATCCAAAACAACTGGGTACTTTTTATTTATTAAATCTGCAGTATAACCAAGCTTAATACCACCAAGAGTACTTACAGTAGCAACTGGTATGGATGAAGCCCCACCTGTAGAAGGAGAACCTAATACCCAACCACTAGTAGTATATTGGAGGTATTTTCCATTATCCGCAGCAGTAATAGTAGTAGATAATACTGGAACCTTAGTATTATCTACTTTCAATCCATTAGCACTAAGAGATAATCCAGAAGTAGTTGGATCTAATTTAATACTAAATGAATTTGCCAATAAATTAAGACCGCCAGCAGCGTCTGCTGTATATGCCGCTCCTTCCCAAGGAACATTAACATAAGCTGTATTATTGCTATAATCTAAAAGAACTGGATAATCTTTACTTGTAGAGCTTGACGCAGTATACCCAAGTTTAATACCACCAATAATATCTGTAGTAGCAATTGGTAATGAATATCCTCCACTAGTAGAAGGAGAATTTAATACCCAACCACCAGTAGTATATTGAAGATATTTTCCATTATCCGCAGCAGTAATAGTAGTAGTAGATAATACTGGAACCTTAGTATTATCTACTTTCAATCCATTAGTACTAAGTAATAAACCAGAAGTATCTGGAGAATCTAATTTAATTGTTGCTAAATTAGTTACATTTTTCCATTTATTAGATCCTGAATCATATTGTAATATTTGTCCATTTGTTAAAGATGAAATATTTATATCTTTTATTTGTGCTAACGATAAAGCTTTAAAAAGATTCGTTAATGTTGCCATATTATTTATGCACCTATTAATCCATGAGAAAACATGTCATAAGCTAATGCTCTTACAATTTTAGCTAATGTATCAAGTGAAAGTGTAGAACTTGAATCAATAGTAGTAAGATCTCTACTTAAAACTGAAGAAGTTGAAGATTTCCAACCTGTCTGTCTTGGACCCAACACAGATTCGCCTTTTATTTTTATAATAGGATTGGTATCTGAAAAATCAAAAGTAATTTCATAATCTGAACCACCATCGATAATGGTTGAGCCAAAATGGACTTTTGCAATATTGTTTAAATATGAAATACTAGTAGGAGTACGTTCAAATGCTATAATATCTGCACCAGTAGTTGGGTTTACACTTGAATTATCAATGCTTTGTATTTTTAAAGATTTTTCAGTAGCATTAATCATCCAATCATTATTTTTTTTAGTTTTAAATGTAAGAGAAGAACCTTCATCACTACTGATTTCTAAATAAGGAATAGTGACTTTACTATGAAATTTTGATGATTTATCTTTATAAATACTAAAACTTGGAGAATTGTCTTGATTAGTGATTACATGAAATGATGAAGCATTATAATCATAATAAGGTGGTGTGCCGTTATAATTTTTATTTGTTAAAACTATATAGGCTCCATCATTATCTCTAATAGATGATTGTAATTTTATTGTTGATTTATCATCTTTTAAAGATATACTAGAACCTTCCAATACCAAATTATTTATAGATGTTTTTTTAAATATATTTAACGGCAAATTTACATCTATACGATTATTAAATAATATACTAACTTCGGAATTTAATTTTATTTCCTTACCTAATATTGATAAAGTCCCATCAGTTAAAGCTAAAGAATCTTTAGTAATTTGTAATTTGTTATCTATATTTAAAGTAACAGAATGACCAGTACTAGTAGTAATGGAAACTTTAGTATCCTCTAAAGGATTTTTAATTGTTAAATTGCCGTTAATAGTTGAACGTGCATCATCAACATAATCAGACAATTTTTTAAATTCAGCTCCATCTGCTTTACTATCCCATATTGATATATTATCAGTTACTTTTTGTAATAATTTATTCTGGTTATTTATTAACTCAGTTAAATTAACAGCATGTGTTAAATCAACCATTATAATAATACCCAACCGCGGTCTGGGCCACTATATATTATTGTAGCACCTTGGTTATTCACATCAAGCACCAAATCTTGGACGGCACCTAATATTTTATCTAGTGCTGATGCTGTAAGTGTTAATGCATTAGTACCGAAAGTTCCAGCCATATCAACAATATAAATATCATCTCCAACAGAGGGTGAAGCTGGTAATGTAATAGTAATAGGAGCTGAAGAGGTATCCACCATAATACGATCCTTAGCTACCGCAATATAGTGCGTATTTTTAACAACCCAAGGCATACTAACAGTCTGCCAAGTACCATCACCACGTAAGAAATTAGATGCACTAGCAGTACCAGTACCTAGATAAGCTGTAGATATTACACCAGAAGTAATTTGAGATGCT
>Ga0233420_10000247_pt1 | contig 24280 bp, 24 predicted proteins | sample Watercolumn_Mata_4_FD_183009 | JGI IMG/M metagenome (GOLD analysis project Ga0233420, IMG submission 183009) | Freshwater microbial communities from Lake Matano, South Sulawesi, Indonesia - Watercolumn_Matano_2014_102_MG | ecosystem: Environmental > Aquatic > Freshwater > Lake | place...
AAGGGCTTGAGTTTTCATGAGTGGAGCGTGATAGCGGTTATCGTTCCGATTTTTTAAGGGGCAACCGGAAACCCGTCGTGCGTGGAAATGAACCTCGCACGACGGGTTTACCTACACAATCTCGACTAGCTCGATCTCGAAGGTCAACTGCTGGCCTGCAAGCGGGTGGTTGGCATCGAGCGTGACCTCGCTCTCCGAAAGGTCGACAACCATGACGATGGCCTGCTGGCCGTCGGCAAGACCAACCTGGAGCTGCTGGCCCACCTCGAGTTCCATATCGGCGGGAAAACGCTCACGTGCAACCGGCGTTACCAGTTCCTCGCTGTGCTGGCCGTATGCATCGTCTGACTCGATCACCGTCGTGCGAATCTGTCCCGGCTCCATGCCGAGCACGGCGATATCGAAGCCGGGAATGACCTGGCCGCCACCGATGGTGAACTGCAGCGGCTCGCGGTTGGCTGATGTATCGAACATGGTGCCGTCATCGAGTGTGCCGGTGTAGTGAACCTTGACGGTATCTCCCTGTTTGGCTTGAGCCATAAGTATCTCCTGTTAAACAATGAAGTAATTCTGTAATGCAGTGCCGGAATCATTACCGGTTCGAACAAACGGCAACGCTCTTGACAACCTGTAAAGCTAGGGAAAAAAAGGCAAAGATCACACCCGGAAAAACCCTACATACCCTCTTCGGCAGCGGCGGCTGCCGCGCCGGACTGGTCCATTTCCATGCGTACTTTCGGAAGGCCGCCGGGATAGTTTTTTCCGATGAATTCGACAAGCTGCTCCCGGACGAAGCTCCGCAACTCCCACACATCGGAAGCATTCTTGCCGCTGACAAGCGCCCGTATCTCTACCGATTTGTCCGTGGTATTGGTGACGTGCATCTTCACGACCCGGCCGTCCCAGAGCGGCGTCGCAGCCACGATCCGTTCGAGTTCCCTGCGGATGTCATCCGGGGGAACGCTGTAATCCGTGTACAGATACACCGTTCCGAGAAGCGCCGTCGAGTTCCTGGTCCAGTTCTCGAACGGACGGTCGATGAACCAGGTGATCGGCAGAATCATCCGCCGCTCGTCCCAGAGCTTGACGACGACATAAGTGAGCGTTATCTCCTCGATTCTGCCCTGCTCCTTTTCCACGACGACGATGTCATCGATCCTGATCGGCTGGGTGATGGCGATCTGGATGCCGGCAATCAGGGTTCCAAGGCTTTTCTGGGCCGCAAATCCGATAATCACTCCGGCAATACCTGCTGATGCAAGAATGCTCAGGCCGACCTGCCGGACGGTATCGAAGGTCATCAGCACCCCGGAGACCGCAAGCAGCACGATCAGCACATTGAAAATCTTCCGGGCGAGACTGACATGTGTGGCGATCTTGCGCGACTCCTCGCTCTGGCGGACAGTTGCAGCATAGTGCTGCAGCATGAATTGCTCGACCACCATGAGCACACGCATCAGCAGCCAGGCAAACCCTATGATGGAAACAACGAGCAGCGCATGATGCAGCAGTTCCCTGAGTCCTTCCGGCAGCGACAGGTAGTGCAGGAAGACACCGAGGACGATAAGGGTCGTAAAGAACCTGAAAGGCCAGACCAGCAGTTCGAAAGGCACCCCCCGTTCCTGTATCGAGGCACGGATTCCTGTAATGACCTTTCTGAAAACGGAATTCGAAACGACATAGAACAGTGCGGCCAGGAGGACAATCAGCAAGGGCACCATATAGGTGCCCCGCATTACTTCACGGAAAAAATCGGCTGTATCCATCGGTTCTGGGTGTTGCTCCGGAAAAACTATTTCCGCATCCGCTCGAACTCTGCTTTCGAACGGCTTACGCAGTCTTCAATGGCCATCCCGCCGAAATAGTTGCCAGAGAGAAGCAGGTTCTTTTTCCCTTGCAGGAGGGCGCTGGTTTTTTCGAGCCACTGGGGATGATTCATACGCAGTGAGGGAACGGTATTGAGACGGGTGACGGTGTGCTCGATTTTCGAGAGTTCGACGCCGAGCACGCTGGTAATGCGGTCCCGTTTGGTTTTTTCGTCGAGTCCGGGCCTGAAATGGAATGCAAACCCACGGAAGGTATCGTCGGGGACGGTATCCCTCGACACTGCGGAGAAGAACACATCCTTGGGCGAAATCAGCGCTGCAACCGGCTTGAGGTTGATGTGCTCCTTCCGGACAACCACCCCGACGGAATCGACCGAAGCCGCCTTCAGCTGACCGAGATGATTGGCGATATCGGGGTTGCTATCCCGCAAGAGCGATGAAGAAACCGCCGAAGGCATGGCAAGTGCGAGCGTTGAAGCGACAAACTCGTCTCCGGCAGCGCTTCTTATCTGGTATTTTCCGTTTTCAAACGTGACCGTCTTGACATCAATGCCGGTAAACACGTTGAGCCCCTTGCTGGCGGCAATGGCCAGAGCCACGCTCTGCAGACCATCCCTGAAGGTGTAGTTTTTCAGGATATCCTTTCTTTTTTCACGGCTTTTGAACATCATGTCGGCTGGAAAATCATCGGTCGGCTGGGAAGGCACCGCATTGAAAAAGTGACTGACGACATCCCTGTAGTTGCCTTCACCGACAATTTTCGAATAATAGGACTTCACGCTCTGGCCGGTCTTCTTCAGCTTGAAGAAGTTTGGGGCCGACATGAGCAGCTCCGGAATGTTGAGCTGGGAGACAAGCGATTTGACCTGACCGTCTATCATGAGCGAAAAAGGTACTTTCGCCCTGGGAATGATCGTATTGCTGATACCGCATCCCTCGACAATATCCAGAAGATTCTGGTAGGAACTGTAGCAGGTATGGGCTCCGAGTTCAAGCCAGAAGCTTTTTCCTGTCGATGTGTATCGAGGGGAAGCAAACGAACCGCCGACTTCGCTGTTCTTTTCAAGCAGTGCGGTTTTCATTCCGGCTGCAGCACAGTACCAGGCAAGGCTTAACCCGCTGATACCCCCGCCGACAACAACAACATCATGTTCCTTCATGGCAGAAAAATTCTGGAAATGCAATTAAAGAAACTGTCCGGGCCCGCCAGCAAGAAGCAAAACAGGAGACCCGGCAACAACTAGCGGAACAATTTAGCTAAAAGAGAAAAAGAACACCACTGAAAAAAACGAACCGGCAGGAAGCCGAGGCACGGTGCATCAGCACAGAGCCGCGCCCGAACGGTAATTGTCGGCATAGCGCACGTAGTTTTCCGGCGACTCCTCGATATTCCGGCGTTCGGCTTCGGTGATCGGCCGGATCACCTTTGCCGGAACTCCAGCAACCAGCATACCGGAAGGAACGGTGAACCCCTGCCTGACCAGAGAGCCTGCAGCAACAACCGACCATGGCTCGATCACGCAGTCGTCAAGCAGTACCGCACCCATGCCGATCAGCACGTAATCCTGCACCGTACATGCGTGCAACACTGCTCCATGGCCTATGGTGACGCAGTTTCCGATCTGCAGCGGCCCGGTATCATGGGTGACATGCAGGGTCGCGTTGTCCTGCACGCTGCACTTCTGGCCGATACGGATCGGACAGACATCACCACGCACCACCGCATTGAACCAGATGCTCGACTGTGCACCGATATGCACATCGCCGATCACGAAAGCTCCGTCGGTCATGAACACCGACTCATGGATCTCGGGCCATACGCCCTGGTAAGGCATCACTTTTCCCATAAACGAAACGGTTTGCGTTTTTTCCTTTTTTATGATAGCTCAAGAGCCGGGAACTTCATAATTTCAAATGTAACAAACGCAGAACGACCTTCTCCGGGGTATTCTGCAGAACATCCGCACAACTCCTTTATCCAGTAAATCAGACCGGCCATGCCCGTCCAGATAGTCATCATCACGGCGATAATCCTGCTGCTCGGCATACTGTCTGCTTCCGAGACCTATTACTCCCTGTTGCGGATCATCGCATTCGGAACATTCGCCTGGGGCGCCTACGTCACTTTTCCCAAACCGCCGCTCGCCATCCCGCTGTTGTATGCGTTCTTTGCCGTGCTGTTCAACCCGCTTTTCGAAATCGACCTGCGGGACGAGATCCGCATCCCGGTGCATCTTGCCGGAGGAGTGATCCTGCTGCTCACAAAAGCCCGTATTGCCCGTTAGTTGCCGCCATGGCACTTTTCTCCATGCTATTGAGCCGATAAATTTTACATTTCCTTACGCATCGGATTTCTGGAGAGCATCAACCGTTCACCGGTCACTGAAAAGAGAGCTATCGAGGGATGAAATCAACACTTGGCTGCAGCGGGCTGAAAAAAATCTACAACAAGCGGGAGGTTGTCAAAAGCTCGACGCTTGAAGTGAAACAGGGCGAGATTGTTGGCCTGCTGGGCCCGAATGGTGCAGGCAAAACCACCACCTTTTACATGATCGTTGGAATCGTGCGGCCCGACGGCGGCAAGGTCGTGCTTGACGGGAAAGATATCACCTCCCTGCCCATGTACGAACGGGCCAGGCTCGGCATCGGCTACCTGCCGCAGGAAGCCTCCGTTTTCCGTAAAATGACCGTGGAGGAAAACATTCTCGGCGTGCTTGAGTTCACGCCGCTTTCGAAAGCCGAGCAGCACGAAAAAGCTGAAAAGATGCTCGAGGACCTCGGTATCGCCCACATCCGCAAAAGCATGGGCTATGCACTTTCCGGGGGGGAACGGCGCCGCACGGAAATAGCCCGGGCGCTTGCGCTCGACCCGAAATTCATCCTGCTCGATGAGCCGTTCGCGGGTGTCGATCCGATCGCCGTGGAGGATATCCAGGAAATTGTCGAAGGCCTCGTCAAGCGCGACATCGGGGTCCTCATTACCGACCACAACGTCCACGAAACCCTGTCGATCACCAATCACGCCTACCTGCTTTTTGACGGCAGCATTTTCATGCAGGGAACTCCTCGGGAAATTGCAGGCAGCCCCGAAGCAAGAAAACTTTATCTCGGCGAAAAATTCAGTCTCGACCGCTACTGAGCCCTGTCACGATTTCCTGAATCCCGGAACTTTAAAGCAGCGATTGCCTTTATCTTTCAAACAACCTTTTTCTGAAAGGTGCGGTTTTTTTTTGCTTTTTCTAATCCGATCCCGGCTGCCTCGGCAGCGTATCGCCATGAAACTGCTCCTTCTCTACCCCGAATTTCCGGACACGTTCTGGAGCTTCAAACATGCGCTGAAGTTTGTCCGGAAAAAGGCATCGCTCCCGCCGCTCGGGCTGTTGACGGTAGCCGCCATGGTACCCGAAGGCTGGGAAAAACGACTGGTGGATCTTAATGTCCGCCCGCTGAAGGAATCCGACCTGCTCTGGGCCGACATGGTGTTCCTCAGCGCAATGGCCGTCCAGCAGGACTCTGCTAGGGAGGTCATCGCCCGCTGCAAAAGCGCGGGGCTCACCGTGGTGGCAGGCGGCCCGCTTTTCACAACAGGACACGAGATGTATCCCGATGTCGATCATTTCGTGCTCAACGAAGCGGAAATCACCCTCCCGCTGTTTCTCGCAGACCTGAAAAACGGCGTTCCCGAAAAGTTGTACAATTCCGGAACATTCGCCGATATCACCCGCACACCCTCGCCTGAGTGGAAACTGCTTGACCTGCAAAAATACGCATCCATGGCAATCCAGTTTTCACGTGGCTGCCCTTACCGCTGCGATTTCTGCAATGTCACCGCCCTCCTGGGTCATAAAATCCGCACGAAAACCAGTGCCCAGATCATTGCCGAACTCGAAGGCCTCCGCGACAGGGGATGGCGGGACAGCGTGTTTTTTGTGGACGACAACTTCATCGCAAACAAGTCCTACCTGAAAAAGGAACTGCTCCCGGCACTGATCCAGTGGAGAAGCAAGAACAGCGTAACAACCAAATTCTATACCGAATGCTCGATCAATCTCGCTGATGACGCCGAACTGATGGAGCTGATGGCCAAGGCAGGGTTCAACCAGGTTTTCATCGGCATCGAGACCCCAGATGACGCCGCCTTGCAGGAATGCGGCAAACAGCACAATACATCGAGGGACATGATCGGAAACATCCGGCGCATCCAGCAGGCTGGCATGGAAGTGCAGGGTGGTTTCATCGTGGGTTTCGACAGCGATACGCCCTCGATTTTCCAGAAACAGATCGAGTTCATCCAGAAAAGCGGCATTGTAACCGCAATGGTCGGCATCCTGCAGGCGCTGCCCGGAACCAGGCTTTATGAGCGACTGAAAAACGAGGGACGCCTGCTGCCGCATTCGAGTGGCGACAATGCGGACAGCAACACCAACATCATTCCGACAATGGACCCGGAAATCCTGAAAAAAGGATACCGCGACATGATGAGTCACCTGTACGCACCGAAACACTACTATCAGCGCATTCGCACGCTCCTGCAGGAGTACAGGGCTCCCGAACAGCTTACAAGCAGGTTCAGGCTGAACCAGTTCATGGCTTTCGGCCGATCGATGGTGCTTCTCGGCGTGATAGGAAAAGAGCGGTTCCAGTACTGGAAAATGCTTGTCTGGACCTTTTTCAACCGCCAGCAGGCGCTTCCTCTTGCCGTCACCCTTGCCATTTACGGACACCATTTCCGGAAGGTCTGCCGTCTGCACCTCAAGGATTCAGGAAAAGTCAAGAGTCAGCCTTTTGTTTCCTGAAAGATAAAGCTTATATTTACCTTTCGTGGTCAGTTGTTGACCATGGAAGCTCTCAAGTGATTTGTGCTTTTGGTTATTTGACAGTCTTCTTTTGATGAACAAAGCACAAATTACCATGCCACACCATTATGAATATTTACGTAGGCAATCTTGATTACGGCGTCACCGAAGCCGATCTCCGCGAAACATTCGGCCAGTTCGGCGAAGTTTCAAGTTCAAGCATCATCACCGACAAGTTCACCGGCCGGTCGAAAGGGTTCGGCTTCGTTGAAATGCCCGATAACGCAAATGCATCGGAAGCCATCTCCTCGCTGAACGACACCGACCTGAACGGCAGAACCATCAAGGTCAATGAAGCCAAGCCTCGCGAAGAGCGCCCGGCTTACCGTGCACGATACTGAGTCCAGGTCTTCAACGGATTCAAAAAAGCCGCTCTGGAAACATTGCGGCTTTTTTGTTGTTCTTCTCTTGCGCCATACCATGTTCAATCAGCCACGGCAAGCATGCTGCCTGCGCAACTCCCGTCCCTCCTGCTTGCTGCCCCATGCTTTCTTGCGTATCTTTTTATTCATGTTGGTCGTCGCGCAAGCAGCCCTAATTGAAACTTATGATTGCTGAACAATTCCTCTTCCAGTCCGAGGGCGGGTTCATCCGGCTGCCGGTATGGGGACATATCCCGCTGAGTAACCCGTTGAAGCATATTCTTGCCCATCCTTCCTTTCTCAGGCTGAAGGGCATACGCCAGCTCTCGTTTTCCCAGCAGGTCTACCCCGGGGCAACGCATACGCGCTTCGAACATTCGATCGGGGTGTACCATCTCATGAAACTGATCCTGCAGCGCATGGTAAGCAATCCCCTTGCCCTCACCCTGCAGGATGACCGTTTCCGCTTCGATGACACAAGCTGCAGGCTCTTGCTGGCAGCCTCGCTGCTGCATGATATCGGCCATTATCCTCACGCCCATGTCATTGAGGAACAGATTCCCTGCGGCAGTTCAGGAGCGGTATTCGAGCATCATGAAGAGCTTTGCGGCAGGTTCATCGGTCAGGAACAGCAGGGCTTCCCCTCAATCGCAGAGATCCTTCACGAGGAGTGGCGGGTCGATCCCGGTGAAGTCATCGCCATGATCCGGGGAACATCGAAAAGCGGTTTCGGCAAACTCATCAGCGGCACCCTCGATCCGGACAAAATGGATTACCTGATGCGTGATGCGCACCACTGCAACATTCCGTACGGAAGCATCGACATCGAGCGGCTGATCGAATCGTTTGTGCCCGATCCGGAGCGAAAGCGCTTTGCCATAACGGAAAAAGGCATAGCGCCTCTTGAAAGCCTGCTTTTTGCCAAATACATGATGATGCGCAATGTGTACTGGCACCACACCGGCAGAGCCCTTTCAGCAATGCTTCGCCGCACGCTCCAGGCCATTGTCGACAGCAGCCTGCTTGCGGAGGAGCAACTTCGCTCACTCTTTTACGACAATGCCGACGACAGGGTGCTGTTCGAGCTGAAAGCCCTGCTGCCCGGGCGGCATTGCGCAGCATCCGGCCTGCTCGATGATATCCTGCAACGGAAGGTTTACAAGCGCGCGCTCACCATCCAGCCCTATACGGAAAACGGAGCTGATACCCGCTGGTTTTCGTATGCGTCCGACCCGGCGCTCTGCCGAAAAAAAGAGCTGGAAATCTGCCGTTTTCTTGCTGAACGTTACCATATGGACCTCAGCGGCATCGAAGTGCTGATCGATGCGCCTTCAGGAAAGGATATCTTCGATTACAACGATCTGCGGGAACTGCGGGTCTTCCCTACCAGGTCGGAGCACCTGCACCACTCGCTGCAGCTTTCTTGCGGGTACTGCAGGTTCGACGATTTCGGGCAATCGGTGTTCCTCTCGGACTTCATTCTGGCATTCGAGCGCTACACGAAAAAATTCAGGCTGCTGTGCCGGGAGGACCTTGGCTTTTCCATTGCGGAATCGATGGATGAGATCATGGAGATTCTTCGGTCATGAAATTTTAAAATGATATTTTTGTTACTTATAGAAGAATACGGTCACTCTGGCACCACAATCAAACCCGATCAGATCATGGAACAGCAACAGCCTGACAAATTCTACAAGGGACTTTTCTTCGGTGCTGCACTCGGCGCGGCTGCAGGAACCATTATGGGGCTGCTTTTCGCTCCGCACAAAGGCACGGAAACACAGCGAATCATTTCAGGAAAAGTGAAGCACGCGATCGACAAGGCATCGGACTACTACGAGAGCAGCGAGCATGACAGCGCTTACAGCAATGAGGCGAAACGGCGCTCCCAGGAAATTATCGACACCGCGCGTGATGAAGCAAAAAAAATCCTGAACGAAGCAAACAATATCATCAGGGAAATCAAGGGCCAGGCCAAACCAGAAAACGCCTGAGCATGCTGACCTGCCGAACCAACGGCATAGCGCCGGCAGAACGAGGCGGCCAGGCCGTTCTGTTGCTCCACGCCTTTCCCGTTTCATCAGAAATGTGGCAACAGCAGCTTGAAGCGCTCGAGAAAGCCTCCATTCCAGCAATAGCTCCCAATGCCTACGGCATAGAAGGTTCGGAGGAAAAAAAGACGTGGACCTTCGAGGAATACGCACGGGAGCTTGCCGTCCTGCTTGACAGCCTCGGATGCAGAAAGGCAACCGTCGCCGGGCTTTCGATGGGCGGCTATCAGGCGTTCGCCTTTTACGGTCTTTTTCCGGAACGAACCGCATCTCTGGTGCTCTGTGATACCCGGGCGGAAGCCGATAAGCCCGAAGCGGCAAAACAGCGCCTGGACTTTATCGAAGCCGTGGAAAAAGAAGGTGCGGGTGCTGCGGTGAAAAGAATGATACCGAACTATTTCACCCCTGAAACCTTCCGGGCAAATCCTTCGCTGGCAAGGCAGGCAGAAGCCATGATCATGAGGCAATCTCCTGCTGCCATCATGTCAGCAATGAAAGCCATCATGAACCGCAGGGACTCGACACCGATGCTTGCGCGCATCGCCTGCCCTGTTCTGGTGATCAATGGTCTTGAAGACAGCCTCACGACAGCGGAAACAGCCCGGAGCATAGCCGGAAGCATCCCGGGGGCCGAACTGGAACTGATAGCTGGAGCCGCGCACCTCTCGAACATGGAACAGCCTGAAAAATTCAACCAGGCCCTGCTCGATCATGTCCGCCGGACAGCCGGCACCTGACTCACGCGATTCCTCCCTCAGGCCTTGAGGCCATCAATGATCTCGAAAAAGTTCGGAAAGGAAACCCCAACCACATCGTGGTCTGAAAGATCGATCTCCTCGCCGGTGACCTGTGCGGCAACGGAAAAGCTCATGGCAATCCGGTGATCGTCGAAACACTCGACTGTTACCGGTCCTGAAGGCCTGGTCCTGCGGCCGAGAACCCTGAAACCGTCAGGATACTGCTCGCAATCGAAACCGAGACGTTCGAGATTGACGACAACGGCATTGATGCGGTCGCTCTCCTTGGTGCGAAGTTCCTCCGCGTTATGCAGCTCGAACTCCCCGAAGGCAAATGCCGAGAGCACCGAGAGCATCGGCAGCTCGTCGATCACTCCCGCAACGACGGTCCTGTCGCTGATGACCAGAGGGTTCATGCCCGGCGAGCTGCGCACGAGAATATCGCCAATCAGCTCTCCACCGACCATCCGGCTGTTCTCGATGGTAATGTCCGCACCGGCACCGGCAAGAACCGGGATGAATTCGACTCTCGTCGGATTCAGGCAGACATCCCTGATCATGATTTCCGATCCCTTGCCGAGAAGGCCGAGTGCGACAAGAAAACATGCCGCCGAAGGATCTGCTGGAATATAAAACTGCCTTGCAGGAATGGTTTTTCTGCCGGAAATGACAATAACCCGATCACCATCGGGCTTTTCGAGGGCATGCAGGCCGAGCATCAGTTCGGTGTGGTCGCGCGAACGTATTGATTCGACGATTCTCGATTCTCCTTCTGCATGCAGCGCGGCAAAGATGACCAGCGATTTGACCTGCGATGATGGCACGGGAAGCCGATATTCAAGGGAATGGAGATCCTTTGTTCCCCTGATGCGAACCGGAGCCGTTCCTGCGGGAGAAAGCTCTATATCCGCCCCCATCATGCGTAACGGATCAGCGACCCTTTTCATGGGACGTTTCATGAGCGAACTGTCACCGACAAGCTCGCTGTCGAATGGCTGGGCGGCAAGAATGCCGGCAAACATCCTCATGGTGCTGCCCGAATTGTTGCACATCAGCGGTTTTTCAGGTGCAGTAAAGCTCCAGAGCCCTCCGGATCTGATGACAACTTTCCTGATACGGCGTCCGTACGCGCCCTGGACCTCATCCTGGGAAACCGCGATCCCGGTATCCCTCAGCACTCCGAGTGTCGACTGGTTATCGTAGCCGGCAGAAAAGTTGGTGATTTCCGTCACGCCTTCAGAAAGCGAAGCAATAAGCGCGGCACGGTGTGATATCGATTTGTCTGGAGGCAGTGACGTTACTTCACCTTTAAAAACGCCCATATGTCTCTGTATTTTCTTCTTCTTGCAAAAAAAAAGCAACTTCTTTCAAGTAAGAAGCTGCTTTTTACACTCACTCATCAAACCGGCAATCAGGAATTGCGCTCTTCATTCGATCGCTGGGCCCGACGCTTGCTTCTCGAACGTTTCAGACGGCTATCCACTGACGGTTTGACAAAGTATGCTTTCTTGCGAAACTCCTTCAACACACCCGCTCTCTCGTACTTCTTCTTGAAGCGTTTGAGCATCTTGTCGATGGATTCGTTATCATTAACCTGCACACTGACCAAAAGTATTCACCCCCTTTGCAAGGATCGGCGTTGCGCTATCAACGCCGTAATTTAAGCTTGATAAGATCCGTCAGGCTTTCGGAACTCTTTTCCTTTCCCGAATTCACCTGAACATTTTCCAGCAGCTGCTTTCTGCCGCTTTTACAAAACTCGACAATGATGACATAGGCACCACTGCCGGTAGCGTGTTTTTCACGAACCACGCCGGCTTCCCCCAGCGCCTGATGGAACAGTGCATCACCCTTGGCATAGATACCATGAGGCGAGTATACCTGGCACTCGTCAGGATTAAGCTCATCGGGGTTCAGTTCCCTGTCTATCTGAATCTGCCACTCCTTGAGCAGGTGCACCTGATTGCATATGGAGCAGCGTATCCAGTACTGGTTCTCCGCCGCTGGCGGCACCTCTTCAACCTGGTTCTTCGCCTCTTTCGATTTCTTCGAAGGAGTGCCAGCAATCAAGTCATCAATTTTGGGCTTGTCACTTGGAATCCATTCACCGACAAAAACCTTGTCAGTTACCTGCCCGCACCCTTCGCAATAGCCGGACTTTATTTTTCCTTCCAAAATAAACTGCCTTTTTCTGGACTCTACCTTCATATGTCGTTGCTGATTGATCGTGCCCCTGTCAGCTGAACAGACATCCCGCTGGCAACCTGAAGCACCTACGTCTCGCGAAGCAGACCTTTTGAACACCTGAAACCCGCCGAAAAAAAGACACAGAATACGGGCACTTCAGGACTGCTTAGATAAGGAAATCTCAAAAAAAAAACAACCGGATAATTTCACAGACACAAAAAACGCTGAAAAAGCACATCTTTCTCCTACATCCAGACGCCTGTCTCCCGACTCCTCATTTGTGGGTGAGTGCATCGATGAGGTCGGATTTCGTAAGCAATTGGAGCCGGCCGTCGGAAAGACCTATCAGAACACCTGACACACTTTGCTGCAGCTTGCCGGACAGTTCGGAAATGGTCGCGTCGGGCAGGCAGACCGGAAAGGGCTGCTCCATGAAGCCCACGACCTTCGAGTTCATCGCCTCGTCGTTCTCGATAAGAATGGAAAGAATCTTGTTCTCGCTGATACTGCCGATCGGTGTACCATATGAGACAATAGGCAACTGCGACACGTCGTTCTGCTTCATCATTTCAAAAACCTCGGCAAGCGTGGCTTCAGGACTGGCAAAAATCAGGTCCCTGCGCACCTTAAGCTGCAGAATGTCTTCAGCGGTAATCTGTTCCAGTGCGGTTTTCGCTTTCCGGTAGTACCCCTTCTGCTTCATCCAGGCATCATTGAACATCTTGCTGAGATAGTACCCGCCAAAATCGCTCATTACTGCCACAACACAGTCACCCTCTCCGTATGAAGAAGATGAACGAAGCGCTGCAGCCATGACTGCACCCGATGCACCACCTGCAAAAACTGCTTCTGCCCGAAGCAGTTCACGTCCGCAGTTGAATGCCTCATCGTCGCCGACCTGAACGATATCGTCAATAACCGAAGGGTCCCAGAAACCCGAAGGCTGCAGCGCACCGAGCTCTTCAAGTTCATATGGCGAGAAAAGACCCGGCACGCCTTTACCGAACAGGCTCTGGTATACCGATCCTTCAGCCTCGACACCAATGATCTTCACCGAAGGTTTCTGCGCTTTCAGAAAATGCCCGATGCCGCCTATCATCGCGCCGGAAATCACCGGAACAAAAACATGCGTCACACGACCCTCGGTCTGGCGAAAAATCTCCTGTCCGGTACCACGACCATAGACATCCCTGCTTGCAGGATTTTCATACATGTTGGCAAAAAAAGCGTTCGGTATGTTCCTGACAAGACTTTCAGCAACCTTCACGCAGCTTCGAGGTTCTCCGGGAAGTGCATCTGATGGGGTTATCACCATCTCCGCGCCAAGAGCCCTGAGCACATCCTGCTTTTCATGCGATATTTTATCGGGAGCGGCAAGAAGCAGTTTGTAGCCACGGCTCACTCCGGCCATCGCCAGCGCGATGCCGCTGTTTCCATACGTCCAGTCCACAAGGGTCATACCGGGATGGATGAAGCTGCGATCTTCCGCGTCCCTGATGACTGCCGATGCCGCACGGTAGTAATGCGAGCAGGCCGGGTTCATATACTCCAGTTTGGCCATCACCGCAGGCTTGAACTGGCGGGCCATCTGCCCGATCTGCACAAGAGGTGTCTCGGCAGAAATCCCGAAAACATCGTGGTTCGACATGGTCATGGTGTTGACAGGTTATATACCGCTGCGTGAACGGCACGGTTGTTTCCGGATAAGATATACATTAATTGATGAATCCGCGATAGACAGATATGCGCGGCTCGATGCTGGCAGCCGTTCTTGCAGCGCGTGAACATCGGGTTTGATAATCACCGGCAAAAAATCTTTATTAGTGAACGTTTCAATGAACGGACCGTGTCCGGAAAAATCAACAAGAGACTGCCAGCAAATGACCTGTTCAGTTCACCCGCCCATGGCGGAAGCCCGTATTGCGTTATCGCATCTCGATGCGAATATCCGCAATATCAGGCAATGGACAGGCAAAAACAGACGTATCATGGGCATTGTCAAAGCCAATGCCTATGGACACGGCGCTGACAGGATCGCGGGAACGCTTGAAAAGGCCGGGGTCGATGATTTCGGAGTCGCAAACATCGATGAGGCTGTTGCGCTGAGAAACGGAGGCGCAATAAAACCTTCGGCATCCATTCTGGCATTCTCCTCACCCCTTGTCACACAGATCGAAGGGTACCTGCGATACGGTATCGACATGACCATCTGCGACTTCGACATACTCCGCGCTGCAGAGGAAAGGGCCGCCGCTTGCCAGAAAAAGCTCTCCATTCACGTGAAAATCGATACCGGTATGGGACGGCTCGGCATCCTTCCTGCTGAAGCAATGGAGCTTTTGCGGAAGATCGACCGCTCCACGCACCTTGAACTGAAAGGCATCTATACCCATTTTGCCGAAGGATCGAACCCCGACGGATATACGGCACTGCAACTCGGCCGGTTCAGGGAACTGGTCTCGGCCTACGAGGCGGAAAGTGGCCATACGGTATGCAAACATGCGGCCAGCAGCGGAGCGATACTCTGCCGGAAAGACTCCTGGTTCGACATGGTGCGACCGGGCATCCTGCTTTACGGCTATCTGCCGGACCCATCAATGGCCGTTCCCTTCAAGGTAACCCCCGTCATGCAGGTCGAAGCCAAAGTCATCTTCATCAAGCATGTCAGTGGGGGAACAGCGGTAAGTTACAACCGCACATGGATCGCCCCCGGGCCCAGGAAAATCGCCACCATCGCCGCAGGGTATGCCGATGGCTATCCGAGAGCCCTGTCGAACCGTGCTCAGGTTCGTATCAACGGAAAATCCTTCCCGCAGGTCGGCACCGTCACCATGGACCAGATCATGGTCGATCTTGGTGATAATTATGATGTAAAAACCGGCGATAACGCTATATTATTCGGATGGGAAGGCCCTTCGGCCGACGACATAGCAAGCAGTACCGGTAGTATCAGCTATGAGGTTCTCTGTTCGGTATCGGGCAGAGTTAAACGTGTTTCTGTCTGAAACATCAACGGTTCTCCGGATCCATGAACCCCCTTGACAGGCTTGCTGTCAGGCTGAGCCTGACCAGAGCCGAAATATCGGTTCTATCCATTCTTACAGCATTTCTCGTGCTTGGCGGTGTTGTCAGCAATTTCCGCTCGGTCCGCGACGCTGATGCCATTGTGAAACAAAGGGAGCTTGAGCAGTTTTCCGACAAGGAGACGGACAGCCTGCTTGCAGCGGTCTCCGCCGGCTCCAAGGGAACCGTAACGGCACAGGAAGCGTTGGAAAAACCGTACGAAACGCGCTATTCCAAGGATTCATATAAGGAGCAATCCACCCGAAAACACAAAAAACGTGAAGGCCGTTCTGAAAACAAGGTCTTCAGCGGAACCATTTCCTTCAACAGGGCAACCGAAAGGCAACTGCAGCAGATTCCCGGTGTAGGACCGGTGATGGCAAAGCGGCTCGTTGCGTTCAGGGCTTCGAAAGGCGGCCGTGTCGAACGGCACGAAGAACTGCTGGAAGTGAAAGGAATCGGAGAAAAAAAACTGGAAATCCTCAAAAAGCATCTGACGCTTGAGTAAATGAGTAAAAGTCTGTTGGCCTGTGCAATCAGCGGTTCCGAAAGTGCTTTGGTGCGGATAAAAACTTCCGGAAGCGGCAGATACATCATCACTGCATGCAGAACGGTTCCGGTCGGCAGCAGCGATCTTGCGGGCAGGAAACAGCCACATACCGTCAGGAAACTGCTGTCCCTTGCTGATGAATGGAGAGGAGAAACACTTGCGCTCTGTGTCTGCCCGGATGCTTATTTTCCTCTCAACGCATACTTCCCTGGCAGTTTACGGCAGGATGCCCGCAGGGATTACTGCCGTATCGAGGCTACCCATTTTCTGGAACGGCCGGATGATTACCTGTACGATCATGTTCCCTATACGGAAAACACCGGTGACCCTGTTGAAAAGCATCTCGTGCTGTTCTACCGCGCCGAACCGTTCAAGGCGCTTGCGGAAAGCTTCGCCAGCCAGCATCCCCTTCTTTTCTGCGGCTCTCCGCTGCAGCCGGAAGTGTACCGGTCCCGAATCACTGGTGGAAAAGCTGCGTTTCTTGACCTCGGCAGATGCCATATCTCACTCACTGTCGCAGAAAACGGGCGACTTGCATTTTTCAGCTGCCACAGGATAAAGGACAGGCAAGAGGCGGAATATTTCGCAATCCATGAACTGAAAAGCCACCCGGACTGCCGTGAACACGATGTCCATGCATCAGGAGAAATGGCGGACAGGAAAATGATTCGCCTGCTCGAAAAAGAAACCTCATGCAGGGTGGTTCCTCCGGATATTCCCCGGGGCGTGGAGTTTTCAGGGCGAAACACCTCGGCCTTCCGTTCATCGGCAGTGGCAAAAGCCGTCACAACGGCACTGATGGCTATCGGTATCTGACATGTGCAACTGCAGTCGTAACCCTCAAGGGCGTCATCCGCTGAATACCGCGCATGAGGGGTAACTCAGGACCTGCGGGAAATGACAACCTCTGCAATCTGGACGGCATTCGTGGCGGCACCTTTTCTCAGGTTGTCCGCTACAATCCACATGTTCAGGGTTTTCGGATTCCAGTAATCCCGGCGAATCCTGCCGGCAAACACCTCATCCCGTTCATATGATGTAAGCGGCATAGGGTAGATGCGGGCCGAGGGATCATCCTGCAGAATGACGCCTGGCGCAGCGGCAAGGATGGAACGCACCTCGTCGATGTCAAACTCCTCCCCGAACTCGATATTCAGCGATTCGCCGTGACCGCCGTAAACCGGAATACGCACGGTTGTCGGCGAGACGGCAATGGTATCATCCGCCATGATCTTGCGGGTTTCGTTCACCATCTTCATCTCTTCCTTGGTATATCCGTTCTCGGTGAATACGTCTATCTGCGGCACGGCATTGAAGGCAATCTGATGAAAGTGCGTGAACTGCTCCGGTACCTCTCCGGCAAGCTCGCTTTCAAGCGCATCCCGGCCAGCCTTTCCCTTTCCGGTTACAGACTGGTAGGTCGAAACCACCACCCGGCGCACCTGGTAACGGTCATGCAGCGGCTTCAGCACAACCACCATCTGGATGGTCGAACAGTTGGGATTGGCGATAATGCTTTCCGGTGTTCCGTCAGCCCTGAATATGGTGCCGGGATTCACTTCCGGCACGACCAGCGGAACGTCCGGCTCCATACGGAAAGCCGATGAATTATCGATGACGACGGCTCCGGCTGCAGCAGCAACGGGAGCCCACTCCCTGCTGGCCGATGCGCCTGCAGAAAACAGAGCGATATCGACATTGCGGAAAATCTCTTCCGAAGGAACGGCGGTAACGAACTCGCGCCCCTTGAAACGCACAATCTGACCCGCGCTTCTCGGCGAAGCAAGCGGCACCAGTTCACTGACGGGAAAATCCCTCTCCTCGAGGACTTGGATCATCGTGCGGCCGACAAGCCCGGTGGCGCCAAGCACCGCTACGCGGTAGCGGGAATCTGAACTGCTCATACGTGAATAGAAAGGTTCTTTAGTAATTCAAAACAAGTTTTTCTGAATGGTCGTTGAGATACTCGGCATACTCCATGATCCGGCCATCCTTCACATATCCTTCACACTCTGCCTCATAGGCAAGGAGAATTCCGGTCGCCGTCTCCCAGCTCTGCTCGAGCACAAGCCTGTTGCGAACAAGGGAGACCTTCGGCAACCCTTTCAGGTAGGTTGCGTAGTGACGGCGCATCTCGAGGGTGCCATACTTTTCACCCTTGTACTCGACAGAAAGCCGCAGATGGTCTATGGCTGCATGGATTCTCTCCCTGAAACCCACTGAAAGAGGAGGTGTCCCTGTTTTCAGCAAATGCTTCGTCTGACTGAAAATGAACGGATTGCCTATGGAACCCCTGCCTATCATGATGCCGTCCGCACCGGTCTGGCGAAACATCTCCACGGCATCTTCCGGCGACCAGATGTCGCCGTTGGCGATCACCGGAATCGACGCATGCCGTTTCGCCTCGGCGATCCAGCCCCAGTCCGCCCTCCCCTTGTACATGTCGCTCCGGGTACGTCCATGAATGGCGATAGCCTGGATACCGGCATCTTCGAGCCGGCGCAGCACCTCGATAATATTGATGGAATCATGGTCCCAGCCGATCCGTGTCTTTGCTGTGACGGGAATGCCGACGCGCCTGACAACAGCCTCGGCAATAAGCTGCATCTTTTCAGGGTCCCTGAGGAGTGCCGCACCAGCCCCCTTCCCGGCAACCTTCTTGGTGGGACAGCCGAAATTGATGTCCAGAAAATCAGGGCTGTAGGTTTCGGCAACTGCTGCTGCCTCGATCATCGATTCGACGGTACTGCCGAAGATCTGTACGGCAACAGGTCGCTCGACGGCGTCTACCCGGAGCTTGCGCATGGTCTTTTCAACTCTCCGGCGCAACGCTTCGGCGCTGATAAATTCCGTATAGACGATATCCGCCCCCCAGCGTTTGCAGAGCTGGCGGAAAGCACGATCCGTCACGTCTTCCATCGGAGCGAGAATGACAGGCCTGTCTATGTCTATCGAACCGATCCTCATCGTCAGCCGTTGATGATTTCCGCTGTCCCGGTCATCAGTTCGCGCACCTGAACATAAATCTGCTGATACAGCGAATGGTCCTCTCGAAGGGCCTTCTTCACCGCTTCGCGTCCCTGGCCCAGCTTGTCCTGGCCGAAACTGAACCAGGAACCCGACTTTTTCACGACACCGAACTCCACAGCAAGATCGATCAGCTCGCCAAGCACTGAAATACCCTCCCCGTAGAGGATATCGAACTCAGCGCTCTTGAATGGTGGGGCAACCTTGTTCTTTACCACCTTGACCTTGGTGCGGTTCCCGATGATCTCGTCACCGTCCTTGATCTGTGCAATCTTGCGGATATCCAGACGCACGGACGAATAGAACTTGAGGGCCTTTCCGCCGGTTGTGGTTTCCGGCGAACCGTACATCACCCCGATCTTGTCGCGAAGCTGGTTGATGAAAATGCAGACTGCACTCGACTTGGAAATCGCACCGGTCAGCTTGCGGAGAGCCTGGCTCATGAGACGCGCCTGGAGGCCCACCACGCTGTCACCCATCTCTCCTTCCAGTTCAGCCTGCGGCACAAGCGCGGCAACGGAATCCACGACAACAACATCGACGGCACCGCTGCGCACCAGCGTCTCGACAATGCTCAGCGCCTGCTCGCCTGATTCAGGCTGGCTGATAAGCAGCGCATTGATATCCACGCCAAGCTTGCGGGCATAGACCGGATCGAAAGCATGCTCCGCATCGACAATGGCAGCGATCCCGCCCTCTTTCTGCGCCTCGGCAATCACGTGCAATGCAAGCGTGGTCTTGCCGGACGATTCCGGACCGTAGATTTCCGTCACCCTGCCCCGTGGGAGCCCGCCAACACCAAGAGCGAAATCAAGTGTCATCGAGCCGGTCGGAATGGCCTGGATCTGCAGCACCGCTGAGCCGTCTCCCATGCGCATGATGGTGCCTTTTCCGAACTGTTTCTCAAGGGCGTCGACCGCAAGATTGAGTTGTTTGAGCTTTGCGGGATCAATCCCGTCAGATGCGAGTTCCCTGTTCATGGTATCCATAGTCTCATAAAATTTAGTAAATGAAACAGTACTGCCGCGCTCAAACCACCGCGCTCCCGAGAGTGTCTTCAAGGGAGCGGTAGGTCATTCCCAGCTCCCTGACCGAACGACCGTTACTGTACACAAGCTTTTCCGAGGCCATCCTGCTGCTTTCGATGCTGACGAAAGTCGGCCGGTCGAGCAGGAGCGACCAGAGCTCTCCGCCGATTCCGGCAACCAGCAGTGCCGAAGGTGGCAGCAGGCGGAACTGCCGGATGGAACTGCCCGGAAGCCGGGACAGCGCTTCGAACAGTTCGGCGAATGTCCGGTTATGGCCGACAATGATATACCGCAGCCCCGAATGTCCTTTCAGCCATGCCTCCACATGAGCCGCAGCCACATCGCGAACATCAACGAAACCCGTACTGCCCGTCGGGCAAAAAGAAATCCTGCCCCGGTAGATCATCCGGAGCACCTCGTTCGATGAGCTCAGCGAGGCCTTGTTCCCCGGATCGACGCCAATCACCACTCCCGGGTTCACAAGCACGGTATCGAGCCCTTCAGCCACGCCGCGAAGCGCCTCAAGCTCGGCAAGATGTTTCGCCTCCATATAACCGTTCCTGTGCTGCCACTCCTTGAAGGATACCGACTCCGTAACCGGAGATCCGTCATCGGAACTGCCCACCGCAGCGATCGAACTGGTCATGACCAGACGGCGCACTCCGTGAGCAAGACAGGCATTAACGACGTTTCTCGTTCCTACAACGTTGACATCGTAGAGCCGGTTCCGGAATCGCTTGGTATACGAAATGAGCCCCGCACAGTGAAACACGGTATCGACCCCGGCAAAAGCCTCCGACATTGCAGGGACATCGAGCAGGTCGGCCCTGAGAATGTCAACCGGAAAACCGGAAAGAAACGAACACTCCGAAGAGTTCCTGGCCAGGACTTTCAACGAGATGGTGTCACCAAAGCGCTCGAGCAGTTCCAGAACCACCTGTGAACCGATATACCCGGTTGCTCCGGTAACAAGTATGGATGTCGTGACCATTCAGAATGAACCGTATCTTATCAGGCAGGCCGGAAAACATCCTGTCCCGCCTATTCTCTGTATCGTTATCATGCAACGATATCAAAGAGTTGTCTATTCATAAAAATACGAATTAAAACTACATTGCGCTTAATTCCAACCATCACCGTTATAAATTTTTCGCCGTATGGCTGAAACGTATCAGGCCCCCACATCTGGATTTTCCGATGAAGGCATTGAAAGCAGCACGCTTGGAAACGGCCTTCTTGTGGTAACCGATCACGTTCCCTGGGTAGAGAGTGTCACTCTGGGAATCCATATCGGCGCCGGATCACGCGACGACCCGGACAAGAAAGCCGGTCTTGCCCATTTTCTTGAACACGCGCTCTTCAAGGGCACGAAACACCGTGATTACATTGAAATAGCAGGCGGTGTAGAACGCAACGGCGGTTACCTCGATGCCTACACCACCAAAGAACAGACCTGTATTTACCTGTGTTGCCTGGGGCGTTTCACGGAACCATCCCTTGACCTGCTGGCCGATCTTGTCTGTAATCCGCTGTTTCCCGAGGAGGAGCTTGAAAAGGAAAAAGAGGTTGTTCTGGAAGAGATCAGCAGTGTGAACGACACGCCCGAAGAGCTGGTGTTCGAGGATTTCGACCGGTATCTTTTCGGAAAACACCCCCTGGGACGCCCAATACTCGGAACGGAAGAGAGCGTCGGAAACTTTTCCGGTTCCGATCTCGGTGCGTTCATGACCGGGCTCTACCAGCCTGAAAACATGTTTCTCACGGCAACCGGCAACATCCGGCACGGCGATCTCCTGAAACTTGCAGAGCGTTGTTTCTCGACGCTTGTTCCAGGCAACGGAAAAGCCCGGCAACGAAACCCTTTCCAGACGGAGCGGCACAGACCGTTCAACCGCAGCATCAAAAAACGGATACACCAGGCCCAGATCGTGCTCGGAACCGCAATTGCGCGAAACGACCATTCGTTTTACAGCCTCATGGTGCTCAATACCTTGCTCGGCAACGGCATGAGCTCGCTGCTGAACCTCGAACTGCGTGAAAAACTTGCACTCGCCTACAGCACCTATTCTTCGGTTGCATTCTTCGACGAGCTGACAGTCATGAACGTCTATGCCGGCACCGATGGCAACAAGACCAGCCAGGCACTCGATGTGCTCGGTGCCGTACTGAAAAGCCGTGAGCTTTTCGCACCGCAGGAAGAAGAGCTGCTTGTCGCAAAATCGAAACTGCTCGGATCGCTTTTCATGGGCACCGAGAAAATGACGCGCCGCATGTCGCACCTGGCAACGGACCTTTCCTATTTCGGAAGGCATGTGCCGCTTGCGGAAAAAACCGCTGCCATAGAAGCCGTAAGCGTGGATGATATCTCCGCAGCTGCCCGGATGCTGCTGCAGGAGGCTCCGCTCTCGACACTGGTGTACAAACCATCCCGACAGTGAGAGGAAAAGGGTGCCTGTTTTAATTGCGATGATTGTTTTGTATCTTATGAACTTTTATTTTTGACCATCATACTCATCAACAAACCGAGAAAGCCTTGCAAAAGAACATTACGAAAATCAGTGATACCGAACAGGAACTGGAAATAATCCTTTCCGCGGAAGAATTCGGAACGAAATACGATCAGGAACTTGAGGAAGCGAAGAGAACGGTACAGATCAAGGGATTCAGGAAAGGCCATGTTCCGGCAGGAATGCTCAAGAAGCTTGTCGGCCCTGCAATCGAGGCATCGATTGCAGAAAAAATGGCATCGAAACACTTTGCCGCCATCGCCGACGAAGAAAACATCAAGCCTGCCAGCCGCGCCTCCATCGAGAGCTTCAGCTTCGAGGACGGACAGCTCAGAATAAAACTCTCCTACGAAATCCATCCGGAATTCGAGCTGAAAAGCTTTGAAGACTACCGTTTCACTCAGCCGCGCTACACGATCACCGACGAAGATGTCCAGAGGGAAATCAATTTCATCCTCAAAGGCCATGGAACACTGGTGAGTATCGACCAGGAAGCAGCCGAAACCGATACCGTCATCGGCGATGTCGTAAAGCTGAACGGAGAAGACGAAGTTGAAGATGGCTCCACCATGGAAAACCATCATTTCAATCTCGAATACCTTCCCGAGGAGAACCCGTTCCGCAAGGCGCTCATCAGCAAAAAAACCGGCGAGGTTGCCGAGGTCACAACGGAATCCAAAGAGGAGGAAACGCCCGCCCAGCGTTACCGCATCACCATCAAGGAGATCAAGCGCCTCGAGCTCCCGGAACTCACCGACGATCTGGTCAAGGAGATCACCGGCCAGAGGTTCGAGAATGCAACGGACTTCACCGGCGACGTGCGCCTCCAGCTCGAGCAGCATTTCACCTTGAAAGCGGAAGATGAACTGCTCGAATCCATTTCGGCAAAACTTATCGAGGAAAACCCGGTCCCTGCTCCGAAAGCCATGGTTGCATCCTTCTCCAACATGCTGGTCGAGAATGCCAAACGGCAGATGGGCGGCAATTTCCCGAAAGGATTCGACGTCAGCCAGTTTGCCCTCGCCATGGCGCCCAATGCCGAAAAGCACGCTCGCTGGCTCCTGATCAGCCAGAAAATCGCAGAGATGAACAACCTTGCGGTAACCGATGATGACATCAAGTCCTTTGCTGAAAAGGAAGCAGACAAGAATCCCTCGGTAGACCGCGAACAGGTCCTGAGCACCTATATGTCTACCGAATTCAGGGACTACATCACTGATACCATCCTCAAGGACAAGGTGTACGACATCATCAGAAGCCAGGTGACCATCGTCGAGGAATCCAAACCGATCCCGGTGCACAAGGGCTGAGGATTGGCAGAAGTTACCATCAAAAAAGCGGAGGCGATACCTCCGCTTTTTTTGTTTGCACCAAAGAGACCGAAACAACAGCCGCCTATCTTCCGGCTCCTGGCTCCCGGCTCCTGACTCCCGGCTCCTGACTCCCGGCTCCCGACTCCCGGCTCCAGACTCCCGGCTCCCGACTCCCGGCTCCCGACTCCCGGCTCCCGACTCCCGGCTCCTGACTGATAATCGCCATTGCAACCGCAGCGTGCCGGTCATGTGAAATCGACACCTTGACCCGGCCTGAAAGATGCGCGAGCCCGGTCCCCGTAACGCGAACAACCGGTTTGCCCTGGCTGTCGTTGAGGATCTCGAAGCTTTTCCAGTGCACGTCGCCTGAGATTCCTGTCCCCAGCGCTTTTACCAGCGCCTCTTTCGCAGCGAATCTTCCTGCGATGGATGGCACGGGATCCTTTTTCTTCAAACAGTAGCCGATCTCGTCCTCGCTCATGAACCTCCTGAGAAATGCCTCGCCATAGCGGATCCATGCTTGCCCGATCCGTTCGATTTCCACAATGTCGATGCCGATCTCCATGTCCGTTCACGAAAACACGATCGTCATGGAAAGATCGAGCGCCGTAACGCTGTGCGTGAGTTCACCGACGGAAATGTAGTCGACTCCGGTTTCTGCAATATCCGAAACATTGTGCAGACCCACATTTCCGGATGCCTCCAGCTTCACCTGAGGTGCTTCCCTTCGGGCAAAGGCAACTGCATCTGCAAGCTGTCCGACGGAAAAATTA
>Ga0233420_10000248_pt1 | contig 24253 bp, 21 predicted proteins | sample Watercolumn_Mata_4_FD_183009 | JGI IMG/M metagenome (GOLD analysis project Ga0233420, IMG submission 183009) | Freshwater microbial communities from Lake Matano, South Sulawesi, Indonesia - Watercolumn_Matano_2014_102_MG | ecosystem: Environmental > Aquatic > Freshwater > Lake | place...
GTATTATTGAAGCGAGGCCTTTTTACGTTTCGAAAGTAACTGATTTTGTTTTTGATTACATTGTCGAAGCAAATGATTATGTAGAAATGATTTTATCGGCAGATAAAAATGCTTCTGCAAAATCAAATGGAAAATATGATAGGGAATATTACCGTATGCTTTGGTTCAAAACAAAATATATTACACTTAATGAAATCAATTCTGCAGCGTTGTGTCTTTCGTCTTTAATTTGTTCTGCATGGGTTGATGCGGGTAAACCAAATTTGGAAAATTAGTGTACGAAGGTAAAAAATTTGTAACTGTATTCGGCAGTTCAATACCCAAAAGCGGTGAAATAGAATATGAAACTGCATTTCAGCTTGGTAAAAAATTAGCTGAAAGTAATTTAAATGTTTGCAACGGCGGCTTTCAAGGAATAATGGATGCAGTGTCAAAAGGGGCAAAAGAAAATGGTGCCGAAGCAATTGGAATTACATTAGATATTTATAATGCAAAACCGAGTCTAAATCTCACTCAACATATTTCTACTCATACACTATTCCATCGACTTGAAAAATTAATTTCGATTGGTGATGCTTTTATTGTTCTTCAAGGCGGTACAGGTACTTTGCTTGAGCTTTCACTTGTGTGGGAATTAATTAATAAAGGAATGATTGAAGAAAAACCTTTTGCATGTCACGGTTTAATGTGGAAAAAAATGGTTAGACTGATGGAAGATCAAATTGCAATAGAAAATAGAAAGAGCGGACTGATTAAATGTTTTGATGAAATAGATGATTGTGCGGATTATATTATTTCACGCCTTAAGTAGGATAATTATATAAATTCCCGGATGAATTAAAAAAGCCCTTTTCATCTGCTCCGCTTTGCTTAGCAAAAGCGAAACTATGCGAGTCGGGAAGGGTTGGGATGGGCTTTTATTTGCAGCTGAGCCTTTTCGTAAACCATTTGCACCGTCAAATTCTTAATGCATTTAAATTTTAAATCCTTTCGAGAACATGTTAACGGTTTTGGTGAATAATAGAAACAAGGCGAGCATTCAAGATTTAATGATGATATACTATAAATAGTCTTCCACGGAAAGATATAATTTTTATTTGTCGGTCCAAGAATAACAATTACATTTAATTTTAGTGCAGCGGCAATGTGCATAAGACTCGAATCGTTTGTGATAAACAAGTTGCAGCGTTTCATTACTGCCGCGGTATTTGTTAAACTAAAAGTTTCAACCGAATAAACATTTCCGGTATCCATTTTTGCTATAATTATATCTTTCAATGATTCTTCTTCACCGCCGCCGAAGATTAAAATCTTTGCTTTGTGTTCAGAAATAAGTTTTTTTCCGAGTTCAGCAAATTTAGCCGGTTCCCATCTTCGCTTATCATGGTTTTTCATGCTTGAACAGCCGGGATGAAATCCGATTACAAGATTATTATCGTCAATTTCTTTTTCATCCAAAAACTTTTTAGCAAAATCAAAATCATCTGCCCGTAAGTTTAACTGCATTGATGAAATTTTTTTAGAAGGGAACTTTGTTAGTTTTTCACAAAGTAAAATATTTTCTTCAACGTTATGAAGTTTATCGTTTTCTTTTATCCGAATGTTGTTCAAAAAACCCAGATTAAAAAAATCCTTGCGTAAATATTTTATTGCTAACCGGTATTTTGCGCCAATCAGCCAGCTAATTAAATTGTATTCTTTCCTGTTGGAAGGATAAACATTAATTGTAACGTCATACTTTTTTCGAAGTTTTAAAACATAAGCTATTGAGCTGAGTTTGGAGCTGTTGAGAAAATCAAAGTATCTAATTTTAGAAATATGCGGCAGCTTTTCGAAAATATCTTTGACGCCATTATACATTACAAGAACATCTATATCGGCAGAAGGAATTTCTTCGTTAAGTTTTTCGAGCGATGGAGTAAACATCAATGCATCGCCAATTCCGGATAGAGCTATTACTAAAATGTTCAAGTGATAATCTTGGGGTTAATTATTTTGTTATCCTTAAAACCAGCATCACTTATTATCAAGCTGCTTGGGAAGAATTTCCGGTGCACTCATGCCGGCTTTTTTTCGAAACTCGTTTAACAAATTTTTTACTCCGTCATCATTAGGAATAAAATTCTGAAGCTGAACTAAAGTGCCAACAGCCTCTTTGTACATCTGAAGATTATCATAATGTGTAAGAAGTATATCATACGGATTGTACCAGCTTGCATAATCCCGTGGATTTTTTTCTAACTGTTCTTTTGCACCAAGAATAACTTCCTTTGCATAAGTTTCATATAAATTAAATTCACCGGCATTAAAAAGAATTTTTGCAACATCATGTTTAATTCTGTAATCCATTGCAATAACACTACGAGGCATTTTCTTTTCCATTTCTACCAATGCCGATACTGTTTTGTCTTTGTTCTTTTCTTTATAGTAGTAATGCAATGCTAAACGGATAAAAGAATTACGATAGTTCTGAACAAGTCTTTCATGGTTTTCATCAAAGAAAATTGATTTATCATTCAAACCGCGGAATTTGAATCCGGGCTTATAAGTTAAACTTGGCAAAGACGGTTCATCAAATAATTGTTTTCTTAAGATTGGTTCGTTTATAAAATCAATTTGCGGAATTTCATTTTTCTTTGGTACAAGCCGCAATGCCATTCCTTCCATTGCAAGATAATCGTCTAAACTTAGTTTACTATCTTCAGCGCAGGTTACTGCAATATAAACCGGGCGTTTCCATTTTGACTGCATGATAATATCAAGGGTAACAATATCTTGAACACGTACAACACCAACTTCACCAAATTTGGTCGGCGGTTTCATTGTCCATTTAAGTTTTCCATCTTTTACTATTGCGCTGTCTTTAACATTCCATTCTTTAATTACATCGGGCGGAACATCAATGAATAATTCTGTGGGGTCCCATCTTTCCGGCGCAAGCTGATCAATTTGTTCATCACTAAAACTAATATCTACTTTTGGAGCTCCAAATGGTGTTGTATTTTTTAACTGCTTTATATACCAGTTTGTGTTTAGCAGGCTAAGATTTGCAATTCTTACATCACGTCTAACGCCTTCAACATTTTGCAGATACCATAAAGGAAAAGTGTCGTTATCGCCGTTTGTAAATAGAACTGCATTTGGAGCTACGCTTTGAAGTAAATTGTATGCATAATCCCAAGGAACATAATTTCTTGTCCGGTTGTGTTCAAACCAATTTGCCTTTAACATGTTGATTGGAATTAAAATTATTCCTAACAATAATGTCAATGCAATTAGAGGTTTTATTAATTTTTTATTTCGGAATTTTTCGGATAAAATTTCTATGATTCCATTCATTCCAAGAGCAATCCAAAAAGAGAAGACAAAGAAAGCGCCAACGTAAAAATAATCGCGCTCGCGTGGTTGTGGTTCCTGTTGATTTTGATAAAATGCAGTTAGATAACCGAGAAAGATAAACATAACAATATATGTTGATGCTGTTTTCCAATCCTTTCTGAATAGAAAATAAATTCCGAATAATCCGATTAAAAATGGGATGCCGTATAAATCTTTCCAATCAATTCCGGAATCTTGATAGGTAGATTCCCGTCCAATGTAATTCCAAAATAAATACCGATTGAACATATGATTCATTTGATATCGCCATAAGAAGTCGAGGTCGCTGGAATAATCGGTATAAATATTTATTTGATGAGATTCGGAAGAAAATCTGCGTTGAAAGGTTGGAAAATCGCCGTATTGTTCGCGGTTAATGTATGAATCAAGTTCGGTAAATGTTTTAGGACTGTTGAGGTTTATTGGTGTTTCCTGGTTAGCACGAATTATAATCATTGCTACACTGGATGATCCAATAATAGCAAAGAACAAACACTTGAATGCGAGATTCAAGGTTGATTTCCCATTCTTATGTGTCCGGTAAATTGCAAATACAGTTAAAGAAAGTATTGCCGCAGCAACAAAAATACTTGTACTAAAATCATTATTGCCTAAAAGAGTAATTGATTTAGGCAGATATTTAACAAGGCCCGGATAAATTACGATTAAAGATATTCCGCCATAAATAATGGGGATGTAAAAAGAATTTCGCTGGATTATTTTTTTATATAACACCCCCATAAAAATTAAGGATGTAACAACAAGAATCATCAAGAATCGTGAATCAACTTCCGAATATTTTTCCGGCGTTGGCACTGTAGATTCAGTTTGAGCGCTCCACATTATTGCCGCAATAACTAAAATTATTATTGAGTGAATTACAAATATTATTCCGGTTTTCTCAAGAATCTTTTCATCGGTTACATATTTTCTAAAATAAATTGTCATTACAACCGGAACGATTGCAAGTGCAGACATTAAATGCACACCTGTTGAAATGCCAATCAAATAGAAAATAAAGATTATATATTTTTCATTATCCGGTTCATCAGCTTTTTCGTTCCATACGGTCATCAGCCAAATTACAAAAGCAATAAAAAATGTAGATGTTGCGTATACTTCAGATTCAACTGCATTGAACCAAAACGTATCGCTAAATGCCAATGAAAGTGCGCCGATAGAAGCCGGGATGTAAATTAGTAGAGCATCATATAAAGTTTTTGGAGTTTCTTTTTTAAGATTAAGAATGACTTTTACGGCAACCAAATACAAAAACAAAACCGATAATGCACTTGCAAGAACCGAAACCATATTTACACGAAATCCAATATTATCCGCAAAAGGAATCATTGAAAAAACTCTTCCAAGGATTAAAAAGAATGGAGTTCCAGGCGGATGCGGTACTTGCATCAAATAAGCCGATGCGGTGAATTCGCCGCAATCCCAAAAAGAAACTGTCGGCTGCATTGTAGTTAAAAATACCGATAGCGAAATAATAAAAACTGCAAATCCAAAAATTTTGTTGCTTAATTTTAGAATCATTATTGTACCCAAGAATTACGATTTATGAATTATGATTTTCAGAATTTTCTGCCGGTGAATTAAATACATGATCAAAATTTTTTCTTTCCCGGTTCACATGATATTTTTCAAATAAATTTTTTAATCTCTGCATAGAAATTTTATCAAGGTCTTCATCATCTTTGTGTCGTTTAGCCAGCATTTTATAATCATCCATTTCTCTCGGTTCAAATTTTCTTTCGTAACGTTTAAGAATTGAAAAATAATCTTTTTGTTCGCGCGAGCTCATTAAATTTAAATTTCTGTTATCAAATTTTGGTGATGAAATTAATCAAAAAATCATACAATAAAAAACTATATTTGCCCACAGTATTTCAATCATCTAAGAAAGTTTCGATGCAAGTTTACAATTCATTTGAGCCGGTTGTTTCCGTTATAATGCCTACGTATAACCGGGCTTCTTATTTACAAAGGTCAATTGGATCTGTGATAAATCAAACTTTCAAACAGTGGGAATTAATTGTTGTTGACGACGGAAGCAATGATTTTACTTTTGAATATGTGAATAATTTAATTTCAACTAACAACAACATTAGATATTTAAAACATTCAAACAGAAAAACTCCTTTGGCCACAAACGCCGGAATTTTAGCTTCGTGCGGAAAGCTTTTAGCTTTTATTGGAAGCGATGATGAATGGAAACCTCAGCACTTACAACTTCGAATTGATTTTTTTAATTCTAATCCCGAAATAGATTTTGTTCATGGAGGAGTTGAAATTATTGGCGTTCCATTTGTAAAAGATAAGAATGATTTAACTAAAGAAATTCATCTATCCGAATGTATTATTGGCGGAACTTTTTTCGGAAAGAGAGATGTATTTTTTCAAATGAATGGATTTAAGAATCTTGATTACAGCGACGATTCAGATTTTTTTGAACGTGTTAGCGAAAGATATAAAGTGGCTAAAGTTGATTTTCCGACTTATGTTTATTACCGTGATACACCCGATAGTATTTGCAGTACAATTCAGTAAAATTTTATTTGATGGATTGAGATGAATATTTTAATGACATTATCGCAACTTGAAATTACCGGCGCAGAAGTTTTCGCAGCATCCATTGCGGATGAATTGATTAAGCGTGGTCACAAAGTTTTTATTATTTCTGATACTTTTTCAACCAAGACCAATGCAGAATATTTTTCAATGCCCTTATCGGTTCGCACGCTTAAATCAAGAATCAAAAATGTATTTCACTTAAAACACTGGCTAAATGAAAATGATATACACATTGTTCTTGCACATTCACGAGCAAGTGCGTGGGTTTCGTCAATTGCATGTAAACTTTCTAAAATTCCTCTAATTGTTTTTATTCATGGAAGACAGGCTACATTTCTATCAAGAAAATTATTTCATGCGTACGGTGATTATACACTTCCTATCTGCGAAAAATTGGAAGAACAACTGCACAATATATTTGGTGTCTCGCCTGCCAAAACAGAAGTGTTTAGAAATGGGTTTGATCTTAGCACAATAAAACCAAAATCAAAAAAATCAAAACAAAAAGTTGTTTCATTTATATCGCGGCTATCAGGTCCAAAAGGGGATTTGGTTTATAAATTATTGGAATACATTTCCAATCACTTGAGTGAATTTCCAAAAACAAAATTCCGGGTAATAGGCGGACAGACAATTCCTGAGCGGTTTAAAAAATTTACATCACTTTTTGAATTTACCGGTTATGTGAAAGAACTAGATAAAGTTATTAATGAATCATCCGTTGTAATAGGATCAGGAAGAATTGCAATCGAAACTATTCTGCTAAATAAAAATTTGATTGCAATCGGAGAAGCTTGCACGATTGGGTTAATTAATAAAAATAATATTCGATTTGCTCTTGAGACAAACTTTGGCGATATGGACGAAATCGAAAAAGTTTTTGACTTTGAAAAAGTATTAAACGATCTCAAAATTTCTCTTGAACTAAAAAACTGCGATAGTAAAATTGTTGAAAAAGTTAAATCAGAATTCGAATTAACTAAAAGAGTGGACAGACTTGAATACATTTTACAAAGTTTATTTGTAAGATTTCATGAGAAAGAAATTCCGATTATCTATTATCATAGAATTGTTGAAAACAAACAAAGTGCCGGCAAACATGGAATTTATGTTACTGAAAATCAATTCGAGTCCCACCTAAAATATCTCAATGATCAAGGATTTATTACAGTTACATTTAATGAAGCTTTACAAATAAAGAAAGAATGTAGAGAAGGAAAGTTTGTAATAATTACTTTCGATGACGGTTATGAAGATAATTACACGCTTGCATTTCCATTGTTAAAGAAATATGGATTTAAGGCAATAATATTTTTAGTAGCCCGGTCGGAATATAATTCATGGGATGAAAATACAGGTGAACCTAAATTAAAGATGATGAATCAAAAACAGATTAAAGAGATGATGAAATATGGAATTGAATTCGGTTCTCATACATTAACACATGCAGATCTTACAATGGTTTCAATTAAAGAAGCTAAAAAAGAAATTTCTGAATCCAAAAAAATGCTGGAGAAAAAACTTGGCCGTAAAATTAAATCATTTGCGTATCCTTACGGAAACTGCAATGATGAAATCAAATTATTTGTAAAAGAAGCCGGATATGAATATGCATTTGCAACAGACAAAGCACAGTTCGGATTACATGAAGATATATTTCAAGTAAGAAGAATTGGAATTTTCCCAAATACGGATGTGCCTGGTTTAGCAAGAAAAATCAGAGGAAATTATTCTTTCAGAAAAGAGGAGAAAGATTCTCCACGTTTCAGAATTCCAATCTAAAATCTATAATTCAAGATAAGTGAGAAGCAATGAATAAATTATTAAAATTGTTTTCAATTACAGTATTAATTACCATTTTGATTATAAATGTAAAACTTAACGCACAAACTGATAGTGCTGTTGATTCTGTGAAATCCAAAAGTATAATGTTTGAAGATTCAGAGAACAATCCAGCAAGTCCAAACTTCATTCCTAATTGGCATGATATGATTACCAACATTCCTAATGATTGGGTAAAATATTTTTCCGTTACATGGAATGCTAATAAAATTCCTTTATATCTTACAGTTGCCGCAACAACAGCCGCAACAATTGTTACCGATGATAAATCATGGCAGATTGTACGCAAATGGCACGATGAAAAAAGTTTTAATACAAAGTTTGATGAATTCTTTACAGAGTTTGGCGACGGCAGAACACAGTTTGGAATGGCAGTTGCGTTTGGATTATATGGCTGGCTTGGTAAAGATGCGCGAGCTCTAAGAACGGCAAGCCAAATTGTTCAAACAGTTTTAGCTTCCGGAACGGTCGTACAAGTTCTTAAACATATAACAGGAAGAGAAACTCCAAATACTGCTTCAACGCCAACCGGTGTGTGGAGATTTTTTCCAAGTCAAATTGAATATCATAAACACGTTTCAACTTATGATGCGTTTCCTTCCGGACATGTTACAACAACTCTTGCTACTGTTATAGTTATTGCTGAAAATTATCCTGAGGTCTGGTGGATAAGACCTGTTGGTTATGTGTTAACCGGATTAGTTGCTTGGGGAATGGTCGGAACCGGGATTCATTGGTGGAGCGATTACCCGCTTGCTGTTGCACTCGGTTACACATTTGGAATGATTGCAGCTCATCCTGAAGGAATACCGGCAGAAATTGCCGGCAAAAAAATTAATGTTATGCCCATGTACGTTAATAAAGGATTTGGAATTTCTGTGGGATTTTCATTCTGAGTCCCGACTTTTGGAGGGACGAAGAATCTCAATTATTTTATTGGAACGATTAAAATTTTGGAGATGCTTCCCCCACAAAGCGGGGTCAGTATGGAATCAAATTAGATACTTCTGCGTTATCTCTTCAGGTATTCTCATTGGTCTGCCATTAGAATTAGAAATCAAAGTGTAAATTGCATGGCCTTCGGTAGAAACTTTTTCTGATTCTTTTAAGATCATCCAAAAATTTACTTTTACCTGTGCACCGCTGAATGAATCAACTTGAGTTCTTACAATTAATTTATCGCCAAGTTTTGCAGCACGTTTATAATCAATATGAACGGTTGAACCGACCCATGAATATCCTCTTGCAATAAATTCTTCCATCGGAACTTTATAATCTTTTTTCATTTGATCGTATCGTGCCAATAAAAGATAATCGAGATACTTCGAATAATGAACATGATTGTTCATATCAATATCATCGGGACGGATAAAAACTTCCGTTTCGAAGATTGAATATTTTGAATTGCTATTCAACAAGATCAGTCAGCAATTTTCTTCTTCTTGAAAAAGTAGCCTATCACTAAAGTTAGTGCGAGAAATACAATTACCTGATAAATAACCGGCGTAGAAAAAATCTCACCGTCAATTAATCCCATACTAACAAAAGAGAATTTTAAAGTATAATAATAGATTTTACTGATAATAATACTTAGCAGAACTGCCGCAAAAGTATTATTAATTTTTCTTGTTAGGTAAAAGAATAGAAAAATATTCAATGTCAGTTCGGAAGAAATCAGCCAAGATTTTAACAGAACCGGGTGCTCGGAAATAATAAATGAGAAAATCGGAAGAACTAAAGTAAGAAGGTAAGAATTTGCTCTTGATGTATATAAAACACTTAATAGTAGAATAATTCTCATCGGATCGAAATAATAAATAGGAATAGAAAGAGTGTGCGACAATGCGGGTGTTAATGTAACAATAGAAACAGCAATTAAATCATAAACTACTGTTTTAATATCCGGTTTTGAAAAAGTAATTGATGTAGCTTTCATTAAACGATCTCCATAATTATCTTGAATCCAAAATAACATATTGATAAGTTTCAACAAAATAAAAACCAAAAAAAGAATTTAAGATGGATAGAAGAGAATTTTTAAAACAAAGCATTACTGTTACAGCCGCATCGGTTACAATCCCCGGAATTTTTGGAAACTATTTTGCTAAAACTTCAAAAATTTTACCGGCTGCTTTTGATCTTGTTGCCGTAAAAGGCGGCGAAGCAGATGTTATGTTCGATGATGCCATTAAAGCTCTTGGCGGAATGAAAAATTTTGTTAAATCAAATCAGAAAGTTTGTTTGAAACCGAATATTGGATGGGATGTTTCTCCTGAACGTGCCGGAAATACAAATCCAAAACTTGTTTCGCGAGTTATAAAACACTGCTTTGATGCCGGGGCAAAAGAAGTTTTGGTATTTGATCATACATGTGATAATTGGAGAAGATGTTATTCGAACAGCGGAATTGAAAAAGCAGTTAAAGATGCAGGCGGTAAAATTGTTTCCGGTGATTCTGAAAATTATTATCAGGATGTTTCTGTAAAGTCCGGTAAAAAATTAACCAACGCAAAAGTTCACGAAGTTCTTCTTGATAGTAATGTGTTTATTAATATGCCGATTTTAAAAAGTCACAGTTCAACACGACTTACAATAGCAATGAAAAATTTGATGGGCGTTGTTTGGGATCGCGGTTACTGGCACAGCAACGATCTTCATCAATGCATTGCAGATTACGCCACTTACCGTAAACCGGATTTGAATATTGTTGATGCCTATTATGTTATGAAACGGAACGGTCCGCGCGGTGTTTCGGTGGATGATGTTACAACATTGAAATCTCAAATTGTATCTACCGATATGGTTGCTGCCGATGCTGCCGCTGCAAAACTTTTTGGAATTGAACCTGATGAAATTTCTTATATCAAAATTGCCAATGCAATGGGAGTTGGCAAAAAGGATTTGAGTTCACTCAACATCAAACGAATTATTTTGTAAAAAATGAGTGGTTCCTTTCTCCGGAAAATTAGAATTATTGTTTCAATAATTTTCTTTATACCAACAACATTTTTATTTGCAGATATTTTTTCTTTTATCCCGCCGTACCTCTCAAATGGAATTGTTTACTTACAATTTGCCCCGTCTGTATTAAAATTTATTGCGCTGTTATCAGTTTCCTCATTTGGATTTTTAATAATCTTAATTCTCACAATTTTATTCGGAAGAGTTTATTGTTCTTCAATTTGCCCATTAGGAACTCTTCAAGATTTTGTTAATTGGATAAGAGGAAAAATAAAAAGGAGTGATAAAAGGCGTTTCGAATTTCTGAATGAACAAAAAACACTCAGACTTTCTTTACTTATAATTCCAATTTTGGTTTTTGTTTTTGGAAGCTCGCTTGCAATTAATTTATTGGATCCTTACAGCATCTACGGCAGATTTGCCGGAAATTTTTTCCGTCCAATAATGGTTGGATTGAATAACATTGCTGCATTCGTATCAGACCGTTTCAAATTATATGCTGTTTACGGATATGATCTAAAGGCTTTCACATTAATTCCGTTTATAATAACAACTGCGTTTTTTGTTTTTGTTGTTGTAATGTCCTGGATAAAAGGAAGATTGTACTGTAACACTGTTTGTCCTGTTGGAACCTTGCTTGGATACATTTCTAAATTTTCTTTGTTCAAGATTGTAATTAAGAATGAAGATTGTTTAAGCTGCGGTATTTGTGCTAAAGAATGCAGAGCCAACTGTATTGATAGCGATAATAAAACTATTGATACAAGCCGTTGCGTAATGTGCTTTGATTGTCTTACCAACTGCCCCACAAACGGAATTGTGTTAGATAGAACATATTTCAAACATTCAAACATTCAATCATCCAATCATGTAAACCTTGATATCAACAAACGTTCCTTTTTATTCAAGTCTTCTGTTTTCTTGATTTCATTATCATCTCTTGCAGCCCAAATTCAAAAAAAGATTGTTGTAACAAAGCCAAGTACAAAACCAGTTTTCAGAAAGAATGCCGTTTCTCCGCCGGGATCAGTGAGCATTGATAAATTTAACGGCAAATGTACAGCGTGCCATTTGTGTGTAAGTGCTTGTCCAACGCAAGTTTTGCAGCCGTCGTTTTTGGAATACGGATTTCTTGGAATGCTTCAGCCGAGAATGGATAACATTGCAAGCTTTTGCAATTTTGATTGCAAGATTTGCAGCGATGTTTGTCCTACCGGTGCAATACTGCCGATTGATCTTGAAAAGAAAAAACTAACTCAGATAGGCAAAGCAATTTTCGTAAAAGATAATTGTATTGTGCAGACACAAAAAACCGATTGCGGCGCATGTTCCGAGCACTGCCCGACAAAAGCCGTTCACATGATTCCTTTTGAAGGGAAATTATTTATACCCGAAACGCGCGATGATTACTGCATCGGTTGTGGTGCATGTGAGTTTGCGTGTCCAACCAAACCATACAAAGCAATTTATGTTGAAGGTAACCGCGAGCATAAACTTGCAAAGAAAAATGTTGAGCAGAAGAAATTGGAAGAGAAGATTAATTATAAAGAAGAGTTTCCGTTTTGAGATTTAACGGCGTTGCTGCTAACCCGCTGCCAAGAACAGCAATACAGATTAAAACGACAAAGCCAAAGATTTAGCAAACTGCACATATCTTTCATTGCAAGTGCAGTTTGCAACAATGTTAATTAATAGAACAACTTAGAACAAAAAACTTAACACGGAACAACCAGGCCAATAATTTAAATACTGCCAAGTGCGAAAAGGCAGTAGGGTTGATTGGCTTGTTAGGCATTTCTGATATTCCACTTGCGAATAACATTCTGAACAAAAAAAAATTATTACCAAGTCTCATTCAATTGAATAAGTATTTTTTGCGCATCTTTACTTCCTAATCTTGCGGCTGTTCTTGTGTAATTAACAGCAGAAGAATAATCACCATTTTGAATATAAATGCCACTTATTTTTAAATAGGCTTCAATGTAATTGGGGTTTAATTCGATTGCAGTCTTTAAAGTTTTAATAGCAGAATTAAAATCTTTGAGAAAGTAGTAAACTGTAGCTAAATTAAAATATAATTCTGGAATGAATGAATCAATTCGTATTGCTTGTTCATATAGTTTTACTGATTCATTTAATTCACCACGTTGAGCAGTAATTCCAGCAAGACCTCCAATGGCTTTTACGTGGTTTTTATTTACTTCAAGTGTCTTATTGTAGTATGTTTCAGCTAAATTATATTCCTTAAGCAATTCGTACAAGTAGCCAATATTATATATAGCACTTGCATATGTTGGTTCAATCTCTACGGCTTTTTTATAATATTTAACTGCATCATTATACTTCTTCATCTTTTGATATGTATGAGCCAAATTATAAAATGCATCAACATAATTAAGGTCTAGATTAATGGCTAAATTGAAATTACTTATGGCTTTATCAAAATTATTAATCGCATCATAAGTGCAACCTAAATTATTATAAACGTTTGGGAAAGGTTTCAAACTTAAACACTTTTCAAAATACTTAAGAGCATTATCATAATCTTTCGACAGAAAAGAGTTATATCCTTTGTAAAAATTGGATAGTGTTTCTAAGTATAATTTATCATTTGGCTCTGCTAATTTAACATTATCAATATCTGTTATTGGAATAGCAAAATTAATATTTTGACCCCCCTTATGTGTTAGTGTACTAATTCCGATTAATTCTCCTCTTGCATTTACAACAGCTCCACCACTACTACCAGGCGAAATGCTCGTGGTAATCTGAATATAATTTCGATTTAGTTCGGAAATATTTCTTAAGCCTCCGATTATTCCATCTGATATTGAATTTTCATAACCCAGTGGTGAACCAATTGCATATATTCTTTGACCGACTTTTAGCTTTTGAAAATTTGCTTTACTAATGGCGGGGAAAATGTTTTCTTTAACTTTTATTATCAAAATGTCTTTTTCAACATCAGCACCTATAACTTCAATTTCATTAATAATTTTATCATTATGTTTTATTTCAAGTCTTTCACATTCTGCATAAACGTGATAATTAGTCGCAATATATCCCTTTCTATCAATAACAACTCCGCTACCTTGTGATTTAAGATTGTTATTAAAATCATATGCTAAAACAACAACTACAGAAGCAGTAACCTTTTCATAAATATCTTCTGGTTTTAAATCCACTTGTGAAATTGTGTAATTACTTGATATTAGTTCGATTATGATTACTAGTATTATTAATCTTAGAATCATTTTGCACCTTCCCAATCAAAGTATCTAATGAAGTTGAATCAATAGGAATAATTTTTACGGAAATAGTGTCCGCTTTACCGATATTATTTTGTTCAATTTTTTTTGGACTAAATAAATCAAACACGTTTGTTAGTCCAACCATCAATGCCAAAACAAAACTTGCCCAAGCAATGATAAGAGAACGATGATAATATTTATCTTTTCTATTCTTATATACTTTCCTCTTTAACTTTGATATTTCTGATGTCGGATAGAATTTTTTATTAAATAAATGAACTATTGGTAAAACATATTCATCTGGGAAATACATTCTTGCTGGTGAATGCTCACCTAAAAGTTTTTTATCTTCAAATAATGGAACAATTTTATGTGGTGTGATTGATACTGCAACAATTAACTTTTCTTCTTCCAGTTTCAAACATAAATCTATAAACTCAAAAATTAATTCAGCTGGGCTTTCAGTTTCCTCTAAAACAAATGCTTCTTCTCCCTTTGAAAAAGTATAATTTAGAAAGGATGAATTATCACATAAAATAACTTTCCTTATGCGACAATATTTCTTAATAAACGATTCAGCATCATACACCTCTTTATTTTTTATATCTCTGACAAATTTTTTTTGGTTTTTTGATAATACAATCATAATGTCATTCCCAATTAACTTGCCAATAATAAATTTTACCTTCTTTATTGATATACATTTGTGTTACTCTTGTCGAACCATCTGAAGACCTTTGGTTATATATAAGAATTTTCCCACCTTTTCCATCAGGATAGTCCCTAGCTGGAGCGCCCCAAGAATGAATTAATTCAGCTTCTGTATGTCCAATCCAAGGATTTAATTGGTCTCTTATTATATTACTAAAGCAACCACTAAGTGAGAGAAAAATTAAGGTTATAATGATAAATATAAATTTTCTTTTCATTTTGTCACCTTCTAATGATAGACGCCTAACTATTAATTAACCCGTCAAAGCCGGGCAAGCCCGCCGGAGGATAACTTATCCAAAGTGCGTTTTCCACCAGCATTTATTAGTTTTTTTAGAAAGACAGTAAAGGCAAATCTATTTTCTTTGTTCACTTAATTTCAAAACAAAGTACCCCGGTTCATTAAGAAAGTATACAGATTGGTACTGCATTAAATTAACAGAAACAAAAATAGCAGTCAATAGTCATACTGACACCGCAAGGCGGGGGAATCATTTCCTATAAATAAATTGGAAGAATAAAATCATTGAGACTCTCCACCTAAAAGACGGCGGACAAGTTCTCCCGGTTAACACTTATCTGCCGACAGGCAAGATCGGGAACAGAATGACAGTTTTTACATTTTTAATCTTCTCAACTTCGGCGCAATAAATCCGGTAATTGTAACAGTAATTAAAGTCATACTTCCACCAAATATTATTGAGGGAATTAATCCTAATAGTTTTGCTGCGACACCGGATTCAAATGAACCGAGCTCATTCGACGAACCGATAAATATTCCGTTGATTGAAGAAACTCTACCGCGCATTTCATCGGGAGTAAATAATTGAAGAATTGTGCTTCGTATAATCACGCTTACATTATCAAACATTCCGCCAAGCAATAGCAAAGAAAAAGCGAGATATAAATTTTGAGATATTGCAAATAGAATTGTAGTAACGCCAAATCCAAAAACGCAAACGAGCAAGTTTCTTCCCGCATTTTTGAATGGAGGATTGTGTGCCTGCACAAAGGACATGATCAATGCACCGACTGCCGGTGCGGCTCGTAACATTCCCAATCCTTCTGCACCTGTATGTAATATTTTATCGGCAAAGATTGGAAGAATTGAAACAGCACCGCCGAAAAAAACGGCGATCATATCTAAACTAATTGCACTTAAAATTATTTGGTGATTGAAAACAAATTTTAATCCGGTTGATAAACTCTGCCAAATATTTTCTTCTTTAGTTTTATCCGGCATCGGTTTATTATCAACCATTGAAAAGAAAATCCAGCTTAATGCACTAAAGAAAATAACAAATGAATATGCGGATCCAATTCCAAGAAATGCATAAACTAATCCGCCAAATGCAGGACCTGTAATTGCGGCAGTCTGCCACAACATGCTGTTCCATGTAGATGCATTTCCGTAAAGTTCTCTAGGAACAAGCTGTGCAGAAAATGCATTTTGCGCGGGAGAAATAAAACCTCGAGCCAAGCCGGTAATAAATATTATCACAAAAATTGGAGTAACTCCAAAGTGCATTAATATTTGATTTAATTGTGTTGAAATTAGAAGAAGCAGAACAGCACATAAAAGGTAAATTGATCCGGCGAAGAGAATAATTTTTTTACGATTGATGATGTCTGCAAAATGCCCCGCGAATAATGCAATACACAAATATGGAATTGCTTCCGCAAGACCGATCATGCCGAGTGCAAGTGCATCATGTGTTAGTTCATAAACTTGCCAGCCGACAATTACTGCTTGTATTTGAATTGCAAAAGTTAAAGTTACACGTGCAATTATAAATCTTCGATAATCTTTTATTCTTAATGCAGCATAAGCATCTTTATTATTCATTTTTTTTGAGATAATTTTTTTTAATCAGCGTTAACCTGACTGCCGTCAGGCAAGTTCTTAAAGATCTGCGTCATCTGCGTTCTATTAAAGTATTGTTTTCCGTTGTAATTAGTTAAGTATTTCTTCAAGTTGTTTTGGATTTACTTTTAACAGACCGTTAGGCAGTAAACGCGGAGTTAGATCTTTCCAATTTTTATCTTTCTTAAAAATTTCTTTGAACATCGGAACAGCTTCTTTCATATTGCCTTTGTTGGCAAGTGCTACGGCAGACCAATATTTCATTTCAAGGTTATCCGGAAACATTTTCATTGCAGAAGAATATTCCTTCATCGCTTTATCCATATCATTTTTTTCAACAGCAAGATCGCCGCTGTTCATGTGCTCATATGCCCGGTGAACTTTTAAAATTCTTCTTAATTCAACTAATGGATTTGGATTATCATCAACTCGAATATCTACAAGTCTGTCTTCCCAAACTTTTCCGGTTGGTTTTGCGCGCACGACAAGAATTGCAGCAGATTGTTTCCCTCTAACATCACCACCGGCTTTTTCAGCCGCTTCAAGTGCAAGCAGCATTCTTTCTGCTAATGGTCCTTTCGATTTCTGAAATGATTCAGCCATTGCAGGCCAGACTTTATCGTTACTCATTAAATTTGCTTGAACAGAAAAATTTTTGCCAACAATATTTCCAGCAGGCTGAATACAATTTTTTCCGGTGAATGATGCGGCATTTCCTTTTGAATCAAGAACCGCAAGCTGCCGGAATTCTCTTCCTTCATCAGCTTTGATTAATTCATCCACTACTTCTTGAGGGGTTTTACCTTTTTTAAATAATTCCAATCCTTGCGGACCGAAAGCCGGATTAACAAATGATTGAGTTGCCACAACACCAACTCCGGCTTCGCCCCATGTTACAATTGTTCCAACAGAAAACCAATGCGATTGAACTGCAACTCCCATATCACCGGTTTGTTCATCGAAGGCAACAATTGAATATGTGTGAGCAAGGGGAGAAGTGCGATTGTAAAATTGGGAGTGGACCGGCTCTGACTTGTGTTGAGCAAGGAGAGGAATAGAGTATTGTGAATTTAGAATTGAGAATGAAAAAAGAATTAAAAATAAATTTCTAAGTTTCATTTTGATCTCCGTGAATAAAATTGCCAGCCAAATTAGAATATTTTCTTCCAATCAACAACTTAGGCGGGAACAAAATTCGGTTTGCAATTAATAACGATTGAAATTATTTTCGTCACCCACAATAAATTATTATTGAATCATTGGAGATAAAATGAAAATCATGAAAATCTTTTTTGTTATGGCACTTTGTTTATCCTTAACAATTGCGCAGAATAAAAATCAACCAAAAGAAAAAGCTCCAGCCGCATTTCAAATTAAAACACAAAGTGATTCTGTCAGTTATGCAATTGGACAAAACATTTTGCGTTCGTTAAAAGATCCTAACTTAAACGTAAATTTTGATGTATTAATTAAATCGATGAAAGATGGAATGAGCGGTAAACCGCTTATGAATGATGAAGCGGTAATGAAATGTTTGACAGATTTAAATACACGAATGCAGGCTAAAATGCAAGCCCAGCAAAAGGAACAAGAAGAAAAACGGAAAATAGAATTAGCGCCAATCATTGCTAAAAATAAAAAAGAAGGTGAAGCCTTTCTTGAACAAAATGAGAAGAAAGAAGGCGTTAAGGTTACGGATAGCGGATTGCAATATAAAGTGCTTGTTGTAGGCCCCGGCACCGGACCAACTCCAAAAGATACAAGTACAGTTAAAGTTCATTACAAAGGAACACTTCTGGATGGAAAAGAATTTGATAGTTCTTTTAAAAGAAATGAACCTACCGAATTTCCTTTGAATCGTGTAATTAAAGGCTGGACGGAAGGAATACAATTAATGCATGTCGGAGATAAATTTGAATTTTATATCCCTTACAATCTTGCTTATGGCGAAGAGGGCAGAGGAGAAACTATACCTCCAGCATCAGTTTTAATTTTTGAAGTTGAATTGCTTGAAATTAAAAAGTGATTGGACTTTAGTGATCGGTTGTTAGTGATTTATGGTTGGTGGTAAAAATAAACTGCCAACCATTATTATTTTAAAGAAGCATTTAATTTATTTTTCCATGTTTCATAAACTGAACGTACATTTCCGCTCTTATCGTAAAAACCGCTGTCGCGTAAAATTTTAGTTGCATCATCGGGCGAACCACTTGCCTGCCATACTTTATCAAAATCTCGAAGAGCAAAGTTGATTATAAATTTAATATTGTATTTATCTGACGCAGTAAAGAGTTTTTGAAAATAATCACTCTGCTTTTGCGAAGTACCGTTATAAATTTTCGATCCGCTGTTTGTGGTAACAGTAAGTGCCGGATATGCAGTTTCAGTTATACAAACCGGTTTGCTTGTCATGGCAAACAGTAATTCAAAAAAATTTGAAGGTAAACTTTCGGTCAAATAAACACTTTTATAAGGATAAAGTGAAAGAGCAAAAAAATCTGTCATAGAAAGAATATCCGATAACCCTCTTGCCTGTAATGTATTGATAGCATTTGTATAACCGATTAACAGGTCTGTTGCAGAAAGAGAAACCATCATTGGAAGATTGGGATATATTTTTTTCAACTCTCCATAAACGAATTGCTGTAAATCTAAAAATGCATTCCATTTAGACATTGAGACATCTTCATTGATCAATAAATTCACTTCAGTGCCCATTACAAAATAATCCGGATTAAAAAAATCAATTACTCTTTTACAATAGTTAAGGTAAGCACTTTTAACATTTGGATTATTAAAATTATAGCCGCCCCACGATATTGGCAGCGGTAAATTTCCGCTGGTTCTTTTTAATAGAGCAATTCCATTGCGTGTTTGATTAATTGGAGTAACAGAAACAATTACTTTATGTGCTGATTGTGTTTTTGATTTTCTTACCTGCCAGTCATTGGTAATATATGAATCATATGTTAAACCAAACAGAGATTCTTCCCATGGAATGCCGTCATCAAAGTAATGGCAAATTATGTCGGCATCACTTTTAATTTTATTGTAGGTGTAATCAAGTGCATCGGTAGTTACATCGTAAGCAATTGGAGTAAAACCCATATAAAAAGTTCGGGTTGATGAGTTTGGACCAACAGAACTATCTTTAAGTGTACATGAGAAAATAAAAACACTTAATAAAAAGATTATTCTATAATTCATTCCTTTGATGGTTGTGGTTCTGTTCCTTCTAAAGGTGACTCTTCAGATTTAACTTCTTCAGTTTGAATTGGTTCTTCTAAAATTTTTATTTCTTCAACGGGTTTTACTTCTTCAATTGTTTGAACAGTTTCATTGATGCTTTCAATAGATTGCTGAGAACTGTAAACAGTAAACTCAGTCTTAACTTTCACAACAACTTTTTTCACTTCGCGCGGAATGTTAATCGCCATAGAAGGCATATGAATATCAGTCGGAAAGAAAATTGCAAAGTGTCCTTCTTCGATAATTATAAAGTTACCTTCACCTTTATAAATAGTGCAGTCCTTCTCATCATTGTAATCTTCCATCACTATAACTTTGGTGGATTCTGTAAAACCCATTTTTTCTTTACCGGAAACAATGTATTGCACGTCTATATATTTTCTGTGGCTTTCCCACTTACCAGCGCTATACGGCCTGGTGTTATATTCTTGAACAAGTGCAAAAACATTCTCACCGTCAATTTCATATTTACCGGGTTCAAGTGCTGTAAAATCAGTTGAAGCAAGGTAGGTTAGAGCTTTTTCAATATTTTCTCCTAAAGAAAAATACTGCTGTGCATTTTTTATTCGATCGAAAACCATACTTCCTCAATAATTATAATTAGTGAAAAGGAATTTTTATAAAACTTTAAACATCAATCCAACAACAATCATGTAAAAATCACTTTTTAATTCACTTACATTTTGGGTGTTAGCTAATTTAGTTTTTTCAATTACGTACCTAATATCTCCCGTCAATAATAAACTTCCTAAAGGAATTTCAATACCGGCTCCGGCATGGTAACCAATACTGCTTACTGTTTCAGAAGGTATACTTGCAGGAAATCCAGAGTATTCTATTTTAGTATTGTACCAGCCAATACCGCCTTCCAAATGAGCAAATGGGAGTACAGAAATAAATGCTGTTGCTAAAAACGGGTACGATGTTGCTTTAATTTTTGCACTTCCATATCCGCCTGAATATTCCTCAGCTTTATAACCAATAGAGCCTTCTAACTTTAATCCGCTTAAATCAATTCTAACTGCACCGGCAGGCATAATAGCACCTTCTGTAGCATCCTGTGATTTTGTATAGGCGGCTTGACCACCAATGTAAAGATGTTGAGCAGTCGTTAAACCGGTTATAAGTAATAAGCAGATAATTGATAAAAGTTTTTTCATTTTATACTCCACTTTGTTAACTACAAATTAATCAAAAATTTATAAGAATAAAATTTATTTAAGTACTCCAAACGAAATATTTGAAGGATATTTTTCAGAATAATAAACTTTGTGAAGAGCTTTTTGAAAATCATCATCCTTTGCATTATAGATATCAATAAATTTTTGAGGGTTTCTATCAATAAAAGGAAAGAAACTGCTCTGTATATGCACCATAATCTTATGGCCTTTTTGAAATGTATGATCAATATCCTGAAGTTTGAATTTTACATTGGTGATTTCATTGGGTTTGAATGGAACAGGTTTTTCGTAACTATTTCTAAACTTACCGCGCATAACCTCCCACCTTACTAATCTTTGATAACCGCCAAGTTCGATATTGTTTGGATTAGGTTCCGGATTTTTTGAATCATCAGGGTAAACATCAATAATTTTTACAACCCAGTCGGCATCTGTTCCGGTTGTAGAAACAAAAAGATCAACAGAAATCGGGCCGCTGATGGTTACATTATCATTTAAAGATTCAGATTCAAAGGCAAGAACATCCGGACGCGTGTAAGCAAATCTTTGATCGTCACTCATATAAGTTCTAAAATACATTTGTTGTGAATCGTAAAATTTTGAAGTGTAAGGAACAGGCTTATTTGGATCGCTTAAAAATTCATCGGATTTTAATTCTTTGCCGGATGGTTTATTCCAAACTAATTTTTGATTAACATCAAAATAAAGAGAAGTGGATATTAAATTTTCCGGAGGCCATTCATTATAATTAATCCAAACATTATCACCTGTTCTAAAAGTTATTGCTTCAGGTAAATTCATTTCGCCAACGCCTTTCAAATAATAATTGAAGAAAGGAAGCAGAATATTTTTATTGTAAAACTCACTTGTGTTTTCTCCAAATTGAAAATCACCAAATGAACCGCCATCAGATCTTGACCAGCCGCCATGACTCCAAGGACCCATGACTAAATGTGTTTCATTTTTAGGATTTTTCTTTTCGATTGATTGATAAATATTTAGTGGTCCATAAAGATCTTCCGAATCATACCATCCACCGACAAGTAAAACAGCCGGTTTAACATTATTAAAATGTGGTAGATTATTTCTTGACTGCCAAAATTCATCATAAGAACTGTGTTTGCTCATATCGTTCCAAAACTGAACTTGATCTTTCAAATATTTTGCATTGGCATTTGGTAAAGCACCCATCTTTAAAAAGAAATTGTACATGTCCGGTGATGGGTAAGAAGGAAGAGATCTTCGTTGAAAGCCAACAGAATCTCTTTTAAGTCCAAAACCTTTGAAAAAATTAAAAGACATAGAAAGTGTTAACGCTCCGTTATGGTGCATATCATCATCAATAAACCAATCGGCAATCGGTGCTTGAGGTGAAACTGCTTTTAACGATGGGTGAGAATCTATAAATGACATTGCAGCATAAAAACCGGGATAAGAAATTCCCCAAATTCCAACATTACCGTTATTGCATTTAATATTTTTAACAAGCCAATCAATTGTATCATAAGTGTCTGTTGTTTCATCAATATCTTTGCTACTTTTTTTATTCGGAATGTAAGCCCGCATGTTATCAAACTCACCTTCGCTCAAAAATTTTCCCCTAACATCCTGAAAGACAAAAATATATCCATCTTTTGCAAATGTATCATTTGGTCCAAGGTTAGAAGGATATTTATCCTCGCCATAAGGTGAAACTGTGTATGGTGTCCTGACCATTAAGATCGGAAAATTTTTTGTTGTATCCTTTGGTGAATAGACAGAAGTAAAAAGTTTTATTCCATCGCGCATCGTAATGCGGTAATCTTTTTTTATGTAATTTGATTTAATCCAGTCAATACCTTGAGCAATGCTGGTGTTTATTGAATATATAATTGAAATTATAAGTACGAATGAAAAAAACCTTTTCATATTTTTTCCCTTTGTATGATATTATTGTTTACACATTAGCAATTAAGCGGATCAATTGTTTTCAAAATAAGAAATTAGAAATTTAAATGCGGTAAGTAATTATAGATAAACTGAGCGCCTAAAAGCTTGAGTATTAAATATTTAATCTCAGTTTCTCAGGCACATAGGCACTCAGTTACTTATTTAAAACTGAAATCTTCTCTGCGGTACTGCATTAGGATCGAAATATTTTCTCGGCAGTTTTTCATCGCGCATTGCGGCATTGTAAACAAAAGCCGCCATAATAGTGGCAGATTGAATTAAATCCGCTCTGCTTGTGTGATCGTATACATCCATATTTGAGAGATGAGTTCGTGTATCGTATTCAAGTTGATCTTGAATGAATTGGAATCCGGGAAGCCCGGCACCATCGAAAGATTGATGATCTGTTCCGCCGGTATTTCTTAACGTAACCGTTGCAGCACCAAGATCGTTAAATGGTTTCAACCACTCTTCAAAAATTGGCATAACTGCAAAGTTACCTTGAGTATAAATTCCTCTAATCTTTCCGGAACCATTATCATAATTAAAATATGCGGCGAACTTATCGTAATCAGGTTTCTTTTCTTTTTTCTCTGCATCGAAGAAATGATTCTTCACATAATTTCTTGAACCGATTAATCCTTCTTCTTCTGCATCCCATAATGCAATTCTAATTGTCCTTTTTGGTTTAACGTTTAGAGCTTTTAAAATTCTAACTGCTTCCATTGCAATTGCACTTCCTGAAGAATTATCGGTACCACCTGTACCAGAATGCCAAGTATCGAAATGTCCGCCAAGCATAACTATTTCATCTTTCAATTTTTTGTCTGTCCCTGGAATTTCGGCAACTATATTATATCCAAGAGAATCAGTTGTAACAAAGTTTGCTTGAATTTCCATTTCCATTGTAACCGGAATATTTTTTTGCGCAATGCGTACTAACCGGTTATATTGTTCAACAGAAACAACAATAGATGGAAGAGGAATTTCCGATCCTTTTCTAAATGAACCACCGCTTTGAACAAAAATAGTACCATCAGTTCCTCTAGAAGGTTCAAGGATTGCGGCGGCACCTTCATCTTTTATAAATTTGGAAACTTTCTGCTGTAAATCTCTTTGGGCTCTTTGTGCGGCAAATTGTGCAGGATCAAAATTTCTTCCACCGCCTTCAGCCGCTAATTGAATTTTTTTTAAATCATCATCGGAATATCTTTTTCCATCAGCTTCCATTCCAAGTGCAACCGGTTGTTCGGGCCGACTTAGAACAATAGCACCTTTTAGTTTCCCTTTATAATTGGCAAGATCAG
>Ga0233420_10000249_pt1 | contig 24177 bp, 26 predicted proteins | sample Watercolumn_Mata_4_FD_183009 | JGI IMG/M metagenome (GOLD analysis project Ga0233420, IMG submission 183009) | Freshwater microbial communities from Lake Matano, South Sulawesi, Indonesia - Watercolumn_Matano_2014_102_MG | ecosystem: Environmental > Aquatic > Freshwater > Lake | place...
GATGCTCGACAAGCCGTTCAAAATGTTCACTTCTGGGTTCATTGGTGTGCTCCTTTTTGAATTCTAGGGTAGCGCTTGCCAGTCAGTTACTCATTCCTCCGAAACACAACTTTTGAAGATAACTCTGTGATTCACTGTAGTTCTGGCCTTCTATAAAATCGGTTCCTGTTCCTCTCTTTGATTTCAATTTTAAGACAGAGCCTCCGTTCACGCTGAATTTCAGCAGATCATTATTGCTGCTTCCTCCATCCTGCGAATAGAGATAGAGCGTATATTCGTCACCCGGGATCAATCCTTTCAATGTGATTTTTTCCTTTTCACTTCCGGAAACAAAATCATAGGTACCCATCAGATTTATGTACGAGTCCTGAAAATTCGTATCAGTACCGATATCTCTGTTTCCATCGCTTGTCCATTTGACTGATGCGCCTGATACAAGTGTTCCATCGGAGTACAGAATGGTGTCTGAATGACCTGTACCGTCAGAATCATCAATAAGCTGATTCCAGGTTTGTGGCCCGGTTCCTGCGACAGCATCACCCGTATAGGTGTTGTTATCACCACTGGGACTGGGTGCAAAATTGAAATTGATGATTTTTGATGTGGCTGAGGCATTTCCCTGAATCATCAGGCTGACTATCGCAGCCACAATAAGGGTTAACTGATTTTTCATGAACGATTGATTATTGGTGCTGAGTCATTCCAGCCGGTTGATCACCAGCCTTTGATCCAGCGCTGATGCTGAGTCAGCGTGTATATATGATATATGTGTAATGTTTTGTGGCTAATCTACAACTATTATTTGTATTCTCATAGAAAACAAATAATAGCAGGTATAACAATACTGAATTATTGCAATCATCGTCCTCAATAACAGTGTTAATTATTATTTGACAGCAAGTTGCAGTGGTTCTTGTTCGACTTTATTATTTCAGCTATCTGTACTCGTAGAATTTTGTTACCATCAGCGCCAAGGGCATACGACGAATCGGGTTTCAGTAAAAAAAGTCTGGAAATCTGGTGCAGCGAGCAATGAGGATAGCACCGACGGAAAGTCACCAGGCAGAAACCATCAAAGACGAGAGGTTGCCTTCGTTTCTTAAATATGTTGTATAATATAAATTATGTAAAGTAGTATGCTGAACAAATCGGCTGCTCTCTGCCGGCCATAATTCGTACATTGATTGGTACAGGTATCTGAAACAAAATAGCTCGGGCTTGCCATGAATCAGGATATCCGCTGGAAACAACGTTTCGAGAATTTCGATCGTGCATTCTCGTTACTGCATGATGCTCTTTTATCGCGTGGTCTTGAAGAGTTTTCAGACCTCGAACTCGAAGGATTGATTCAGCGTTTCATATTTTCATTTGAGCTTGCCTGGAAAACCATGAAAGACTTTCTTGAAGCGTCTGGTGTTCAGATTGTTCCGGTCACACCGAAAACGGTCATCAAGGAGGCGTTTGCCGCCCGGATCATCGATGACGGTCAGGGCTGGATCGATATGATGCTTGAACGGAACCTGCTCTCGCATACGTACGATGAGCAACGCTTTCGCAAGGCACTTCTGAATATCAGAAACTGTTGGTTACCATTACTTCATTCTTTACGGTTATGGATGCGGGAACGATATCTAACCCTCTGATAGCCACAGGTTTATCGGAACGAGAGCTTGCGCTTGTTCTCGATGTGCTTCGGCAGAATGGCCATGTTCGACGGGCAACGCTGTTCGGTTCACGAGCCAAAGGTACAGCGCAAAAAAACTCGGATATCGATCTGGCGATCGAAGGGCTTGAGAGCGATCACGATCTTTTGCTTCTGGCCATGACGCTGGATGACCTTCCGTTGCCTTATCGCTTCGATCTGCAAAGACTTGAGTCGTTAGCCTCTGAACCGTTGAAAGCACATATCGATCGGGTCGGTGTAGTCATCTATCAGCAATAGGTATCATATGCTTTGCTGAGCATTAACATGCTTTTTTCTCTCTCTTTACGCAGTGGTTTTCCGGTACCGGTTCACCGCCAGCGCCAGCATCACCAAAGCCTCCGCCCCCAGAATCCCGAACGGCCCTGCAATGTCACCAAAATCCGACCCTTTCAGCATCACCCTTCGCATGATGTCAACGAAGTGGCGGACGGGGTTGGCGAGGGTGAGGTTCTGGGCCCAGTGGGGCATGCTCTGGATCGGCGTGAAGAGGCCGCTGAGCAGGACGAAAATCACGATGAAAAACCAGGCGACGAACATCGCCTGCTGCTGGCTTTCGGTAACGGTCGAAATCAAGAGACCCATACCGAGCACCACGAGCAGGTAGATTGCCGCGACGAGGTAGATGACATAATAATGCCCGAGCATAGGCACGCGGAACAGTATCCGTGCGATGACGAGGCCGACGGTCAGTTCACCGAGACTGATGATCCAGAACGGCAGAAGTTTGCCGGTAATGAACTGCCAGCGCCTGATCGGCGTGACGTTGATCTGGTCGATGGTGCCGATCTCCTTTTCCCGCACGACGTTCATGCCCGACAGGAAAAGCCCGATGAGCGTCACCAGCACCACCAGCACGCCCGGTACCATGTAATCGATGTAGGCCAGCTCCGGATTGTACCACCCCCGCGACCGGATGTCGATCACCGGCCGGACGGGCTGCGTTCCGGCGAATTGCGGCAGCAGATCGAAGAGGTCTCGGTTGAAGGCGGCAACAATGTCGTTAGCATAGCCGCGAATGACGCCAGCCGTGAAGCCGTCTTCGGCATCGATCAGGATCTGAATACGGGCGTGGCCGGTGGTCATCATCTCCTGCTCGAAATCCTTCGGAATCGTCAGCACCATGTCCGCCCTGTTGCCGGTGAGCACGTCGATGGCGCTGGACTGCCGGAACGACTCCCCTGTCATTCTGAAGTAACCGGTTGAGGTGAAACGCCTGACGAGCTGATCCGACAAAGCGGTGCGGTCGAAATCCTGCAAGTGAAACGGCACTTCGGGAACGTCGAAGGTGGCCGCGTTGGAGAGAATGATGAGCTGGATGAAGGGCATGATGAACATGATCGGCAGCATCCCCCTGTTGCGGAAAATCTGCAAAAACTCTTTCTGCAGGAGATAACCGACAACGGTCAGCGAGGAGTGGATTTTGTGTATCAAGTCTGTCATTGCAACCTCTCGCTGAATTTCCGCAAGCTGGCCGCCATGAACAGTGCGGTCATGAAGAAGAGGATGAGGGTCTCTTTCCAGAGCACGGCGATGCCCGCGCCCTTGAGCATGATGCCCCGCACGATCACCAGGTACCAGCGGGCGGGAATGATGTGGCTGATCGCCTGCAACGGCCACGGCATACTCCGGATCGGAAAGATGAAGCCCGAGAGCAGCACCGTGGGCAGCAGCAGCCCGGCGAGCGAAATCATCATCGCCACCTGCTGCGAGCTGGTGATGGTGGAGATCATTATACCGAGCGACAGGGCGGTCATAATGAAGAGCAGGGACTCGACAAGCAGCAGCGCGATGTTCCCACGGCACGGCACGCCGAAGACGAAGTAGGCCAGCGATACCACCGTGACGACGTTCACGAACGAGAGCAAGAGGTACGGCACCACCTTGCCGACGATAATCTGCAGCGGGCGCAGCGAGGAGACCAGCAGCAGCTCCATCGTGCCGCTCTCCTTTTCACGCGTGATGCTGATGGAGGTCATGAGCGCCGAGACGAGCATCAGAATCATGGCCATCAGACCCGGCACGAAGAGATAGACGCTCTTGAGCGACGGGTTGAAGATCATGAGCGGCACCGGCTCGACGCCGGCAATCTGCGTCGTACCGTCCGCCTGTTCGGCGAGCCAGTCGTGCACCACCGACTCGGTATAGCCGGTCACGATGCGGGAGACGTTCGGATTGGAGCCGTCCGTGATGACCTGCATCCGTGCGACGCCATCCTTCTGGAGCCGCCCGGCGAAGTCCGGCTCGAAAATAACCACCTCGTTCATCCGCCCCGCCGCGAAAGCTGGCGCTATCTCCTTTTCGCTCTGCAAGGTGCCGGCAAAAATGAAGGTGCCCGACGAGAAAAGCCTGTCGGTTATCGCCTCGGTCACTGTATCGTGCGACATGTCGAGAATACCGGTGTGCACCTCTGAGACCTCGTTACGGATAGCGTAACCGAAGAGCAGCAACTGAAGGATCGGCATCCCGAACAGAATCGCCGCCGTCCGCCGGTCACGCAGGATGTGGTAAAACTCCTTCCGGACAAATGCGAAAAACCGTTTCATGCTTTGTTCCATTCAGATCGGTAACGGCGTCGGGTTCGGAATCGAAAAAATTTCATAGGTGATTCATGGTTGCGGAGTTCTGTCTCATTTCAAATTTCTTGTAGGGGTCATCCCAGAACCGTCGGGACTGCCTTTTTTATCATCGTTGCCCCATCAAGGGCGGACACACAGATTCGCCTCTGCAGAATGTTTGATATTTTGCCTGACATTCGATTTCGACCACCCTATCAGGAGGGCAGGCCCCTGCAACAACCCATCCGAATCCCGATTCTTCAATTATCCATTATCAATTGTCAATTATCACTTCTTTTCGCCGGTCTTGCCAGCCTGATAAACACTTCGTTCATCGTCTCTGCCTGGAAATCCTTTTTGAGCTGCACCGGTGTGTCAAGCGCGGCGATTCGACCATCGACCATGATCGAGACCCGGTCGCAGTATTCGGCTTCGTCCATGTAGTGCGTGGTGACGAACACCGTCACACCGCGGCCGGCGGCTTCATAGATCATGTCCCAGAAGCGTCGCCGGGTGACCGGATCGACGCCACCGGTCGGCTCGTCGAGAAAAATCAGTTTTGGCTCGTGAAGGAGCGCCACTGAAAAGGCCAGCTTCTGCTTCCAGCCGAGCGGCAAAGCAGCAAGCCTTGTATCGGCGGCCTCTTTCAGGTCTAGCGAGTCAAGCAGTCGTTCCCCTTTGTCGCGCAATTCTGTCAAGCCAAGGCCGTAAATGCCACCGAAAAAACGGATATTTTCGCGCGGTGTCAGGTCATCGTAAAGCGAAAAGCGCTGGCTCATATAGCCGATACTGCGTCTGATCGACTCGGTCTGTTTATAAACATCGAACCCGGCAACAGTGGCCTCACCCGAAGTGGGAGCGAGCAGGCCGGTTAGCATCTTCATGGCGGTGGTTTTCCCCGCCCCGTTCGCTCCGAGGAAGCCGAAGATTTCGCCAGACGATACGCTGAACGAAATTTCGTCAACCGCTGTAAAAATGCCGAACTTGCGGGTCAGCTTCTCTGTCTGGATCACTGCCTCAGCCATCGGCCTGCTCCTTCGGGTTCTCCTCCATCAGCGCCATGAAGGTGTCCTCGATGCCCGGCTCGATTCGTTCGACGGTCGCGTCGTCGAATCCGCGCGACCGGAGCCACATCGCCAGCTCCGACGGATCGGCGTCATCCCGCGCGTCCGTAAAGTGCACCGAACTGCCGAAGGCATAGGCCGACCGGGCATGCTTGCAGCCGCGCAACTCGGCGATGAGCTTGTGCTTGTCGCTTGCGCGGACGGCGAAGAGCGGGCGGGTGAAAAGCTTCGTGATGCCCTGCGGAGTTTCGATGGCGAGTATCCTTCCCTCCTGCATGAAGGCAATGCGGTCGCAGAGTACCGCTTCGTCCATGTAGGGGGTCGAAACGAGCATGGTGATTCCTTGTAACTTGAGACGCTGGAGCATCTGCCAGAACTCCTGACGCGACACAGCGTCAACGCCGGTGGTCGGCTCGTCGAGCAGCAGCAGTTCGGGACGGTGCACAAGGGCGCAGCACAGAGCTAGCTTCTGCTTCATGCCGCCCGATAGCTGCCCGGCCCGGCGTTTTCGGAACGGTTCGAGCTGCACGTAGATGTCGCGGATCAGGTCGTGGTTCTCCTCGACGGTCGCTCCGAACACGGTGGCGAAGAAGTTCAGGTTCTCCTCTACGCTGAGGTCCTGATAGAGGGAAAAGCGACCAGGCATGTAACCGATGCGTGTCCGGATTTCGCGGTATCCGGCAACCGTATCGATACCGAGCATCGTCGCTTTGCCGTTGTCAGGCACAAGCAGCGTGGCAAGTATGCGCAGAAGAGTGGTCTTCCCTGCCCCGTCGGCCCCGATCAGCCCAAACAGCTCGGCTTCGTCAACTGTGAGAGTCGTCTCCCTGAGCGCTTCGAGCGTGCCAAACCGCTTCGTAACCTTTTTCGCTGAAACCGCCGGATTCGTCATGGCTGCTTTGCGGAGAAACGCATTTCGCCCGGCATACCGATTTTAAGCAGTCCATCCGGATTTTCCACAAGCACCTTTATTGCATAGACCATATTGACCCGGTCTTCGCGGGTCTGGATGATCTTTGGTGTGAATTCGGCTTTTGACGATATCCATGTGACGGTGCCCTTCAGTCGCCTGCTCGCTGGTTTTCCTTCGTCAAAGAGTACCTCGACCTGCTGGCCGAGCTTTACCTGCGAAAGCCGGGATTCGGCGACCCAGACCCGCAGGTACATCGTGCCGGTATCGGCGATCCGGTAAAGCGGCTTACCGTAGGCGACCACCTCACCCGGCTCGGCATAGGTGGCCAGCACGACACCTTTGGCAGGATTGCGCACAACGGATCTGGATATCTGCTCATCGATCCTGCCGATCTGTGCCTGTACCGACCCGGCCTGAGATTCGATGGCCGGAATTTTCAAATCGACAGCCCTGATCTGCTGATCGATGATACTGGTCTGATCCTGAATTTCTTCGAGCCGTTTTGAAGGCACGGCTCCTTCGTTGACAAGCCGGCGGTAACGTTCGATATCGCGCTGAATGTTGCTGCGCTGCTGGCGATAGACAGCCGCTTCTGCGGCGACCGATGGTTTCTGGTCAATCAGGGCCTGGCGTTGTGCCTGGAGTTGCCGCCGGTCGAACGCTATCTGGGTGGTATCGACCACCGCCACCACCTGACCACGCTCAAGCCGCTCACCCTCATCGATATCAAAGCGTATCAGCTTTCCTGTAGCTTCGGATGAAACGACGATTTCAGTCGCCTCGAAGTTGCCATAGCCGTCGGAACGGTCATTGTGGCTGCATCCCGAAAGGACTATAGCGCCTATGCTCAGAAGCGCGGTCAACAGTTGTCCGCATCTGCGGGTAAAAAGATTCATGGAGTTCACACGTTACTGATTTCAGCGACTGTTTCCTGTTCCGGCGCCAGGCTCGTCGGCCCTGATGACGTTCGGAACATCTTTCAGGCCTGTGTAGAACACAACGAGGCTTGCAGTTTTCTTTCCGGTATTGGTTTCGTTATGCAGCATATTCATCACTTCGATGATCGGCTCTCCTTTCATGAACCGTTTTTCGATACCGCTCTCCGTCCTTACCGTAAGCTCTCCGTCGATCATCCATGCATAGACCGGAACCGGGTGCTTGTGCCATCCTGTCGAGCTGCCGGAAGGCAGGTGAACGATGAGCGCTGTCACCTCCGGTGTTCCGTTCCGGGGATATTCGAGTTGCAGTTCGGCGTAGTTGGTCGTGGCGACCGTCAGCTTTTCAACGGTTGCCTGGGCATAGTCGCGGGCGAAAGCCGGTGCGGAAAGTGCCACAACGAGCAGAAACGAAAAGAGCAGTGATCGAAGGGCGGGCCGCCGGTCATTACGATATGTCGGTTTATTCATGGAGTAAGGGTTGGAGTGGTTCAAGTGGCTGGAGGATACTGCGAAGATCATCGAAAGGAAGCCCGATTTCGATCTGCCCGGCGGAATAAGGCGCTATATCGTACTGGTTGAATAAAAACCGGACACCAGAGCCGGTCACCGCGAAGTTATCGTTATGGGCGATGCGGTCTTCGAACAATCCTCCTTTGTCACCATTGAGCGGTTCATATGGTTTCAGACCATGAATCTGACGGTAGCGCTGCCCGATAAGATGGTCGAGTCGAACCTCGAATCCAGGAACGAAAAGATCGTCAAGAGTGAACTGTTTGCCGGTCAGGGTATCGAACACCAGATAACTCGTCACGGTCATGCCATGAGCGCCGCCGGTGAAGACATAGGAGTGGATCGAAACAGTCACGATACCAGGCTGGTCGAGCAGCACCTGTCCGCTCACCGCCGACTCCCAGGGCAGGACGGGCTCCTTCTGGCCTCTCTGATGCTCATCAGCCTCTTTGATGAAGGCCGCTGCAACCTCTTCGATGGTTGTTGCCACCGGTTGTTCTTCAAACGAAGGTGTGCGGCTGACAATAGCCTTCAGGATGGCCGCATTGATGCTGTCGCCAGCCGGTGAGTGTTCGAAAAGCGGATATTCGCATTTCCACCGGGTCTGGTCATTGAGCCGCGAATGCCGTTCATAGCTGTATATACCAAATCCAAGCGGGCCAGATTCTTTTGCATCAGCAATTGTAAACGGGTATAGCACAAAAAAAAGAAGCGTCAGAAGCCTTGTGGCGGCTCTGAATATTGCAGACCTGTTCATGGCATCAGGAGGTAATGTTGAACGGTTCTCACGATCTGACAATGTACCTATTTTCTTCAATCTCTGTCCACATCGTCCATTTCGAACGCTATCTCACTCAGCCGATTGCAGGCATAATCCACAGGAATGGCTATATTCGTAAAATTTTATCCAAAGCTGTCCCGACTCTCTGCCGCATGAACTCCGGTCCCGGAAAGAAACCCGACTGGCTCAAGATCAGACTGGCTACAGGTTCGTCGTTCGCTTCGACAAGAAAGCTGCTCGATCGCCACAGCCTGCATACTGTCTGCCGTTCGGCGATGTGCCCGAACCTGCATGAGTGCTGGTCGAAAGGCACGGCCACTTTCCTGCTTCTGGGCAACGTCTGTACCCGCTCCTGCCGCTTCTGCGCAGTCGCCACTGGACAGCATCCGGTTCCTCCGGACCCGCAGGAACCGGCTAAAATCGCCGAAGCGGTCAGTACCATGAAGCTTCGTCACGCAGTCCTGACGAGCGTCAACCGTGACGACCTGCCCGATGGCGGAGCCTCCCACTGGGTCGAGACCATCCGTGCGATTCGCACCGTGAACCCTGCCGTCAGCCTCGAATGCCTCATTCCTGATTTCAGTGGCAATGAAACTTCGCTTGATCTGGTCATGGCCGAGGCTCCGGAGGTGCTGAATCACAACATAGAAACCGTCCCGTCGCTTTATGGCAAGGCGAGGCCGCAGGCTTCTTACGCCTTGTCGCTCTCGGTCATCGAGCGTGCGAAAAGACAATACGGACTCGCCACGAAATCGGGTATGATGGTCGGCATGGGAGAAACCCGGGAAGAGGTCGAGGCTTCGCTGCACGACCTCATAAGCAACGGATGCGATATGGTTACCATCGGCCAGTACCTGCAACCGACCCCGGCGAATCTGCCGGTAAGCCGCTACGTCACTCCTGAAGAATTCGAACAGTGCCGCTCCTTTGCACTTGCGGTCGGATTCCGGCATGTGCAGGCGGGGCCCTTCGTGCGAAGCTCCTACCATGCCGAAGCCTTCGAACCTGTCGAACCCTTTCCGCAACCACTAACCTGAACTATTCATGCTACACACCATTCCACCCCCGATTCTGATTTACGCCTACTGGGCTCTCGCCATTCTTATCGGCATCATATTCTTCCGTAAAGATGTCATGACCTCCAATCCCGATTACGGGCCGCGGCGCATCGGCCTTGTCGTCTTTTCGGTGATCATCCTCGGCCTGAACGCCTATATCTACTCCAATTCAACCACCGATGGCGGCCGGATGCTCGATCCCTGGAGCGCGCTCATCTTCAGCGTCGGCAACGGTATTGCCGAGACCTTCATGTTCTATGCGATGTTCAGGCTCGGCCAGACTATCGTAGGCAAGAACAAAGGTGACGGCTGGGCCGGATTTGCCGTCGGTTTTCTTCTGTTCATGATCTACAGCGGCATCATCCACGGCCTTTTCTGGCTGCCCATCCTGCCTGAGCACGTCGTCCAGACAAGCCCGTTCAAACCGTTCTTCATGCCGATCCAGCTCATGATCGCCCTGAGCTGGGCGCTCGCCTTTTTCTGGTACCGCGACCTGCGCACGGTTTTCGTGCTGCACGCCATCGTTGATCTGACGATGATCATGAACGTGAAATTCTCAATGTTCCCGTGAATCAGTTATTGCTATAGCATTATGAATCTTCACTTTACATGAAACCACCATTCAACGGAACCGTGCTGGTCGCGGGAGCGACCGGACGAACCGGGCAGCTCGTCGTCCGGCGCCTTCAGGCGCACGGCATCGATTTCCGGCTGTTCGTGCGTTCGGGCGAAAAGGCGGTAGAGCTGTTCGGGCCGGAGATCGTGGACAAACTCGTCATCGGATCGGTACTGAATGACAAGGAGGTCGAGGCCGCTGTTCGGAATATCGACGCTGTTATCAGCGCCATCGGCGGCAACGTGATGAATCCCGACGCCCCTCCCCCGTCGGCTATTGATCGCGACGGCGTAATCCGCCTCGCCCGTGCAGCAAAGGCGGCTGGCGTTGAAACCTTTGTGCTCATCAGCTCGCTCGGCGTCACCCGGCCCGAACATCCGCTTAACAAATACGGCCGCGTGCTCGACATGAAACTTGCAGGCGAAGATGCCGTCCGCGAACTCTACGGAGAAGCCGGATTCCGCCACACCATCCTCCGCCCCGGCGGCCTTTACGATGGCCCGGCCTTCCGGCACGAATTGCGCTTCGATACTGGCGACCGCATCAGCGGCTCGATTTCCCGGAGCGACGTAGCCGAAGCCGCAGTGATTTCGTTGTGGCATCCCAAAGCAGCCAATCAGACCTTTGAGCTGATCAGGACTGGGGATGAAGAGGTAGCACAGAGTTCACTTGAGGGGTTTTTCGAGGGGCTGTAATGCCGTGCCAACAAATTAATGACGCATTTTTATAGTATCCTGTTCAGAGCGGCATTTCTTCTCATCTTCCCGAAATCGAAATCCAGATCGAATAGCATGGTAACTGGCAGAAGGAAAACGCTCCGGAAACGGAATCGAGAACAATACTATCTCAGCTTATACTGAATTGATCGGGCAAAGGCACTTCACCATCGGCCTTGCCTCTCAGCGACCCCTCGGGTATATCCGTCAATCTGAGCTTGACACGACAGTAGAGGGGGGATGGTTTGTAGGTCAGAAACAATTTTCTGTCACAGCTAAATCACTTTCGTTCCGTTCGAAAGAACTGGATTCTGCAGGATGCTGGTAATTTTATCAGAAGAATCGATCCTGATCAGGTGCAACTGAATCTGAGTTACTACAAGGCAGGCACAGGGGCCTGCCCCCCGCTCCTCTACTATCCATTACTGCACCTGCTCCAGATGCCGGAGAAACTCTTCCGCTTCTACGAAACCGACAACCCTGTTATCAGCAAGTTCACTTCCGGATTTGTCGAAGAAGATGATGCCGGGAGGGCCGAAGAGGCCGAAGCGTTTCATCAGCTCCTTGTCGTCAGCGGTGTTCGCGGTGACGTCCACCTGCAGGAGCGTGACGGCGGCGAGATTTTGCTGTACCTTCTGGTCGCTGAAGGTGAACTTCTCCATCTCCTTGCAGGAAACACACCAGTCGGCATAGAAGTCAAGCATCACGGGCTTGCCTGCCGAGGCCTTGAGTTCCCGTTCGAGCTCTTCGAGGGTGCGGATTCTTTTGAATACCAGATGAGGGGCTTCACCATTGGTCGCAGCCACGCCCGGCGAAGCGCCGCGCAGGCCCGACAGTGGTTCGAGCGGGTTGCTGCCGCCCGACGCGGCTCCGACCAGTTCGAGCACGCCGATGATGAAGAGGAGCAGACCCAGCATTCTGGTGAACTTGCCACCGATGGTGAGCTTGACGGGCTGATGGCCGAACAGACCGGCAAAGACCGCGCACAGAATCCCGAAAGCACCCCAGGCAACCATCGTAGCCTGAGCTGGCAGCACCGGATTTACCATCCAGATAGCCACGGCGATCAGCATAAGACCGAACACGTACTTGACGCTGATCATCCATGCGCCGGCCTTGGGCAGAAGACTGCCGGCAGACAGACCAACAAGGAGCAGCGGTACGCTCATGCCCATCGCCATTGAAAAGAGGGCCATGCCGCCGATCATGACATCCTTCGTCTGGCTGATATAAACCAGCGTACCGGCAAGAGGGGCGGCGACGCAGGGGCCGACAATCAGCGCCGAGATGGCGCCCATGAAAAACACACCGACGAAGCGCCCCCCCTTGAGATTACCGGAGGTTTTGTTCAGCTTTGTCTGCAAGGAAGCCGGTATCTGCAGCTGGTAGACATCGAACATCGACAGCGACAGGCCGAACAGCAACAGGCTGAACAGCACCAGCACCCAGGGTTTCTGAAGAGCTCCGGCAAGTCCTTCGCCCGCCAGGCCTGCCGCCACGCCAAGAGAGGTGTAGACCAGCGCCATGCCAAGGCAGTAGGCCACGGCCATGAGGAAGCTTTTCGTTTTGGAGCTCTCCCCTTCTCCGACGATGATCGAGGAGAGAATCGGCACCATCGGAAGTACGCAGGGCGTGAACGAGAGCAGAAGTCCGAAGATGAAGAACGCAGCGGCCACTTTCCACAAACTGCCGCTTTCGAGGGTCGATTTTGCCAGCGACATATCGTCCTTTTCATCTGTTTTCGAAGCCGTCGCCGTAGAAGGGGCAGGCGCTTCGACTGCCGGTACTGATGTGGCCGGTTGCGTCATGGCAGTTCCGGTACCATCCTGCACTCCATCAGCCGTGAGGGCTCCCGGCTTGGAGGGATCGATCCTGAAACTCTTGCTGATCGGCGGATAGCACAGCCCATCTTCAGAACACCCCTGATAGTCAATGGTCACGGTATATGGGCCGGAGGCTTGCGTGACAGGTACTTCGACATTCAGCGCATCATGATAGATCACCTGTTTTTCACCGGTTGAGGGATCAGTAAAGAGGATACCTTCAGGAAACACCGGTTTGCCAAGCGTTGCAGTTCCACTTGTGACATTGACCTTCACCTGGTCACGGTACAGCTTGTACGACTTGGCGATCTTCCAGTGCAAGGCGATCGAACGATTGGCAGTCAGATCGGCACTGATCAGGAAAGCCTGTTCAGGATCGAGGAAATCCGCCGCCATAACCGTTAGGCTTCTCATGAAGAAGACGAGAAAAACCATGAAAACCTTGAGCAGGTTTTTCGTTGACGAGCTGTGGTTCATAACTTCTCTTACTCTTTGGTTCAGTGGTGATATAACATTTTTGATGACTGATCGACAGCCATGAAAGTGAAACCCGAATCTTTCAGGTAGATCGATCCTTCCGATTCCAGAAGCATGGCGATCGTGGTGCAACTGCCTGCCGTGGTGGCAAGCGGGGCGAGCACGGTTACCGAACGCCAGAACGATACCGGAAACCCTGTCATCGGATTGATGATATGGCAGTATCGACGTCCTGCTGATTCGAAAAACCGCTCGTAATCACCGCTGGTAGCAATTGCACCGGAACTGACCGGAATGGAAGCGATCATACCGGCCGAATTTCGGGGATCGCGAATGCCGATTGTCCAGGGCTCCCCATCGGGTTTTGGTCCGATGACCCTGATGTCACCGGCAAGGTTTACATAACCGTGCCGGACCCCGTGTTCGTATAGTGCTTCAGCGGCAGCATCTGCGGCGTACTCTTTGCCAATGCCTCCGAAATCGAGCTGCATGCCCTCTTCAGGCAGCCGGATGGCATCCCCCTTTCGTTCCACCCGATCCCATCCGACAAGTTTCAGAAGCGGAAACAGCATCTCGGGAGCAGGGACTTCCGTCTTGTCGAAATTCCATGCTCTTCTCAGTACACCCGAAGTCACATCGAACAGACCGCGGCTGTTCCGGTAAAGCACATCGGAGTAATCCAGAAGAGCGCAGGTCTCCTTATCGCTCTCGACCCAGTCGATACCGGCAAGCGAATTGATTTTCGAAACAACACTGCCAGTCTGGTAACGGGAATACTTCCGTTCGATTCTGCTGACCTCTTCGATGCCAAGTCCTGCGCTCCTGAGAGCCTCTTTTTTTCCCATGCCGGCAAGCAGAATCTCGCAAGCTCCGCCCATGGCCCTGAATTCAAATCTGTGCATATGACCGAAACTTACATCATACCAGTTTCTCTTTCTTCATTCCGGAATATCAGAATTTTCTCGATAAACCTACCTGAATGGCGCTCATATTGAACGTAGGTATGCCCGGATCGCCAAGCCCGTTGATGCCCCGGTTATTGCGTTGCTCTGAGTGTTCGTACTTCACGTCCGCCAGCCAGCTCCGGCCAAGCTCCTTACGGACCTTTATCCCATAACTGAAGGCCCCGAACGCCGACAGTCGCTGGTCTTCGGTATAATGTTCAGCGCCAGCGGGCGGAAGCGTGTAATGGGCAGGATCGGCAAACTCGGCATCACCGACCGGCACATAAAAATCGGCGGCGCTTTGCGAATAATATCTTACCAGTGGAGTAATCTCCCAGCCATTGGGCAAGGGCTGCACATATTCCGCATCGAATGTGTGCCCCCTGATGCCGAAGGTGTCGGAGTAATAGCGATACGAGAACCTCGCCGTCCCGTTTGGCCCATCGAAATGGTGATTCCAGCGGGCCATGAAGGTAAACATCCGGCGCTTGTCCGGCCTGACATCGGGGTATTTGTAGGGATCACTGTAATAGCCGTCGCCATCCGTCAGGGTGACGGTCGTCTGAATGATGTCGTTCTGCGATATGACCCGGGTTACGCCGAGCAGTCCGGATAACACCCGCTTCTTGCCCGAAGTATCGCTCTTTTTGGATTTGACGACATTCGGTCTGCTCAGGTCGATCGTGTCGCGGTTCCAGGCAGCGCCGAGGCTGAAGGTGGTATTATTGTTTTCGGTTGACAATGTGCCATTCAGCGAGCATCCGAGGGATTTGTAGTCGGTTTCCTGAGAATAGCTCGTACCGAGGGTGAGCGTGCCCCTCGAAAAGTATCGGGTAACATTAAGGTCACCGGCATGGCGCAGATCTCCCGACGCTCCGGAAGAGGTATTCGCCGGAAAGCCCGAGCCATGATATGCAGGAGATGCGCCGGTGACCGAATCTTCGATGAATGTCCCCGCGACCGACCACTTGCCCGCAATCGGCACCATGCCCATGAACGACAGTGCGTTCACCGTCATTCGATTTCTCGACATGCCTGCCGTAAGGTCGGTATCGCCCGTCTGGCTGTCGTGATAGTTCAGATATTTCATGCTGACGATCCCCTGCTCTGGAGCCGCATCGGCAAGGGCGTTTTTTACTGATGGCAACAGCATGGCAGCACTGGCGAGCAGAGCGCCCAGTACTCTGGATTTTCTGTTTGATATCTTTACTGGAACGGTGTCCATACGTTTTCAACTCATTAAATAATTATTTCGATACCTGACTATCAGTTACATCCGCATCCGCCGCCACCGACTCCTGCTCCGCCTGACGAGGCCTCCTTGCTGCTGTAGATATGTTCAGTATAGCCGGTATCGAGCCGGTCACCTTCGAAAGTCATTTCAGGTTTGGCCAGGTTCTGTTTTTCCCACGGCTGGACACTCGAGCACCCTGAAAGACCGCTCACGATCAGCAGAGAAAGAAGCGAACCTCTCGCCAGAACCATGCCGCGATTCATCACTTGCCCTCCAGAGCGGCCTGAATCTGCTTTTCGAGCTCTTCCCTGTCAGCGGGCCTGAAGCCGGCATGCAGTAACAATATTTTTCCGCTTCTGTCGATCAGGAAGCTCGTAGGCATACCCTTAACACCGAAAACTTTTGGAGTCTGTCCCTTTGAATCGAAAGCGATGGTAAAATCAGCAGGATTCTGCGCAAGAAATCTGGTCGCATCCTCGGTTCTGGCATCGAGATTGACCCCAACTACCTGGAATCCTTTGGTTTTATATTTCGCCTGCATCTGGTTCATCCATGAAAAAGACTGGCGGCATGGGCCACACCAGGATGCCCAGAAATCAAGGTAGATCACCGAGCCTGTCTTGTCTGAAAGCTTTACCGTGCCCTGTTTCCCAGGCAAGGAAAAATCGGGGGCCTTGTCGCCTTTGTCAAGAGCAAAAGCATTGGTGCCGAGGCATGAGGAAACGACAAGAGCAAAGAACGCTGCCCTGACTTTTTTTTGTTTGAATTGCGTCATGGTGATGTTGTTTTTGTGTTGATAAATATAATCAATACATGAAAGGTGAATACATCAACGAATTTTTGTTTTAGATTATCGCCAACATGCCATCTATACCTTCATCTATTATTTATAACAATTGTTAATATTCATATATACAAAAAAATGATTCATTGCAGCATGATCATGATCCCGCATGATAAATACAGTTGTATATGACTATAAATCTTGAAGATATGGAATTACACATCGAGTTTGTCGTCTTGCAGGCGGCGTATCCCGTCAAGGCATGCGTGCTGATTGAAATATCAGGTTTCAATATAGTGTACGGCATCGATTATGACAAATTCCTGCGATAATCAGATACGATTTTTACAGAAAATCGTCGGTTCTTAATATTTCCTTAAAACGCTTTGTCCATATTGAGGCTTGTATTTCTGTACATAAAAAAACCATGAACCGGAAAGAGCTATCCGGTTCATGGTACTGAAACAATCTGTCCCGAAAGAACGCCCCTATTTTGCCATTTTGACAGCAACTGTTGCCGTCTGACCGTCAGCTACCGTTACCATCGTCTTGCCCTGGGGTTTCAGTTTTTCACTCCAGGCCACCACTTCGTAGGTTCCGGCAGGAACGTTGCCGATGGAGAATTTGCCATCCGCACCCGTTACATCCATGTAATTGCTGTTTACCGCAACGACATACCCCGACATTTCGGAATGAACGTTGCAGAGCAGATTAACCACGCAGGGCTTGTCGAAAACGACGTCTTTCGACATACCGGGATTGTAGGTGCCAAGATTGAATTTTTTGCAGACGTCGGCCGAAAAGATGTTGTGGTTCACCTTGTCGCTGTTCTTGAACGACACTTTTGAACCAACCGGTACAGCCAGTACGTGAGGAATAAAGATCAGGTTTTTCTGATCGACCTCGCCATTATTAGGAATAACCGCACCTTTGCCGCCTACCAGATACACTACAGCGTCTTTCTTGTATTTGGCAATTGTCGCGTCGATTGTGCCGGTCACTGTTCCGGCGGCAAACGCGCTTGAAGAAATAAGACCCACTCCAGCTGTCAGAAGCGCCGGTTTCAGGAGCCTTTTTTTCAGGTTGTCGATGTTCATTTTTCTACTCCTTGCCATTGTTAATAAAAAATGTACCGGAAGGTTTTCCGGTACACAATTGTTGAAGATACAGATTCACTCCAATGAGAACATTTTGCAGGCCTCGTCAGTTTCCTGTAAAGGTCCTTATGTAGGTTATCATGCAATCGATCTCGTCCTTGTCGAAGGTTTTGCCCCACGGTGGACACATGTTCGATTTACCTACGCCTGCCGAACCTTCACTGATCGCCTTGAAGAGTCTTTCATCGGAAAGCGTTTTCATGAAGGCTTTGTCGGTAAAATTGGCCGGTGAAGGTGACAAACCGTAACCATAATACTGTCCGGCGCCATCTCCGGATTCTCCGTGGCAGATGGCACAGTAATGATTGAAGAGCCGTTTGCCCTCCCTCAGATTGAATGGCAACTCCTGTTCTTTACCTTCTGCTGCTGTTGAATCGGCAGTGTCTGTCTTTCCGGATTTGGCATGTTTGCTCTGTGGTTTGCTGCAGCCGGAGATGAAAACTCCGGCCATTGCAGCAAAAAGAGCGATCCTGATGAAGTTATTTCTTGTTTGCATCGCTGTTGGTCAGTTTCAGGGTCATCAGATAATTGGTCAGTAAAATACGCTGGCGTTCGGTGAACCCGTATGTCGGCTCTACAATGTCAGGCTTGAACTTCCGTGGATTTTCGAGATGGACGAAAATGAATCCCGGAGTAAGTCTGTTGCCGACATTCGACAGGTTCGGACCTACTGCCCCTCCGTCTGCGCCGATCTGATGACAGACCATGCATCCTTTCTGGTCGTACAGTGCTTTGCCCGCGGCGACCTGCTGTTCCAAGTTTATGTCAGAGATACCCGGAATGTTTTTCGGAATATCAGGCGACAGAAGCTCCTGCTGCAAGTAGTTCACGACAACATCAACATCGGACTTGTTCGTATCCTGAACGATCTGTTTGTTCAGGTTGAACCTGGGCATGGTGATTTTCGTCTTGACAGCAGCCGACTTCAGACCGAGATTTGGCATCTGCTGCAAAAGAGGGCGAATCACATCAGGATTGGCCAGGAACGCACGAACCCACTTCTCCTGTAACTTGCTGCCTGCATAGGTCAGATCAGGCGCATAGTCCGCACCGATACCTTTGATCGTGTGGCAGTTGGTACACTTTACCGTCTTGATCACCTTGGCGAAATCACCGGTGAACTGATAAGGCGGAACGTTGGCCATCTTGTCGATTTCAGCTTTTGATGGCACCAGGAATCTCGTCGGCACATTCGCATCGGTAAAGCCATAGAGTACACCGGCCAGCTCGTTGACCTCCTTTTCGGACAGGCGGAAGTTCGGCATACGCAGTCCGAGACGGAAGCCTCTCGGATCTCTGAGCTTCTGTTTCAGGTAGCTCATCCGATCATTGGAAATGCTTTTTTTCATCTTGCCGAAATCGAGCATTTCAACTGGTTTGCTGCCGATCGAGGTCAGCTCCGTTCCGATTTTCTCTCTCATCTCGTCGCTTTTCAGGAAGGTGACGCCCTGTGCTCTCAGCGAAGGTGCAACCTGCACCTGCTCCATACCCTCGATCTTGTGGCAGCCATAGCATCCGTACTGCTGGATGAGGTCCTTGCCTTTCTTGATCGATGCCGCACTGATTGTCTGCGGAGTGGTATAGTTCATCTCGGCTTCATCATCTGAGAATTCACTCACCATGTATTCGACAAGCCCCCTGATCTCCTGGTCAGTGAAGGTGAACTGAGGCATCCTTGTCCCGGGGTAGTATTCGTTAGGATTCTTGATCCAGTTGAACAGCCAGGTCTTGTTTACCTTGCCACCAACTTTGCTGAGCTCAGGTGCATACATCTTGACATGGTTGCCGCCACGACCATTGGTGATATGGCAGAGGTTACAGCGAGCCTGGCTCCAGAGAACCTTACCCTGTTCGACCAGCTTTTCGTCAGGCGTTTCAGCCATATAATCGACATCGTGTCGAGTTGTGCCGGACATGCTGAACAGGTAATCGGCAACTGCTTCGGCCTGATCCTGAGTGAAAAAGAACTTTGGCATTCGGGCATTCGACGAGTATTTCTTGGGGTCCATCAGCCAGTTCAAAGCCCAGGAATAGTTCACTTTGGTACCGACTCTGGTCAGTTCTGGACCTACATCGCCCATGCCTTCATAACCGGGAATCTTGTGGCAGCTGTAGCATCCATATTTCCTGATCAGTTCGGTGCTCTGGTTGATATGCTCGGCTCCACGCAGATTCTTGATATCACCGTGACAGTTCAGGCATGAGGTCTGCGTCATGCCTCCCTTCAGCAGAGGCTCTTCCCAGTAATGAACATTTCCATGCGCCTTCTCAATCGTTGTCGTAGCTCTTCCCTGACCGCGATGGCAAAAGGTGCATCCGAATTTCGACGGATCATGATTGCCAAGATAGACGAAACTGAGCGGATGTTTCGAGTACGGATGTTTGGCAGTCACCTGTCTGGTGTCTTCGATACCCGCATGACATGACTCGCAACGATCGGCCTTGTTGGCATCATTGATCATGCGCTGGCGGATTTCAACAGGCGCTGATTCGTTGTTGGCGATACGCTCTTTCTTTTCCGCAAGAGGTTTTTGCAGTGTTTCGATACTGGCCTGGATTGCCGGAATATTACCCATGAGCTTCAGCTGCTCCTGCTGCAAAGGCCCCATTTTCTCCTGCATCGCCTTTCCGGCCTTGTCGACGGCGTCGATCTGCTTCTGCAGTGCGTCCATTTTGGCCTTGTCCGCGGATTTCTGATTCTTGGTGAAGTAATATTCCGTTTCGAGATACTGGCCGCGAAGCGTCTGCATGGTCTTCTGGTTTTCATCCAGTTTTGTCCTCAGATCGCCAAAAGTGGCGGAAACCTGCAAATAGCGGTCATGAACCTCTTTTTTCCTGAAGTTCTCCTGCGCCAGCTTCAGTTGCGCCTGAAGAGCCGCAAGCTTCTGGGCATCGCCCGAAGTTTTGAAATCCAGGCGCGCCTGCTGGTACTCTTTCTCAAGCTTGTCACGCTTGAGGGACTTGTATTCCTGCTGGTACTTTTTCCAGGGTCTGAGACCAAACTCGTCATCCCAGATCACCCAGGCCGAAAGGCCAAGCAAAACCACACTCAGAATGGCAAAAATGTAGCCTCTCAAGGATGCTTTTTTGTTGTTTTCATTCTCCATGTTCTACAGAATTAAGGATGGGCAGTTAGTCTACACTCAGTTGTGTCAACCAATGCTTAAAAATTCAGACCTCCAGGCACAAACCAGATAATCCAGACATACTTGACCAGAAATACCAGTCGAAGAACCATTTTTATTGGAATCGCCATCATGGTAATGAACAGGAACGCCGTGATCAGGTAACGGGTCATGCCCAGCTGTTCAAGAAATTCAGGACACTTCTTTTTCAGATACTTGTAGGGAGCAATCATGCCGGCAACAAGATACCCGACGACAGCGACCATTCCGATAAAGAATCCGCCCCATGAACGCGAATCGATCCCGAATACGTTTGATAAATCTTTCGTTGGCTCGAAAACAACTCGTTGCGTATCCCACTCCTGCCAGGGCCAGTACCACAACCATCCCGGACCTCTGAAGAAAACGCCAATGACGATCAGCAGCAGCCAGAGAACGAAAAAGCCGAATGAAAAGGTCAGAATCGAGAACTGCCTCTCTTTGAAGGTGTAGTAGCCGTTGCCTTTCGGATTGATATCGATATAGGGAATCGCGATCAGACCGACGATAATCAGGGTAGGCAGCACAACGCCAGCCAGCCAGGGATCGAAGTAAACAAGCAGCTCCTGTAAACCGAGAAAGTACCAGGGCGCTTTGGCGGGGTTTGGCGTTATGGTAGGATTGGCAATCTCCTCAAGAGGAGCATCGACAAGAACCGACCAGATGGTCAGCCCTACCATGACGACCAGGGCGATAATCATCTCGATGCGAACGAGCGGCTTGTAAGTATCGACATCCCGATCCAGTTCGCCATCGACGTGTTGTCCTGAAGCCCTGAGCTTGTCGTTCTCGAACGCCTGCAAGAAAGCCCAAACCATGAAAAAAGTCACCAGCACGATCATGATCACAATGGCGATATTGTCAGGTTTGGTTATGATTTCGATAAATGGATTCATAGTCTCCTTTCCTTGTCAGTTATTTTGAGGTCTTGAAATGCCACCATCTTTTCTGACACGCCAGAAATGAACTGCCATCAGAATGATCGCAACCAGAGGTATCGCTATGCAGTGCCAGATGTAGGAGCGCAGAAGAGCGTTACCGCCCACCGTCGCCCCGCCGAGAAGCGCGAAACGGACATCGTTGTAGGGCGTGATATGGAGCCATTCGCTGAACGGCCCCTGATATCCGAGCAATGGAGTCGCTGCGCCCATGTTCGTGCCGACCGTGATCGCCCAGAATCCGAGCTGATCCCACGGAAGGAGGTAGCCTGTAAAGCTCAAAAGGAAGGTCAGCACAAGCAGAATGACGCCTATGCCCCAGTTGAACTGCCTCGGTGCTTTGTAGGAGCCGGTCATGAAGACCCTGAACATGTGGATCATCACGACAATAACCATAAAGTGCGCCGCCCAACGGTGCAGGTTTCTGGAGATGACACCATAAGGCACCTGGAACTCCATATCTTTCATGTCTTCATAGGCGAGGTTCACCGTAGGATGGTAGTAGAACATCAGCACGATGCCGGTGATGGTCAGGATGATGAAAGCGAAAAAAGTAACTCCGCCCATGCCCCAGGTATACCTGAGCTTGACGGCGCTTTCGCGAACCTTTACCGGGTGAAGGTGCAGAAAGACGTTACCGAAGACCGCGGCAGCGTGATCTCTGACGGTATTTCTGTAGTCTCGTCTGAATACGGATTTCCATATCAGATTTTTCTTCACCTTGTTAAATAAATCATTCATAGGTGTACTGTTTTGTTTTCCGGATACTCTATCGGTAGCCGCGTTGCTTCTGCAACTGCCGTTCATATTCGGCAGGCTCTTTTTTCGTGCCATCCGGATATATCATTTCAATGGCGAACCAGGGACAGTCGATGGCGCAGATATTGCAACCCGTGCATCGCTGCCGGTCGATGAATGACACACCATTGAAATTCAGTTCCGACTCGACGATCGAAATACAAACGGTCGGACAGACCGTAGCGCAGATGCCGCAACCAGTGCAGAGATCAGCATTCACTACGGCTGTCGCCTTGCGGCGAGGCTGTCGCACGCCTTTTTCCGCCTCGGCATTTCTGCTCTGGGCAATCTCCTCGTTAATATTCATGTTTCTCCACGATTTCGATTATTCAGGCATCACGCTTTCAGAAGGCTTTGCGGATAGACTTCGTTCGACTCTTTTCCGGGAATTCCCGGATACTTGATCGTCTTGTCCACCTGAAGCTGTCCATCATCAGCTATAGTGATCTTGAAGCGATCCATCGGCCTCGGAGCCGGGCCTTCGAAGTTCAGGCCGGTTATGTAGTAACCGCTGCCGTGGCAGGGGCATTTGAACTTCTTCTGGGAATCCATCCAGCTTGGCGTGCAGCCAAGATGTGTGCATTTGGCCTCCATTGCGAAGAAACGTCCATCCTGCAAACGAATGATCCATGTGCCGAATTCACGTGTATACTGTGAATTGACAACACCTGGAGGATAATCGCTGGAAAAACCCACCTTGAACTTTGACGGTGGCTCGAACAGCACCCTCGGGAAAAAGAACCTCAGAAAGGCATAGGTGTTGATAGCCCCAAAAGCGGCCAGACCTCCCCAGCCGATCCGCGTCAGAAACTTTCTCCTTTCCGGAGAAACCTCCTGATTTTGCTCCTGATCGAGCTTGTTTTCATACTGATCCTGCATGGCAGATTGTTTAATCTTTCAGTGAAAGCTTTTCTTGAGTTATTCTCATGTTAATACCGTTGTCACATCAGCACCATAAAAGTCGGTTGCTCCGGTGAAGTTTGCAGCTGTAACCAGAGCCTGTTCCCTTGCACTTACATACTCGGCACCGATAGCCAGATGGTTGTCAAGACCGACAAATTCGTTTCCATAAGTACCGCCAGCACCGCTCAGCAGGCCTGCCCCTCCGATTTTGTATTTAGCCCTGACGTATCTGATGTCATCAAGTTTGTTGGTTCCCGCCGTAATCCCTGCCTCGGCCAGACCGCCAGTGATTTTCAATCCACCATTGTTTCCTTCGATGTAAGAGAATTCCACACCGGTGCCAGGAGTGGGATACAGCGTGTTATAAATCTGGATTGAGTTCCCGAAAGTCCAGTCAGAGAACCCGTTACCAAAGCTCAGGTTGATACCCGGAGCGAAAGACCAGGTGACATGACCAGTGAGCGCTGTATTCACACCTGTAGTAGCCGTAGGAACGTTTGTCAGGTTATACTGTCCGAAGGCAGACAAATTATCGCCCATCGTACCCCCGAAAAACAGAGTAGCTGCACCCATTCCTCCGGTACCATAATTGAGGGTTGATTTGGATGAAGGGTTTCCTGCCGGAGTTGTGCTTTCCTCGGTATAGGTATAGGTTACGAGCGGTCCCCTGACCCAGACAGCAAAAGGAACAAATCCTGGAATTTCGGCCGGCCACGGAGATTCCGGAAATGATTTTTTCCAGCCATCAGAACCAAGCTTCAACTGCTCCTGCTTGGTTTTTTCTTCATCTTCACCTCCTGGCCAGCGATAACCGTTGTTCCTGAAGGCTTCACCGAAAGCGTTTCTGGCCGGAAAACCCGAGTGACAGGTGTAACAGGACGTTCCATACCTTCTCGCAAAAGCGGGAATGGCAGACGCATCCTTAGCAGGCATCAGCATGGGTAGCATGGTTAGCATGGTTAGGAGTCGTTTAGAAATAAGTGGATCATTATCAAGCAGAGTCAGGATCAATCCTGTAATTCCACTCACCGTGAAAAGCGTTACGGGTGATGTTGATGAGCTTGAACGTTTCGTCACTGACTTTTACACCTGACGGGTA
>Ga0233420_10000250_pt1 | contig 24136 bp, 20 predicted proteins | sample Watercolumn_Mata_4_FD_183009 | JGI IMG/M metagenome (GOLD analysis project Ga0233420, IMG submission 183009) | Freshwater microbial communities from Lake Matano, South Sulawesi, Indonesia - Watercolumn_Matano_2014_102_MG | ecosystem: Environmental > Aquatic > Freshwater > Lake | place...
CGCTTCGCTCCATCCAGGCTACGAGACTGAAACCCCTCACTGAGCGTCCGCCATGATCGAAGTCAAGATCGACATCGCCCAACTCCAGGCCGCTTTGACGGAATTGCAAGGCAAGCTGGGTAACCCGCGGCCGGCGCTCAAGGAGATCGGCGAGGATCTGGTCGAATCCACGAAACAACGCTTCCCCGCCGGCATCGGGCCGGATGGGAAGCCGTGGGCGCCCAACCGGCCCGCCACGCTGGCCAAGTACACGCACCGGGTCAAGGGCACGATGACCAAGGACCGCAAGCGGCTGTCCAAGAAGGGCGAACGCCGCTGGGACAGCAAGCAGCCCCTGGTCGACCAGGGCACGCTCGGCGAACAAATCCATTACCGGATCGTCGGCCATGACACCCTCATCGTCGGCAGCGGCGAGGAATACGCAGCGATGCAGCAGTTCGGCGGCACGAAGGCGGAGTTCCCAAACCTCTGGGGCGACATCCCCCCGCGCCCGTTCCTCGGCCTCTCGATCGAGGACGAGATCATGATCCGCCAGACGCTGGAGTCGTGGCTACAGTAGTGGCTGGTGAGTAGTCGTAGGTCGGGCTTAAGCCCAACCTACTGTCGGCAGGCAGGCCGAAAACCGCATGGCGAGCAGCTGCCCCGTGTCGATCCGGGGCAATTCCGCCGCAATCGGGACCGACGCGGCCGCCAGAGGCTGGTCGATCAGCGCCTGTCCGGCCTCCCAGGCCTGCGCCTGCCCGGCGGTCGCCGCGATGCCAGACTCCTCCGACAGCACCGCCAGGGTCTGCTCGATCTGCTTCCGTAGCTGGGGCAGATACCACGCCAGAAAATCCGACGGCTGACCCTCGATGGCCTGCCGCACCTGGTCCGCGGCCAGATTCAGGAGCCGGACGACCTCCCGGGCGGTATCGTCCTGGATGGCCCCGCGCTCATGGGCCGCCAGCTTGACCGCCCGCTCAAACGCGGCATTCTGTTCGGCCGGGTTCACGCCGCCTCACCCTTCGATTGCCCGGCAGGCCCTTCGGCTGGCTCAGGGCAGTCGTAGGATGGGCAAAGGCCGGCAGGCAGGTACGGCGCGGAGGTGATGGGCACGCAATACTTTGCCCATCCTACGGGATTCAAAAGTTGATGATCTTCCAGCCGTAATACGCCACGCCCAGGCAGCAGATGACGAACCCGGCCAGAATCAGCCAGAAGTTGACGGAAACCACGCCCAGCAAAATCAGCACCCAGGCGGCTACATACCATTGCGCGAACGGAGTCATTGATGTCTGAAATTAAGGTTGGAATCAAGATCGAAGCTGATGGTAGCAAAGGTCAGGCGGTGCTCACCACCCTGGAAGGTTCGCTGCGGCAAGTGGGCGGCTCGGCACGGCGGGTCACCCAGGACATTGGCGCCCTGCATGCGGGCTGGGCCAGGCTCAATGATCAGTTTTCCCGCCAGGCGGCCGCCAAGGCGTGGACCGATCAACTCAGCCAGGCCAGCGCCTGAAGCAATCGATCGACACGACGACCCAGGCGGTCCAGCTGCAGGAACAAAGCCTACAAAGTTGGTTGAGTTTCGGTTCATCCCCACGGGCGTGGGGAACGGCGATTGCAGAAACTCCGTGGCTGAAATGGAGGCGGTTCATCCCCACGGGCGTGGGGAACGGCGGCATTTCAGCTCATTATTACGGATGCCGCCGGTTCATCCCCACGGGCGTGGGGAACGGTATAAGACCTGGCGCTCGACCGACGGATCGTACGGTTCATCCCCACGGGCGTGGGGAACGGAGGGAGATGTTCCCCTTGCGCTGGCCGCCCAGCGGTTCATTCCCACGGGCGTGGGGAACGGGCGTGGGGAACGGATAACCATCGCCGACTGGATATCGGCTATCGCCGGTTCATCCCCACGGGCGTGGGGAACGGTGCATATCATCGCGGCGGCGGTGCAGTTCCGCCGGTTCATCCCCACGGGCGTGGGGAACGGATGCTCGATGCCGCCATCAATGGCGACTGCGCCGGTTCATCCCCACGGGCGTGGGGAACGGGAGGACCTGCTGGCTGTCGATGGCGCCGCAACCGGTTCATCCCCACGGGCGTGGGGAACGGGGCCGAGGTGCAATTCCTTACCGCCATCGATGGGGTTCATCCCCACGGGCGTGGGGAACGGGGTAACCATCAGGGTGAAGGCCGAACCGGTGACGGTTCATCCCCACGGGCGTGGGGAACGGGGTGAACCAGAATGATCAAGCCGTCATCCGCGCGGTTCATCCCCACGGGCGTGGGGAACGGGTTGAACCAATGCATCCAGTTCAGGGCTAGTTCGGTTCATCCCCACGGGCGTGGGGAACGGGGAGGGCGATTGATCATGACCGACAACATCATCGGTTCATCCCCACGGGCGTGGGGAACGGTACTGTTCCCACAGCACGGGGTTGATTTTGGCCGGTTCATCCCCACGGGCGTGGGGAACGGAGCCCCAGCATCAGCGCCGGGTCCAATTTGTACGGTTCATCCCCACGGGCGTGGGGAACGGCCCCATACGCACCGGGCCGCCTATACCCGCGCCGGTTCATCCCCACGGGCGTGGGGAACGGCTTGACGGGGGGTGCGTCCGCCTCGGAGAAGGCGGTTCATCCCCACGGGCGTGGGGAACGGGTTCGCCGGAATGACCCCTGGCGGCGCGGCTACGGTTCATCCCCACGGGCGTGGGGAACGGTGGGAAGTGTTCGAGCGGTTGGAAGATTGCTACGGTTCATCCCCACGGGCGTGGGGAACGGGGGCCATGGATTGAGACCGACCCACACCCTGCTGGTTCATCCCCACGGGCGTGGGGAACGGAGGACGGCCAGCGCCACCAGGACATAGGTACGCGGTTCATCCCCACGGGCGTGGGGAACGGGGATAAATGGCTATCGCGGTCATGGCGCATGGCGGTTCATCCCCACGGGCGTGGGGAACGGCAGCCAGGCCGGCGGCTGGTATTCCCGCATCTCCGGTTCATCCCCACGGGCGTGGGGAACGGGGCTGCCCGCCATCCGGAGCCGGCGCGGACAGCGGTTCATCCCCACGGGCGTGGGGAACGGGCCCTCATGGATTCCTCAAGACCAGACTGAATCGGTTCATCCCCACGGGCGTGGGGAACGGTGCTGTGAATTCAACTTACGGATTGCCTCGATCGGTTCATCCCCACGGGCGTGGGGAACGGGCGACTGCCGCGGCCGTAACCGGTAGGGAGGTCGGTTCATCCCCACGGGCGTGGGGAACGGAAATGCCCGACCAATTTCGGGTGGCGCCTAATCGGTTCATCCCCACGGGCGTGGGGAACGGTGCTTGACCAGAAAGGCCGCTACACACAGCACCGGTTCATCCCCACGGGCGTGGGGAACGGCTGCCCAAACACACGGCGGTGATTTCGAGGTACGGTTCATCCCCACGGGCGTGGGGAACGGATGACGCCAACGGCCCCGGCAGGTGATCGAACCGGTTCATCCCCACGGGCGTGGGGAACTGCTGGGTGAAATTGGCGGTGTAGCGGGCAACGCCGGTTCATCCCCACGGGCGTGGGGAACGGCCGGGCAGGATGTTACCCAGTTGGATGGCCTGCGGTTCATCCCCACGGGCGTGGGGAACGGTATCGCATTCGTGCGGTCAGGGACCTACAGGGCGGTTCATCCCCACGGGCGTGGGGAACGGTTGACGGCGGCCTTGGCCTGCTGCTTCTGGAACGGTTCATCCCCACGGGCGTGGGGAACGGTCTGGCGCCCTCCACATGCCCATCTCCATCACCGGTTCATCCCCACGGGCGTGGGGAACGGTGTTCGGCGTCCTGCTCGGCGAAGCTCTTGCCCGGTTCATCCCCACGGGCGTGGGGAACGGGGTTATGCGTTCGATACCACCTATACCCCGATCGGTTCATCCCCACGGGCGTGGGGAACGGCGCCATCGCGTAATCCACCCGGAGGTTCGTGCCGGTTCATCCCCACGGGCGTGGGGAACGGGCGGCGGAGTAGGCCCGGTCGACCGTGGCGATCGGTTCATCCCCACGGGCGTGGGGAACGGGTACCGTCGCCGTTGAACAGGCAGGAGTCCTCCGGTTCATCCCCACGGGCGTGGGGAACGGGGCTCTGCAAAAAGCGGCTTTGCCATCAATAGTGGTTCATCCCCACGGGCGTGGGGAACGGAGCTCGTATCGCGACAAGCGGCGTTGGATATACGGTTCATCCCCACGGGCGTGGGGAACGGAATCTGGGAGTTCGCGATGCGCTCAAAAAAGGCGGTTCATCCCCACGGGCGTGGGGAACGGGTTGCATTCAAGGGTATTTGCAGGGTCAGTCCCGGTTCATCCCCACGGGCGTGGGGAACGGTCGGGGGCCGGCGCCGTCAGGGGCTCGCCGATCGGTTCATCCCCACGGGCGTGGGGAACGGGTTTTATTGATTGGAGAGACTAGAACATGGCGCGGTTCATCCCCACGGGCGTGGGGAACGGGGTCTACAGCCGATGATTCGGGATGATTTAAGCCGGTTCATCCCCACGGGCGTGGGGAACGGGAGCAGCGAAAGTTTGTAGCCGTAGGGCACGACGGTTCATCCCCACGGGCGTGGGGAACGGTCGGCCCAGAATTGAGATATCTGCTCCTGCTGCGGTTCATCCCCACGGGCGTGGGGAACGGAACTCTAGGGTGGGCACCACCAGCAGGACGTCCGGTTCATCCCCACGGGCGTGGGGAACGGCTGGTATCCAGGGACCAGGAAAGCAAGGCCAGCTTCGAGCGGTTTGGCGTGGACGTGTCGGATATCCATTTTTCCAAGTGGATGACGTTCCTGACCTCCATCATCTGCGCCATTTGGGGCTTCAGCCCGGAAGAGCTAAATTTCGAATCCTTCACCTCCGGCCGGTCTCCGCTGGCGGGGTCCGATACGTCGGAAAAGCTGGCGGACGCCAAGGAAAAAGGGCTCAAACCGATTCTGTATTACTACGAATCTCTATTCACCGATTACGTCCTGAGCGCGTTCGATGCCAGGTATGTCTTTCGCTGGACGGGCTTGGACGACGACGACCGCGTCGAAAAGCAAGAGCGCCAAAAGCTGGTGCTGACCGTCAACGAAATGCGCGCCATGGATAACCTGGAGGCGTTGGACGGGCCGTTGGGCGATGCGCCGCTCAATCCGTCGCTGATGTCGGTCTACCTGCAGACTCTTCAGGCGCCGCAAGGACAGCAGGATTTCGGTCAGGTGGGCGACGGCGGCGCGGATAGACAGGACGAGAGCCGAGAGAAGCCCGACTTCGGGCAAGGCGGCGCGGATTTCGGTAAGGACGACGAAGCTCAGCCGGATTTCGGAGACGGCGAGACGGATTTCGGGAAAAGCCTGGGTAGCGGCAACCCTTATCACGATGATCGCGGGCGGTTTACGTCCATTTTCTCTCGCGTTCGACAGGCGGACGATCGGCGCGGCAAAACGCACGCAGTAGCGGCGTTAACGCCAGAGTACGTTGAACGCATGTCTAAAGCCGTGGCGGATTTGCTTGTGACTACGCCGGCTGTCGTGTTGCCTACAGGCGCGGATAAAGCGAACAGGAAAAATGCACTGCAAGCCGCGCGGACCTTAGCCGGAAAGATGCGGGATCATGGACTGGCGATTCGCAATCGCGGTAGCGGAGCGCTTATCGAGCTATCTCGAACCGGGTTGCAACATGCCGGTTCCATGTCGGGGGATATTCGTTGCGCCTTGCTTATGTATAAGCTTCCAACGGCTTTGGCGCGGGCTGTGTATTTCAAATCGGAAAAGCCCGATCCGAGGAAAACGGGTAATCAGCGCTTGGCGGCTTATCACAAGTTTGCTGTTCCAATCCGTCATCATGGCGCATTGGCTTTGGCCATCATGCATGTTGAGGAAGACAACAGGGGGCATTTCTACTATGACGCCACACTGACGCCCGAGATAAAAAGGCTCGGTGGTAAACCTCCAGGTGCTGACGCCATGATGGACATGGCCGGAAGCCTGGCCCTAGACCGAGCCTATTACGAGCATATCAAACGCTATCTCGAAGTCAAGCCGGGTCTGGGAGAGATCCACACGTTCTTCCGTAAATCGTTCATGCCGGATGCGGCGCATGGCTTGGGCAAAGCGCTCCCGGTCGAGAACGAGTCTCCCACGCTGGATTTTGGTACGGTGCGCGACATCCCCCACGTGTATACCTTTGAGTAACCACCCGCCATGACGAGTTTTGCCCTGTTCCTGGAACCCATCGCTGGATCGAGCGTCGAGCGCTGCTGCGCCGAGGCGGCGGCCATGGCCGACCGGCTGGGAGTCGCGGTGTGCTTCGACTTCAACGGCATCTTCTGCGCGGCCTGGCCGGGCGCTGGCGGGGACGCGCTCGCGGCGCGACTGACCGCCGAACTGCGCCGCGAACGCGGCGACGACTGTATGGCGACACTGCATTGAACGCGCCGCGCGCCATTAAGCCCGCATCTCCCGCGCCGGGCGGCGTCGCGCCGGGCGACGAGTTGTATTTCCATCACCCCGAACATGGCCCCCTGTGCGGCCGGGTCGCGGCCCTGGGCGAGCACGGCGTGCGGATCGAGCATACGTTGGCGGGCGAGGAACGCTATTTCAGGGTGCCATGGGAACAGGTTCATGGTCACAAGGCCCGCGCCGAGCGCCGCTTCGTATTGGTGGATCGTGGCGAGGACGGCGCCATCGCCGAGGACGAGGATGGCCGGCGGGTGTTCATCCGGGGCGAGATTCCAGAGGACGACGGCCGCGAACCGCTGGTCAAGGCCCTGCCGGTCGAGCCACTGGAGCCGCCACTGTCGTTGCGCGACCGCGCGGCTATCGACACCGCCCTGATGGCGGCCGGCTTCGAACCGTCCCTGGACTATATCCGCGCCACTTACGGCGAGCACTGGTCGAGGCTGGAACCGCCGCCATTGCCGGAAGCCTACGACGACGCGCCGTTGCGGCAGGCGCTGGAAGAGACCTCCGCCGCGCTGGCGGCTCTGCGCTCCGAGATGGCGGCCCGGTGACGCTGGATCGCCAGGAGCAGCTCGCGCGCCAATCCGGGTAAAGGCATATTTTTAGGAATGTGAAATACTGAGTTGATGGCAACGAGGAAATAATATGGCACGACAAATAACCTATTCAGGAACCTATTCCGGCAGCAAGATTATTACAGTATCCCGCATTGATCCGCCCTTCACGATCACGCTTTCTCCGGGCTCCGGGAATGTATCCCGCTGCGAAATCAAATCAGGCGGCAAATGGTTCGCTTGGCCGGCGGGCGATGTGTCTGAGCCAATGCGCGATGTGCAGTACGGGCACATCGAAGAGGTGAAATTTACCCGCGTCAGCGGGTCATCCGACGATACCTATGAGGTGGTGGCATGAGCGGCTGGGGGAGCGAGCGCATTGCTCGCCGAGCATTCGCAAAATCCAATTCCTTGACGCCTGCCTGGATTGCTACGGGCAACTGGGCGGCGGCGGTCGGGCAGGAGTTCTACGCTGAGGTCGGAGGGAGGAATCTGATTGTCCCCGCCAATCGCGACATCGTCTTGCCGGTATCTCCGACGCCAGGGGCGGACTACGCGATCTGGTTAAGCCCGAACGGGTTTGTGCAGGCCTCGTCCAATTTCGTGACGCCGCCGAATACATCGGTGGACCGAAAGATCGGCGGATTTCATTACGCGCCTGGCGGCAATGCACCGGGGCGGGCGGGTGGCAATACCACGCCCGCCATCAATCCATACTCGATGTGGGACCTCACTTTCCGGCCCGCCTGTCCGGACCCGCGCGGAATGACGCTGGTGGCGGATAGTTTTTGGTGCGATATCTATATGCTCGGCGTGAATTACCTCGTCAACGGTACGAGTGCCTACAACGTCACAATCGCGGATGGTGCGTCTCCGCCAAAAATAAGCACGAAGTTTGGTGGCGACGGCACGTCCGTTTATGCGGACGGCTCCTGGCACAACATGGGGGAAGCGCTCAAGCACTGGGGTAAACGGCATCCGACCTATGCGGAGGCCGAGGCAGCATTTTATGGTACGACTGAGGCGTCGTCTCTTGGATCGGATCCAGGATCCACTGTCCTCAACGCGCCATACACTTCTAAATGGGGTGTGATCCAATCGACTGGCGTTATGTGGATATGGGGGTCCGATTTCGGCGGTGGTGCTGCTGGCGCGTCATGGTCTGCGAATACGGGCGGCCGAGGCAGCACATATCAGGCCGCGAACGCCGCGTTGCTGGCGGGCAACTGGATCCACGGGGGCCTCTCCGGGTCCGGCTGCTCGATCTGGAACCACTCGCCCGCGTACTGGGACAGCCACATCGGGGCGCGGGGCGTCTGTGACCACATGAGACGTGATTGAGCTGGGCGATAGCCCAGCTCGACGCGATTTTTTTGGATGGAAGGCTAGATGAAACCCGTCGCGGACGCTGTTCAGTCCTATGACCAAATGGCCATCGTCGAAAAATACGAGGCCGTCATCGCCTATCTTTACCCGATCGCGCAGTCGATGCCTCGGAAGCACGGTATGGCGAGGGACATGTTTTTGCGATGCTTGCTCGGACAGCCCGATCTCTTTTATCAGGCCGGAAAATCCAATCAGGTATCGAGGATTTATGCCGCAGATGCAGGCCTTGCGAATCTGCGGTTCTGGTTGCGGTTTTTGGTCAGGCCAAGTCTCCGGGGCATAACTCCCCACCAGCACAAAGTGGCTTTAATCATGCTTTCGGAGGTGGGGGCTATGGTAGGTGCGTGGCTGGCCAAACAGCGCAAGGGGCAAACCGGGCAATGACGCCGCGTTTCTGGCGGGCGCCTGGAACAACGGGGGCCTCTCCGGGTCCGGCTGCTCGATCTGGAACTACTCGCCCGCGAACTCGAACAACAACATCGGGGCGCGGGGCGTCTGTGACGACATCGCTTCACCGTTCTGCCGGTGTCACGGCTCGGCAGGCAGGCCATCTTCGCCAATGTTTACGGTGGCGCTTGCGATCGGTTTCTGCATATTGCCCTGGGTGAGCGGCATTGGGCACGCTACATGGATGACGTCGTTGTGCTGGGCCATGACCCGGTTCATCTCCGAGCCGTATTCGAGCGGTTGCGCGACTTCTCTGCAGAGGCCCTAGCGCTTTCCGTCAGCAAATGGCAGGTGGCGCCAGTGAACCACGGCATCAACTTCTTGGGGTATCGGATCTGGCCTCGCCACAAACTGCTCCGGAAGGATTCCGTAATCCGCGCCAAGCGCAGGGTCGCTACTCTCCTCAAGCGTAACGACATCGCGTCGCTCGACCGGTTCATCGCATCATGGTCAGGCCATGCTCGATGGGCCGACACCCATCACTTGTTCGAATCATTGGAGATCTGCTATGCCAAAAACCAGTATTAACACGCGCGCAGACCTGGATGCCATCGCGGGCTCACCGGAGCACGCCGAGTTTATGGCGTTTCTAGCCGGATCGCTGTGGCGATTGGAGCGGGACGATGCAAGCCAGACCTGGGTGGCCGTCGCGGATGACTCGACAATCGGGCGGTACGGATTTGTCCGCAGCGATTTTCCTCATGCATCGCCGCCTGAGTTGCCGGTTTTGGTGCCGGCTGTTCTGCATATGCCGCAGCAAACCGTCTCGCGTTTCCAAGCCAAGGCGGCATTGAGCAATGCCGGTCTGCTGGCCCAGGTTGAAACCTTGATGTCGGACCCGGCAATCAATCCGATTGCGCGCCTGGCGTGGTCGGATGCGCAAGAGTTTCACCGTGCCAGTCCTACGGTCGCCGCCATGGCACAGGCGCTGGGGCTGTCCGCTGCGCAGCTCGATGCGCTGTTTGCCGCGGCGGCTGAGATTACTGCATAACCCACTGGAATACCGCGTGCTGGCCAACCAAGGCGAGGCCAGAGACGAGATTCACGAGTTTCAGCTCGCCGAGAACCCACCCTCTCGATTGGTGACGCTCGGGATGACGCTGGAAGAATTGGACGCGCTGCTGGCAGAGTTGGCCTCTTAGGTTCAATCGTGACAGCACAATTCCGGAAAACGAGGAACCCATCGTGCCAAAACCCATCCCTATTCTGTTCGTCAAGTCCGACCTTGCCAACCGCCCCGGCCTGTCGTTGCAAGACGTAACGGACAAGGCCGGTCATCGAACCAAGCGCTGGAAACGCACGGCGCAAGAGTTGAAATCCACGAGGTCGGCGAAGAAGCAAGCCGAAACTCAAACAGCCGCGTCGCGCGATCCGGACCCGGAAGACCGGCGCGGTTCGGCGCGCGGCTATGGCACGCACGACCTGCAAGTCGGCGGCCGCGTCAAGTTCAAGGCCGGCGAGCACGAGGGCAAAGGCACGATTACCGCCATCGGCAAGGATGGCGTGACGATCAAGGATGCCGAGGGCCGCGAGCATGGTATTCACCATCACGAGCTGACGCATTATGCGTCCAGCGACGAACAGAAACGAGGCGGTAAGCCACAACCAGATGGCGGCGAGGAAGGGCAGGCGGAACCGCGCGAGCCGAAAAAAGCAAACGACAGGGCTAAGGCAAGCGAATCCAAGGAAATCCTATCCTAAACTCCGGCGTCGGAACGCTGAAGACCACGGACGCGCCTAAAAATCGTGACGCCATACTCCGGGCGAACCCTTCGCCTGGAGTATGCCATGCTGCCCTTCCGCTATCTTGCCTCACTGACCTTGTGGCTCGCCCTCTGGATTCCGTTCTACCTGCTGGGCTTTCTGGCGGGCTGGGCCGGATTGCTTTTCTGTACTCGCGAGTCTGAACATTTGCCGTGGCTCTGGTGGCCCTGGGACAACTCGCATGGCATCAATGGCACGCTGAATGGGAATAATCCGAAGTGGGTGGTTATCTGCAATCCTGAAATCAAAGATTTTCCTGTCTATGAACAGGGGAACTACCTGCGCTGGCTGATCGAGAGTAAGGCCGGGAAAGAGCGCGCCTATCGCAAGCGCTGGATTTGGCTGTTCTGGCGCAATCCAGTCTCCAACCTGAGCCTGTACCCGATGGGCGTAAGCGTCACCCGGCCGGTACGGCGCTCTACGCGGTTGCATGAGTTCGGAATCATGACCGAGCGGGTTACCGCGGGGTGGCCATGGTTCTATTCGGTCCTCATACCCTATAACGCGCGGCGCGGATTCTACTTCGGCTTTGGCTGGAAATTGCTGGATATTGAACCGACGACCAGACGCGCGCGGTTCATATTCCGCATCAGCCCCTACCGCGAATTGTCGTGACTGCATGATACGGGCATGGAAACACACGCCAGCTACCATCCTGTCCTGTTCGATCTGGGACTGCTATCGGCCTCGCAAACCGATAGCGCCCTGGAAGCCATCTACAAGGCCCAATCCGATGAACCGATAGAACAGTCGGACATCTGGGAGCCGCATCATTCCGCGTTTTTGCGCGATTTGATCGAGCGCTGCACGCAGCACGGACTAAATCGCATCGACGCCATACGCACCGAATTGTCGGCCTGGGCGTCCGGCGAGCGGCATTCCGGCACAGGCGAACGCCTGACCCGCCCCGGCCTGCATCCGCGCTGGTCGCCGGACGAATTGAATCTGGTCCGGCTCTACCTGCAACACCTGCCGCCATCCGAATGGACGCTGGAGGATTGGATGCTGGCCACCGAAGCGGCGTTTCAGCAGCACCTGCCAGCCGAATTCGCGTGGGAGGAGGCCGATTGGCTGACCAAGCGCGCGGTGACTCTGGGCCGGGTCGCGGCGCAACTGCCCGAGATCAATGAACGGCTGGCGCAAGCCATCGTCGACGCGGATACCATGCCCACGCCTTACGAGCGAGCGCTACAGTCCGCCGTGACCTATGGCCGCGCGCGAGCCGCCGAAAATATCACGCAAGCCTCCGATAGTCTAAGGCATCGCATCAAGCGAGTGCTGATCGACCATGCCGAAGCCGAAGCCCTGAACGCGCCGCCGCAAAACCTGCAACAAAAACTCATGGACGCTTGCGGCGAGGCCAACCGCGATTGGCGCAAGATCGCGGTGACAGAAGCGGTTGAAATGCATAATCAAGGCATGGTGGCCGCACAAACGCCCGGCACGGTCCTGCGGCGCTTTGAGCAATACCGCAACGTCTGCGCCTGGTGCGCGAAGATCCACGGGCTGGAAGTCACGGTGGTTCCGGCTGATCAGCCATTCAAGGATGGCGAGAAGATGGTGTGGGTCGGAAAAACCAATCTGGGACGGTCGGCCGCGCCACGCAAGCGCGTGGGACAGTATCTAGTCCCGCGCGAACCGGACGAGCGGTACTGGCCCGCGGCCGGCGCGCAGCACCCGCATTGCCGGGGTGGTTGGACTGTAGTCAAGCAAATCAAAGGTTCCGGCGATGATGAATTCGACGCATGGGTTCGCGCCAAACTGGCCGAGGTCAAGTGATGTCCGCCCGGTTGCTGTTGTTCAAGGCGTGCGCGCCTGGGCGGTATTCATGTCAGGTGTTTGTACCGAACGAAATCTAAAACTCATCAATAGCCACGACTATGAACGCATTTCCTCTCCTATTCCTATCTAAGTCCCTCGTCCCCTCCCACACACGCCGCCTGAAAACCGGCAAGGTGGTCCGGGTCAGGCAATACAGCAACAAAGTCACCAAGCGGCCGGATGACGATGGGACGCTGGATATGTTTTCGGACAGTACCGAGGATAATACGGGCTTGTTTGGTGAATCTGCCAGAGCCGAACCCCGCAAAGACCTGATAGCCGAACACAAGCGCCTGGTGGACGTGTTGGATTCGCCCAGCCATGCCGATGACAAGGCGGAAGCGAAACGGCAGCGGGAGGAGTTGGATGAGTATGAGTCGAAAGATAACGACAATCGGCGCATCAAGGCATTGATGGCGCGCGCTAAAGCGCTTGGGCTCAGTGGCGGCGGTCCTGGTCTTCACGCTTCCTTGATGGGCTATCTGGACGGCAAGAATCCCGCCGGCGTCGTCATGGACAGGGAGGTCGGTATTGCCGGACTTGAGCAAATGTTGGAGGCGTCCGAGGCCAAGTCGAAAATACCCAAGATTGTCGCCGTCCACAGCCGCCCCAGCGGTATCCCGAAAGATGGTGCGGGGGGCCGTGCAACGCAAAAACAAATCACCTACGCCCTCTCCCTCCTCGCCAAGAAGGGCTATTCCACCAGGTACATGGACGCCAGCTTCAAGAAGCTCGGTTGCAGGATGCGCGAGCGTTCAGGACTTGTCTCAGAGTGGCTTGCCGGTATGACCATGGCGCAAGCCTCGGAATTGATTGATACCCTCAAGTCCTGAGGGCCAAGCTAGAGCACCTTGCTGGGCGTGGTCGGCATCCATGCCTCCTTCGCGAAAGCTGGTCGTGACACTACCCTTGCCCCCATTCACCCGACCGCCCAGGAGCGCACCTCATGACGACCCCCTACAAACCCAGCGAGAATTACCCCGGCTTTGACCGAGACCTAGACTTGGATGGCGTCCAGGTCAAGAATGTAGGCGACCCGACCGACGATCAGGACGTGGCCACCAAAGCCTACGTTGATCCGCTGATGCGGAAGGCCGTTGTCATCCTGACCGCCGCCGAAATCAAGGCGCTGAACGCCACTCCCAAAACCTTAATTGCCGCACCCGGAGCGGGCCAAACCCTGGTGGTCGAGCGCTGCGTATTCAGGTTCCTGTGGGGTACGATTCAGTACACGGGCGGTTCGGCCTTATCGGTGATCCATAGTGGCGGTTCGACCAACCTGCTGGCCGGCACGCTGGCTGCGTCGTTCCTGACCACGCCGACCGCCGCCGTAACGGACGACGCCATCCTGGCCGGGCTGGGTACGCAACTGTCCGCGCCGCAAGCCACAGCCGTGAAGCTCAAGGCCGCCGGGGCCGAATTCGCTACCGGCGACTCCACGCTGGAAGTCAGCTTGTTCTACAGGCTGATTCCGGCCACGGCGTAAACCTCTCCACCTTGGAGCCACCCTTCAAGCCGCCTCCGGGCGGCTTTTTTTGGTGAATGGTACACTGAGCGCACTGGGCGGCGACGACGAATCGCGGCCCAGCACTTCATCAATCGCAACCTAAACAGGAGGCTACGCGATGCCCAAACAGATTACCCAAAATCCGCCCATTGCCGCAACCGTTTGAACTACTTGTTAGGCTTTGTCATGAATTGGAATAGAGAAAATGCCTTAAAAAATCAAAAGGCCAGAACCAGAGATGGGCGCGATGTTTTTAATATTCGAGAAGCTTTGCTTGATGGGAGATCTGTACTTATAGGAGATGTCGCAACCATAAAACGAGATTCATACAAGAAAGTAAGAATAATACCGATTGAATCCCATTACTGGGAAGATGGAGGATTAGGTAGGCATAGTGGAGACGATCTTATTGATGCCTAATGCATAATCGGCTTCACTATTGAAGCCTAACGCCAAAGCCAGAAAAAAGCGCTAAAACCGCTGACATCCCTCCTGTCGTGACTTCACACTAGGCGCATCTTCTCCACGGTGCGCCCATGTCCAAACGCTCTCGCAAATTTCTGTACGTTCGCCTCGACACGCTGGCCAAGGGCGGCCAAGGCTCGGGGAATTTTCATCATAAAGTCCGGAAGGGGAAACGCGGCGGGAGCGAGCCGGATGATAATGCTCGGCTGATCGAAAAGACGTTAAAGACACACGCCTTACCGTGGCGGTATCTTGAGTTCTCCGAGGCGGCCTGGAGACAAGAGTTTCCCGATGGCGAAGTAAAAACGCCGATAGGCGTGGTCAAGCTGGGTGACCGTCAGCACGAGAAATTGCGCGATCTTGGAAGGAGCCGGTATTTCGGACTGATACGGCCCACGCTAGAAAATCCAACCTATGCGATTGCGACGCTGGAAACCGATGAACGGATGGCTGACCGAAAGTCGGCGGGGGAAGCGACTGGCCGCGCCTCAAAACTGGAATTTATTCGGGCATTTATCAAGCCGGACGGGGAGCATCAAGGCTTCCTGTGCGTCACCATAGGGCGGGATGCCCTGGAAATTTCAGTCAGTTCAGGGCCACGGCGAGTGGGCGAATTAGCGAAGAAGGTAAAGAGGGGCGCTATCCTCTTGAAACTGCCTAGACAAGATCAGCCGCAAACCTTGGGAGTGGAGGATAGCTACGCGAAGGCGGCTACGTATTCACAGTTTACCGATTCGCTTTTGAAAAGCAACCCGGACGCCCTGGCGCTGGATATTCTCGCCAAGGCCGAGCAACTGGGCCTGTTCGACATTCCCGTGCCGGTCAAAACGTTCGTCCGCAAGGATGGCACAGTGGTGCCGGGACACGTGGCCACGCGCAAAAAGCGCATCGCGCCCAAGGGCAAACAACCGGATTTGTTCGGCGACCCCCAGCCGCGGGGCGAAGCCGTCAAGCTGGGCCGACTCGGGCACTTCATCGAGCGACACGGCGGATATGCGCGGTTGCAGGCCACCTTGAACGGTTTCTCCAGCGCGCAACGCGACACGTTGCTGGACGCCATGGCCAAGCTGTCCGGCAAACCCCACGCGGAAATCGTTGACCTTCTGGCCAACGGCGCCAAGCATGAAATGCCGACCGCCGCGCATGACAACCAGGGCCGCGATTTGGACGCCACGCGGCGCGCCGTTTACGCCGAGAAAGAACGTCACGACCAGGGTCGCGAAGCCAGCCATCGCGCCTTCGAGCGCGAGATCGAGGCAACGCCGCTGGCGGACTGGACCGAGTTCGAGGGTATCCAGGTGTTGCGCTCCGGAAATTCCCGGTATGTGGGCGTGCCGGCCAGGGATAAACCGACGGCCGCCACGTTCCATATTATCGATACCGAACGGCGCGAACCCGTTGTTCAGGTCAAGCGCGATGAGGTCCGTTCCTGGCTCTGGCGGGCGGCGAAAGCCGAACGAGAAGAGCATGAATTTCTAAATGACGAAAAGCCAAAAGAACCCTTGCGCTTTGACTATCCGTCGCTGGTCGATGATGAACAGCGCAAACGCTTGGAATCGTGGCATGCGGCCGGCGCTGACCCCGAAACTAGACCGGCTGAACGCGGGATTTACTTGCCTGGCATGTCGGTCGGTAAGCTGGAACGACTGTTACAGAAAGATTCACTGACCGCGCAGGACAAGGAATCACTCAAGGATTACAAATACCTGTTACTGGCACAGCCGAATGATGCGGCTGAAAAAGGCTTCATGGTGCATGTCCAGGGTGACAAGGGCGGGTTCCTCGCGCCGAAAAACAAGTTTTGGCTGACGAACATTGATCATGCGCTTGAGGGTAAGGCCAAGACCGAACCCGAGGGCGGGCGCTGGCATCGGGTGACGCCGGAAAAAAAGCCCGAATTTCAAGCTACTCACGAACTACCTGATGGCACTCAAGTTGTGGCCAATACCGACGAGCCGGGCGTCTGGGTGGATGCGCGCGGCGACGAGTACGAGAGCGACGAGGCGTATCCGCTCCATGCCCCACGAGAAGGCGACCGCAACGCCGAAGGCTTGGTGTTCCATAATGGGCGCTGGCATCGGGAGGATGGGGTAGAGCCGCAAGACCGCGAGTCTTCCGAGCCCAACGCCTTGGGTACGGCCGCCGCATTCTCGGACGACGACCCCAATTCGCCAGACTACCGCTACCGGGATACCGGGTACGTTGCCGGGTCGCGGAAGGAGCAGGCTGCGATTTTCATTCGCGCCGAGGCGCGCAAGGGCGCGAGATTGCGCGCCACGGATATTGACTGGCAGGCCATCGAAACCAATCCGCGCGAGGCGAAGGAACTCATTATCAAGTCCAACCTGTTCGGCGCGGTCGATTGGGACGCGCTCAAGGCCGGCGGCATGGAGCCTGGCGCTGGCTTCCTGGTGGATCGCGTCTATGCCAGCATCGCCACGGAACCCGCCGAGGATAGTCCGCAAGCGCGCCACGATTACGCGATTGGACTGGAATCGCTGCGGGATCGGCTGGAACGATGCAAGACTCCGGACGAGGTGACGACAGTCCTGGACGATATCCGGTCGGAGTATGACGGCTATCTGTTCAACGCGGATGAGCAGGCCAGACATGACCGCGCGTCGGCCATTGCCAAACGGCTTTCCGATCGGTATTGGACGCTCAGGAAAGAGCGGGAAACCATTATTAAGGCGGCTGTCGATCTAAGGGACCAGATAGACCGACTGAAGCGGGACCAGGACCAGCGCATCGATCGCAAGCGGAAGCCCGATCCCAATATCGAACAGCGCATCGCCGAACTCAAGCCGGAGCATGATGCCGCGCTGCAAGCAATCAACGATTGGGATGACGCGCATCCGGAAATGCAAGAGGCGTGGGGGAGCGCTGCCGTGGGTAGCAGCTTGCGCTCCGAGGTCAATGCGGCCTGGGAGGCCGCATCGGATATCAAGGCTGCATCGTTGGCGCGCAATCGGTCGGAAAACCCCTTGCACCGCGCTTGGGCCTTGATGGGGCCAAAATTCGCGAGCATCATGAGATGGCGTCGCCACGACGGGTCGGTTACGTTCCAGGGCCACGTGACGGCGGCGAAAACCGGCAAGATCAAGGACTGGTCGTGGGCGGAAAAAGACCGCGCCACGATGCCCAGGATGGGCCGGCAAAAGGTCCGGTTCCAGCTTCGGGTGGTCGAAAAATTTACCCGGGTCGGCGGCCGGCCGGTGGCGGCGGATTCTACCGCCATACTGAAAAATCAATTCAATCTGCGCGAGGTCCAGTCGGGCAACTGGGTGTTGTCCGATCCCGAGTCGGCGGCGTTTCATGTCCAGCGTTCCGCCGAAGCCCTAAGCGATTTGGCGGACCTGATGCAAATATCCGATGACGCCGTATCGGTCAACGGTCGGGTGGCGCTGGCCTTTGGCGCGCGCGGCAGGGGCAGCGCCGGATTTGGCGGTGCGGCCCGAGCGCATTACGAACCGGTGCAGCGCGTCATCAATATCACCAAAATGGGCGGCGGCGGCTGTCTCGCGCACGAGCTGTTTCATGCGATAGACAACCTGACGAGCGAATGCGAGACCGGGAAAGCGTCCGGAGCGGATGATTTCATCACGGAAAACCCGGACTTGTTGCCGGATGGCAGGCTCAAGGATGCCGTGCTGGGGTTCCGCCAAGCGATGCTTGCCGGACAGCATCGCCTGTATGTGAAAATCAAATACAGCGAGAAGGATGTCAGGATTGCCCGCTACAACCTGGATCGGGACAAGCCATCGCCCATCGCCGCCATGATCAAGTCCGCGCCGGATTTGGAAACCGCGTTGCGGCAATTGGACGATCATTACTTCGCCAGGGGCGGATGGGAAGGACCCCACCGAAAACGTACCGCCAAGAACCGTGAAGGCTGGCGCAAGATTGCGGCGGCCTGGCATGATGGCATGCAGGTATCGGGCGGAGTGGCCAAGGTCAGGGCGGGGCCGCCCATGTCGTCCTATGCCTACGAGGCTCAGTTGATCGATGAGGGCGACTACGGAAAGTATTGGTCGTCCACGCATGAACTCGCGTCCCGGGCGTTTCAGGCATGGTGCGAGGATCGGCTGTCCGAATTGGGGCGCAGGAACGATTACTTGTCCGCCAATGCCGACAACAAATACTACAAAACCCCGGCCTTCGGGGAATGCAAGCCCTTCCCCGAAGGCGACGAGCGGATGCGCATCAATGCCGCGATAGACCGTCTGGTGGAAGCCATTCGCGATAGCGGTTCGCTGTATAAGGCGTTCTTTGACTTAGCCCGTTGACGGTATAATAGGCGCACTGCCCACTAGCTACGAACTGGTGGGCAGCACTTCACCGATCGCAACCTAAACAGGAGGCTACGCGATGCCCAAACAGATTACCCAAAATCCGTCTCTTGCCGCAACCGGCCATGATCTGGTAGAGGTGCGAAAGGCGCAACCGTTTACTACAACTTTAGCTGTATCTGCTGGCACTGGGCTGGCACACCCCGCTATCATGCAACTCATTAGAAAGTACATTGCAGACTTTCAAGAGTTTGGCTTACTGACATTTCAAATTGCACCAAGAAAGGGCAATAGGCATGGCGGTGGCAATGTTGAGTACGCTGAACTCAATGAAGATCAGGCTACCTACCTCATCACGCTCTTCCGCAACAATGACGTGGTGCGCAGGTTCAAGATTCGCCTGGTTAAAGCCTTTCGCGCGGCAATCACTGAGATTGAGCGGCTTACTCACCAAAAGCAAGACCCACAATGGCAACTCATCCGCGATGAAACGAAGGTAGGCTTCAAATGGATGAGCGACACGCTCAAGGAAACGCGGGAATCGGTCGGCAAGGCTACCATGCCGCATCATTTCCAGAATGAAGCGCGGATGATCAACGCGGTGCTAGCCGGCAAGCATGGCAAACTGGATCGCAACACGCTGAGCGCGTCAGACTTGGTGCTGATGGCTGAACTGCAAAGACTCAATGCCGTGCTGATCGGGCAAAACATGCCGTACAAGGACCGTAAAGCCGTTCTCATGGATCGGGCTGTCAAGAAGCTCGCCGCTTAGACTAAATGTCGTGACTTCAGGATAGGCGGCGGTACTTCAACTCTTGCCGTCGCCTGTCATGAACCATTTTCCGGACTTCTCTTCTCATACCCGGCTACTCAAGGCCGAGCGGACCGAACGCCATCCCAGCGCAGCCCAGATCAAGGCGGGCAATTACACCAAGCGCAAGGTGCCTTGGCGCGGCATGACCATCAGCGTCGAGAACGAGGCGGGCAGCACCCGATCCGGCACGGACCCCGGCGGCAAGCGCTGGAGCATCAGGATGAAGTTCGCCTATGGCTACCTCAAGCTCACGGAAGGCGTGGACGGGGATCATGTAGACGTGTACCTGGGGCCTGACCTGGATACCGCGCCCAATGTCTACGTGGTGCATCAACGCAAGGTCAACGACTGGAAAGCCTATGACGAGGATAAGGCCATGTTGGGATTCACGTCCCGGCGCGCGGCCGTCAAGGCATTCCTGGCCAACTACACCGACCGGCGGTTTCTCGGGCCGGTCACGGTCATGCCGGTCGATGAATTCATCGAAAAGGCCAGGGCGACATTCAACCAGCCAAGGATGATCAAGACCTTTGTCGGTCACAGTGGCCGGCCAGGACTGATAGGCTGGTCAGTGAAGCGCATGCCGGCGCGGGACGGAAGCGAGGGTATGTCAGTCCCTGATGACGCCCATATTCGCCAGGTCAACGCTACCGTCAATAGGCAAATCGAAGCCTGGGCCAACCGGTCATTACCCACTAGCACGCTTTTGGATTTAGGGAGACCGTCCAGCATCCTGAGACGATTTGGCGTGCCGGATAAACCCATTCACTTAACGCAATCCGTTCTACGCAAGGCTACCGACAAAAAACATGGCCTGCATCCAACCGATCTCAAGGATCTAACACTGCACATTCAAGCGCCGTTGGCTGTATTCAAAAGCCGAAAAGGCAAGAATAGCCTGGTGGTCTTAACTGAAATCACGCATGAACAGGGCAATCTGATAGCCGCGCTGGACCTGAATGTTAAGCGCTTGGAATCAGATATTCACGATATTCGTAGCGTTCATCCAAAAGCCGATGCAAAGGTAGGCTATTGGCTGGCGGATGGATTGCTGCTGGGTTACGCAAAAGACAATGGCCGCCAGTGGCTTGAGTCCTCAGCCCCGTCCAATTCGGGGCAGTCCCAAGCCATGGCAGCCATCGTAAATGCGATTGTTTATGACAGAAGCCATCTTGTCAATGTCCAGGATATACGGAAAAGCATCGTCCTGACATTCCCATCCGGGAGTGTCTATTGGTTGTTCCAGCACCAATACCGCTGGCAAGTCAGCGCGCTCTTGCTCAAGGCGCTGGGACCGGGCGAGCGCTGGATAACAGTATTCCCTAACGGAAAAGAAAATAAAGGCGTGCCCGTACTGGTCCGCGAAACGCACGGCGGCTCCGGCGTCTATCACGTCATAGGCGGTGCCGGCGGCAAGCTCAACTATCTCAAGATGCGCGGCATAAAGCCCGAGGCCGACTATAAGGCCCAAGCGGCGGAACGCGCGGCGGTCCAGCGTAAGGCGCGACAGGAACAAGCCAGGATGGACCGCGAATCGGGCGTGGCCGACATTAAAAAGACGCAACGGGATGCTATCGTCGCCAAGCAGCGCGAGGCCGAGCGGCGATTCATCGAGGAGGTGGCCAAGCGACAAGGCTGGAAAGAGGAAGATATCGCCTTTGACGAAAAGGCCCACGCCAAGCTCTCGGATGCGGCCAAGCGCAAAGCCTATGCCAAGCATCACGGTGCCCTGCTGCGCAAGGCCAATGAAGCCATCGATCTACAGCGGCAACGGCTGGTCGAAGACCCGGACTTCCGCGCCGAGGCGGGGCTTGCCAATATGCCGGCGCAAAGCGCGGTCAGTCACGAGCTATCGGTAGCCGATATCGATCCGGTCACGCCGGGCAAGGTCACGCTGGGGTTCTCCCATGCGTTCGGCGAGCGGGCGCAACAGGCCGGCCTCTCGAAAGAGGCTATCCAGGCCGAGGCCGAGGCGACGCGAGACGCGCGGCTGACGCCGGACGAACGCGAGGCCCGCATCCGTCGCGGCGAAACCAGGCAAGCGGTCAAGGAAGAATTGGAACGCCTCCGCGAGCCGTCCAAGGCTGACGCGCTCAAGCCGAAACTGGCGGAAGCTCGGGAAGCGGTTGAGATGGTCAAACTGCAAAAGCAGTTGCAGTCCATCCAAAAGCAAGCACGGGAAGCGCGGGCGGATGTGGATAAGGACCCGTCCGGCAAGATTAAGACCTACAACATCACTGTGGGCGGGTCCGATCCCGACCTGGATGAAAAAGTCCGCGAGCAGGTTGAAAACGACATTAGAACGGTCCAAACCCGAACCTTCCTGTCCGCCATACGCGATACGGCGGGCCAGGATTACGAGCAATCCCTGAATGCGGCCATCGGCGCCGGCGCCTTCGATTCCGTCAATGCGCTGGCCATCGCGGCGGGCGGCGCGGCGCTGGTGGATCGGTCGGTCGTCGACGTGCTGGGGCCGGCCGGCGCGGCGCGGGTGCTGGCGCGGCGGCTACATGCCGATTTGGACAAGGGCACGGTGGACACGCTGACCGAGGATTTTGGCGACTTTCACGCCAATCATTACATGGCCACGTCGAAGGCGGCTCTGGAGCAAGCCGCCGAACTGCGCGAGACAGCCAGGCAACTCGAACTGGATGAGGCTCATGGCGCTCATGACCTGGTGACCGCCAAGGCCATTACTGAACGCAAGCTGGAAGCATTGACGGAAGCCCATCGCCTGCTCGCAACGGCGCTCGGGGAAATGGAGACCAACGCGGCGCTGGTCGCCGCGCTCAAGTCCGGCCGCGCCAATAAGCCGCTGGAAGTCGCCCTGGGCGGCGTCTCGCCGGAAGACGCCATCAGACAGGCGCGCGCCATTGGGCTCCCGCGCGTCGACTACCGGCTGGACCAGGTGGCGGGCAATGAAATCCTGACCGTGACCCCGGAAGGGCTGGACCGTCTGGCCAGGCCCATCGATGTGGCCGATTTGCGGCGGCGGCGGCGTACCTTGGACATCATGGAAGGCCGGGAGGATGAGGAGAACTGGCTGCCTAAAGGCGTGGCCAATCGTCCCGATCTCGCCATGCCGCCCGCCGATCCGGGCGTGGCGTCCGTGCTGGCCAAGCCGTTCGAACCGGGTGCAGACCTGGCCCGATCCCTGCGGGACTACATCGGCGGGCGCATGGCGGACGGAGACGCCGCAAGCGACATTCTGGCGGACATTCAAGGCAAGCCGTTCTTCGACAAGGCGGGCGATGAACGCTTCGGTGACTACCTGTCGGCGCTGAACGAGGTGGCTCCGCTCAAGGACGCCAAGGGCCGGCCGAGACCCATCGAAACCATGCGGCCGGAATTCGAGGCCATGGCGGATGAGTTTGTCGCCAAGCATTACGGGGCCGACCGCACGCCGCTACATCGGCAAACCTTCGACCCAAACGACGAGAAGGCGGCGGAATCGCTCTATCGCACCCTGGCGGAAGTGCCCGAGGGCATTGCCGCGTTCACGCCGATCGGCGAATTGACGCATGAAGATCGGCGCGCCTTGCGGGAATTCTTCCATGCCCATGTGGCGCGGGAAGACGAGGACGCGGCGGCCATTCGGCATCGTCTGGAAGCCATGAGCCGGCATGAGCCGGAACGCGAGTTTACCGACATGTTTGGCGAAACCGTGGAAAACCCGGAATGGCGCGAATGGAAGAACGAGCGTGATGGACTGGCGGAACAGGCCAATAAAGCCTCGCTGACCTGGGATAAGTACACGTCCATTCTGCGCGGCCATGCCAATGCCTATGCCACGCTGCAAGACATGATCCGATCGCGGGTCAACCAGGGGTTTACCGAACATTACAACCGGGCGCATCCCGATAAGCCGCTCAAGCGCGGGCGGACTCCGGTGCGCAACTCCCTGGCCCACGCGGACGCGATCGATCCGGCATTGCGCGAACAGCGTCTCGATGAGCAGCGGCAATTCAATGCCCGGCTGCAAGCGCGCGACCGCGGCCAGTTCGCGTCCGATGACGTGATCGGCAAGCAACAGTCCGCGCGAGCCGCCGAGGAGGCCGACAAGCAAGCGCAATTCAACCTGTTTGGCGACGATGAACCCGCCGACAAAACCGCAACCCCACTCAAGGCCGACGAGCGCTACACGCTAGGCCATGCCGCCGAAAACCAGATTGCCCGCATGGTCCCGATGATGGCGCGCAACTTCAAGCCGGGACAGCCGTTCAAGATGTGGCAACCGTCGATGAACGGCAAAGGCGTGGCGCGGCAGCGGGCCATCAAGCTGGTGGAGGCCAATAAGCGGTTTGCCCTTGGATTGGGTCCGGGCAGCGGCAAGACGCTGATTCAACTCGGGTCAATCAGTCACCTGTTGTCAAAAGGAAAGATCAATAGGGCGCTTGTGTTGGTCCCGTCCATCGTGCAATCGGAATTCCGCGCCGAAGCCGCCCGCTATCTCGATCCCAAGGCCAATGGCGGAAAAGGTTTCAACTATCACATCGAACCCGGCGCATCGCGGGCGGAACGCATCGCGGCCTACAAAGACCCGCAACATCATTTCGCCGTCATGACTCATTCGGCGTTCCGTGACGACATGATCCACATGGGCGCGCAACAGGCCGGCATCGAACCA
>Ga0233420_10000251_pt1 | contig 24106 bp, 22 predicted proteins | sample Watercolumn_Mata_4_FD_183009 | JGI IMG/M metagenome (GOLD analysis project Ga0233420, IMG submission 183009) | Freshwater microbial communities from Lake Matano, South Sulawesi, Indonesia - Watercolumn_Matano_2014_102_MG | ecosystem: Environmental > Aquatic > Freshwater > Lake | place...
ATTTTTTTCCTCCTCCAAAGAGCGTCTTACAATAGATTACCAAAAACGCATTTTCTGTCAACCCCACATATCAACTACGGGATCAGCTCTACTCATTCGCGATTCGCCCGCCGATTCGACGGGTATGCTTCCGCGCCACTTTAAGCCGCGCGAGTTCCCGCTCAAGCGCGGCGGCGCAGGAACATTATAAAAATCAACAATTCGCATTAAAACCAAAAAACTGGCAAAAAGCCAGTTTTTTGGTTTGATGAATTTATACCGTACTTGTAGGGTTACTTGTAGGGTTTCGGGAACCCTACAAGTATTATTGTTCGATAATATAATCTTTTACCGCATGGAAATCTCCGAGAAGTGCGGCACTCGTTGATTTTTCATACTCATTTTCACCGCCAGACATTTTTAAAATCAAATCCCGATTAGAAAGAGATGAATAATTTTGGATGCCGATATAGTCCAAATAACTCGACCACTTATACTTCTTCAAAAACTCACGCACCGCTTTCTGATTTTTCAAGCCCCTCTCCTGCCAATCCGGCTCTGCCAAATCAACCGGGTTCAAATGAATATAGCGCGAAAGCTGCATCAAATAGCTGTCATTGTCATAAAGACTGCCGCCCAGAAAATTGAGAGGATGATTGTTTTGCAAAATATTTGTCGCGGCCGAGAGGGTGGTCGGGAGCGAGGGATAAACGCGGCAGTTGGTGTCGCCCGGGGCGCAAGTCGGATTTAGGGTTTCGCCCGGGTTGTAGGGACTCGCCGGCGGAGACGCAAGAGCCGGGAGTAAAAAGTAAAAAATCAAAAAGACGCTGCCTGTCGCGGCGCAAAGTTTTCCGAGCCGACGAAGCTTAGTTTTTATTTCTAAATCCATTCAATATTAGTTTGGATATTATTTTAGAAATTATGGTAATTGGTAATTCTTTGGGATATTCGTTTGGATATTCGTCGAGATATTATTTGAGAAATTAGTTGGAAAATTGTTTATTGTCATCCTGAGGAGCGATAGCGACGAAGGATCTCGGGGATTCTTCCCCCCGCATCAAGTGCGGGGTCAGAATGATTATCGAAGGGTTCGGAATGACTGTCGAAGCGGAGCGAAGGATCTCTGAAAGTGGGAAAAATCTCAAGTCGCCAAATGCAGTTTGCCTACTTGTTTTTCTAAAACTTCTACCCGTTTGCGCAGGGAAACCATATCCTCCATCGCGGCCGCAAAATCTTCGCTGAACATTTTTCTTATTTTTTCCAAATCGTTTTTGACATCGCTGATTTCGTTTTTAAGCATCTCAAATTCCGAACGCGTTTCGCTGCGAAAATCTTCAAACTCTTTGCGAAAACTAAAAATATCGCTTTTTAATTCTTGGCGGACATCGGCAATCTGCTTCTCAACATGCGAAGAAAAATCGTTAATCGCCAAAAGCACATCGCTGATTGTTGGTTCTTTTTCCATAAGTTTGCCTTGCTTTTTTTTACGCTATTTTTTAACACTAACTATATTATACCATAAAAAATATCCACCGAAGTATATCTTAATCAATGTGTCAAGGAGACGCGAAAATTATTTTTTTAGATATTTTTCGTGACGGTTTTTTTGTCGTCATCCTGAGCGGAGCGAAGGATCTCGGAGATTCTTCCCCCGCATCAAGTGCGGGGTCAGAATGACAGTGGGAAGGGGTCAGAATGACTATTACTCTCTATATATTATATCATTTTCCACGCATCGTTTTTAGAGTGCGTCAAGAGAGAAAAACCGCCTTATAACTGTGGATAACTTTTCCCTAACTCCACCAGCCCGTTCACTGTTGGATGCTAAGCGTCCAACAAACTAACTTTTAATTTCTATTCCTCGCCCACCAGTCAAAAATTTTTTTCGCCGCCGGGACAGCCGTTTGGCTGCCTTCGCCGCCGGCTTCAATCAAAATTACTATGGCGATCCGCGGATTTTTAAACGGGCCGAAACCCGAAAACCACGCGTGCGGCGGCGAGCCGGCGCGCCATTCGGCGGTACCGGTTTTTCCGGCAACGGCAATCGGCAGATCTTGCAAGCCGCGCGCCGTGCCGTTTCTCACCGTTTCGCGCATCGCGTTTCTTATAACTTCCAGATTATCCGTACTGATAAAATCTTTATTCAAAATGTAATTTTCCGCATCCCCACCAAGCAAAATGCGCGGACGAAAAAGCGTTCCGCCATTCCCAACGGCCGCGGTCGCCGCCGCGATTTGAAGCGGCGTCGCGAGCAGACTCCCCTGCCCGATTGAAACATGATAAGTGTCGCCGATAAACCATCTGACTCCGCTCGCGCCCTCTTTCCATTCCGGCGTCGGCAAAAAACCGCCCGCTTCGGCCGGCAAATCAATCCCCAGCTTTTTTCCAAAACCGAACTTGTCCAGATAAGCGTTTATCTTGGATATGCCGAGGCCGGAAAAATTGTTGTAACCGCCGCCGATGATGCAAAAAAAGGTGTTGACCGATTCGGCGATCGCTTTCGTGACATTGGTCTCGCCGTGGCCGCCGGCTTTCCAATCGGGGAATTTCCATTCCCCGACATTTATGCCTCCCTTGCTCAAAAAGGATGTCGCGGGCGTGATTATTTTTTCCTCCAGCGCCGCGCCGGCCAAAAACGGTTTGACGGTGGAACCCGGCGGATAAAATCCGGAGATGGCGCGATTTAAAAGCGGATAATTTTTATCTTCCCGTAGTTTTTGAAAATTTTCCTCCGTGATTCCGGCGGCAAAAAAATTATTGTCGTATGTTGGCAGACTGACCATCGCGAGAATTTCCCCGTTTGCCGCATCAAGAACAACGCCGGCCGCCGCCTTTTTTCCGAGACGCGAAAGCTCATCGCGCAAAGAATCTTCAACCGTTTTTTGAAGCTCAAAATCAATCGCAAGCGTCAGATTCGCGCCGTCAACCGGGCTTTCCGCCGCGATGATTTTTTTTTCGTGGCCCAACGCGTCAACTTCTATATTCCGGCGCCCGGGTTTTCCGCGAAGTTGCCGCTCGTAATACGCCTCCGCCCCGGCGCGACCGATCCAATCGCCCGGCAAGTATCTTTCTTCGGCAAACATTTTTAAATCTTCTGGACTCACCCGCCCCTCATAACCGATTATATGCGACAAACTTTTTACGTCCGAAAAAAGATATCGGCGCCGCGTTCCGATGTTCACTGCGGCTCCGGCGAGAGACAACAAATCGGTTTCTATCAGCGCGACCGAATTATAATCAAGATTGTCTTTAATCACTATCGGCCAAGAAGAATAGCGGCCGTATTCCGCGATTTTTTTCTCAATCTCCGTCGGCGGAATGCCGGTCAAATCGCCGAGGCGCGCCAGCGCCGCGTAACGTTCTTCGGCGTCCCGCGGCAAGCGGTTCGGCGCGACCATCAAACTGAAATTGGGAACATTGGAAACTAAAAGCTTTCCGCTTCTGTCGTAAATAACGCCCCTGTTGGGCGGAACCATTTCTATTCTTTGGCGGTTGCCTTCCGCCAAACGTTCAAAATAATTATGGCGAAAAATTTGCAGATCAGCCGCTTTCAAAATCAAGCCGGCGAAAAAACAGGCCGCGACCGCGAAGAAGAGTAAAAGATGCCGTCTTTTGAGAGCAAGCCCTAAAATCGGCTCGTTGAAATTCATCTGCATCCCGATTCCCCCTTTTTCCAAAAATGTTTCCTCCATCCAGTGCTTTTTGAGCGGATCTCTTAGTTTGGCGTCGTCGGAAACAGATTCCTTGACCGCAAAAGGATCTTCAAAATTATGGCTGGGATTGGAATTAAAAAACAATTTCATACGCAACTCTTTTGGAGGTTTCGCCTCCGTTGGAGGCGAAACCTCCAAAAGTTAAAATCTTTTTCTTTTTAAAAAACAAAAAATTAGATAACCAAATGACAGAAGAACCGCGGTGGCGAAAGACGGTTCAAGACACCTTGAGACGAAACTGTAAAAATCAATGCCCGAAATTCCACGGATAAAAAACGCCTTTAGGAGTAAAAAAAACGAGCTGAAAGACGCCGCCGCGAAAACGGAAAAAAATAAAAATGAAAACCAATTTTTGCTGGTAAAAAAATTTGACATTACCCATACAAGCAGGACGGCAGTCAAAAAAAACAGAACCGAAAAAAACCCGAATTTTTCCATGGAATAAAAATCAAGGACAAGTCCCGCCGCTCCGCCAAAAACCGAAGCTTCCCGCGCAAAACCCGCATAAGCGAGCGCGACAACCGCGGCCAAAACGAAATTAAAATAAAAACCTCCCTGCGGTATTTCCAAGAGCTGAACCGCCGAAATAAAAATCGCAAAAAGGACGCTCAAAATAATTTTTAAAATCATATAAAATCTGCAATCAGCAATCTGAATTCCGCAATCTGCAATTACTCGTCTCCCACGATCAGCAGATAATCAAGATTGCTGAAATCAACGGGCGATTTTAACGTTGCCGCCTGAAACGGACTGCGGGCTTCTTTGGCGACGGCCTCAACCTCGCCAAGCAGAAGATTTCTCGGAATGCCGGGTTCAAGTCCCGAAGTGACAACCGAATCGCCGGGGGCGATATTTTCATCCTGCGGGATCAGATCCATTATCATTGACAAGCCATGCTCGCCGCGGACAATTCCGTTAGTTCTCGCTGAATTTAAACTCGTCACTGCAACGCTCATCTTGCCGTCAATCGCAAGCAGAATCAGCGAATAATGATCATAAACTTTAACGACCTTTCCGACAAAAATTCCGTCGGCGTAAACCGCGGCTTCGCCGAGAGCGACGCCGTCATTTTTGCCCCGATCAATAATCAATGCTTCGGAATCGTCCAAAGTATTTTTTCCGATCACTCTGGCAAGAATGGAGGAAGAAACATTTTTATTTTTGAAACCGAATTCTTTTTTTAACAGCGCATTTTCTTTTTCAAGTGAAAGAATTTTGGCCCGGTCGATCGTAAGGCGGGAAAGCTCGTAAGCCAAGCGGTCGTTTTCGCGCGCCAGAGACGAGCCCCGAAAAACGCCGCCAAACAATTTTTCCGAAACATCTTTCACGGCGCCCGCGCTCTTTGACACGAAAAAAACAACAAACCGCGCCGGTTCAAAAATAAATTCAAGGACGTTTATCTTGTATAAAAAAATAAGCAGCGCAAAAACTGCCAAGACCGCAGTTAAAATTTTTATAAATCCGCCGCGGGACATAAGTTAGAGTTCCCAGATTCTTCCCCCGCCTTTTCCACCGTCATTCCGAGCATTTTCCGTTTGTCATTCTGACCCCTCACTTGATATGGGGGAAGGATGACAGTAAAAAGGGCGTTCAGGATGACAGTAAAAAGGGAGTTCGGGATGACAATAAGCACGGCCCAAGATACACTAAAATTGTCATTTTTTTCGTCCTGTCGGCACGGAAACCTGTTTAAGAAGCGCCTGATTCTCAAGCAAAACACCCAGACCGCGGACAGCGCAGGTTAACGGATCGTCGGCGATTCTTACCGGCACCTCGGTCGCGCCGGCAATCAGCTTGTCCAGCCCTTTGAGCAGAGCGCCTCCGCCGGTTAAAACCATTCCGCGCTCATAAATATCCGCGGTAAGCTCAGGCGGCGTAACTTCCAAAGTCGCCTTGATATTGTCAATAATCGCGTTGATTCCACGACTAATCGCGCCCCTTATTTGTTCGTCGTTCACAATAACTTCGGCCGGAAGGCCGGTGACCAAATTGCGGCCGCGCATTTCCATCTCAAGCGGCACCTCAAGCTCCATGGCGGAACCGATGCGCATTTTTATAAATTCGGCGATCCGTTCGCCCAAAAATAAATTGAAATTATCCCGCGCGAACTGGATGATGCTTTTCGTAAGCTCGTCGCCGGCAATCGGAATTGATTTCCAGGTTACGACTCCGTTCAGCGACAAAACCGCGATTTGGGTTATCCCGCCGCCGATATTGACCACCATACTGCCGAGCGATTCTTCAACCGGCAATCTCGCGCCGATCGCGGCGGCGATCGGTTCTTCAACTAGATGCACCTCGCGCGCGCCGGCCAGATAAAGCGCGTCTTCCACCGCCTTTTTTTCCACTTCGGTAATTTCGAGCGGAATGCCGGCCGCGACTCTGGGCCTCGGCGCAAAACTGAAAGAATTTTCATGAACTTTCAGAATAAAATGACGGAGCATTTTTTCCGTAACTTCAAAATCGGAAATAATCCCCTTGGAAAGCGGCTTTGAAATCGCGATATGCGCCGGCGTTTTTCCAAGCATCTCCTGCGCGTCGCGCCCGATGGCGATAATCTGGCTTGTACGCGCGTTGACCGCGACAATCGAGGGTTCGTTTATAACAATGCCCTTGTCTTTTGCGTAAACAAGGATGTTTGACGTGCCGAGATCAACGCCCAAATCTTTTGAAAATTTTCCCAAAAGTTTTTTAAACATCCCCGTATTAGTATTTATCCCAAAGAATATCCGAAAGAATATCTCAAAGAATATCTTCTACATTCTTCTTTTCGCCGACAAAAAGAAAAATTCTAAAATAGCGAAAGACAAAACGATAATTAAAACAAGCCACCAAGTTAAAATTTGTCTGCGATTCAAAATTAACGCGATTACAACCGCCAAAGCAAACCATATTGCCTGCCTAAAAGAGGCAGCCGCTAACCGTGAAATCAGCTCGTTCTTGTTCCAGCGAGTTCGAACCAACAATCCTAAAATAGAATTTAAACCAGTAAGCGCTAATGCCAAACTGGCGTAAAAAAACACTACCCCGATCAATCCACCCGACTCCGGATCTATAAGCAAAAGAACCGCGGCCCACAAAGCCCACGCCGCAAGGGTGCAAACCGCCATTAAAATTAGATATTGACGAAGAGTCATAATAACTTGGCTTTCAGCTTTCAGCTTTCAGCTATCGGCTATCGGCTATCGGCTATCGGCTACAAGTAATCATAACAAAAGATATATTTTATTTCAACCCGTTGTATTATTGCGGGATCAATCCCTTTCTGGCTAAACCGCGAATTTAATTTTTAAAACTGTTTCTTGGCCGAATTTTTGGTTTAATCGAGCCAAAATTTTCTTTTCTCGCAATTGTATTTCCTGCGCCAAAATCGAACTTAAAGAGCTTAGTTTAACCGTGCCGTCTTTAAACGAAACGACTTTGATTTTAAATTTTACGGCATCTCCAAAAATTGAACACAAAATTTGTTCAAATTCTTTCAAAATCATCGCGGCTTCAATCTGGCGGCCGAAACCGCTTTTTTTGATGTTGTGCGGAATTATTTTTCCTACGGGGGTAAAAGACATAGTTGTTGACTTCGGCTTTCGGCTTTCAGACTTCAGATTTCGGCTTGAGCTCAAAGAATCCTGAACTCGCAAATGCTTTTATAGTCGCAGTGGCGGCACTTGAATTCACCGGGCGTGGGCGCGAACGCGCTCGCGCCAATTTCTTGAATCGTGCCTAAAATTTTTTCTTTCAGTTTTTCCAGCTCTTTTTCCTCGCCTAAAAAAGAAACTTTTTTATTGTCTTCAATGTACAGATACGAAAGCGCGGAAACTTTTTTATCCAAAATTTGCGGATTTTGAGCGGCCAGCTGGTAAATTAAGAGCTGGTCTTTTTCAATTTTTTCTTCGGCTTTGCTTTTTCCGGTTTTATAATCAATAATCTCAACCGTGCCATCCGGAAGCTCGTCAATACGATCAATCTTGCCGGTAAAAGTATGCGCGCCGATTTTCAGATTGAATCCCTTTTCAAGATAAAGCGGAACCGGCAGATCGTCTTTTACACTTTCAAAATACGCCTTGAGCGCGCGGAGGCCGTTTTCAAAATACTCTTCTTTTTGATTTTTGTCTTCAAACCAATCGTCAATAAAACTCTCGGAGTAAATTTTTTGAAGCTCCTCAATGCTCACAACGGGTTTTTTCGGCGCCGCGCCGCCGAACAAATCCGCCTGCCGCTTGCCGACGCGCTCAATCGCGAGCGCAAAAAATCTTTGCAAGGTCAGGTGGATACTCTGGCCGAAGCTGAAACTCGACCTTCCGGAAACCGGAAGTCGCAAAATATGCTGAAACTTGTATTGCAGGGGACAACTTTCAAACGCCTTAAGCTGGGTAAACGAAAATTTGTCCGGCAAAACATAAGCCGGCGCCGCTCGCGACGGTGTTTCGCCGGCTGGCGCTTCCTGCAAAATATCGGATTTTTTTAGCGGCGGCGCCTCGCCGTCCGCCAATTTCAGCTCAAACAAAAATCGCGACGGCTTTTTGGCGCGGCTGCCCCCGTAATTCTCGGCCGAGGTAAAAAATAAACCCTCTTTGGCGCGCGTCATCGCCACATAAAACAAACGCCGCTCTTCCTGCAAATGCACGTCGCCCTCGGGCAAAATTTCCTTGACAAGCGCCTCCGGCAATTCAATCGGCTCGCGCCGCTCGTCGGTCGGAAACCGGCGCTCCACCAAATTAACCACAAAAACATATTTGAATTCAAGACCCTTTGCCGCGTGCGCGGTCATAATTTTTACCGCCTCCGGCCCTTCGTCCGGATTGCTCTCTAACGCGCCTTCTTCGCCGGCTTCAATTTCCATTTCAATCATTTCCAAAAAATTTTTTACCGTCGGTTCGGCCGAAGCGTCCCTGAATTGCTCTACTTTGCGGTAAAATTGATTTAAATGCGAAATGCTGTCGCGCGAGGCGGCATTGTCTTCCTTGGCGATATTTTTTAAATATCCGCTCTCCCCCAAAAACGCCCAAAGCGTTTTGCCGATATCGGCGCGCCGCGCAAGCGCGGTGTGTTTTTCAATCAGCCCCGAAATCCGCCGAAATTTTTCCAGAATTTCGGGAGAAAAGCCGAAACCCGCGGCATCATTCATCGCCTCGCATAAAGACTTTGCTTTGCGTTTGGCAAAATGATTAAGTTCTATTAAATCCCCCTCCCCTATCTCCCAGATACTAAAATTCAAAACCCGCCACATCGCCGCATTTTCATGGTAATTATCCAGAAGCTTCAAATAGGCAAGCAAATCCAAAATAATCGGCTTTGCGTAAAGACCGCGCGAGGCGACAAATTGATATGGGATACCGGCATCAGCAAGAGTGCGGATAAATAAATCGGCGTGGCTGTTGGCGCGCATCAGCACGGCAAAATCATTCCAGATGAGTTCTGGATCGCTATTTTTAAGTTCAATAATTTTTTTCGCGACCAAACGTGCCTCCTCGCGAGAATCTTCGGCCTTAATACAAATGATAGTCCCCTCGCCCGAGGCGCTCGCGATTAATTTTTTTGAAAGACCCTCCCCCCCGCCAAGCTTCACTTCCAGCCGATAAGGATTGTTTTGCTGGATAAACTCGTACGCCAAATCCAAAATATTCTGCCGCGAGCGGTAATTTTTTATCAAAAAAATTTTTTTGCAGCCCGCGAAATCCCGTTCAAATTCCAAAATGTTGCTGATTGAGGCGCCGCGGAATTTGTAAATTGACTGGTCATCGTCGCCGACGACGGTTAAATTGTTGTTCGGCGCCGCGAGTAGCTTGATAAGCTCGTATTGCGCAAAATTGGTGTCCTGAAATTCATCCACTAAAATATATTTGAATTTGTTGCGAAAAAAATTTAAAACGTTCGGCCGTTGCTTGAACAAATAAAGCGTTCTATTGATTAAATCGCCGAAATCAAAAGCATTATTCTCTAAAAGCAATTGTTCGTAAATATGATACGCTTCGGCCACTTCCGCGAGGCGCGAAAATTCAGCCGCCTCTTCTTCGTTGGGTTTGTCATTATTAAGTTTTAGATTTTTTATGTGCTCCAAATAATCAGCTGGACTCACAAGCTCATCTTTAGCGCGCGAAAAATGCTTGAGAAGCGCGTGGATGAATTTTGTCGGATTTCCGAGCGGGCGGTAATAATCAAGATTAAAACGCGCGAGATTTTTCCGAACCAGCATCCACTGCTCGGTGGAATTCAAAAGCTTGAAATCGGACGAAAGGCCGATATCAATCGCATGGTCGCGCAGGACGCGCTCGGCAAAAGCATGAAAAGTGGAAATCCAAAGGTCAACATAACCGTAAGGCAGAAGCTTATCAACGCGCTCTTCCATTTCGCCGGCCGCTTTATCAGTAAAAGTAAGCGCCAAAATTTCGTCCGGCTTCGCTAATCCTTGCTCAATCAGCCATCCGATGCGCCGCGTTATCACCGTTGTTTTTCCGGTGCCGGCGCCGGCGACAATCATAAGCGGGCCATCGGCGTGCTTTACCGCGGCTGACTGCTCGGGATTCAAGTTTTGGAGCGTCTTACTTGACATTTTCTCTATTTTATGTTAATCTGAGTCAAGATTCAAGCTCTTTTTAGGAGGGAAAAATGAGCCAAATTCAACCGACTCAGTATGATTACTTTAAATTGCGCCTTGAATTGTATGACGCCAATACCGAAGGGTTAATAGACGCCCTTGACGATCTTGAAAAGGCCGGCTGGAAATTGTACAGCACGGATCTTAGCACCCTGTTCTTCCGTCGACCAAAAGAGCCATAATGGCTCTTTTTTCATTTTAGTTTATGATCTTTGCCGCTGCCGCCCTGTTTTGTTTGCCGCCATGCATTTTACCCCAAGCGACAATCAGCGCATGAAACTCATTGTATAATTTTGCGCTTCGCGGCAAACGAGATTCAAAAAATTTTCTATATTCATCATAAGTTTTAAACTCTATTCCGTAGTATTTACAAAGCCGTTTGGTATAGGCGTCAATGACAAAAACCGGGCGATTGAAGGCATACAAGAGCATGGAATCGGCGGTTTCCGGACCAATCCCCCAGAGAAACAATAACTCTGCACGGTTCTCTAAAAAATCCCCCCTCATCCCCCTTTTGCAAAGGGGGAGGTTTTGTTTTCTCCCTTTTTTAAAGGGAGTGCCCGACGCAAGTCGGAGGAGGGATTTATCCAACCAATATTTCGCAAAAATTTTCAGCTTCTTCGCTTTTTGATTATAATATCCGGCCGGCTTTATTAGCTTAGCCAAGTTTCGCGCCAAACAAACCTTCCGCGGAGAAAGGCAACCAGCGGCTGACAAATTCGCCAGCGCGCGTTCCGCATTTTTCCATGCGGTATTTTGCGTTAAAATCGCGCCGACGCAAACCTCAAATCTGTCGCGGTCGCTGTAATTTTCGCATCCGCGATATTCGCATTTGCCGCTTTTTACATCAAAAATCGGCCACCAATCTTGCGGGCCGAAGTGTCCCAACATTTTTTTATAAATCAAAAATAAATCCATTGATTTAAAAAGGCACTTTTGCTAAGTGCCTATCATGGTAAAAATTTCTCCAGCTGGATTATCGCGGAAATTTTCTTTTTAAGGAGCAAATAACGATTAATCCAACTCAAAGGATTTAGGACCATCGTAAACGCTATGTTGGCGCGATTCATCGAAATTTTACCCCCCATGCGAAAGATATTTTATATACAGAGCTCGGGGACCTGGATTTTCATCCCGCACACCAATGCTCCGGGGCTTGGATTCGGACCAAGATAACAGCGTCCAGAGCGCTGTGTCCTACCATTAGACGACCCCGGAAGATTGGTGTGGGGACGGGCCAAGATTACCAGAGGGCCAGAACCTGGCGTCCTACCGTTAGACGATCCCCGAGCTCTAAATATAATTTTAATAATTTAGTAGGAGGCGCACCAACTATAGTGTAGCAAATTTTTACCGAAAGTCAATCTTAGATTACTCGTCCGCCGAATTCTTCAGCCAGATTTTCGGCGGTTCCGCGCGTCTCTTCCGCCGCCGCGGCATCCTCTTCGCAGAGTTCGGTCCGGACAAAAATTTTCGCGCCGAACGCCTCTTCCAGAACTTTTTGCAAAAGCGCCTTGTTTTTTAATTCTTCCAGGCGGTCGCGATGAAACTTATAGCCAGTTCCGATTAAAAGCTGATTGCCGTCCAAAGATATCGGACGGCTCAAACGCGCGCTGATCAAAAGCGAGGCGTTGTAATCGCCGATTTTTCCGACGATCTCGGCCCATCGATCTTTAATTGTTTGAAAACCCAGATTGATGTTTTCCGCGCCAAAAATTGGTTGAGAAAATCCCCCCCCATCCCCCTTTACAAAAGGGGGAGGTTCATCAAATCCCGCTCGCTCTCTCGTATCCTGCGCTTGCTCAGATTTCGTCCCTGCGGGATATCGCCCGCGGGAGAACGAGTCCAAAGTCGGAGGTTCTTTTGACGGACATTCACCCCCCTTAGGATGGCTTGGTTCATTTTTTTTTATAAAAACCGTGTTTTGCGGCGGAAATTTTATTTCCGGTGCCTCGTCGCGGGAATCGTCTTTCGCGATGCCAAGGCACAATTCAACAATCGCGAGCTCAAGAGGAAACTGCGGAATGGAGTTTGTTTTGATCGCCGCTTTTTTATTCAAAAAAACTTCAATCATTCTTATAATTTCCTGCACCCCCAAACCTGCGACGATTCCGTTAAATTCTTTTTCCAACGCATCATCATATTCAAGCGTAGAATCCGGAAGCAGGCCTTCATCAACTTTAAACAACAGCATCTTCCGCAGAACTTCAATTAAATCAGCGGCGAATTGATTCAAATCAATCCCCTCCCGGATTATCCGATTGATGAATTTGACCCCTTCAGCGGCGTTTTTCCGCGCGAGATATTTCACAAACTCAAAAACAAGAGAAAAATCAGACGGCGGAAGCACCAAACTTGCGACGTCATAGCTGATTTTTTTTTCGCCCATCGCGAGAATCTGCCCAAGAAGACTTTCCGCGTCCCTGAGACACCCCTCGCTCTCGCGCGCGATTCTTTCCAAGATCTTTTTTTCAACCTCGGCGCCTTCGCTCGCCGCGATATGATTCAGGCGGGCGATCAAATCCGGGGCGTTAATCTTTCTAAAATCAAAACGCTGGCACCTTGAAACGACGGTGGCGGGAAGCTTATGAATTTCGGTTGTCGCCAAAATAAAAATCGCGTGCGCCGGCGGCTCTTCCAAAGTTTTGAGCAAGGCGTTAAAGGCCGAAGTGGAAAGCATATGCACTTCGTCAATAATAAAAACCTTGAACTTTCGCCGCGACGGCGAAAAACGCGCGTTTTCAATGATGTTTTCGCGGACATTGTCAACGCCGGTATGGGAAGCGGCGTCTATCTCAACAATATCAAGCGACCGCCCGGCTGTAATCTCGGCGCAAGATTCGCATTTATTGCATGGCTCGGCGCAGTCGGCATTTCTATCGCCGACGCAATTGATCGCCTTGGCGAAAATTCTGGCAACAGTGGTTTTGCCGGTTCCGCGAGGGCCTGAAAAAAGATAGGCGTGCGCGATTTTGCCGTTCAAAATTTCATTTTCCAAAGTAATCTTGATAAAATTCTGGCCGGCAAGTTCGGAAAAAGTCTGCGGACGATATTTGCGATATAATGTTTCCATACCAATTTAAAATTATCAATTAACGAGTTAACTTTTGACGTATATTTTAAACAAACCCGTTGCGTTTTTAAATAATTCTCGCGCAACATTTTCTTGATCCATACCCTTGATTTCGGCTATTTTTTCCACTACATATTTAACATACGCCGGTTCGTTGCGCTTGCCGCGGTAGGGCGCGGGCGAAAGATACGGAGCATCGGTTTCGGAAAGAATTTTATCAAGCGGCGCGTAGGCGAGGGTTTCTAAAATCGGCGCGACTTTTTGCGGTGGAAAAGTGATTATGCCGGTAAAGCCGAGATAATACCCTAAGTCCAAAAACTTTTTCGCCGTTTCCAACTTGCCGGCGTAACAATGAAGAACGCCGCGCGCGCCGGCATTCTTTAAGATGTTGAAACAATCCTCGTAAGCATCGTCGGAATTCCAGCTTGACGGGCGCAGGTGCAGAATCAGCGGCAGATTCAATTCCTTCGCCAAAGCAATCTCCTCGCCAAAAGCTTCCGCTTGGCGCCTGCGAAAATCTTTATAAGAAATTCCCGACGGTTTGTGCCAATAATCAAGTCCGACTTCACCCACTGCCACTACTTTTTTGCTCGCGCAAAGATTTTTATAGAAATTATGATCAAATTTTTCCTCGCCGGTTTTGTAAGCAATCGTCTCTCCCTCAACTTGCTCGCCAATTTCTCCGTCAAAAAGATGCGTCGGGTGCAATCCCACGGCAGCCCAAAGGCCGTCCGGGATTTTTTCCGCCCATTCCACTCCGCGCGCGCTTGTCTCTTGATTGGCGCCGACAGTAATCATAGCCACATTCTCCCCGAGCGCGCGAGAAATGACTTCGCCGGCATCATTTTTATATTCATTAAACTGAATATGGCAGTGAGTATCTATGTATTTCATTTTTGATAGCGTTGATATTGGCGGATAGCGCGGATTTAAAGTAGAGACGCAAAATTTTGCGTCTCTACAACATTACCACAACTTTATTATTCAAAGCAAATAATTATCTAAACGGAATCAACCGCTGGACGATTCTTACGGCCTCGGGCAAAAGCGGCGCGGTAAAATCGCCGATTTTTATCAGATACTTTGCCACCTCCGACGCTTGAAGCTGGGTCAAAACCCAGCCGCCGAACGGCAAACGCACGGCAACATAAATTGCGAGCCCTAAAACCACGCCGCCTTCAATCAGCCCCAAAATCGTGCCAGCCAAACGGTTGATGCTGCTCAAAAACGGAATAACATTAACAAAACGGAAAACGCGGCTAAGGATATAAAAGACAAGCCCGATCAGGCGATCGGCGACAACAAAGATAATTATGAACGCGATAATTTTTTCAACATTGATATCGCCGCCGAACTTGCCATTTGCAAAAATCGCAAGCGGTTCATAGTAATGACCGGCGATCGCCGCGCCAAAAATCGTCCCGACCAAAGCCCCGAGCGCCTGCAAAAACCCGACCCAAAAACCGTAAAACACGAATCCGCCGAGGATTACTAATAAGATGATGTCAAGTAAGCCCATATTTTTATTATCTACGCCGCCGAAGCGTGGCAAATTAAAAATAATTTCTAATTTTCAATTTCTAATAAATCTCTAATGACTAAATTTTAAAATTTGAAATTTAGGCATTTTAATTTGATTGGGTATTGGAAATTGGATATTGGAAATTAAGATTTTCTTATACTATAAAGACAGCCGCAATAATTCTGTCGATAAATTTGATAGCGTTCGGAGAGCTGGCGCGACCGTTCCTGTCCCCCGCCTTTTTTCCAATCCGCTTCAAAAAATTCCACGCCGCATTTTTCCGCGAGCTCGCGGCCGAGCGCGTTTATAACCGCGGCTTTTTTATTTCTACCCGAAGTAATCGTCGTTCCCCAAATGTCAAAACCATTTTCTTTGGCATAACGCGCGGCCTCTTCCATCCTCATCTTAAAACATAACTTACAACGTTCGCCGCCCTCGGGCTCATCTTTATAAGCGGCGCAAATTTTCAACCATTTTTCCGGTTCGTATTTCCCCGCAATTAATTCCACGCCCGAAACAGCGCGAACGGCGGTCTTTGCGGCTTCAAGCCGCCCAAGATATTCGCTTTCCGGAAAGATATTCGGATTGTAAAAATAAGCGGTGAGATGAAAATCTTCTGACAATTTTTCATAAATTGCTATGCCACACGGCCCGCAGCAAGTGTGTAATAAAATTTTTTTCATAATTATAACGCAAACATCGCAATCAGAGCGGCAGTCATCACGGCAAAAGCAGCTCCGCCAAGCGCGTTAGAAATCCAGCCATTTTTAAAGCGTCCCATAATTTTTTTATTGTTGGCGATTACGAGGATGATCAGGATAAGCGGCGGGCTTAAAAGCCCATATAAAACAGCGGTATAAAACAATGCTTTAATCGGACTCACGCCCAAAAAAGACATTAAAAGCCCGAGCCCTACCGCGGCGATAATCACGCCGTAAAAAGATTTGGCCTTGCGAAACGGCTGGCTAAGCCCCTCTCGCGCGCCAAAAACCTCGGCGAAAATATACGCCGCCGAACCGGCTAAAACCGGAATCGCCAAGAGCCCTGTGCCCAAAACGCCGAGCGTAAACAATAAATACGATGCGTTTCCGGCCAAAGGACGCAGGGCTTCGGCCGCGTCGCGCACCGTTTCAATATGCACTCCGCGTCCGAAAAAAAGCGAACCCGTAAGCGCGATGATAAAAAAGGTAACAAGATTTGAAAACAACATTCCCAAAGTTACGTCTTCCCGCATCTCCCGCAACTCATGTTTGGTAACAATAAGATGGCGCGACCGCGTCTTTTTCTCCTCAACCTCTTCGCTGGTCTGCCAAAAAAACAGGTATGGTGAAATGGTTGTGCCGAAAATAGCGACAATGAGCGTTAAAAATTTCGCGTCAAACTCAACTCTGGGAATAAAAGTAGCCTTGATTATTTCAATCCAATCCTGCGAGACAACAAGCGCCGTGGCGATATAAGCGAAAAGGGAAAGCGTCAGCCATTTCAGATATTTGGCGATTCTCGCGTATGAAAACTTAACCATCAAAACCACGATCAAAACCGCAAGAACAATCGCGACAATCCAGACGGGAACAGGAATTAAAAGATTTACCGCCGCCGACATCCCCAAAAGATCGGCGCCGATATTCGCCGTGTTCGCGAAAAACATCAGGACAAACAAAAGATACAAAAGTTTTTGCGGAAAATATTTTCTAAACGCTTTGGCAAGCCCGTGGCCGGTCGCAAGCCCGATGCGCGCGCACATTTCCTGGATCGCCGCCATCAGAGGAAAGGTAAAAGGCGCTGTCCAAAGCGGCTTATGGCCGGCTTCCGCGCCGGCAATGGAATAAGTGACGATTCCCGAAGGATCGTCGTCCGAAGCGCCGGTAATAATTCCGGGACCCAGAACACGGAAAATCTTTTTTAAACAACCGTCTTTTTTTATTTTTTCTCTCCTCCTTTGCATATCGGTAGTATGCAGCAAGTAATAAGCATTAAGGGATTTTTCTCATAACATCCTTGCTACTTTTTGATAATATTCTCCACTGCCGCGAAATGGCTTGGAGCATTCTTTGGAATTAAAAGGATTACTTCGTCGCCGACCGCGCCGCGATAATAAGTAATGCTGGCTTTAAGCACTTTCCATTTGCGATTATCGCCAAAAACGACAAAATCTCCGGTTTCCGGATCAACTGCCAAGGTGCCGACAACGCGCGTCCGTTCCACCGGCCCAATCTGCTTAAAAATAAAAGAACCGTTTGGCGCGATCGTGAGCTTCATTATGTCGCCTTCCACCAGTTTTGATTTTGAGGCGTAATTTGCCGGCACGGTGTATTGCATTCCATCGGAGCCGATCATATTTTGGCCGTCAAACACTCCTTCCACTACCCTCACCACCCCGGGCATAAAAGCTCCGGCCTCCGCCGTCTGTTCAATTTTCACCTTTCCCGCAAGCCCTGTCCCGCCCGTCCATCCTCCCAAAAGCTCCTGGATATTTTTAAGCTTTAACTGGATATCATCTATAATTTTTTTGACTACCGAGAGTTTATTTTCCGCGGGCGTTCCGCTTTCTTCGGTCGCTGCGGCTGCTTCTTGATTTTCGTTTGTGATGTTTGTTTCGTCAGTCATATTTTTATTTTTTATTCAGGATAACACGAATGGGTTCGAGCCCATTCTAAATAACACGAATATTTGCGTTATTCGCGGGGTCGCGAGACCCATTTGCGTTATCCGATAGGATTCTTTTTTTAATTTTCGTTTTAAATTTGATTCTATTTCCTTTTTTTCTACACCCCTTCTGTCCCCTCCTCTTCGACCATCTCTGTCGCCTTGGCGCGTTCCATAATTTCCGCCTCTATGAGCGCGCGGTCGCGGCCGTATTTGAGGCGCGATAATTCCTTGATAAGCTTAGACATTTCTGGATTTCCCGGCGGCACCGGCAAAGTTGACATATTAAACGGTTTGCTCGCCGTGCCGTCAATCAAAAGTTTTAAATACAGAGTGCGGGCCGGAACATTAACCAAATCAAAAGCCGTAAAAACCGGCGCAAATTCTTTTTCCAGATATTGCGCGTCTTCAACGCCGATGCGGTAAATTCCGATCGTGCCGGTATTGCCAAAAACTGCGTCGCGAAGCGAGGTGTCATTATTCTTCACCAACTGGCCAATATATTGATGCGTAATATTAAGCCCCAAACCGTATTTGCGCGCCTCGGATAGGATGGAAGCGATGGAGCCGGTAGTAACATTTTGGAATTCATCAATATACATAAAAAATGGCTTGCGTTCTGCTTCCGGAATGTCGGTCCGCGACATCGCGGCCATCAAAATTTTGCCGACAATAATCATGCCCAAAAGATAAGCGTTCATATCGCCGATTCGGCCCTTGGATAGGCTGATAACCAAAATTTTGCCCTGATCCATCACCTCGCGAAAATTAAACGCGCTCTTTTGCTGGGCGATGATCGGCCGCATAAAATCGTTGGCAACAAATTGCGTGAGCTTGCTCGTGATATACTGGACAACATTGGCGAGCGCCGCCTCGCCGCCGGCTTTTTCCGCTTCTTTCACCCAAAAATCGCGCACCACCGGATTTTTGCACTTGCTAAGCTTGTATTTGCGGAAATCCTCTTGCGCCAAAACCTTGGAGATCTCCATCATTGTTGAACCGGATTCCGGGTCTTCCATAATCAAAAGAGCGGCATTGCGCATATACTGTTCAAAAATCGGTCCGCCAGTTTGTTTTAAATCGTATAATTTATCAAATATCCCGATGACTTCATTGACGACAAAAGTTTTTTGTTCCGGATATTTCGGGTCGTATTCAAACATATTCATACCCAAAGAACGTTCCATATCCGCCGGATCAAAAAAGATTACATCATCGGCCCGTTCGCGCGGCACGTGCGCCAATATGTCTTCGCAAAAATCACCGTGCGGATCGATAATGCAGACGCCGTTGCCCATTTCCATATCCTGAATGGCCATAAATTTAAAAAGATGGGTTTTGCCGGTGCCGGAGCGGCCGAGAGTATAAAAATGACGCAAACGGTCTTGGAGCTTAATTCTTACCTCAGATTCAACTCCGCGGTAGACGCTCTTTCCCAAGAGAACCCCCTCTTTCGGCAGATTATTCGGTGGCGCGGCAGAGCGCGCGGCAAGCCAGACAATATTCGGCGTTTCAGTGGTGGGAAGCGGAAAATGATACAAGCTCGCAAGCTCTTCGGTATTGAGCGCCGCCGAAAATTTTGGATTGAACCCGCGAAAAATAAAATCGGAAATGAGTTTGACTTTATTCCACGGCGAGGACTTTACGAAACTGTTGCCGTATTCGTATATATTATATTGATTGAACGCGCCGACAAGATTTCCGAGAATGTCTTCAGCACGCGCCATCGTGTCCGCCGAGGCAAGCAGGCGGATATTCAAATCAAACGCGGCCTTGGATGATTTTTCCTCAATCGCCTTGACCATTTCTTCCTCAAGCGGCGAAAGCTTATGCGGCTCTTTGCCCGCTTCGCCTTCTTTTTTCGGCGGCTTTACGGCTTTCCAAAAATCATGGAAAAAACCGCCCAAGGCATCATTCAAGCTTTCGCCCTTAACGAGCGCGCCGGTGACTTTATGGCTCTTTTTGCGCCATTTGCCGGAAACCGGCCGCAGGATATATTGGATGGCCGCGCCCTCGTCTTTGGCGACAAACTTGGACATCGCGTTTGTGAGCGAATTTAGCGGATCGCCCTCAAGCTTTTTATAAGTTTTGATCGGAAAAAGCGAAGCGCGCTTGAATTTGAGATATGCCGCGGCGATCGCGCCTTTGGGCGAAAAGATATTGTAGTCCGGCGTTTCTTCCACTTGCGCGAGCGGAAAGGCGGCATGGATTTGCTGTTCCAAAAACGGAACGGACTTCCGCGGCGCAGCTAAGTAAAAATAAATAAGCCCGCCGCTTACGACAATTTCGAGCGCCGTAGAATCGTCCTCGCCCAAAAACCACGATTTGATGCCGGAATCGCGCTTCATCCCGCCAAGCGCGGCGAGCAAAGTTTCCATCGCGGAAATTTTTTCCTGGATTTCCTGCAAAGTTTTGGTTTTTTCCTGCTCGCCTGATTTTTCCGCCGATTCCTTAGGCATGGTCACAAGAAGCACGACCTTGCGGAAAGCGATGTTCATCGCGTGCTTGCGGCGCAAAATAAAACGGACAGTAAAAATTACGGCGATGATTGCCACCGCGAGCGCAAGAAAACCAAAAACCGCGCCAAAGTTTATTTCACCAACGCCGATTTGCGGAAACGCCGATCCAGTTTCCGGCGTTAGACCAATTTGAAACATAAAGTTGATAATAAGTAGGTAGTAAGGAAATTTATAATTCCCCTTAGCTTGCTACATACTGCTTGCTACTTGCTACTTTTTTGCTCCTCGGCAATTTTGAGCATCTCGTCGGTTTTTATTTTTGCCTCCTGCTCCAGAAAATAGCGGCTTGCGCCCGGAATAAGGCCGAGCCAGGATTTGATGAGCTCTAAAATTTCGCGCGCCTTTTCTTTGGCGCGGGCTATAAGCCCTCTGATTTTTTGCGCCGCCTCCTCGCCCATGGTTTTGAATTTTAATTGAAGATCCGGCGGCATTTCCGCAAAAGTTTTCTCCAGCCCTTTTGACAAAGCCGCCTCAATTTCTTTGGTCGCAAAATCTTTCTCCGGCGCCGAGGGCGGAGGCGGAACATACGCTTCGCCGATTTTTTCTACCGGCGCGCCCGGAATTGTCTCTGGCGCGATTTCCGCGGCGCGGGTTTCCGGCGTTTCCGGCAAAACTTCTTTTTCCAATCCGCGCGGAACTTCAGGATTTAAAACTTCCGGCCGCATTGCTTCCGGCGGCATTGACTGTTCTTGGGGCTTAATGTCTTGTACCATATACAAAAAATTTTGCGCTTTGCATTTTTCGTTTTGCGCTTAATTATAGTATACCACACCCTTGACAAACCGGTAAAACGGCGATAGCGTAAAAACAGTTATTTGACAAGGAGCGAACGGAATGGACGCGCCAAAGCTTGACGCCGCGCGGCTTGAAAAGCTAACCAAAGTCATCCAAAATTTTTCCGGCCGGCCGGCGATTTTGAGCTCGCATTACGACCCGGATTCAATTTCTTCAGCCGTAATGATGGAAAGAGTTCTTCAGCATTTTGAAAAGCCGGCCGATTTGTTTTTCGCCGGAAATCCGGGCAGGCCTCAAAACCATACCGTGATCAATCTCTTTGAGCTGAACCGCAAACTTATGCCGATTGAGCATTTTACGGAACGAGGGCGGCCGGAAGATCCGGTCATTTTGGTTGACACGCCCGGCGTGCACGACGACCGATTCGGCGCCAAAATCCCCTGTCAACCGACGATCATCATCGACCACCACGAAAAGCCGAAGGACTCGCCGGAAGAAAACGGCCACAATTGGTTCTGGTTTCAAAATTGCGGCGCCTGCGCCTCGCTCATCGCGATGATACTTTTTGAACTCAAGGCGGTTTTCGCGAACCCGATCGACGACCTTGCCACCTTGGGATACATCGGCATCTCCTCGGACACTAAAGGCGGCACGTCGCTCGGGACGACACAGCTTGACTGCGATATGAAAGCCGCGCTCCGCAAATTCGCCGACCAGCAGCGCATCAATGAAATTTTTTCGTCAACTCTTGACCGCAAGGGATTGGATGTCTTCCACGCCGCGACAAACCCGAATAACTACGTCATTAGCGGCAACACGCTTATCGCCGGACTCGGCGAAATTTCTCCGGAACACGCAAGCTATATGGCAATGGTGATAGACGATCTCCTGATCAGAATAAAGGGCATCGCCACCGCCTATGTTTGGGCGATTGTCCCGAAAAAAACCACCGGCAGGCGATTACTCATCAACGCGCGCAACTCCGATCCGGCAATTTCACTGAATGACCTTTTGAAAAGATTGTTCGGCGATGCCGGCGGCGCGAAATATTCCAACAGATACGGAGTCGGCGGAGTTGACCTTGATCTCGGAATGTGGGGCGAATCGCAAAAGGGCGACGCCCTGCTCGCTCTGGTTCAAGACATAATCCACGCCAAGCTCCTTCTATAAATCAAAATTCCCTCACCCGGGTGTTCATCGGGACGAGGGATTTTTTAATTACGAAAAACTGACAGCTGATTGCTGACAGCCGAAAGCTGATTGCTGACAGCCGAAAGCTGATTGCCGACAGCCGATAGCCGGCCCCGCCTAAAACCACTTTTTTCTTTTAAAAAATACGAGAAGCCCCGCGATAGCAACAAGCATCGCGCCGATAATAATTTTGAATCCCGAGGGTTGCGCGGAGAGCGGATTATCAATAGTATTAAGATTAAACAATGAAACAATAAGCGTAAGCACGAAGATTATCACCGAGAAAATTGTGAGCGTCCGCATAATGTCGCCGGTGCGAAAATTGATAAGCGAATCGTTAGCCTCGTGGAGCGCGTCAATCGTGCTTTTATAGCCGTCAAGCTCTTCCCAAATTTCTTTCGTTTCTTCAACAAGATAATCAAAATAAAGCTCAAGTTTTTTGATGTCCGCGAATCTTCCGCCTTCTCTCATGAGCTTGCGCAAAACCGCCTTGTGCCCCTGAATGGTTTTTCTAAAATTAACGATATTGGTTTTGATGCGAAGAATTTCGGAAATTATTTCGCGCTCAAAAACCTGCGACATTTTTTTCTCAACTTCATCAATGTCATTTGAAATATGCGCGAGCATCGGAAAACATTCCTGAATCAGGCGGTCTATGATTTTATGCAGAAGCTCGCCGGCGCTCTTAAATTCGCCAAGGCCGAATTTTTGCGTTCGGTCCCAAAAATGCGCAAGCGGCAAAAGCTCGCTTGAATGGACGGTTACGAGCGAATCTTTCGTAATAAAAAAATCAACTTCCGCTGATTTTATAACGCGCGCTTTTCGGTCGTAATAAGGGAAAAGCAGAATGATAAAAAGATACCTCTCCCGCGCGAAAAGATTGGGCCGCTGAAGCGGCGGCAAACAGGCGTTTATGTCAAGCGCCTCAAACGAAAAATTCTCCCTGAGATATTCCGCCTCCGTCCGTCCGATTTGCGGAATATTTATCCACCGAAAAGATTTTGCTTTTATCTCTTGTACGTTCCTCCTTGGCATACAGATATTATAGCATACATATTATTATTGACAAAACAAAAAAATGGAATTATGATTTAACCGAGTTCTTTAATGCAAAGAGACGGAGAGAAAAATGGAACATCATAAAAAGCGCCCGAACCTCGTACTGCTTACGACAAAATGGGATCACTTTTATCTCGGTTATTGCGACGGACGGCTGATGACCGTCTTCCAAATCACCCTGATAAAAAACATCGCGAAAGAATCCGTGCCCGCCGGCCTCCGAAAAAAATTCAAAGAAATCGCCGACCATCCGAACAAAATCCCCGAACCCGGCGTCTACACGTTTTTTGACGCCTCGCAGCTCTCCGTCGCCCACATCTGCACCGATTGCCATCGCCGCGAACTCATAATAACCAATCTGGAACAGCCGGAAAATCTGTGCGACGAATGCAAAAACAAACAACCTCCCGTTGATTAACGGGAGGTATTTTTAAAATCCGATATTAAAAATCCGCCCCGATGTCAATTAGGACGGTTTAAAAAACCCGAACGAAGTTAAAATCATCTTGCTTATCTTCCCTGCGCTCCGCGAAAGATGAGCTGGCGAGGACGCTACGGACAATGTCATTTTGCAGGCGATCGTCAACGCAGGCGAAAATCAATGCCTTGACGCTCATTCGCCCTCCTTGCGTGAAAGAACTTTCATGGAGAATAAAAACCCCCCGCAATTTGCGGAAGGATTTTTAAACCGGGTCAATTGACCTTATCTCAAAGTCTGGATTCTTGCACTCATGCCCCTGGTATACGCCCTTTTCCTGGCGCTTGACGGCCAAAGCCCTCACCCTCCGAATAACCTCGTCGCGCGGCCAATTTTTATCCACCGGGACAGTGCGGTCAACCACCGTCGATCCGCACTTCTTGCAGTAAAGAATGCAGGCAACCCTGATTACATTCATTTTTTTCCTCCTCCAAAGAGCGTCTTACAATAGATTACCAAAAACGCATTTTCTGTCAACCCCACATATCAACTACGGGATCAGCGCTACTCATTCGCGATTCGCCCGCCGATTCGACGGGTATGCTTCCGCGCCACTTTAAGCCGCGCGAGTTCCCGCTCAAGCGCGGCGGCGAAGG
>Ga0233420_10000252_pt1 | contig 24102 bp, 23 predicted proteins | sample Watercolumn_Mata_4_FD_183009 | JGI IMG/M metagenome (GOLD analysis project Ga0233420, IMG submission 183009) | Freshwater microbial communities from Lake Matano, South Sulawesi, Indonesia - Watercolumn_Matano_2014_102_MG | ecosystem: Environmental > Aquatic > Freshwater > Lake | place...
CGCGGCCCAGGGCATGACGGCCTCGCAGCCGACATCGACCAGGCGCTTGCACAGCACCAGATCCTCGGTGCAGTAGGGCAAAACCTTGAAACCCTCGCGCAGCAGCCGCTCCGCCGCGCCGACCAGGTTCAGGGTGTCGGGCTGCAGGGTGTAGTCGTCGCCGATCAGCTCCAGCTTGAGCCATTCCGTGCCGAACACCTCGCGCGCCATCATGGCCGTGGTGTAGACCTCTTCCGGCGTGTGGCAGCCGGCGGTATTCGGCAGGAAGGGGATGTCCATTTGCGCCAGCAGATCCCAGAAAGCCTGGCCGCCGATTTCATTATGTCCGGCGGCTTGACGGCGCAGCGAGACCGTCAGCATGGCCGGTCGGGCGGCGCGGACGGACTCTTCCAACACCCTGGGCGAGGGATAGCGGGCCGTGCCCAGCAATAGGCGGCTGGGGAAAGAGGCGCCGTAGAGGGTAAGCGCGTCGGTCGTTGCCTTGGGTATCGTCATCGCCCTACCTCCCCCTCAAGCCGAATCGTAGGACGCTCTCCATTGCGAAATGGGTGATGTTTGCCCGTGTGGGCATGGCGGTGCCTCGCATGCTTCAGCCCCCCGCCACGGGCTGGACGATTTCGACCTGGTCATCCGCCTTGAGTCGAGTGTTCGCGTAATCCTGGCGGTGGACGAAGCTGAGGTTGAGCGCCACGGCGAAGGGCGGTTTGGCGCCGAAGGTTTCCAGCGCTTGACTCAGCGTGGCGCCGTCGGGCAGGACGAAGGGTTTCTGATTGATGATGACTTGCATGACATTCAGGCCGTTTCCTTCAAATGGTAGAGCGGGGCCCAGAGCTGGCGGTTCCGCCAGTCGTCGAGGCCTTCGGTGGAGTGGGTCAGCCGCTGGATCAGGGCCATCGCCGCCTCCAGTACCGCCGGGGCTATCAGATAACCATGACGGTACAGGCCGTTGATTTGGATGAGCTTGCCGCCCGCCCAGCGAATCTCCGGCTTATTGTCCGGCAGCGCCGGACGGCACTGGGTCGCCATTTCCAGGATGCGGGCCTCGCCAAAGGCGGGGTGGACGGAGTAGAGCGCCGACAGCAACTCCAGCGCCGAACGGACGCTGGTGGGCGAGAGATCTTCCGACTCGATCTGCGTCGCGCCAATCACGTAGACCCCATCGGGCTTGGGCGCGATATAGAGGGGATAGCGCGGATGCAGCAGGCGCACCGGCCGGGTCAGGTTCACCTCCGGGGCATGAACCCGGACCACCTCGCCGCGCACGCCGCGCAAGGCTTGCCAGTCCGGCTTCGCGCCGAGTCCCCGGCAATCGACGATCCAGTCGGCCTGAACGTGTTCGGGGGAGCTTTCGCTATGCCAATGCGGGGTGACGCCGCTTTCAGTCAGCGCCAGGCCCAGGGCGGTCAGCAGCGCGCGATTGTCGATCTGGCCCTCCCTGGGAAGATAGATGCCGCGCGGAAAGCGCTGACCCAGGCCGGGCTCCAGTTCCGCGATTTCGGCACCGGTCAGTTCCCGCGCCCGGTTCTCCGGGGGCAGGCCGTCATCGAGGCGATGCAGGCGGCGGCCGAACTGGGCGGCCTGATCGCGGTCCTGACTGTGCCAGACGATCACCGTGCCGCTCCGCTGGAAGAACACGGGGGCCGGCAGGCTGGCCAGCAGCTCCGGCCAGCGCTCCAGGCTGGCCAAGCCCAGATCGACGATCAGCTTCTCCGCCTCCACAGATTCCGCCAGGGGCGCCAGCATGGCCGCCGCGACATGGGCTGCCGAGGTTCCGCCATCGGCGCCGCCGCGCTCGTAAACCTCGACGGCGTGTCCCTCGCGGGCCAGGGTGAACGCCAGCAGGCGTCCCATCAGTCCCGCCCCCAGCACGGCGAAGCGGGCGCTCATCGGAAGCCCCCGCTGGCGTGGCGGACGGATACCTTCGGCACGGGCGACGTGATCCGCGACATGAGGAATACTGTGTGCATGAAATGGCCGGCTCTTCTGGCTGTCGACGATGACGGTGGGCTGAGCCGGGCGGGGGAAGCGATGACCCGGAGGGTTCCGGCGGGAACGATGGGCCTTGAAACTTCCCACGCCGGCATTACCCGGATCGGGTTTGAGGGTCTTTCTCAGCGCTGCCCTCGGGCAGGCACCCCTGTTTCAACAGGGGCCATTAAAGCACAACTCAAGCCCACCTGAAAACTGGATTGGGTGGCCGTTGTCGCTGCCTGTCACTTACGACTTTCCTGTCTCTGAAGCATGGCAACACTGTTGCGACACCCCCTTGGCGGAAGGGTGCCGGAGTCGGGTACTCGCGGAGGATCCCTTCGGCCGGAAATCATCGAGTGGCTGGATACGGCCGTCGACCCAAGGGTTGGGAATGAAGCGCGGTGACCTTATGACCGCCACCTGGCGCGGCAATCTCGGCACGCCAAGTCCGGCATTGGCCAAGGGGACTTTCGCGCCGTAGCCTTGTTTCTCGGTCTTGCCGCAACCCGCAGGCGGCGCTCCTCGAGGCTAACCGCCCGCTCCCGTCTTGCGCGCCAGCACGAACGTCCTGAACGCGGCCATGCAGGCGACCCCGAAGACAATGGAGGAAACGTCCATGGCGATGCCGATCCAGAGGCTGTGAGTCTGAAAGCGCCCGGACATCAGGTTCTTGAGGATCACGTGCATCCAGAAGAGGAATCCGCCGTAATAAAGGATGGGGCCGACGACGGCCCAGGCCAACGCGGGCTGGCCCCGGTTTTCGGCGGTTCGGTAGTACCATAGGGCCGATAGCAGCACGGCCAGAACAGAGAGAATCGCGGTCATGGCTGTCTCCAGTGAAAGCGGGCCGCTACTCTAACAAATGACGGCCCGTTTCGGGACATCCGCCGCACGTATCCGTATCCCGCCGTGGTTGCCCATCCGCCCTACCCGAGGTTCCATCCGTCATGAGTCGAATCGCCACCCCCCAGTCCCACCTCACCTTTTTTGGCGCCACGCGCCAGGTCACCGGCTCCTGTTACCTGCTGGAGACGCCGGGCGGCCGCATCCTGCTGGATTGCGGCATGTTTCAGGGGCCGGCGGAAATCACCGGGCAAAACCGGCTGGATTTTCCCTTCGACGCGACTGAGATGGATGCGGTGATCATCTCGCATGCGCACATCGATCATTCGGGCCTTTTGCCCAAGCTGATCAAGGCCGGCTACGGCGGCCCCATCCATGTGACCGCACCCACGCACGATTTGATGGAGCTGTTGCTGAAGGATGCCGCGCACCTGGAAATGAAGGATGCCCAGTGGGAGAACAAGCGGCGTCAACGGGCCGGCAAGCGGTTGATCGAGCCCCTTTATACGCTGGAGGATGTCGAGCGCGTGCTGGCCCAGCGGACCCCGCTGCCCTACAACGAGAACACCGAGATACTGCCCGGCGTCCGGCTGTGCTTCCATGATGCCGGACACATCATCGGCGCGGCGATCGTCGAGCTGCGACTGGAAGCGGGCGGCGGGAACCGGACCCTGGTCTTTTCGGGCGATCTCGGCAATCGCTACTCGCCCCTGCTGCGCGATCCCGAACGGCTGGAGCGGGCCGATGTCCTGCTGCTGGAGTCGACTTATGGCGATCGTGACCACCGGTCGCTGCCCGAAACGCTGGAGGAATTCCGCCGGATTTTGCGGGACGCGGCCAAAGTCGGCGGCAACGTCCTCATCCCCGCCTTCGCCGTGGGACGCACCCAGGACATTCTCTATTGGCTGGGCCGGTTTCACCGGGACGGGGACTTGCCGCAACAGAAGGTGTTCGTGGACAGCCCCATGGCGATCGAGGCCAGCGAGATCTACGCCGGCTATCGCGGGCTCTTCAACCGGGACGATCCCGAATTCAACCGCGCCATCGAAGGCGGCTGGCAGGCCTGGCTGACGAACCTGACTTTCTCCCGGACCACGGAGGATTCGATGGCGCTGAACCTGATCGAGGGCGCCATCATCATCGCCGGCAGCGGCATGTGCGAGGGTGGCCGCATCCGCCATCACCTCAAGTACAACCTGTGGAAGCGCGATGCGCATGTCATCATCTCCGGCTTCCAGCCGCGCGGGACCCTGGGGCGACGTCTGGTCGACGGCGCCCGTCGGCTCTCGATCCTCGGCGGTGAAATCGCCGTCAGGGCGACGATACACACGCTGGGCGGTTTTTCCGCCCATGCCGGACAGACGGAATTGCTGGAATGGGCGTCGGCCTTTCGCCCGTCCCATCCCCGCGTCTACCTGGTGCACGGCGAAGTCGAGGCCATGGAATCGCTGCGGCAGCGGCTCGCCGGACAGCACTTGCGCGTGGAGATCGCGGAATATGGAGCGAGGATAGCCATCGCCCCGGCCTGACCGGGCCAGGCGAATGAACCTAGAAAAAGCAGTTGGACAGGAATTTACAGGATAAACAGGATGATGCGATGTATCGTAGGTGCGAATTCATTCGCACACAAGGCGCTGAATAGGCGAATGAATTCGCCCCTACATCAAGCCCATCTGCCGGATTTAGGATGAATCGAGGATTCAGCGCGGCCCGGGCAGGGGCTGGGCAAACACGCAGAGATGATTGGCGACACGGCGTTCCCGGCCCGGCGGGGGACCGCTGGGGCGATTGAGTAGTTCCGGCTTGCCGTCCCGGCCTTGTATGACCAGTGTGGTGCTGCCGCCGCCATCGAGATTCAGGGCCTCCTCGGCGCCCAATCGTCTCATCCACTCCGCGGTTTCGGCCGTCGTCAAACCCTCGCTGTAGCCCGGCTGGCGGCCATCCGCGGTCATGATAAGAAGGTGGCTTCCATCGCGGGTGACGCCCACGGCCGAGCGGGGATGCAGGTCATCCCGGCTGCCACGGTTCTTGCCGCGCACCAGCAATGCGTGGAAACCGCTCAGGCCATTCCAGGCCTTGCGGGAATCCACCGGAGCCCGCGCCACCCAGGCGCGCCGGTCCCGGCCGATCAACAAGGCGTCCCAGCGGTTCGGCGGCGAGTAGCGCTGACCCCGGGACAGCGACAGCCCCAGGATGTCCATGGGATCCCCGCGTCGTTGCGCATGGACGTCGAAGACCGAGCCGTTGATGGCGGCCTGGCAATGGAATTCCTCGAGCAATTCCGTGGTGCCGCGCGCCCCCACATCCTTGGGCTCAGACCCGTTCGAGGGGGTCACCAGGAAGTCGATGCCGGAGGCACGCGTATCGACGCGGAGCGCCCGTATTTGCAATGGGCGTGGCGCTGCCGCCGACGCTTCGAGCCACTCGATGCCGCGAAAGAGGGGGATCCACGCCGATATCTCGATCGGGCCGGAACCGCCGGCGGCCCGGATCGCGACGGGCGCGGCCGGCGGGCTTACGGACCCGGAGCTTTCCGCGCCGGCCATGAAAATCATGGCCAGCCACGGCGCGGCCCGCCCGGCCAGCCCCAGACGCTGGGTCAGCGCGGTTCCGATCAAGAAACCGCCGGAGCGCGATACCACCCGGGCAATGCGGTTCTCATTGCCCCGCGGATTTCGTGATCAGGTCGAAATCAATCGCGATAATGGACGTCGACCCAGCATCGAGGCAGCGCCTCGCCGGACGGGAAGACCAGATCGTCCTTCATGAACTTCTCCGGATCCTGGAGCTCCTCGCCATAGTGAAGCCGGCCAACGATGTAATCATGCAGAGGATTGATCAAATCCTTCATGCTCAGCACCTCGAGCAGGTGCCCTTGCGCTTTCTGTTTGAGAAACATAACGACCTCCTGTGATCGATCTCGTGATCAGGCTTCCCGCTGCCAGCTCACGCGCAGCAGATATTCGCCATCCTGATAGTGATAGTCCAGATCGCCATCATAGGCGCTTTGCAGGGCTTCACCCACGCCGCGCGCCAGACGAGGATCGGTAAACTGCATTTCCAGACCTCCCTCCGGCGCTTCAATGGTCTGAATCAGCCGTTTCAGGGGATGTTCGGCCTGTTCCTTCTTCGCCAGATTATTCGCCAGGTTTTCGATCTCCTGGCGATGCTGGCTGAGGAACGCCCCATTCAGCGTCAAATAGCCTGCCGGGTTCCTGTCATGTATGCGCTGACACGCCGGACAGCGATGGGGCTCGGCCTTGGCGGGCGCCTGACCCCACTGCCATCGTCCCTGTTGAAAAACGGCGCCGCAATCTGGGCATTGCGTGGGTTCCGCCCATTTCCGCCGGGCATGGTAGGGATCGTGCTGCCACTCGGGCAGCAGCCGGATGGGATGGCCTTGCGGAGCATTTTGATACGGGTTGTGACTCATGACGGCGATCTCCGTTATCGTTTTATTCCACCGTGATGGTCTTGGGCGCATATTCCGCCAACTTGGGCAGTCGGAGCTCCAGGACGCCATCCTTGAAGGTGGCCTTGGTGTTTTTTTCGTCCACCGGCACCGGCAATTGCAAGGTTCTCTGGAACTCCCCTTTCAGAAGCTCCCGCCGATGGTATTTCTCTTCTTCCTTGTGTTCTTCCTTTTCCACCTTGGCATGGATGCTGAGGATGTTGTCGTTGAGCGTGACCTGGAGATCTTCCTTCTTGACCCCCGGCAACTCGGCTCGAACGAGGATCTCATCCTTGCGATCGATGACGTCGACCTTGGGTACTCGCCCGCCAAAGACGCTGGCGTAATCGGTCACGCCACGACCGAAAAAGCGTTGGGACAACCAATGTTTCTGGAGCTCGTCGAACCATTCATCCATCTCGTCAAACGGTTGCAGCCACCGGCCCGACTTGGTTTCCGCCAGGTTTTTGGACTTATCTTCTGACATGATACTGACTCCTTCCTCGAATTCGAATGATACTTCTTGTTGTTTAAGCGGCCCCGACTTCACTTGCTCTCATTGTGACCGCGAATCCTAACATAGTTCGTTTTTGGAATTTAGCAAATAGGCGATACGCCGAATCCGCGCCGCTTCCGACAGGATCGGGGACGTCGCCGCAACCATCCGCGAAGGCGCTCATGGCGCCGGTTCGAACCGGAAGATTCCCGCCGGTCGGCTTTATTCAGTATCCTTTGCCCAGATTTCCCTTTTGCTTGAGGATCCTCCTCGATGAAAACCCGGTTGATTGCTTCGATCCTGGTCACCGCCTACCTCGCCTTGAACGGGTGCTCCACCCCGACGCCACCCTCGGGGCCGGCCAAGGTGGAGCGCAAGCCACCCATGTCCGAACCGGCCAAGCCCGCCAGCGACGAACCGAAAGTATTGCTCCCGCCGTCGCCCGGTATCGCGCAGCGCGCCGATGTTCGCGATTTCATCGCCGAGATGAGCCGCAAACATGGTTTCAGTGCGGCGGAGTTGAGCCGAGCCTTCGACGAGGCCGGCATCGTGCCCGGCATTCTGGACGCCATGGCCAAGCCCTACGAGGCCAAGCCCTGGCATGCCTACCGCAAGCTGTTCCTGACCGAGAAACGGATCAACGGCGGACGCGATTTCATGGCGCTCAACGAGGCGGCCTTGGCCCGGGCCAAATCCCGCTACGGCGTGCCGCCCGAAATGGTGACCGCGATCATCGGCATCGAGAGCGCCTATGGCGTCAAGCCCGGCAAATACCGGGTGATCGACTCCCTGTCGACCCTAGGCTTCGACTACCCCCGCCGGGCCGGTTTTTTCCGGGGCGAGTTGGAGCAGTTCCTGATACTGTGCCGGGAGGAAGGCATGGATTATCTAGGCCCGCTCGGCTCCTATGCCGGCGCCATGGGCATGCCGCAATTCATGCCCAGCAGCTACCGCAAGCTGGCCGCCGATGGGGATGGCGATGGCAAGCGCGATATCTGGAACAACCCGGCGGACGCCATCGCCAGCGTGGCCAATTATTTCGCCAAGAACGGCTGGCATGCGGGCGAACCGATCGCGGTGCCCGCCCGAATCGGCGGCGATGGCTATCGGGAGGTCGTCAGCACCAAGAATCCCATGGCCGGCCTGACTCTGGGTCAGTTGGCCAATCTGGGCGTGACGCCCCGGGAACCCATCGGCGGCGGCTATAAGGCCGGGCTGCTGCAACTGGCCGGAAAAGACGGACCGGAATACTGGATCACCTTCCACAACTTCTCGGTGATCATGCGCTACAACCACAGTCCGCTGTACGCCATGGCCGCCACCGAACTGGTGCGCGAATGGCGATCCGGCCGGTAACTCGCGCTTTGGACGCGCACTTCAAAATATTATTAACCTAAATCCGGCAGTTGGGCTTGATGTAGGGGCGAATTCATTCGCCTATTCAGCCTTGTGTGCGAATGAATTCGCACCTACGATAAGTCGCATCATCCTGTTTATCCTGTAGATTCCTGTCCAACTGCATTTTTTAGGTTACTAAACAATAGGTTGCCGCGCGCCGCAACCCGACTTCCCGCACCCAGCGTTTGCCGATGCGGAGCTTGAGCGACTTTTCTCAAATTGTTTCACCTCTCAAGCCGATAGTCAGGACTGCCTGCTGGAAAACCGGGGTCGCCGCCCGCGGCGGCCTTCGCTCGATACGGATGGCAAATTATCCTAGATTCTTCTGTTGGACGCGCTCGAGTGTGCGGCCAAAAAGCCGGCTGGCAAGGCGCGACGACGCCGCAGGGCCATCCCCTGGAAGGAGGAGCAACGCCGCCAGGCGGCTTTTTGGCCGTGCCATCGGGTGCGTAGCGCTCTCGCCCAAGAGGCGGGAGCCCGTAATACGGCACATACCACGCGCCGCGTAGTCTTCATGCCATTTGAGAAGCGGTCAACAGAGGAATCTAGGATGATGGTTTCTGATTCGACGGCATCGCCGCCGGAGACCCCCGCCTTGGTCTATGACGAGCGCCTGATCCTCGACCGGCTGGCGCTGTTCGATCGCATCCGCGAATTCTCCGGCGCGCGGCTGCTGTATTCCGTCAAGGCCATGCCGCTGGCGGGTTTGCTGGAGGTCATCGCCCCCGGGGTCGATGGCTACTCCGCCAGTTCCCTGTTCGAGGCGCGCCTGATTCGCGAGGCGCGGGGTTCCGAGCCGGCGCTGCATCTGACCACACCGGGACTGCGGGAATCGGAAATCGCCGAGCTTGGCCGGCTGTGCACCGCGATCAGCTTCAACAGCCTGGAGCAATGCCGGCGGCTCCTGTCCCATCTCGACGACGTGGCCGTCGGCATTCGCGTCAACCCCGGCCTATCGGTGGCCGAGGATCCCCGCTACGATCCCTGCCGTCCGCGGTCCAAACTGGGCGTGCCCCTGCGGGAACTCATTCGAGCGCTGGACCAAGACAGGCGTCTGGCGCGGCGATTGTCGGGCCTGCATTTCCACACCCATTTCCGGGTCAGCGACGCCGGCCCCTTGCGGAACACGCTGGACGCCATCGAGTCGTCGCTGGGCGAACGGCTGCGCCATCTGCGCTGGATCAATCTGGGCGGCGGCTATCGTCCCCGCTCGCCGATCGAGGCCGACGCCTTCTCCGAGCCGGTTCACCGCTTCCGGAAGCGGTTTGATCTGGAGTGCTGGCTGGAGCCGGGCCATGCCGTGGTGGGCGAGGCCGGCTCGCTGGTGACGACGGTCACCGATGCCTTCACCCGCGAGGGACAGGCCATCGCGATTCTGGATACGGGGGTCCATCATCTCCCCGAGGTATTCGAGTACCAGCGACCACCCCGGGTGAGGGAGCACGACGCGGACGGCGAGTATCTCTGCCTGCTGGCGGGGGCCAGTTGCCTGGCCGGAGATCTGTTGGGAATTCACCGGTTTGCCCGCCCCCTGCGCGCGGGCGACCGCGTGACTATCGAAGAGGTCGGCGCCTACGCGCTGGTCAAGGCCAGCCGTTTCAATGGTTATGACCTTCCCGCCGTTTATCTGCGCGCGCCGGATGGCTCGCTACGGTTGATGAAAAGCTTCGGTTATGCCGATTACCGCCGGCAATGGCGGGTCTGACCCCTTGCGGGGCTGACGAACGAGGTTTAGATTTTTGCCGCGTTTCAATGATCGATTTGGCGTAGCCGCACCCTATGCTCCTTCACCCGTTCAGGCTTTTTTCGCACCGGCTCTGGCTAGCGTTCATTCTGGTCCTGCTGGATGGCTGCGCCAGCCAGCCCAAGCCGCCGCCGCGTCCGGCGCGGCCATCCATCAACCTGGCCGTGGTGCGCGATGCCTTGAGCTTGAAAGGGATTCCGTACCGCTGGGGCGAGGAAACCCCCGAGCGCGGCTTCGATTGCAGCGGTCTGGTTCAGTATGTATATGGCAAACACGGCGTCGCGCTGCCGCGCACCGCCTACGATATGGCCATGGCGCTGCCGGCGCTTAATTCATCCTTCCGGCAGCCCGGCGACCTGGTGTTCTTCAACACCACCGGCAAGCCCTTTTCGCATGTGGGCATCTACATCGGCAACGATCATTTCGTTCACGCCAGCAGCGCCAAGGGCATGGTCACGGTATCGCCGCTGGACACGCCTTACTGGACCGGGCATTTCCTGGGCATGCGGCGTCCGCTGGAACTGGCCAGCCGGACCGAAATGCTCAAGATCGGGCGCTGGATACCCTAGCCCGGCGGAACAAGGGTCGAGTCGATGCCCGCGTCGAACACCGCCGGAACACTCCTCTAGTCAACCAACCCGATGCGGACAACGCCATGAAAGCCATCCTGATGACCCAGACCGGTCCCGCCGACTCCCTGCAACTCGGCGACATTCCCGAGCCCAACATCGCCCATCCCACGCAGATCAAGGTCCGCTTGCGGGCGGCCGGGGTCAATCCGATCGACACCAAGTTGCGCCGGCACGGCCTCCTGGGCCATCGCCCATTGCCGGCGGTGCTGGGCTGCGATGGCGCGGGCGAAGTGGTGGAGGTGGGACCGGCGGTCGACCGGCATAAGGTTGGCGACCGGGTCTGGTTCTGCCATGGCGGGCTGGGCGAGGATCAAGGCAATTATGCCGAATACACCGTGCTCGACCAGCGCTGGTCCGCGCCCATGCCCCGGACCCTGGATTTCGAGCAGGCGGCCGCCGGGCCGCTGGTGCTGATCACGGCCTGGGGCATGCTCTACGACCGGGGACGGCTGGAGGCGGGCCAGACGGTGCTGATCCATGCCGGCGTGGGCGGCGTCGGCCATGTCGCCCTACAACTCGCCAGACGGCGCGGCGCGCGGGTGCTAACCACCATTGGCGCCAAGGCTAACGAAGCCTGGGTGCGGCGCTGGGGCGCGGACGAGGTCATCGGCTATCGCGAGCAGGATTTCGTCGCCGAGGTCAACCGGCTCACCGAAGGCAAGGGCGCGGATCTGGTCGCGGAAATGGTCAGCCCGGAAGTGTTCGCCCGCAGCATCGAATGCACCGCGCCTTTCGGCGACCTGGTGACCCTGCTCGATCCCGGCACCGTACCTCTGGCCGAGGCCCGCTGGCGCAACCTGCGCATCGGTTTCGAGCTGATGCTGACCCCCATGCTGCGGGGGCTGGATCAAGCGCGCGAGCACCAGATGCATATCCTCAAGCAATGCGCCGAATGGATCGACTCGGGACGGCTGGAACTGCACGTCAGCCGGGTATTCCCCCTGGACCAGGCCGCCGAGGCCCATCGGCAGATCGAAACCGGGCATACCCTGGGCAAGGTGGTGCTCCGGGTCGATTGAGTGCCTGGCGATGTGTCGATGGCCGGCGTGTGCAGGGAGAGGATTGAGGTGTAGGGAGAAAATCCAAGGTCAGGCTGCCTTCTCCGCTATCTCCAGGCAGCGTACCAGCCCATCTCGACCCGCCATGGGGGCGGGGTTACCGCTAACCGATCATATTCGGTCCAAAGGACTGGCCACGCCGTGTCCACCCCGGTTCAGGACATGGGTGTCGCGCACCTTGATCTGGCGCATCTCAAAATCCACATCCTTCACCCGCAGCCGCACACATTCCAGCAATCGCAGCCCCGCGCCATACAGCAGATCCGCCATCAAGCCATGCTGCCCGTCCAACCGGGCCAATACCCGCTTGAGTGTGGCAACAGCATTGTTGACGGTTCTAGTAAAATTACTAGAATTCCTGCCTCAACTCACATCAGGAGCACACCATTGAAGGAGGGTTTCTTTGGGTTTGGATAGGCACTCACGCAGAATATGACAAACTGCTTGCCTAACCCTGCGCTGCGCCGGTGAGCTTTTTCGTTCGACACACTGGGAATCGCCCGCAACACGAGGGAGGTCATGCGATGATCCCGCAACTGATTAGCCTGGTCAAGGCAGTGCGCCTGCTCGGGGCGGTCGTGGCCGGAGTTGCTCTCCTGTCGGAGGCGCCCGCTGAGGCTTGCTCGCGGGTCTTCATCAACGACCACAAGATCGCCAAGATCGCGGTCCGCTCGATGGACCTGCCCGGAAAGCAGCCCGAACGGCCCAGGCTGGTCGTCTTCCCGCGCGGCACGGAGCGGGACTGTACTCGAAGCGTCCTCCCTGGCGTCAAGGGGAAGATCGAGGGCCTGGGCAAGAACTCCCTCAAATGGACCTCGAAACACGGGAACGTGGTGATGACCGGCTTTGACGCCGGTGTCAGCGACGGGATCAACGAACACGGGCTCGCCGCCCATCTGCTCACCTTGGTCGCTGTCAAACACGAGCCCGCGGACGACCGGCCCGAGTTGAGCGATGCCCTGTGGGTGTCGTACGTCCTCGACAACTACAAGACCGTCAAGGAGGTGGTGCAGGCCCACAAGGACGGGAAATTCCGGCTCGTCGCCGTGACCGCTCCGGAACTGCACCACAAGGCCACTTTGGGCTCCCACCTCGCGGTGGAGGACCCGACCGGGGACTCCGCGATCTTGGAATACCTGGACGGCAAGCTGGTAGTCCACCACGGGCCGGAATACACCGTCATGACCAACGACCCGCCCCTCGACGAGATGCTCAAGCGGATGAAAAAGTACAAGGCCTTCGGTGGCACCCAGCCGTTACCCGGGGATTCTCTGGAGGGCGAATACCGGTTCGCCCGCCTGGCGGCCCATCAGAAGTTCCTGCCGGAGCCGAAGGATTACACCGCGGCAGTGGCAGGGGCCCTGTCGCTGATGCGGATCGCGCAAATCCCATTCCGGGACCCAGAAAAGGACAAGAAGACGGAACCGGAGGCGCTCTGGCGCGGCTGCCAGACCAACTGGGTCAGTGCCGCCGACCTCACGCACAAGGTTTATTACATCAGCAGTTCCGTCGTGCCGAGCCTGGGCTGGGTCGAACTGAAGGACTTGGACTTCGGCGCCGGGGCGCCCGTCCTCTTTCTCGATCCGCACGACCCGAAGCAGGGTGGCGACTTGGCCAAGCGGCTCCGCGAATGGGAAGGGCCGCCGAAATGAGCGGCCCGTTTCTTCGGTGCGCATGGGGAACCAACTGGAAAAAGTGGTCAGGTTAGTTTTGTGCCAATATGGATTTTTACTCACACTCACGCCGCCCGCATGGCCCGCCTTCCCCGCATCGATGTGCCGAATGTTCCGCAACCCGCCGTGCAGCGCGGCAACAATCGCCAGGCTATTTTTTTCACGACGACGGATTACCACGCCTACTTGGGATGCTTGCGTGAAGCCTTGATCAAGCACGACTGCTCGCTGGATGCCTACGTGCCGATGACTCATCACGTCCACGTGTTGACGCTCGGTCAGGTGACGGGGGCCATGTCACGATGGATGCAATCGGTTAGCCGCCGTTATGTGCGTTATATCCTCCGCCAAAAACCGAATACGCCGCACCGGTGAACGGCAGGCGAGGGCCAGGCAGTAGTCGTCCAGAATCCAGCCTTGTAAACGCCAGTCGGCGGCAGGCCCTAGTTCGGCGGGCAGTATGGCGAAGGCGGAGAAGTCCGGGGCAAGTTCCACCCGCCGCAAACCCAGCGCGATGCCTCGGCCGGCTGCCTTGACCAGGGCTTCCTTGGCGGTCCAGTATTTCAGGAACTCCATGCCCTGCCGCGCCGCTTCGGTTCGCCGCCAGCGGTCGCGCTCCGGATCCGATAGGCAGTAATCGGCGATACGATGCCAGTCGCGGTCAGGTCTGGATTTTTCGATGTCGATGCCCAGCGGCCTGTCCCGGGCAAAGCCGAGCACGGCGAGCCGATCCGTGTGCGACACATTGAACACCAAACCCTGGTCTTCCCCGGTTTCCGCAAGGCGTGGCTTGCCATGAGGGTTGCTTTCCAGGCGGATTGCTGACGGCTCGCACTGGAGATACTGGCCCAGCAGGCGGCGCAACATGCCTCGGGTCCACAGGTAGCCCCGGCGCGCCCCGGGATGTACATAACGCTCCGCCCGTTGTCGATCCTCCGAGTCCAGCCATCCGAGGCGGATGTCGTCGGTAATGGCAGGGTTCTCCGTATCCAGCCGCAGCAGCCAGACATGGATTTCTTCCGGTTCCGGCAGCGGCATTGCGCTCCCGCCATCACCGAGCGTTGGCTGGACGCATTCCTCTGGAAATTCCTCCGCGCCGCCCGACCAGCGCGAAAAACGATTCAGATTCATCAGGAAACATTCGACAATAAGGGACCGTCCGCCAGGAACGGCTTCGGAAATTCTTGCCCACTGGATAAACCGCTATCTCCCGACCATGACCACACTTACCCAGGATAGGGCCCGGCTCTGGGCCGGCATTGGCCTGCTGCTGCTGGGCGTCTGGATCGTTCACGGCTTTCTGGTACCCCTGGCCTGGGCGGTAGTGCTCGGTCTGACCACCTGGCCATTGTACGACGGTCTGCAACGCCGCTTTTTTTCGGGAAGACCCGATCGGGTTGTACCCGCGCTGCTACTGACCCTAGGGTTGGCGGCCATATTGTTTGGGCCGGTCACCTATGGTCTGGTCAAGCTCGGCCATGAGGCGCAGTCGATCGCGCTGTTGCTGCAGAAGGCCCATCACGAGGGACTCGCGCCGCCAGCCTGGCTGGGCGAGTTGCCGGGTATCGGCGCCGCCGCCGTGCAGGCCTGGAACGAATCGCTGGGGACCTCGGCTTCCACGCGGGAGTCCTTGCGGCATCTACTCTCCACGGATTTGCTGTCCTACACCCGCGCCCTCGCCACCCAGGTCTTTCACCGCTACGCGGCAGGCTTTTTTACCTTGGTCGTACTGTTTTTCATCTACCGCCATGGCGCGGAACTGGGTCGGCGGGTACTGGTCTTGACCGAGCGGTGGTTCGGCGACGATGGCAACCGCTACGCGCTGCATGCGGCGCGGGCGGTCACGGCGACCGTCAACGGCATCGTGCTGGTCGCGCTGGGTCAGGGCATCTTGCTGGGCTTCGGTTATGCCGCCGTCGGTTTCCAACACGCGACGATCCTGGGCGTCGTCACCGCGCTGGTGGCGCTCATCCCCTTTGCCGCCAAAATCATTGTCGTTGGCGCCGCCTTGATCCTGTTCGCCGGGGGCCACCTGGGCGAGGGCGTGGGTCTCTTGTCTTTCGGACTGATCATCATCATCCTGTCCGATAATTATCTGAAACCCAAACTGATCGGCGATGCGGTGAAATTGCCGTTCGTCTGGACCCTGCTCGGCATACTCGGCGGGATCGAGACCTTCGGGCTGCTGGGCCTTTTTTTCGGGCCCACGGTCATGGCCATCCTGATGTCGGTCTGGCGCGATAGCTGCGCTGACTCTCCTCCGCCCCGGCCAAAACCATCGTGCTGATCCGGCGCGCTCTGATCGCCCTATTCGGCCCGGCGCTCTATCTCCTGGCGGCGGCGGCGCTGGCCGCCTTGCTGGCCTATCCGGTGTTCCGCTGGACCGGTTCCGCCAGTGTCAGCGACTTGCGCACCCTGGTCAGCCGCGGGGGTCAGGTGTTTTTGTTGCTGGGTCTCATCCCTCTGTCGAAATGGCTGGGGTTGGGCTGGAAGGATTTGGGTTGGAGCCGGCCATTTTTTCGCCAGTGGCTGATCGGCTTCGTACTGGGTGTGTTGATGCTGGGACTGCATGTGAAGATACTGATCGGGCTGGGCGTGCACGATTTCGTCTGGGAAAGGGTGCGGTTCCCGGGACTCCCGTCCATCCTGGGCAAGGCCCTGGCCATCGGCTTCGCCATCGCGCTGGTGGAGGAGACGCTGTTTCGGGGCGCCTTGCTCGGCATCCTGTGCCGAATCACGGGGCCCGTGCCGGCGGTACTGGTCAGTTCCCTTTACTTTGCCATCCTGCACTTCATCGGTTCCAAATGGACCACGGACCTGGCCGGCGTGGGCTGGGACAGCGGTTTCCGCATTGCGCTGGATGGCTTCGCCCACGTGGGACAGGCGCAACCGGATGCGTTCCTGGCCCTGTTCGTCGCGGGTCTCTTGTTGGCCAGCGTCAGGGTGATGCGGCCCGGCAATCTGCCGGTCTGCATGGGCATCCATGCGGGCTGGGTCTTCATCATCAAATCCGCCAAACCGCTGTGCGCGATGAATCCCCTCTCACCTCATATCGGCTGGGTGAGCCGCTACGATTTTGTCATCGGCTATTTATCCATCGCCTGGCTGGGCGTGCTGGTCATCGTCCTCTGGGCCGTCTTCTTCCTGTTCGAAGGAAACAGGCGGGTTTCGCATCGGGCGTGAGTTCATGAATCGGGACGAAAACTTCAAGAAACCGAAAGCCTTGATCGAGGATTTCAATTTCGGCGCCGAGACCGCGCGGGTCTTCGACGACATGCTGGATCGTTCCGTGCCGTTCTACGGCGAGATTCAGCGCATGATCGGCGAGCTGGCCGCGGATTTCGCCACGCCCGGCAGCCAGGTTTACGACCTGGGCTGTTCGACCGGGACCACCCTGATGGAACTGGATCGCACGATCCCGGCGGCGGATGTCAGGTTGATCGGCATCGATTCCTCCGAGGAAATGCTGGAAGTCGCTCGCCGGAAATTCGAAACAGCGCCGATGTTGCATCCGACGGAACTGATTTGCCGGAATCTGGAGCATAACCTGGAACTTTCCCGGGCCTCGGTGGTGGTCATGAATCTCACGCTGCAATTCGTCCGGCCGCTCTATCGGGACCGATTGATTCAGACCATCGCTCAGGGCACGCAAAAACGCGGCTGCCTGCTGCTGGTGGAGAAGGTCCTGGGTCAGAATTCCACCCTGAATAGGCTCTTCATCAAGCACTATTATGAATTCAAGAAGCGCAATGGCTATTCCGACATGGAGATCGCCCAAAAGCGCGAGGCGCTGGAAAACGTCCTGATTCCCTACCACCACGAGGAAAACCGGGAACTCCTGCAACGCAATGGGTTCCGCGCTTGTGACGTGTTTTTCCGCTGGTACAACTTCTGCGGCATGATCGCCGTGAAGTGAAGTCACTTCAACCTAAATCCGGCAGTTGGGCTTGATGTAGGTGCGAATTCATTCGCACACAAGGCCCTGAATAGGCGAATGAATTCGCACCTACGATAAATCGCATCATCCTGTTGATCCTGTAGATTCCTGTCCAACTGCTTTTTCTAGGTTCAACGGCTTCCCGATACTTCGCGCGGCAAGACCGCGAGTCCACGTCGTCGTGCGTTTTGCGATAATTGCCGCTACAACCCTTCCTCCTCAAGCGAAACCGGACTCGAATGGCTGCCCCCTCGAAACATAAGCCGCGCAAGTTATCCCCTCTGCGAAAGGGCACGCTGGTGATGTGGAATGATCAGAAGGGTTTCGGGTTCATTCATCCCGAGGGATCCGAGGAGGATTATTTCGTCCATATCAGCAACTTCAAGAAGGGACTGTCACGACGCCCGGAAATCGGTGATGCGGTACTGTTCCGCGCTCAAGAAGAAGCGGAGGGAAAAAAACGCGCGTCGTTCGCCACGATACCGGCACTGAAGCCGGAACCGGAACACGCGGCCAGTCATTTCGAGCTGAACCCACGCCGTCGCACCTGGGTGGTCAATCTGCTGATCATCACGCCCCTGGTGCTCTCCGGGTATCTGCTGATCATGGCGCAGAATCCCATCCCGTTTTTCTCCTACTGGATCCTCAGCCTGCTGACCATGTTCCTATATGGAACCGATAAGGCCAACGCGGCCATGCATAAGTGGCGTGTGCCTGAACACTATTTCCATATCCTGGAAATGATGGGCGGCTGGCCCGGCGCGCTGATCGCAGAGAACGATTTCCGCCACAAGACTCGGCCCTCGGCCTATCTCTGGATACTGCGCGGCATCATCGCCATCCACCTGATGGCCTGGGGCATCTATTTCTACTGGACCGCGCACCAGACGGAGCTGGGTCTGTTCTGACTCCTTGGGGTTAAGGGTCGGTTTCAAGACTGAGAGCTTGTGACTAAACCCTCATTCGGCCCTCAGCCTAGCGTTTCATTGCTCTAGACGGCAATGCCCGCCGTATCAGCCATGGTCCAATCCACCAGTAACCATGAAGCGCCTTTCCTTGGCGGAGAAACATGGATGGTTACGGTGTTCCTTGTACCCAAAAGCATGGCATCGACCTGACTCAAAGCAGTCTGGATTCAAGCGACTTGATGAAACGTACGCTCCGTGGGGTTTCCATCGTCGCGGCAATAATAAAAATTTAAGAAAAAATCCTGTATCAATTACTATCGCGCGCCCAGGCTGTTGAAAATCAAAATATCTTTTTATTTTCAAAATCTTGAAAAGATCCAGCCCTGTGGATAAGCAGCCATGGGCGGTTTCCGTAAACTGTGGAAAAATCGGCCTTCGGGGGAAGGGATGCCATCGAAGATAAATTATGCACAGCCCTGAATCGCCCTTTTCCACGGCTTACCAAGACAGGACTGCCACCTTCCGTTCGTGGTCTCGAGTTACGCGCCGGTAAAAAAATGCCCATGCCGCGGCATTGCGCGCGGCATGGGCGGGTGGGATAGGGAATATGGGATTGCCTTATTCCAGTTGAACCGGGACGAACAGGGTGTTGTTGCCGCGCTGGATGAGCAGAGCCACATGCTTGCCGGCTTGCTTCGTCAATTCCTGTAGTCGGGCGGCGTCGGCGACGGGTTCGCCGTTGAGCGCCAAAACGATATCGCCCCTGCGTATGCCCGCGCGGGCGGCGGGACCCGCGGCTTTTTCCACCAGCAGCCCACCTTTCACCTCAGCCTCGGTCTGTTCCTGGGGTGTCAGTGGCCGCACCGCCAGCCCGAGTCGCCCTTGGTCGGCCTTGTCCGACTCCTTGGCGGCGGAAGTCGAGGATTTGTCCTCCAGTTCGGCCACGGTCAGCTTGATTTCCATGGACTTGCCATCCCGCCAGATCTTGAGCGTTGCCTCGCTGCCTGGCTTGAGATCGGCCACCTTGGGCGGCAGCTCACGCGAATCCCGCACATGTTGTCCATTCAGTTCCAGAATCACATCGCCGGGTTTGAGGCCCGCCTTGGCCCCCGGGCCATCGGGCGGCACCATGCCGACCAGCGCGCCATCGGGATTCGGCAAGCCGAAGGATTCGGCCAGACCCTGGGTCAGATCCTGGACGGCGACGCCCAGTCTGCCGCGGCTGACCTTGCCCTTCTCCAGCAACTGCTGTTCCACGTTCAGGGCCACGTCGATCGGTATGGCGAAGGAAAGTCCCTGATAGCCCCCCGTCCGGCTGTAGATCTGGGAATTGATGCCGATGACCTCGCCCCTGATGTTCAGCAACGGGCCGCCCGAGTTGCCGGGATTCACCGCGACATCGGTCTGAATGAATGGCACATAGCCTTCCTCGGGCAGGGAACGGGATTTGGCCGAGACGATGCCGGCCGTCACCGTGTTTTCGAAGCCGAAGGGAGAGCCGATGGCCAGCACCCATTCACCCACGCGGGTCTCCGCCGGGTTGCCCACCCGCACGGCGGGCAGGTTTTGCGCTTCGATCTTGAGCACGGCCGTATCGGTCAGTTTGTCGACTCCAATCACCTTGGCCATGAACTCCCGTCGATCCGCCAGCTTGACCGAAACTTCGGCGGCGCCGTCCACCACATGGGCATTGGTCAGGATGACGCCGTCGGGCCGCACGATGAAACCGGAACCCATACCCTGGGCCGGCGCTTCATCGGGTGGGGCCTGCGGTCCAAAGAAGGGCAGGAACGGATCCCCGGTGCCGGGTCCCTCATCCTCGTTGGCCGCCGGTGCCTCGGGACCCATGGTGTTGATGTTGACGACGGCGGGTCCACTGCTCGTGGCGATGGCGGCGAAGTCTGCAAGCACGGTGTTACTACCGGCCGTAACCGGATTGGCTGGAGTCGCCAGCGGGCTGACCGCGGCGGGTTGTGGCGTTGGCGGCTGAGCGTCACGCAGCAGAAATGCGCCGCTGGCCAAGGCGGCGCCAATGGCCAGACCGATCAGGGTCGGGCGCAGGGTTTTGGAATCCATCAAAGTCTCCTGGTTTACAGAGGGGTCACGAATCGGGTTCGTTGGCCGGGAAATGAACGCTGAAATCCTTCTTTTCAAGACCCGGATAACGCGCTCAAGTTCGGGTTACGGTCTTCCGAACTCGAACGGATGCTCATGAAGTCGTGGTCGATTGAGGCCGAACACGGACGGACAGCCGGCGATACAGCAGCATGGCGGTCAATACAATGGCCGTGAAAACCCCGAATAGTTCCAGAATCCGCCGGTAGGCGTAATCGATCAGGGCTTCGCCGTGCTGTTGGGTCTGTCGGGCCAGCGACTCGGCCTGCGCCGAGAGTCTGGCCATGTTGGCGGGGTCCACCGTGGCCTGGAGAGTCTTGAGCGTTTCCGTCAGGCGCATCGACATGCGGCTGATTTCCAGCGCCGTGCCGGCGTATTCCTTGATATCGAATGGTGGCGAGGATGGCGCCTTGGGATCCTTGGGCCATTTCTCGAAGTGGGTGAGAATGTCGTCAAAGCCTTTCAGCATCTGTGTCGTGGAGCTTGCCATTTTGCTGCCTTCCATGAAGCTTTGGCCGAAATTTCGGGAGAGATCGCCCAGGCTGTTCTGCTCACCCTTGAAGGTTTCCATCCATTTCCGGCTTTCCGTGCTGACCATACCGGGAATTTGCTCCAGGGTTCGGCTGATCCGATCAGAGGCGGAGCCGATCTGACTCGTGCCGGAAATCAATTCCGTGACTTGCGGCGTTGAAGTCGTGCGCAAGGCCAGCAATTCCATTTGCCATTCGATCAGTTGCGGCAGGCGTTGTCCCATGAACAGGGCGCGCTCGGCGAACAGACGAGTCTCCGTCAATTCCCGGGTGGCCGGGTCCAGACCCGCCAGGGGATCGAGGTCCAGAAGCGCGAAGACGCTGCTAGGGAGGGAAGATTGGGCCTTGCGGCTGCCCTTGGTGACTTCGTTCACCAGGGAGTTGCTGGCGAAGGCCTCCAGTTCTCCGGAGGGATTGCCGCTATTTTGTCGCCATCGATCAATGGCCTCCCTCAGTTCGGTCAGCATTTCAGACTTGAGCACGCGATCGGCGATTTTCCAGATTTCCTCCTCCCGGATTTCCAGGGTTTTCAGCATGGGTTCGGCCGAGACCCCGTAGACCTTGGGTAGCCAGTAGTCCTGAACGCGCCAGCGCGCGACCGAGGCGAATATCGTCAGGCCCACCAGATTGGCGAGAGCGTTGGATCCGGTCGCCAAACCATAGACATCGCTGGCCAGAGTGACCTTGATGGTCAGAAGTTCGCCCCGCTTGATCTTTTGTCCATCGCGCTGTAGCAGTTCGGACGGCTTGGAGGTGGAAACCACGAAATTGTCGGCAAAGCGGAGCATGTCTTCTTGCAGGTCGATGGGATCCACCGGCTCGGTCTCGCCGCCGCCAGGCAAGACCGCCTTGATCGCCCTGAACGGCAGATCGACGGTGGTCTGCACCAGGGAACATCCCGACAGCAGCATCGGCGCCGACGATAATCCCGCCGCCAGTAACGCTGTCACGCCGATGAGTGGATAGGATTTCGTGTTATGCATGTCGTGACCGGTTGTCGATTCGGCTTGGCGTATGGTCGTTAAGACTGGAGCGCTTGCAACGAGACGGGGGTTTGCTCAGGGTTGGCTGGCGAAAACCATCGTCATGGATGATTCAGAGGAATCAGCAACCGCACCCGGGCGCCCTGGGGTTGATTGGCGCCAAGGCTCATCTGTCCGTCCAGTTCCCTTACGAAGCGTTGCACCATCGCCAGCCCCAGTCCGGACCCGCCGGTTTTGCCGGTGACAAAGGGCCGAATCCCGCTGGTCAGCATTTCCGCGCTGAAACCGGGTCCTTCATCGGTCACCGTCAGACAGACCCGATCATGCGATTCCGATTGAATCGAAACCTTTATCTTGCCGGATTGGGTCCCCATGGCCTGGGAAGCATTCAGCACCAGGTTGAGCAGGCATTGCCGGATACGGCTTTCCGGCAACTGGCAGATCAGATGTCGTGGGCTTTCCAGTTTGAGATCGATACCGGACGGAACCTGATAACGCAGCAGGGCCAGAAGCTCTCCGACGATGACCGGCAGATCGAATTTCGTGACCGGGTCCGGCGTGTGCTTACTCAAGTCCAGCAACTCGTTGAGCAGTCTTCCCATGCGCTTCAACTCGTCGATGACCAGGGCCACGCGATGTCGCTGATCGGGATCGGAGATTTCGCCGCGCAGGTTGACGCAAGTCATTTGAATGCCGGCCAGCGGATTGCGCAGTTCATGCGCGATCCCCGCGGCAAGTTCACCCACGGCCGCCAGCCTCTCGTTCCGGGCCAGACCGGCCTGCTGTTCCATCAATGCCTGAGTGGCCGCGCGGACTTCCGCTTCCAGCGAGTTTGCATAGTGGCGCTTGGTCTCCTCGAGTTCCGCCAGACGCGACACCATGACGTTGTAGCTATTGAAGATGGGCAACAACAGCGGGTCGATGCGCTGCGTGGCGATCGGCGTGTAGTCTTCCTCGGCGAGGCGCAACAGCAATTCCCGCAGATCGTTCAATGGAGCCAATATGCGGTATTTCAGGAAGAGCCCGACCAGTATCAGCAAACACAATGTCGTGGCGAAAACCAGGGCGATCTCGGTGCGCGTCGACTGGCTGATTTCCTCGAGCATGGCCTCGCGGTTGAGGGTCTCCAAATCCATGATGGCGCCGGTGATGCTCAGCGCCTTCAGGAGATGCGCCTCCTTCTGCTCGGTTGTCGCCCGGGTATCGGTGAACTCGGTAATCGTCGCCCGAAGTTCCTGGAGTTTGGCGGGCGTTTCCGGCGCCACATGATGATCGTTGCTGGCCAGGTCGAAGATTTCCTCCGTCAGGCGCGATAGCCGCTGCCCTTGGAGTTGGCGGTTCTGGGTAATGAAGTAGTCGGTCAGCGAGGCTTGAATATCGGCGGCCACCTGTTGAATATGATGGGCATAGCTGACATAGGCCCTCATGGTTTCCAGCCGCTCGAAATTTCTCCAGATCATTCCGCCCAGCAGGAACAGCGCCAGCAACAGCAGGCTCAATACGGCCCATACCCGCAGTTGAGCATAGCGATAGGGGTGATTATTCACCGAAGAGTGGCCAAAACTCGGGAGACCCAGTCACCGTTGGGGGCGCAGGGGTTTGGCGGAAGTATCGCCGTTCATAGGCGGCAATCACTCGGCTTTCTTCGAATGATGGTGCTGATGGTAGCAGGCGAGGGCTTTTTCTATGATCTCGTACAGCCTCAATTTCTCTGTCTCGGCCATCTCGCGCAGCAAGGTATTGGCTTCCCCGCATAATTTGACGTTGAGCTGGTGCACTCGATCGGTATGGTGCCTGGATTGCGAAATCCAGGAACGTGACTGACGATCCGGTTGGACGGTGGCCTTGGGTTGTTCCCGTTCTTTAGTCATGGCGGTGATCCTGAGGTTGACGATACACGGTGGAATATTCTGTCATGGAAAATATACCGTACTGTTATGAGGAATTTGGACCCAGGGTCCTAGGGTTAACGGTTGAATAATGCCGCCTGAAGCACAATCGATGAACGCCTGATATCTCTCATTGCTCACGCGATGGATAAGACGCATCGACAAGGTTGATCGGAAAGCTGAAGCAACCTGATATTGGAACGAACCTACAACCCTGAGCGAATTCTACCCAGGATAAATACCATAGTGCTAGCTAGCTTGACGGAAACCGATAGATTATTTCAACCTATTGAATTATAAGTATTTATTTGCGTCGTATAGGTTTTTGGCGTTGATCTGGCATGACGATGGGTTCAATTCACCCTAAGTGAACGTGGATCCAGTCCATGGCGATGAACGTCCGTCTCTTAATTGCAACTGGGACTAGCGATGAATATTTTGAAAGGCGTCATGACTGGGGCAATTATTCTTCCG
>Ga0233420_10000253_pt1 | contig 24087 bp, 27 predicted proteins | sample Watercolumn_Mata_4_FD_183009 | JGI IMG/M metagenome (GOLD analysis project Ga0233420, IMG submission 183009) | Freshwater microbial communities from Lake Matano, South Sulawesi, Indonesia - Watercolumn_Matano_2014_102_MG | ecosystem: Environmental > Aquatic > Freshwater > Lake | place...
GCATTGCTGCAAGCATGTTCTGTCTCAGGCTTATGCCGCAGCTGTCGATGCAGCCGGTTTTTCTGACAGGATTGCTCATCGGCGCTTTCAGTCCGACCGGCGATCTGATTGAATCGATGTTCAAACGGGATGCAGGAGTCAAGGATTCCTCCGCGCTCATTCCCGGACACGGCGGTGTGCTTGACCGCTTTGATACCATCATGTTCGTTGCCCCGATTGTCTACTTTTTGTCCTCCCGGCTCTGATCAGCGCGCACTTCTGAAATGCACGTGTGCCGTGCAGCACAAATTTTTTTATATTAGGGCTTCTTTTTGCTGCAAAAGAAGCCGGCTCCCTCCTGGTGGAGATGGTTAACAACCGCAAGGTCTTGTGATAATGAAAATCGAAAGTCTCCTTTCTGCAGGACGCATCGCCCTGAATCTTGAACTGGATACGAAAAGCCAGGTCATCGACAAAATGCTCTCGATCGTTTCCGGTCATGCCGGCATAACTGATGAGGCGAGACTGCGGGAAGATGTGCTCAAGCGGGAACAGGAGATGTCAACCGGAATCGGGAAAAAAATTGCGTTGCCGCATGCCAAAACTTCAGCGGTCAGCCAGCCGCTTCTTGCTCTTGCAACATTGAAGCACGATCTTAATTTCGATTCGATAGACGGGGAGCCGGTCAGGATCATCTTTCTGCTTGCCACGCCGGAAATCATGCTTGCCGAGCATCTGAAGCTGCTTGGACGTATTACCAGGCTTGCAGGTCGAACCGATTTCCGCGAGCGGCTCATGGCTGCGAAATCACCGGATGAGGTGCTTGAGCTTTTTCGTGCCGAAGAGAAAGATTTTCCCCAGATATGAACCAGTATAATTCAAGGAGAGCCTAACTGCAGATGATGCCGCAATACCAGGTTGTCAAGGGGGCGCGGGATATTTTTCCCGATGAAATGGTTCAGTGGACATATGTCGAGGATGTTGTCAGCCGGCTTGCCGCGATATATGGTTACAGCGAAATCCGTACTCCCGTTTTCGAATATACCGAGCTTTTTCAGCGCAGCATAGGTTCTTCGACCGACATTGTCGGCAAGGAGATGTTTTCCTTTCAGCCCGATCCTGGCGGCCGCTCGATCACGCTCCGCCCGGAAATGACCGCTGGCGTCATGAGAGCGGCGTTGCAGAAGAATCTCCTGGGTTCATCTCCTGTTCAGAAGCTGTACTATATCAGCGAACTGTTCCGCAAGGAGCGCCCCCAGGCCGGACGGCAGCGCCAGTTTTCCCAGTTCGGAGCTGAATTGCTCGGTGCCGCTTCGCCGGCTGCTGTTGCCGAGGTGATCACCTTCATGATGCATGTCTTTGAACGGCTTGGCCTCAAGGGGCTTCGACTCCGGATCAATACCCTCGGCAATATCGATGACCGGCAGCGGTACCGTGAGGCTCTCAGAACCTATCTTTTTCCCTATTTCCAGAGACTGGACGAGGCATCGAAGGAGCGGTTCGAAAAAAATCCCCTCAGGATACTTGACTCGAAGAATCCGGATATACAGGAGATTGTTGCAGGCGCGCCGAAACTGTATGATTACCTGGGAGAGGAGGCTCTCGATGATTTCGAACGGGTTCTCGGGTACCTGTCGGACCGGGGGATCGATTTCCATATCGACCACAGGCTGGTTCGCGGCCTCGATTATTACAGTTATACAGCCTTTGAGGTGACCAGTTCCGAACTCGGTGCGCAGGATGCGCTCGGAGGCGGCGGAAGGTATGACTCGCTTGCCCTGGAACTCGGCAGCCCGACCGAGATTCCTGCCGCAGGATTTGCTGTCGGCATGGAACGTCTGCTGATTGCCATGCAACGGCAGGGACTCTTTCCGGAGGATGCGGTATCTGGTCCGTCCGTCTGTGTCGTCGTGCCGCAGGAAGCGTATTTTGACCGCGCCTTCGAAATTGTCTCCATGCTGCGCAGGGCAGGAATCAGCACGGTGATCGATCTTGCCGGAAGAAGCATGAAAGCCCAGTTGCGTGAAGCTAACAGAATGCGTGCTTCATGGGCACTTTTTGTGGGCGGCGACGAACTTGCCTCCGGCCAGTATCCGCTGAAAAATCTTGCGAGCTCCATCCAGGACGTCCACTCTCTTGACGGCGTGATTGCCGCCGTACGTCAATCCGGACAGAAAAACCGGCTTCTCCCATGAACAGGCTTCATACCGTCACCCTTTACGGGAAACAGGGGTGCTGTCTTTGTGACGACGCAATGGCGGTGCTCCATAAAGTCCAGGCAGTCGAACCTTTTGTGCTGGAAAAAATTGATATTTCCTCACACCCGGATCTGATGCAGCGTTACGGCGATCATATTCCGGTTGTCCTTGTTGATGGTGTCGAGGTTTTCCGGTATCGTATCAGGGAAGGACGCCTTGTCGAACTCCTTGCCGAACCGTTGTCCTGAGCCTTTGCCGAATCGCACGGGTTCGTCCGTCGCCGCTGCGGTTTGCCTGTCCCGGTGGTTTCTGAAGATGAAAGATCCTGACGATGCTTAAACTCATTCTGCTGCTGCTGTTTTTGTACCTCGTTCTGCGCCTTGTGCTCAAGGCAGTCGGTGCAGGGGTGGTTATCCGGCGCTGGAAAGGCGGATCGGGTTCAGAGCCTGACCGTTCCACCTCGTCCCAATACCGGCAGGTGGAGGAGGCCGATTATGAAGTGCTTGATACACAGCTGCATGACGAGCCTGATGATTCCCGCTAGCCGGCTTGATTATTGACCTTTTTTTTGTAAATTGAAAGACAGTGATGGAAGGATGCGGGTTTACTGAGGCAGAAGTGGGGGGGGCCCCACTTTTTTGTTTTCCAAAAAACGGGTAATCCGGTAGTGATGGAAGAGAAAATCAGACGTTGTATTTTTCAGGTGCTGGAATCATCCGAAGGCTCGAAGGGGGAGGGGGTCTATCTCGTTCGGCTGCAGGTGAAAGGTGCCGCGAAACACAGGAAAATAGAGGTCCTGCTCGACAGTGACGCCGGTATCCGGATCGACCAGTGTTCTTTTCTGAGCCGCAGGATACGCGAGCAGCTCGAGACCGATACCAGTCAGCCCGTCCTTTCGGGGGAGGATTTCGATCTTGTGGTTTCTTCTCCTGGGCTTGGCGAGCCGATACTCGTTCCCAGACAGTACCTCAGGCATGCCGGTCATCTCCTGCAGGTTGTCTATTCGGGGGAACAGGGTGAGGCGCTCACGCTGACAGGTCGTCTGTCGAAAGTCCTGCAGTCGGGAGGTGCCGTTTCAGCGCTGGAGCTTGTGCCGCTGAAACCGGGCAAAAAAGGTGCCCGGATCGTGCAGGAACCGGTTGAGCTTGCCCTCGAACGTATCGTCAGGGCTGTTCCTGAAGTGGAATGGTGACAGAAACAGAGTAGCATCCAGAGGTTTTTTCTTTTATAAAAGCACAATCAGCAAAGACGATGGCGAGAAAGCAGATAAAAGCGGAAGGTCAGGACAGGAGAGCGCAGATTGCCGGCGCTTTCGGTGAAATCGAGCAGTCGAAGATTTTTCTTGACAAGAAAACGGAGAGTGCGGCTGTAAAGATGGATATTGCGGATCTCCTCAAGGATATCATCCAGAAGCAGCTTCGCAAGGATTATGATCCGGAAGTCGAGGCAAATATCTTCATCAATCCGGAACGTGGCGACTTCGAGGTCTATATTCTCAAGAAAATAGTCAGCGAGATCGATATTCCGGCAATCGAGATCAGTCTGGACGAGGTCAGAAAAATCGATGATTCCCTTGAGCTTGGAGATTACTATGAAGAGGGGCCCATACGTCTTGAAGATTATCTGAGCAGGAAGTCGATACAGATCATCAAGCAGTCCGTGCAGAAAAAGGTGCGGGATCTCGAACGGCTTGTTGTCTATGAAGAGTGTCTTGAAAAGGTCGGCGAGGTTGTTGCCGGAGAGGTCTACCAGGTTCGGTCGAATGAGGTCATTTTCACCTACAACACCTCGAAGGACCATCGCGTCGAGCTCGTGTTGCCGAAGTCGGAGATGATGAAGAAGGACAATCCCCGAAGAACTCCCAGGATGAAGCTGTATGTCAAGAGGATCGAGAGGGAAAAGGCAAAGGTACGCATGGATGACGGCACCGTGGTTGAAAGGGAAAAACCGGACGGCGGCATGAAGGTGATTGTTTCGAGGGTCGATGACCGTTTCCTGTACAAGCTTTTCGAGCATGAAGTTCCCGAGATACTTGACGGCCTTATCGTCATCAAGGGCATTGCCCGCGTACCCGGGGAAAGGGCGAAGGTTTCCGTGGAATCGACCAGCGCCCGCATTGATCCTGTCGGCGCCAGTGTCGGATACCGCGGCAAGCGTATCCAGAGTATCGTCAAGGAGCTGAACAACGAAAATATCGATGTCATTTATTATACTGACGAGCCGCAGATTTATATCGCAAGAGCGCTCCAGCCGGCCAAGATCGACCCGCTTACGGTTCATGCCGACATGAAGACACGGAAGGCTCGGGTCATGCTCAAACCCGATCAGATCAAGTACGCGATCGGCAAGAACGGCAACAATATCCACCTTGCCGAAAAGCTGACCGGTTATGAGATCGATGTGTATCGCGATGTGATCGACAAATCGATGGAAGACCCGACCGATATCGATATTATCGAGTTCCGTGAGGAGTTCGGTGACGACATGATCTACCAGCTTCTTGATGCCGGTCTCGATACGGCCAAGAAAGTGCTGAAGGCAGGCGTCGATGAAATCGAGCAGGCTCTTGTCGGCCCGGCCAAAACGGAGGAGGTTCTGGTTTTCGGCAAAGGGCGCAAGGCTCCGCTCAAGCCGAGGGAACGGAAAGTCACGGACGAGGAAAAACGCTACTGGAGAAAGATTGCTGACAACATTTTCCGTACGGTCAAGGAGCAGTTTACCGATGCCGATCTCAGCGATCTGTTCGATGAGGGTGCTGGGCAGGAATCCGGTAATCCGGATGATGAGGCGTGAACTGCGCTTTCCTCGGAGAAAACAGAAAAGCATAAAGAGTTTAAAATCGACAGGAGGATGTAATGGCCATTGAGGAGATGGAAAAGAGATACCGTATCAGCGACATAGCGCGTGAGCTTCAGGTCAGTCCGCAGGAAGTCCTGCAGTTTGTCAAACAGGAAGGGGGCAAGGTGGCCTCTACATCCTCCATGGTTGATCAGGGTATGCGTGAGATGATTTTCGGTCATTTCAGCGATGAAAAGAAAATGGTCGACGAGACCATGAAAATAAGGCAGGAAAAACAGCGCAGGCTGTCAAGGCTTGAAGAGCAGTCGCGGAAAACCTACGAAAAGGAACGGCAGCTCAAGGAAACCCTCAGCAGTGCAGCTTTTCCTGCTGCACCTGAGGCCCGCAAGGATATGGCCGCCCCGGTTTTGAAAACGGTTATCACCGAACCGGCTGCCGCAGAAGCGACGCTTGCCGGAGCCATGCCTGAAGCGCCGCCCGAGGAGCCAGTCGTTTCGGGTCAGCACGTTTTTTCCGAAGAGCAGGTTGCAACAGCGCCTGAAACGCAGGCGGGCGAAGAGGAATCGCCGGTTCGCGAAGAGGCGCCGGTGAACGAGCAGCTTGTCGCGTTTGAAACTCCGAAGAATATCGGCGGTCTCACCGTTATCGGCACCCTGGATATGCAATCCGGTTTTGACAGGGGTGAAGGAGACCGCAAGAAGAAGGCTCGCAAGAAGAATTTCAAGGAACAGGCCGACGCCCTGAAGGATGAGTTCGAAACGTCCGTTCAGGATGAAAGCACCGAAGACAAGCTTGCGGCCAGAAAGAAGCCGCTCAAACCGGCCGGTGAAGCGGGACCCGCTGTGGCGGCTGCCGATGACGCCAGCAGGAAGAAAAAAGGCAAGAAAAAGAAAAAGCCCGAAGTGGATGAGAAAGTGATTTCAGCGAACATCCGCACAACCATCAGCGGCATGGACGACAGCGGCGGGTCCGCATCGCGCCAGAAATTCCGCAAGCTGCGGAAAATCGAGCGGGAAAAGGAGCTTGAAGCCGCCGAAGCGTTTCGCGAATCGCAGCAGGCTATTGTCAGGGTTACCGAATTCGCCTCTCCTCATGAACTTGCCGATCTGATGGGGGTGACGGCAAAGGACATCATCCAGAAATGTTTTGCGCTCGGCAAGTTCGTCACCATCAACCAGCGTCTTGACAAGGAGAGCATCGAGCTGATTGCCCTTGAGTTCGGTTTTGAAGCGGAGTTCATTTCCGAGGTTGAGGCAACCGCTGTGGTCGAGGAAGCTGACGAACCGGAAGATCTGCAGATACGCCCGCCGGTCGTGACCATCATGGGTCATGTCGATCACGGCAAGACCTCGCTGCTTGACTATATCCGCAACAGCAATGTCGTTGCCGGCGAGTCGGGTGGCATTACCCAGCATATCGGCGCCTATGAGGTCACGATTGAAGGCAAGAGAAAAATAACGTTCCTCGATACTCCCGGTCATGAAGCGTTTACCGCCATGAGGGCGCGAGGAGCCCAGGTGACCGATATCGTCATTCTCGTTGTGGCTGCCGACGACAGTGTCATGCCCCAGACTATCGAGGCGATCAATCATGCAAAGGCGGCAGGCGTCCCGATTGTCGTGGCCATCAACAAGGTGGACAAGCCTGAAGCCAATCCGGAAAAGATCAAGACCCAGCTTTCCGAAGCCGGCGTCCTGGTCGAGGAGTGGGGCGGTGAACATCAGTGCCAGGAGATTTCCGCCAAAAAAGGCATCGGCATATCCGAGCTGATGGAGAAAGTGCTGACCGAGGCTGAAATCAGGGAACTGACAGGCAATTTCTCGCCGGATGTGCGCGCCAGCGGCATTATCGTGGAATCCGAACTCGACAAGGGCAAGGGTGTTATCTCGACGGTACTGGTGCAGAGGGGATTCCTCAAGGTCGGCGATCCCTTCGTGGCCGGCAATACGATGGGCAAGGTCCGTGCGCTTATGGACGAGCGCGGCAAGCGAATTGTCGCGGCCGGGCCGTCTCAGCCGGTCAGGGTGCTTGGTTTTGAGGAACTTCCCCAGTCCGGAGATGCACTGACGGTCATGCCTTCCGACAGGGATGCCCGTGAGCTTGCCCAGAAACGCCAGGTGATCCGCCGTGAACATGAATTCCGCAGAAGCACCAGGGTCAAGCTCGACAGTATTGCCCGCCAGATCAAGGAAGGGCTCATGAAAGAGCTGAGCGTGATCATCAAGGCCGATACCGATGGCTCTATCCAGGCCCTTGCCGACGGGCTCATGAAGATCCAGAACGAAGAGGTGAAGGTGCAGATCATCCACCAGGGGGTCGGCCAGATTACCGAAACGGACGTTCTGCTGGCTGCGGCATCCGATGCCATCATCATCGGCTTCAGGGTGCGGCCGAATGTCAATGCCAAGAAACTTGCCGAAAAGGAAGATCTCGACATCCGTTTCTACAGTGTCATCTATCATGTGCTTGAAGATGTCGAGAAGGCGCTTGAAGGCATGCTCTCACCGGAACTGCACGAGGAAAGCCTCGGTTCGCTCGAGGTTCGACAGGTTTTCCGGGTACCGAAAGTCGGGAATGTCGGTGGGTGCTATGTGCTCGATGGCAAAATATTCCGGGATTCGAAAGTGCGGCTCCTGCGCGAGGGCGTCCAGATATACGATGGCCAGCTCGATACACTCAAGCGATTCAAGGATGATGTCAAGGAGGTCGATGCCGGCTATGAATGCGGTGTTTCGCTGAAGAACTACGATGACATCAAGGTCGGCGATGTTGTGGAGGCGTACAGGATTGTTGAAAAGAAACGCAAACTCTGAACAACGGATACCGGTTATGTCGATACGTACGGAGAAGGTGGCTTCGCTGCTTCAGCATGAGCTTGGTTCGATCCTTGAAAAGGAACTGCCGAGAGGAGGAGCCCTGGTGACGGTAGTCGAGGTCAAGGTTACCGCCGACCTTGGGATTGCCCGTGTCTATGTTTCCCTCATCGGGACCCAAGAGCAGCAGGCAGCGGTGATGGCCTGGCTGCACGAGGAGACGAAGTACCTGAAAAAACTGCTTTCCGCCAATATCCGTCACCAATTCCGGAGAATGCCGGAAATCGAGTTTTACGAGGATCGCCTTTACGAAAAGGCAAACCGCATCGAACAACTGCTCAGAGAGGTGAGGAAATCTTCGCACGATTAGCGGGATTTTGGAGAAGGATTGCTGTATGCAGGAACTGGGAAGCGAACAGACAGGTCGTGATGAAGGTGCTTTTCTCCTGGTTGACAAACCGGTGGACTGGACCTCGTTCGATGTTGTGGCAAAGGTCAGAAATGCATACCGGAAAAACGGTCTGAAGTGCAAGGTCGGTCATTGCGGCACGCTCGATCCCAAGGCTACCGGCCTTCTGATTCTCGCTACCGGGCGCAAGACCCGTGAAATTTCCCGGCTGGAAGCGCTTGACAAGGTCTATGAAGGAACCATCAGGCTTGGTGCCGTCACGGAGAGTCACGACACGGAAACGGCAGAGTCCGGTCACTGCGATACAGCCCATCTCGATCCTTCCGTCATCAGGTCGGCAGCCGCCTCGTTCGTTGGTCCCTCTCTCCAGCAACCACCCATGCACTCGGCGGCCTGGCACAACGGCAAGCGGCTTTACGAATTTGCCCGCAAGGGGCAGGTCGTCAGGGAGCGAAAGACGCGGGAAATCATGATTCACCGGTTTGAAATCACGGCCATCGAGCTACCGATGGTTACCTTTGTGCTTGAAGTATCCAAAGGAGCCTATATCCGGGTTATCGCGCACGAGTTCGGGCTTGCCCTTGGGGTTGGCGGCTATCTTGCCTCGCTCAGGCGGACGGCGATCGGTCCATACGATGTCAGCGCATCCCTCGGTGTGCAGGAGACGGTTGAGGCTATTTTTCCGGTATTGCCGGCGTCAGCCGGCCAAAGGAGTTAAGTGCAGTATGCAGGTTGTTTTTTACCATACCCGGCGGCTTACCGCATATGGCGACGGTTCGCATGCCACTATTCCCCTGGTTGATTCCGCCGTCACCATCGGTTCGTTTGACGGCGTGCATCTCGGACATCGTAAGATAATCTCGAGCATGCTTGAAACGGCCAGGCGGCATGCTCTCAGAAGTGTTGTGGTAACTTTCGAGCCGCATCCCAGGCTGGTGCTCGACAGCAGTGGGGGAAGTCCGCTCGAGGTGCTGACGACACTCGATGAAAAAGTGGTCCAGATCGCCGATCTTGGCGTCGATCTGCTCGTTGTCGTGCATTTTACACCCGAGCTTGCAACCTGGAGCTCCGAAAGCTTTGCCGAGGATCTTCTGCTTGGCGTGCTTTCGGCAAAAAGCGTGACGGTCGGTTATGATCACGGGTTCGGAAGGAACCGGAGCGGCAGCGGAAAAACCCTGGCCGAACTCGGAGCGATCAGCGGTTTTGACGTGCAGGTCATTGATGAATTGCGTGTTGACGGCGAGCATGTTTCGAGCACGAGGATCAGGAAGCTGCTCAAGTGCGGCCAGATCGCCGAAGCCAACAGGTTTCTCGGGGTTCCTTATGTCGTCAGCGGGACTGTTGTGGAAGGCAGAAAACTTGGCCGGGAACTGGGTTTTCCAACCGTCAACCTCACCCCTTCGGATCCGCAGAAGCTGCTTCCCCGTGACGGGGTGTACATCGCCGCCGTCAGCATTGACGGAGCGCAGTACCGGGCCATGATGAATATCGGCAATCGTCCGACCGTATCCGAGCAGGCAGTGCGCACGGTTGAAGCGCACATTATCGGATATTCCGGTTCACTCTACGGGAGAACCCTCAGGTTCAGTCTGTTCGGATTTGTCAGGGATGAGCGGAAATTCAGCTCCGTCGATGAGTTGCAGTTGCAGCTTGAAAAAGATAAAAAAACGGTGGAGTTGTTTTTTGAATAATATTATATTACAGGTCAGTTGATTTAACACACATAAATGTATTGCCATGAGTCTGACAAAAGAGAACAAGAGCGAAATCATCACCCAGTTCGGCGGCACCGGTCAGAATACCGGGAAAGCCGAGGTTCAGGTTGCCCTGTTCAGCCGCAGGATCACCGATCTGACCGGCCATCTGCAGCAGCATCCCAAGGATAAACATTCACGCCGCGGTCTGCTCATGCTGGTAGGCAAGCGCAAAAAAGTGCTGAACTATCTCAAAAACGTCGATATCGACCGTTACCGCAAAGTGATTTCCGATCTTGACCTCCGCAAATAAGCGCTACCGCCTGGTTTCTGCAGGGAAGTATCCTGCAGCTTTTTCTGAAACACAGAACGCAGCAAGGGAGATGCCATGTTGGAAAGCATGACCGGATACGGCAGTGCTGAACGTGTGGAAAACGGTGTAAGGGTTCTTGCAGAGATTCGTTCGGTGAACAACCGTTTTGCAGAAATCAGCGTCAAACTTCCCCGTCAGTTGTCGAACTATGAGCTTGAGATCAGGGACCTTGTCCGTTCCAGGTTTCAGCGGGGGAAGATATCGGTTTTCATACAACTGCAGGTCGAGCGGGACGAGAACATTCCTGTGGTTGTCAATCCTTCCAGGGTGAAAGCCTACAGGCAACTGCTTGAGGCAGTCCGGCAGCAAGCCGGAATTGAGGCTCCTGTTTCGCTTGAGCACATCCTGAAGTTTTCTGAGATATTTGATACGGATTCCGGTGCGCAGGAGGATGTCGAGTTGCTGTGGAGCCTTGTCCGTTCGGTTCTTCCCGACGCCCTTGATGCCCTGAAGTTCATGCGGCGAAGGGAGGGTGAAGAGCTGTCGCAGGATTTTGCCTCCCGCATGGCAGGCATAGAGGCGACCCTTGCCGTCATTGGCTGTATGGCGCAGGAAAACCTCGAACAGGTGAGAAAACGGCTGGCCGCAAAGGTGGAGAGCATTGCCGGACGCGATATTGCCTACAGTCGCGACCGTCTCGAGATGGAGCTGGTGCTTGCAGCAGACAAACTCGATATTACCGAAGAGCTGACACGTTTTGCCAGTCATAACAAGTTTTTTCTTGAAGAGCTGCACAACCATGAAAGCGGTACCGGAAGGAAGCTGAATTTTCTTCTCCAGGAACAGCTTCGTGAGGCAAATACCATTGCCTCAAAATCGCAGAGTGCGGAGATATCACAGCGGATCGTCCTTATCAAGGAAGAGCTTGAGAAGATCCGCGAGCAACTTCAGAATATCGAGTGATTGCATGCTGGCACAGGACTCCTCCAGAGGAAAGCTGATTGTTTTTTCAGCGCCATCGGGCACCGGAAAGTCAACCATAGCAGGAAAGGTGCTCGAGCGAATCAAGTCGCTTTCATTTTCCGTTTCGGCAACCACACGCCGGAAACGACCGGGCGAGGAACACGGCATCCACTACTATTTTCTTGACCGGCAGGATTTTGAAGAACGGATACATAATGGCGGTTTTATCGAATATGAATATTTTTTCGGTAATTACTACGGTACGCTTCTCGACAGGACCCGCGACGCTATCGACAGTGGCCGCCACCTTCTCCTTGATCTTGATGTCAAGGGTGCCCTGAACCTGAAAAAGCTTTTTCCGGCCAATGCATTGCTGATCTTTATCCGGCCTCCGGATATCGAGTCGCTCAGGGAAAGGCTCATAAAAAGAGGCGGAGAACAGCAACCTGACCTTCGTGAAAGGCTCGATCGCGCGGAACTCGAGCTCGGGTATGCGGAGCAGTTCGATGTTATCGTTGTCAATGACGATCTTGACCGGGCGGTGGCGGAGGTCACGGAGATAATCATGAAATTCCTTTCAACCACGTAAATCTGAAAACATGTCGGTTAAACCTGTTGATTTGAATATGCTCAGAAGTGCGCATGCCAATTTGTACGAAACGGTGGTTGCCATTTCAAAAAGGGCGCGGCAGATACATGAAGAGGAGCGCTCCGAGCTGGAAGAAAAACTGTTGCCATACAAGGAAATGATCAGGAACCCTGCAAGCGAATCGGAATCTGACCGGATTTTTCCTGAACAGATAGCGATCAGCCTTGAATTCGAAGGCAGGGAAAAAGCTTCGCACAAGGCGGTTACTGAATTCCTGTCCGGCAAATACGACTATACGCTGGAAAAGGCCGTTGAAACAAAACCGGTTCAGTCTGAAGATGATGATGAAACTGACGGGGATTAACCAGATCACCCTGCGGGTCAATGACCTTCGTCTTGCCGAAGAGTTTTACGCAGGCATTCTCGGACTGAAAATCGATCACCGGGTAGGAGCAAACATCACCTATCTGAGGCTCAATTCCGATATGCTGGTGCTGGTCAAGGCTGAGACTCCCGGTGCACCGGAAGCAAGGGATATCCGTGTTGACCATTTCGGATTCCGGCTCTCCTCGGACAGCGAGGTTGACGAGGCTGCGGTCTACCTTGATGATCGCGGCGTTCATCTTGTCACTCGCCCGGCTCACCGGCGTGAAGGCAGGGCTTTCTTTGTCATGGATCCCGACGGAAACCTCATCGAGTTTTATTCGATGGGGTCAACAGGCATCCAGAAAGAGGTCAGCCATATCGACGATTCATCTCCATCCGAAATCGCAGCAGGAAGCCGTCAGAAAATCGCTGACGAATCGGAAGCAAAGAAACCCCGCCGGTCACGGAAGTGATGCGGGGCCTTTTACGGCATAGTCCGGCAGCCGGAGAAGCGTCTCGGCTTCCCTGAGCTGTTCGGGAGTATTGATCCCCCTGATTTCATCGGCACATTCGACGCTCAATGCGCAGACTTTTCTTCCTTTCCTGAAACAGATCCCGAAAACATCGGTCAGGTAATACTCCCCCTGGGCGTTGTCGGAGCCGATTTCCTGCAGTGCGCCGAAAAGCATGCGAGCATCAAAGACGTAAACTCCGGAATTGATTTCGCTGACCAGGAGTTCGTCTGCTGCAGCATCCCTGTGCTCGACAATTTTTACAACTTCTTCGCTGTCTGGTTTGCGGATGATCCGTCCATATCCCGACGGGTCTTCGAGTTTTGCGGTAAGAACGGTTGCCGCGGCTTTCTGGTCGCGATGAAAGGCAACCAGTTTTTCAAGGGTCACAGCCCTGACCAGCGGGGCATCTCCGGAAAGAATCAGAACCTCTCCTTCGAAGCTGTCCAGCGGAGCTTCAGCCTGCATGACGGCGTGGCCCGTACCGAGCTGGGGTTCCTGCAGGACAGGAGTGACCGGATACGCGCGGATCGCCTCAATGACCTTTTCTGCCTCGTGGCCAACGATGATGATGGTTTTATCCGGGGCGAGGATGGACGCGGTATCGAGCACATACTCGACAATGGGTTTGCCGTTTGCCCTGTGCAGCACTTTCGGAAGATCTGATTTCATCCGTGTGCCTTTTCCCGCTGCCATGATCAGTATTGCAAGAGCCATAGGTTGATGGTTAAAGATGATTGCTTGAAACGGGTTCAGGAGAGCGGGATGTCCTGCTCGCCGATACGATGCCTGCGTTTCGGGTTGTTTTCCCTGTCGACAATCAGGACCATCGGCTTGTGGAGAGCCGCTTCTTCTGCGTCGATGAGCGCAAAGGTCATGATGATGATTTCATCGCCAGGCAGGGCGCAGCGTGCAGCGGCACCGTTCAGCTGAATTTCGCGCGAACCGTACGTCCCTTTGATGATATAGGTTTCAAAACGTTCACCGTTATTGTTGTTGACGACAAGCACCTTTTCATTGGGAATCATTTCGGCCATCTCCAGCAGTTCACTGTCGATGGTAATGCTTCCCTCATACTCAAGATCGCCGCTCGTGACAATTGCGTTATGGATTTTCGATTTCAGCAGATGTAATTTCATGAAGAATTTGTACTGTTTGTTTTTATCTGAATAATGCCTCTCCGCTGCCCCGGAAAATCCTGTAGCGTTTCAGCGCATGGTCACTTTCGAACCCCTCCCCCTCCAGGGTGCCTTTTGGTCCTGAAATCGTGACATGACGGTTGGAACGGATCATCCGGTCCGCGGCAGTTCTTTTGATAGCGGTTGTTCTGATGACGGTATTGTTTTCAGCAGTGATGACGACATTTCCGGAGGCCTCGATATCATGATTCGGAAGGATGACGGCTTTATCTGCCTTGAGCGTGGTGGGAGGGGTTCCATCCTTTTCATAAAAGATGACCGTTACCCGCTGGTCGATGTAGTAGGTGTTTTTTTCCTTGTTCCGGTATTCGGTGGCATGTCCGGCCTGAACGGTTGCGTTCCTGAAGCCCGCTTCATAAAGCGAGAGCTTGATGTTCCAGCTTTCCTGAACAGGGTGATTTTCTGTCTTGAAATCCGTTTCAAGAGAGCGGCGCTCCTTTTCGGGAGCGCCGCAGCCGCCTGAAGAAAGCAGAACCGCCAGAAACAGAAAAAAGGCAGGCAGTTTCAATGTCGATAGGTAACGGTATTACTTGATGTTCAACTGGTTCATCACCTTGAAGGTAAGGTCATGCTCTTGGGTGCCGTAAACCATGACGGACTTGTCAAGCACAAGGGTGAACCCTTCCTTCTGTGCAGCAGCCTGCACGGTTGCAAGGGCTTTCTGGCGGATTGGGGCAACCAGTTCCTGCTCTTTTCTCTCGACGACACCACCCCTTCCGAATTTTTCCTGCTGGTATTTCTGAATGGCCTGTCCCTTGAGGTTCAGTTCCTTTTCCTTCTGTTCTCTTGCGGCTTTTGTCATGCCTGCAGCCTGCTGCTTGTATGCATTGACTGCGGTATCAAAATCCTGTTTCAGTCGCTCGAATTCCTTTTGAAGCGGAGCAGCAGTTGCTTGCAGTGTTGCCTCGGCTCTTTTTGTTTCGGGCATCTGCTGCATGATTTTTCCGAAGTCCACCACGCCGATTTTTTCTGCAGCCCCGACGGTTACAGCTCCGGGTAAAACAAGGATGACTCCGAGAATCGCGGTTGTGAAGAGCCGGCGAGAAAAGTTCATCATACGTCCTGCGCAATGCATCATTTTCATCATGTATCGTCTTTTTTGGTTTTTTGGCCGTTACAATAACAGTATAACGAAGTTATACACCTCTCAAAGGTAAGAATTCCCTGACAAAATCCATAAAAAGCGTTCCCTCGTGCCGCACATGCCTGCCGGCATCTGGACCTTCGACAATTGCAACCTGCCGGCAGGCACTGCCAAAGAGAAAAGCTTGGGACAGCATGCAGAAATCAAAAGGTAATTGTCTTTAAATATAACAAAACAGATAAAGTTACAAGACGGTATTTCAGCAAGAAATCACGGGTTTTGCATCATGGTGTCGTGAAGGCAGGCGGGATGGGGCTTTCTCAGCGGATTTTCCGGAAAAACTGGCCGGGCATCTGGATGACAGCCTTTTTCATCTCCAGTTCGAAAAGAAGAACCAGAAGTGTTGCGATATCCAGCCCGGTTTTTTCCGCCAGCCTGTCCAGATGAACCGGTTCATCGTCCATGGCCGAAATGAGTGTTTTTTCTTCAGCCGAGAGCATTGGTTCGGGTGAAAACGCCTTTTCCGTTCTGTTCCGTGTCGGGGTTTCCGATGGCAACTGCAGTTCTTCGGTAATGTCTTCCGCTGCGAGGATCGCTTTTGCCTGCCCTGTCTGGATCAACCGGTTCGTTCCACTCGATTTCCGGGAATAGATGCTTCCTGGAACGGCAAAAACCTCCCTGTTCTGTTCAAGGGCACAGGATGCCGTGATGAGCGCTCCTCCTTTCAGGTCGGATTCGACAACAAGCGTGCCCAGCGCCATGCCTGAAATAATCCGGTTTCTTTTCGGGAACCTGCCCGGCAGCGGTTCCGAGCCGAACCATTCTTCAGAGAGGAGAGCACCCTGCTCGACGATTTTCGGCCACAGCCTGCCACGCGGGTCGGTATAGATGTTGTCAACGCCTCCGGCAAGCACGGCAATGGTTCTTCCTCCTGCCCTGATCGTTGCTTCATGAGCTGCCGAGTCGATGCCGTATGCAAGGCCGCTGACAATCTGGATTCCCTTTGCGGCAAGTGCTTCCGATAGCTCTGACGCAGCCTGTCTGCCGTACGTCGAGGCATTTCTCGTTCCCACGACGGCAACCGCCGGGGGCTCCGGGCAGGGCAACGTTCCCCTGACGAAAAGGCAGGATGGCGGGTCGTAGATTTCCCTGAGCAGGGAAGGGTAGCGTGGATCAATAATGGTGATCAGTTGTGCACGGAACTGCTCGATTTTTTCGAACTGTTCCCTGGCGGCCGCTTCTGCAGCACCGCGTTTTGCTCTGTTCTGCAGAAAACAGGCAATTTCTTCGGCAAGCTGTTTCCCGATACCGGGAACTTTCATGAAATCGCTTGCTGCAGCCTCAAACAGACAGGGTGTGCATCCGAGGCTGCTTGCTATGGCGTTGATTCTGGCTGATCCGAGTCCGGGAATACGGGACAGGACGAGCAGGACAAAGGCTGCATCCGGGCTGGCAGGCAGGGGGTGGCCCATCTCGGCGCATTCAGAAGTCCCTTTTCATCAACAGCGCGGCAAACCCTTTCAGGTACTCGCGTCCCTCCGGAAACGGAAGCGGTTCGACAGCAGCAAGAGCTTCCTCGGTTTCCCGGTTTATCAGAGCCCGGGTTTCGTCGATAACGCCGCTTCGAATGTAGATATCCCGTACCTCTGCAACCCTGTCGGCACCGATACCGTTGTTCTCGATTATCGAAAGGAGTATCTGCCTGTCGGCATCCGAGGCAAGTTCTATGGAACGGAGCAGCAGATAGGTTTTCTTGCCGTTGATCACATCTCCTCCCGGTACCTTGCCGGATTTGCCATCGTCTGCCATGATGTCGAGAAAATCGTCCTGGATCTGGAACGCCCTTCCGATTTTCTCTCCAAATGTCACCAGGGCCTGAAGCTGTTCCTGTGAGCCGTTTCCGGCAAATCCCCCTGCCTCGAGTGCGGCGGAGATGAGTCGCCCGGTTTTTTTTGCGATCATGTCAAGGTAATCCGAAATGGTGGCGTTCTTTTTTTCCTCGAGTTCCATGTCGAGGGCCTGACCTTCGCAGATGGTGATGTTGGCGTCGTTGAGGATGTGAATGAGTTCCCTGTGACGTTGCGTCTTTGACTGGAGAGCAAGCTCGTAGGCATAGGCAATCATCATGTCGCCCGAAAGGATCGCGGCATTGGTGTTCCACTGCTTGTGTACGGTCGGTCTTCCGTGCCGCAGGTCAGCTTCATCCATGATGTCATCGTGCATAAGGGTGAAATTATGCAGGATTTCGACAGCAAGAGCAGCATGCAGGGCCTCATCGGCCGAGCCGGAGACTGCCTCCGCGGCAAGCAGGGTAAGGAACGGCCGTATTCTCTTGCCTTTGCCCTCGAGGATGTATCTGGCCGGGGCGTAGAGCGTTACCGGGCTTTCCGCACTGAAGCATCCGGCAAGCGCCTCGTTGATGCGCTGGTGATATCGGCGGTATTTCTCTTCAACAAGTGCCCGGGTCAGGGTGATAGTCATTACAGAATCGGTCGATGTTTATAGGTAAGATGCTGTTTTTGAAGCTGATTTGGCGTAGCTGTCCCGGTCAGGAACATGACGGCTTTCAGGTCGTTGAGCCAGGCTTCTATGGTCTCTTCCAGTTTTCCGGCATGCAGGGCACTGAGCAGCCTTCCGGCCGATGCCGCGATTCCGGCTCCGAGCGCCAGTGCCTTGGCGATATCGAGTCCGCTCTTGATGCCTCCCGATGCGATAATGTCGAATTGCCGGTAAGCCGGAAGCTGTTTCAGTCCGGCCACCTCGACAAGGCACCGGACAGTCGGGATACCCCAGTTGAGCAGTTCCCGGAGCGCTTCAGGACTGAACCGGTTTTCCTTTCCGTTCTGGCGCAGATAGCGCAATTCCTCGACTTTCTGCCAGCTGATACCGCCCGCCCCCGCAACATCGATACTCTTTACACCGGCATCGAGCAGCTTCTGTGCGCACGGGCCCGATATGCCGCATCCGACTTCCTTGGCGATAACCGGCACCGGAAGGGTTGCGCAGAGGTGCGCAAGCTGGTCGAGCACATGCCGGAAATCGGTGTCTCCTTCGGGCTGGAACAGTTCCTGGGCTGCATTCAGGTGCACGATCAGCGCATCAGCCTCGATCAGTTCGAGCAGGATGAGCACATCAGAGGGAAGCAGTCCCTTTCCTACTTCAGGGGCGCCGATATTGGCAAAAACCGGAACCGACGGAGCGTGTTTCCTGACCACTGAAAATGATTCTCTTTTGGAGCTGCTTTCCAGGGCCTGGCGCATGCTTCCGATGCCGAGTGGAATCGCGAAACGCTCGGCAGCTTCGGCAAGGCGGCGGTTGAGCGTGACAGCCTCGTCGAAACCGCCGGTCATGGAGGATATCATGAGGGGAGCGCCAATGCTCCGTCCGAGAAAAGTTGTTGCAAGGTCGATATCCGAAAACCGCGTTTCCGGCAGGGCATTATGCCGGAATTCAAGCTGTTCGAACTCCGTTGTCTTGTCATCGAAACAGACATCCTCATGCAGGCAGAGTTCCACATGGTTATGCTTCCGTTCAATTGTTATATTGGAAAGTGCGTCATTCATGCCGCCCGGTATCGGTTTTCTGTCAGGGATTGGTGTGCTTGAGCATAAAAATAGAACTTAATAAAAATATCCCAACTTTTCAGCTGTTTCAACGATGCTCCGTCATGCTGAAAACGCTGTTTGACATTGCGTTGCGACACCTTTCGGGTCGTCGTCGCCAGACGCTTACCACGATTGCGGGTGTTGCGGTAAGCACCATGGTGCTCATTACCACGATCTCGCTGACCCGTGGTCTTCTGGACTCGTTCGTGGAAACCATTGTCAATGTTGCTCCGCATATCACCATCAAGGGAGAGAAAATACATCCTGTTCCGGTGGATCTTTTCGGCAGTGACCGGGAGGGAGAGGTTTTCATTGTCGAGGACAATATCAAAAAACAGGAGCGCGAGGAGGTGCGGAACTACCGCCAGATACAGGACATGTTAAGCTCCCCCCTGTACCGTGGCGAGGTGGTTGCCGTTTCTCCCTACGTCGAGTCCCAGGTCATGGCGGTCAAGGGGAACCGGAACGAGCCCCTCCTTCTCAAGGGCGTCGATATCGACAGGGAGGACCGGATCAGCAGTATCGGCAGCAAGCTGCAGGAAGGTGATCTCTTTGCCTTCAAGAAAAATCCGAATGCGTTGCTGGTCGGCAGAACCGTTGCCCGAGACATGAAGCTCAGGGTGAACGATGAGCTTGTCATCATTTCAGCGTCAGGAAAAAGCCGCCAGTGCAAGGTGGCCGGAATTTTTTTTACCGGGGTGAACGCAGCCGACCAGGGGGTTGTCGGTTCGCTGAAGCTCGGACAGATCATCGAGGTCATGCCGGTGAACAAGGTGACCGGGATCTCGCTCAAGGTCCGGGATCCGCTCAACAACAGCAGGCTTTCCCGGGAACTGGAAAGGGTAACCGGTTATCGCGCCGTGACCTGGCAGGAACAGAATGCAAGCGTACTGTCGCTTTTTGCCCGCATCGGCTACATTGTGTTTTCGCTTGTTGCCTTTGTCGGGGTGGTTTCAGGGTTCGGCGTCGCCAACATCCTTGTCACCACGGTTTTTGAAAAGAGCCGTGATATCGCTGTCATGAAATCCTTCGGTTTTTCAGCGATGCAACTGGTCGGCATGTTTATTCTCGAAGGATTTCTGGTCGGACTTGCCGGAGCGATTGCCGGGGGCGTGCTTGCCGTCGGCTCCATCAGCCTTTTTGCAAGCATCCCGTTTGAAAACTCCCAGGGTCCGTTGTCGAAAACCGGTTTCAGCATGTCGCAGAACCCGCTTTACTTCATGTATGTGATCGGTGTCACCGTGCTTATCAGTACCCTTGCGGCGATTCTGCCATCGGCAAAAGCATCGAAGCTGGAGCCGGTCAGGGTGCTCCGCGACAGCAGCCTGTAGGGAACAGCCGCACAGCGGCTTCGAGGCTCGATTGCTTTGCTGTTCCGGCAAGTCGGAATGTGAATCCTCATGTGCCTTCTGCTCACTCCGATGCCGGAGTGTCTCCCGACCTGTCTGGAATCCGTCCGCCTTGCTCTTGATGCTCTCGCGACGATATTCAGCTGTTCACCGATCCTGTTTTCCCTCGGGGTGCAAGAGCAGATAAAGCTTGTAGAACAGTCCCTTGCGGGCGAGCAGTTCCTGATGATTGCCGGTTTCCCTGATCTGGCCTTTATGCAGCACAATGATCCTGTCGGCTTTCTGGACGGTCGAGAGTCTGTGGGCAATCATGATCGATGTTCTCCCGCGCATGAGTTCTGCGGTTGCTTTCTCGATAAGCTGTTCGGTTTCGGTATCGACCGAACTGGTGGCTTCGTCGAGCACGAGAATCTGCGGATCGTAGAGCAGGGCGCGGACAAACGCGATAAGCTGTTTCTGCCCTGCCGAAAGGCCGGTCCCGTTTTCCCGCACCCGGTAACTGTAGCCGCCGGGAAGCTGGCTGATGAAGCGGTCCGCTCCTACAATACGGGATGCCTCGGTAATTTTTTCGTCAGTGATGTCCGGATTGCCGAACGAAAGATTATCCCTGAGCGTGCCGGAAAAGAGGATGACATCCTGCATGACAACCCCGATAAGCTTTCGCAGGGCATTTCCCGGAATCGTGTTCAGTTCGGTTCCGTCGATCCGTACCGATCCCCTGCTGTAAGGGTAAAGGCCTGAAAGGATATTGATGATGGTTGTCTTTCCGCTGCCCGTAGCTCCGACAATTGCTATTTTTTCACCGCGCCGGATGTCGAGCGAGATGTCCCGCAATACCCAGTTCTCATCGTCGTAGGCGAACCAGACGTTCCGGAAAGCGATTGACTCGCTGAAACGGAGTTCCGTTCCGATGCTTTCCGGGTCGCTGTTTTCTGCAGGTTCTTCGAGCAGTCTGAAAATCCGGTCCGAGCTGGTTATAGCCGTCTGCATGATATTGAACTTGTCGGACAGGTGCTGCAGCGGGCGGAAAAAGAGCCAGATGTACTGCACGAAGGAAACCACCACGCCAATGGTAAGATCGGCCTTCAGGATGCGGGCGCCGCTGTACCAGATAACCAGTCCTGCCGCAATCGAGCTGAGCAGTTCGATAACCGGGTAGTACAGCGAGAAATAGAATACTGTCCGGATATTGGCGTCACGGTGATCGGCGTTGATGGCGGCGTAGCCTGCAAACGCACTTTCCTCGCAGCCGAAAAGCTGGACGACATTCATGCCGGCAATATGCTCCTGAAAAAAAGAGTTCATGCGCGCAAGATGTGTCCGTACATCCATGAATGCCGAGCGAACCCGGTTTTTGAAGGTGACCGTTGCATAGAGCATCAGCGGCAGGATGGCGAGCACGATCAGCGTGAGCTGCCAGTCAAGCCAGAACATGAGTACCACAATGAAGAGCACCTGTGCGATATCGCCAAGGATGGAGATGACGCCGCTGGAGAGCATTTCATTCAGCGACTCGATATCGTTGGTGGTCCTCGTGATCAGCCTTCCGATCGGGTTCCGGTCATAAAAACGCGCGGGAAGTTTCTGCAGATGCCTGAAAACATCCATCCGTATGGTGAAAACAGCCTTTTGTCCGATAATCTGCGTGATCCATGTTGACGCGTACTGTTTCAGCCCGTCGAGCAGGATTACCAGGGCCAGCAGCATGCTGGTTATGGCCAGGCCGTGGAGATCGTGTCTTGCAATGTTGTCGTCGATAGCGACCTTGGTGAGATACGGCCTGAGCGGACCGAAGACCGATCCGGCGATGGTGATGAGGATGGCAGCGCCGATGAGTCCCCTGTAGGGGCTGATGTACGCGAGAAGTCTGGAGACGATGTAACGATCGACCGATCCCTTGCGGCTGCTTTTCAGCGTTTCGTCCTGTTGCGGTCTGAAGCTTTTTGCTGCTCCTGTGGCCTTGCTCATAAAGGGTTTTCTGTGGAAAAAACAGAGAGATTCAATTGATATGCCATGCCCTTCAGTTCGCGAACCCTTTCTTTTCGATATGCCGCATCATTTCCGCCGCCAGCCGTTCCGCCGCTTCCCTGGTGGGCGCTTCGGTATAAATCCGCACGATCGGTTCGGTATTCGATGGTCTCAGATGAGCCCAGCTCCCGGGAAAGTCGAGTTTCAGTCCGTCGAGCCGGTTGACGGTGGCGTCAGGATACTCGGCTGCGATGGCATGGAACATGGCTTCGAGCATGCCGGCGTCCAGGGTGCCGAGCCGTATTTTCTCTTTTGCCATGGCATAGTCAGGGAACTTTCGCCTGAACTGTGAAAGTGTTCCCTTCCTGTTTGCCGAACGCCAGCTGGTGAACGCCTGGACGAACAGCGCGATCCCCGCAAGAGCATCCCTGCCGTAATGGAGTTCAGGCAGGATGATACCGCCGTTTCCTTCTCCGCCGATGGTGGCGCCGACCTCCTTCATCATGGCTGTCACATTGGCTTCGCCGACCTTCGCACTGTAGCAGGGCACCCCATGTGCCCCGGCTATGTCAGCCAGCGCCCTGCTGCTTGAAAGGTTGTTGACAACAGGGCCCTTGTTGATGCCGAGGTAGAAATCGGCACATGCCACAAGGCTGTACTCTTCCCCGAACAGGGTACCGTCTTCCGAGACGACCGCAAGCCGGTCCACATCGGGATCGACGATCAGGCCGAAATCGCATCCCGAGCGGCGCATGAGATCTATGGTCTGTGCAAGGTTTTCTTCAACCGGTTCGGGGTTTCTGGGGAACATGCCGGTCCCTTTGCAGGCGGTCAGCGTCAGGTCTGCGATACCAAGCCTCCGGCAGAGTTCAGGCACGATGGCGTATCCGGCCCCTTCCACGCAATCGACAAGCACCCGGTAGTTTTCTGCAGCAATTGCCCGGGGGTCGATGAACGGTATGTTCAGGATCGTGTCGATATGGGTTTTGTCGTAACCGTCGCTGAAGTCGATCGTGCCCACAGCATTCCATGCCGCGGCAGGGAACGATTCTCCTGAGGCAATTGCCAGAAACTCTTCCACTTCGCGGGCATCGAGGAACTCGCCGCGATGGTTCAGCATCTTCAGGGCATTCCATTCGACGGGATTGTGAGAGGCGGTAATGATCAGGCCTCCGTCAGCCTGCTCGGCGGCAGTCGCGATTTCAACCGTCGGTGTTGTGGCAATGCCGAGGTCAAGCACATCGCATCCGCACAGGGTCAGCACATTTCCGGCAAGCCCGGCTATCTGTTTCCCCGTTGGCCGGGTATCCCTTCCGATAACGATGCGCGGACGGCTGCCTTGTTCATGTGCGCCCCATGTCCGCATCGACTGGCGGGTCCACGCAGCGAACGCAGACGCGAATGCCGTGAGGTTCTGGGGGGTAAGGCTCTGGCCGACTACTCCCCGGATACCGGATACGCTGATCATCAGACTCATAGAGGCGACTGGTTAGGGTTGATGGTGCATGTTCACCATTCTGAAAGCTGAACCAATATAACAAAAACCCGCAATTCCCTTCCGTTCTCCCCGTTGTGTCGCTGACCCGGCAGTGCAGGTCCGATGCACCGAGGGTGTTGTTTTTTGTTTTTGACTTTTCGCGTATTCTTGTATATTACATGCCTTTTGTTATGAAGAACATGCAGACCAATACTCTAACAGCATCCGTTTATGCCTCTACACAAATCTGCTGAGAAAAGACTCCGTCAGTCAGAGAGAAGAAACGCCAGGAACAGGGCAAGAAAAAAGGAATTGAAGGTGCTTCTGAAGAACATGCAGAAGCTGATCGATTCCCGTGCAGACAAAAGCGAAGTCGAGGCGGCCTACCGTTCGGCTGTCCAGAAGCTTGATCGTCTGGGTGTCAAACGCTATATTCACGCCAACAAGGCTTCCCGTAAAAAAGCCCAGCTGACCAGGCTTTTCAACAGCTACGGCAACGAAGGGTAATTCCGGGGCTTCCGTCATACCGGATTTTCATTGTTACGATGTCCGTCCGGGTTCTCAGCGCTCGCAGCAGCTGAAGCCGGACGGGTTCAGATACTCCACTCATGTTTGCATATTTCCGCGGCAGGCTGGTTTCAGCACTGCCGGAAGAAGCGGTTGTCGATGTATCCGGTGTCGGGTACCGGCTGCTTATCTCTGCAGTTACCTACCGGCAGCTTCCCCAGCCGGGTGAGGAAGTCCTGCTTTTTTCTCATCTTTCCGTCAAG